>Ga0315906_10004893_pt1 | contig 16978 bp, 13 predicted proteins | sample LakEriMetagenome_4_FD_203526 | JGI IMG/M metagenome (GOLD analysis project Ga0315906, IMG submission 203526) | Freshwater fungal communities from buoy surface, Lake Erie, Ohio, United States - Buoy 2 MA122 | ecosystem: Environmental > Aquatic > Freshwater > Lake > Lake biofilm | place: USA... | reverse complement strand
TCTGTTTTGGATCAAAATCATCAGAACCTTCTGCCGATAAAGAAGGCATGCAGATCGTGATCTTTTTTGTGTGCGCTGCCAAAAATAATGCAGTTGCGATGCCATTTTTGCCATTTTGTGCAGGTCCTGCGTATACAACAATATGATCACTTGAAAAAGGACCAAATTGGTCTAAAATTTCTTTAGCACAGGCAAAGCCATTTAATTCTACAAGAGTTGCTTCATCTTGTTTCGTAATCTTTAGATAATCAGAGATGCAGAGTTCAATTGCTTCTTTGCTGAGAATAGGAAAATGAGTCATAGCAAATCCTTCCTTAATTTTAGTTTGTGAAATTTCATTTTTCGGCATCATTTAAATTGCTTTTATCGGTTATTTGTATTTTTATTTCTCATCTCAGTATAGAAGATTCATCTTACGGGTTGTCAATTCTTTTCGGTGGAATATTTTTCTATTTTTGATTCAACCTTAATAAGTGATACATTTATGCACTAGCAGCCTTCATTTTTAAGTATGGCTTCAAATATTTTCCTGTATAGCTCTTTGCAACACAAGCTAATTCTTCTGGAGTGCCAGTCGCAATCACGCTTCCGCCACCTTCACCACCTTCTGGCCCCATATCAATAATCCAATCGGCTGTTTTGATGACTTCTAAGTTATGTTCGATTACAAGAACCGTATTACCTTGATCCACCAAATGATGTAAAACTTCTAAGAGTTTTCTTACATCTTCAAAGTGCAATCCAGTGGTAGGCTCATCAAGTATGTATAGAGTTTTACCCGTTGCACGCCTTGATAATTCCTTGGCCAGCTTTACTCTCTGAGCTTCACCTCCTGATAAGGTGGTTGCTTGTTGACCTACTTTTATGTATCCAAGTCCTACATGTTTTAAGGCGCGTAACTTATCAACAACAGCTGGGTTATTTTCAAAAAAGTCTGCAGCTTCTTCAACGGTCATGTCTAATACGTCGGCAATACTCTTATTTTTGTAGGTTATTTCAAGTGTTTCCCTATTATATCGTTTGCCATGACATTGATCGCATTCTACATATACATCGGGCAAAAAATGCATTTCAATTTTAACAACACCGTCTCCTTGGCACGCTTCACATCTGCCGCCTTTAACATTGAAAGAAAAGCGACCTGGAGTATAACCGCGTGCCTTTGCTTCTGGTATTCCGGCAAACCATTCTCGAATAGGCGTAAAGCATCCAACATAGGTAGCAGGATTGGATCTTGGAGTACGACCAATGGGAGATTGATCAATGTCGATGACCTTGTCTAAATATTCGACTCCTTCTAGGGTCTTGTATATTCCAGGTACTTCTCTTCCATGATTAAACTGGCGGTTTAAAGCTTTATACAAAGTCTCAATAACAAGAGTAGATTTTCCCCCTCCTGAAACGCCCGTCACGCAGGTAAATGTTCCTAAAGGAAAGGTTGCATCAACATTTTTTAAGTTATTTGTCTTGGCGCCTGTAATTTTTAAAAATTTATTTGTATGCCCGGAGCGACGATCAATAGGAATAGGGATTGATTTTGTTCCTTTTAGATATTGCCCGGTTAAACTCTTTGAGCAGTCCATAATATCTTTAGGCGTTCCTTGAGAAATAATTTCTCCGCCATGTACTCCCGCTGCAGGGCCCATATCTATAACATGATCAGCCGTGCGTATGGCATCCTCATCATGCTCTACCACAACAACCGTATTGCCTAAGTCACGTAAATTACGTAGAGAATCTAATAGTCGGTCATTGTCGCGTTGATGCAACCCAATAGATGGCTCATCCAAAACATATAGAACCCCTGTTAATCCTGATCCCACTTGAGATGCCAGACGAATTCGTTGGCTTTCTCCGCCAGAAAGAGTTCCGGCTGCTCTTGAAAGAGTTAAGTAGTCTAAACCTACGTCGATAAGGAATTTTAAGCGGTTACGAATCTCACGTAAGATTTTATCAGCAATTTCTTGATGTTTTTTTGATAAAGTTAAGTTCTCAAACCATTCCAGAGCTTTTTTAATGGAAAATTCGCATACCTGACCTATATGGAGTTGTGCAATTTTCACACTTAGAGCTTCATCTTTAAGTCTATGTCCATTGCAAGCATGGCAAGGAGTTTCATTTTGAAAACGTCTTAAGAATTCTCTAGTCCAATCGCTTTCTGTTTCTAGCCAGCGACGCTTTAAATTTGGCACGATTCCTTCGAATGGCTTTTTGGAAATATATTTACGAACGCCATCATTATATATTATGGGAATAATTTCAGTGCCTGATCCGTATAAAATTGTCTTTTGTAAATCTTCAGAGAGCTCTTTAAAAGGAATGTTTGTGCTTTCATTAAAATGACGCGCGACTCCATCTAGAACTTGCGCATAGTATTCAGAGGTCATTTGCCCCTTTTTTCCGCTGCTTGCATTTTCCTGCCCGGACCAAGGTGCAATAGCTCCTTCACGTAAGCTTAAATCAGAATTAGGTATGATGAGCTGTTCGTCGAAGATAATTTCCATGCCAAGTCCATCGCACGTTGAGCACGCGCCATGAGGGCTATTGAATGAGAACAATCGAGGCTCTATCTCTTCCAGGGTGAATCCAGAAACTGGGCAAGCAAACTTCGAAGAATAGGTAGTGATTTCTGCTGAATCAGCATTTTGTGCCCAAAGTAATCCGTCGCTTAATTTTAGTGCTGTTTCTACCGAGTCAGCTAAACGTGTTTTTAGATCAATACTATCTGTTATAACTAATCGATCAACGACAACCGCAATGGTATGTTTTATTTTTTTATTTAGGGTAGGGGCTTCTTCAATGGAATAGACTTTTCCATCGATATAAATACGTTGAAATCCTTTTTTTTGTAGATCAGCGATTTCCTTTTTATATTCACCTTTTCGATCGCGCACGATGGGAGATAGTAAAATAATTTTGGTTTTTTCTGGCGCCTCTAAAATACGATCCACCATTTGACTTACCGTTTGCGCCTCAATAGGCAGTCCTGTTGCTGGAGAATGAGGCACACCTACTCTGGCATACAATAATCTTAGATAATCATATAGTTCGGTGACTGTTCCAACTGTTGATCTTGGATTTTTTGAAGTTGTTTTTTGCTCAATAGAAATAGCTGGGCTGAGACCTTCTATAGAATCTACGTCGGGTTTTTGCATTAACTGCAAAAATTGACGAGCATAAGCAGAAAGACTTTCAACGTATCGGCGTTGGCCTTCTGCATATAACGTGTCAAAGGCTAAAGATGATTTTCCTGATCCGCTAAGCCCTGTGATAACAACAAGCTTATCTCTCGGAATGTCTACACTTACATTTTTTAAATTGTGCTCGCGAGCACCACGGATTCGAATTGTATCTAGCATTTCTGACCATTCTTGAAAGGGTGTATAGTACTCTATAATTTAAGAGTTATACATAAATATAAGTATTCGAATTGATTATTACACGATATTTTCTTGAATCGCAAACCTGATTTTTTGCTGTCTCCTAGTCTTTTAGTTCGATAATTATTAAAATTTTAAAATATTTTTACTTGTAAAAACTTAAATATTTTGTAAAATTTTATGCATTGTTTGTGGGGGTATATGTGATGTTAAACATTGCCATTGGCTCAGATCACGGAGGATTTGAGCTTAAGGAAAAAATTAAAGCATCAGGTGCTGATAAAATTAAGTGGGTTGATGTTGGTGCCTTCGATCAGCAAAGTTCAAACTACGCAGAATTTGCGCATTTAGTCGCTAAAAAAGTTCAAGATCGTGCGGTTGATTTTGGCATTCTTATTTGTCGAAGCGGTATTGGCGTGTCCATTACGGCAAATCGCTACAAAGGCGTATATGCAGCATTGTGTCTTAACAAATCCATGGCGCAGAGCGCGCGCACTCATAACAATGCAAATATTTTATGCATAGCTGCAGATTACACATCGTTTGAGCAAGCGCAAGAAATGATCCAAATATTTCTATCTGCTACTTTTGAAACAGGCGGAAGGCATGAGCTTCGTGTTGAGACAATTGATGGCGTTAATGACGAGTTATATGATAATTGATCTTAGTTTTTGTTAATTTCTTGCTTTTTTCGTGAGCCTTTCTTAAATTGTAGACAGTAAATATGACATTAAGCTATATGCATAAATTTCTTGCTCTAATTGGAATACCGTTACTTCTAACTGCGTGCGAAAGCGTGAAAAGCACTTTGGGTATGGATCACTATCAAGCAGATGAGTTCAACATTAAACAAAATGATCCATTGGAAGTGCCGCCAAATTATAAACTGATGCCTCCTAGAACAAAAGACAAAGACGGTAAAAGTATTCCACTAAATGCATCTGCGGCTAAAGCCCAAAAAGTTATAGGTGGCGATGCATCAGAAGCAGCTCTTTCTGAAACAAGTAAACAAGATTTAAAAGACAAAACCGGTTCAGCAGATGAATCTATTCGTAAAAAAATAGATGAAGAAGCAAAAGAAGGTGGGGATAGCGATGCAGAAAATAAACTTAACGCTTGGAAAAAAGAATTTATTAAAAACGCAAAATCTATCAATTCAAACAAAAATAAAGAAAGACCTGTTGAAAAATTAAAAGAGCAGCTAAAGCACGAATCAGCTGAACATCACGAAACATCAGCAGAACGCGCAGAAGTTGATGAAAAGCAGCAGGCTGTAGAGTTAGAGGATGAAAAGGGTATCATTAATGCGGATAGAATAGAGCAACTCAGAGAACATAGATGAGACTAATAAAAAGTATCATTTTCTGCGTTGTTGTAGCCTCTTCGCTTTTACGATCTGAACAGCCAACTAGCTTTAACGTTATTGTTAAAGATCTAAAAATTGCTGATAAAACAGTACGAGTATCTCCTTTTCAAGGAGTGGGCGTCGTTACAATTCAATTGTGCTTTAAAAATGCTGGAGAAAAATTATCTCCTAAAAACAAAGAGGCCTTGGTTGCTTTGCTTTCTAAATCCATAGGCGAAGCTACAAATAAAAAAACTCGTGAGCAACTGCAAGATTACGCGTCTGAACATAATGTTGCCGTGTCGTGCAATTCTGATGATGATGATTTTGTCATTATGGGGAGATGTCCATCAAATAAACTCTCGGAACTTATTTCTTTATTGAAAGAACTTCTTTTAGAGTCTCGCTTTCTTGAAAAAGACTTAACGCGGTTTAAAAACGAAATAACAGCAGTAGCTATGCAAACGCTGCAATCACCAGATGCTCAATTAGGAGAATTCATAAAAGAAACACTATTGGCAAATCATCCTTATGGCGCTTTGCAGGCAACATATCTTAAAAGTCTAAAGAATATTAAGGGTAGTGATTTAAAATCGTATATGAAGGCATATTTTTCTCAAGAAAATCTTATTATTGGAGTATGTGGTGAGTTTGATGAAGAAGTTTTTATAAACCAGCTTTCTAGCATTGTGCAGGCTTTACCAAAGACAGGGAAAATTAATTTACCGGCAGATCATAAAATAACTGGACCGTATGAGATGCATTCGCGAAAATTTTCCGTACCTCAAACGGTTATCCGTATGATGCATGAAGGAATAGATATAAACCACCCTGACTTTTTTGCCCTGCAAATTGCTATGGGATGCTTAAGTAATCCGGGTATAGGCATTTTGTGGAAAAAAATTCGAGAAGAAAAAGGCTTAACTTATGGTATTGGGGCTGGTTTTACTCAGCAAGATCATTTTAAGGCTTTTTGTATTCAAACTTCTACCCAAACAGAAACAGTTAATCAAACGCTACAAGCTATTAAAGAAGTGCTAGCAGATACTTACCAAAATGGCATTCCCGCAGAGTTAATAGAAACAGTGAAGAAAAGTTTTCTCGGAAACTATAAACGTTCTTTTGCTTCAACACAGCACATAGCAGCAAGACTAACAAAATATCAACGTGATGGTCGTCCAGTTGATTTTCATAATGTAATTATTGAAAAAATATCTGCATTAACGGCTGATGAGGTGAATGAAGCATTAAAACGATTCTTAAAATTAGATCAATTTGTTGTGTTTGCGGTGGGTGAATGAAATATATTGCTATATTACTTATAGGTTTTTTTCTTTGTCCGTTGCATTCAAAGATTGCTCCTCAAACAGCAACATTATCAAACGGTTTGAAAGTAATTGTTTTTCAAAATCCTATCTTGCCATCAGTGACTGTTCTCACAAAATATGGCGTTGGCACGGCTGACGATCCTGTTTACTTGTTAGGATTATCCCATATGCTAGAGCATATGATGTTTAAAGGATCTTCTAAGTACCCTAAAGATTCTCTTGATAGAATTATTAATAGCTGTGGAGGTTTTTTAAACGCTCATACGAACTTTGATACAACCGTTTATACGTTTTCTCTGCCTGCTGAATATCTAGAAACGATTTTGGATATAGAAGCTGATCGTATGGAAAATTTAGAATTACAAGAAGAAGATTTTTTGCCTGAGCAAAAAGTAGTGTTAGAAGAACGTAAGATGCGCTTAGGTAATCATCCTTTAGGAAAAAGCTCAGAAATCTATAGAAGAGCGCTATATACAGCGCATCCCTATGGTATTTTTCCGATAGGCTATGAATCGCATATCAAGGCATATACAATCGATGCACTGAAAGACCATTATAAAAAATGGTACATACCTAATAACGCAACAATAGTTGTGGTGGGCCCATATGATTTGGCGTATGTTTTGCCTTTAGTTGAAAAAAAATTTTTAAGCATTAACGCAAAAGAATTACCTGTAGTAGACCGTGCCGTTGAACCAGATCGTGAAGGGTTAACAACAACAATCGAACAGGAAAATCCGAAAGCTGAGAACATTTATATAAAAATAGCATATCGTGTTCCTACGCTTATAGAAAAACCTGAAGCATATTTAGCAATGCGCATGTTAGAGGCTACGTTAACTGGCTCTGATTCAAGATTACTTACAAAGCAAATGGTTAAAGAAAAGCGATTAGCGCTAGGAGTTGAGTGTGATTACTCTTGCGGAAGAAATGACATGGAGTTTACCTTTAATCTTATTCTTTCTCCAGAGATGAATGTTGAAAAAGCCGAAAAATTTTTATTTGAGCAGCTTCATAAATTTTTGAAAAAAGGGTTAATTGAGAAAGACTTTAATAAAGCAAAGAAAGAAGCATGCAATATATTTGCCTTTTCTATGGATGGAGAAGCCTTCCTAATGGCTTTGGCAAATAGTGTTTTATCCGGTTTTCCAGTGGAGGCAATTTCTAAATACGAGGATTTTCTCCAAAGTATAACAGTTAAGCAAACTCATGAAATGCTTCATCTTGTTTTGGAAAAGCCTCCCATTGTTATTGCTCGTTTTTATCCTAAAGGCAAAATGCCCAAGCGTAATTATCAAGAAGTTCTAGGTCTGTAATGTTAAATTATTGTTTAAGTTTCTCTAAAAAAGAATCTAGTTTATCTAATGATTTTAAAGATTTTGTAAAATCCCTCCCTTTATATAATTATCTTCAGGCCGAATTTTCTCCTGATTCTTACAAAGATGCTCTTAATAAATTAAGCAAATTTCCTCAAATTATTCATTTGGGAACTGGCGGATCAAGCCTTGGTCCTCAAGCTTTATATGCTTTAATCGATGAGCCAGCTAAAGAAGTTATATTTTTTGACAACATTGACCCAGATACTTTCACAAAGCGTCTAAAAAATATCGATTTCAGCAAAACAGGCCTTTTAGTTGTATCAAAATCAGGGAATACAGCTGAGACATTGGTGCAACTTGCAACGCTCAAAAAAATTTATGATAAGAAAAAACTAAATCTGCAAGATCATCTTGTTATCATCACGCAAACAGATGGCAATGCTTTGCATACCTTTGCTCAGAATAACGCCACTCTGGTGGTGCCTCATCATACACAAATAGGTGGACGTTTTGCTGTGTTTGCAGAAGTTGGTATGCTTCTAGGTTTATTGGCAGGCTTAGACATGTCAGCCTTCACACGAGGCGCACAAGATGCATTAAAAACATTTGAAGTTGGGTCCTCTTGTGCAGTTATGGATACCGCATGCTTCCTCGCGGAAACTAAATTGCATCCTGTGGTTTTTTCCTATGCAGATAAACTAAAATTATATGGCGCTTGGTTTGCTCAGTTATGGGGAGAAAGCTTAGGAAAAAAGAATAAAGATGGTGCTCGTTTTGGTTCAACGCCTATTCAAGCTTTGGGCGCTACCGACCAGCATTCCCAATTACAGCTATATTTAGACGGCCCGCAAGATAAATTTTTTACCTTTTTAGAAACACAAGAAAAAGCAGATTTTGAGGTGGTTGATTTAGGTATTGATCACCCTTCTTATCAACCGCTGCGTCATCATAGTTTGAAACAATTATTAAATGCAGAAATGCGTGCAACTTATGAAACAATGCGTGCCCATAATTTGCCTTTGCGATTGGTTACTATACCAACAATTAATACCTATTATTTAGGTCAATTAATGATAAATGCCGTGCTCGAAACACTAGTCGTCTCTCAAATCTGGGAAGTAAATCCATTCGATCAACCTGCAGTTGAAGAAGGTAAAGTCTTGGCTTTAAAGTTTTTAAATGATAAAAATAGTTAATTCGACGAAAGCATGATGCATGAATAATCAACCTATCTCATTTCAAGAAATTATTCTTCGTTTACAGCAATATTGGGCAAATTATGGTTGTGTTATTTTGCAACCATATGACCTCGAAGTTGGTGCAGGTACCTCCCATCCAGCAACGCTAATTCGTGCTCTTGGCCCTGATCTTTGGAATACAGCATATGTACAACCTTGCCGTCGACCAACCGATGGTAGATATGGCGAAAATCCAAACCGCACTCAATTATATTATCAGTTTCAAGTTTTGTTGAAGCCGTGTCCCATAAATCCTCAGGAGCTATATCTCGAAAGCTTAAGGACGATAGGCTTTGATCTAAATCGCCATGATATGCGCTTTGTTGAAGATGATTGGGAAAACCCCTCTTTAGGTGCGGCGGGCCTTGGTTGGGAAGTTTGGTGTGATGGAATGGAAATTACCCAATATACCTATTTTCAACAGGTTGGTGGCATCGTGTGTGATCCTGTGCCTGTCGAGCTTACATATGGATTAGAAAGAATTGCAACGATTGTTCAGGGCGTTGAAAGCCATTTTGATATTAATTGGAACGGTAAGTCCGGCGCTGAATGTCTTACTTATCGTGATGTTTTTTTAAGGTCAGAACAAGAATTTTCAGCTTACAATTTTGAGCATGCAGATGTGGAAATGTTGCTGCGTCATTTTAGTGATGCCGAAAAAGAATGTTTAAGCTTGCTTGATAAAAAGCTTATTTTGCCGGCTTATGAACAATGCTTAAAAGCTAACCATTTATTTAATATGTTGAATGCACGCGGCGTGATTAGCGTTACTGAAAGAGCCGCTTATATGGCGCGCGTACGTAATCTTGCAAAGTCCTCTTGTGAAGCGTGGATAGGATAGCCATGGAACTATGTCTTGAGATTTTTATGGAAGAAATTCCAGCGCGCATGCAGCGCCAAGCAAAGATTGATTTTCTACAATTATTCGTTCAAGAATTTGAAAGTCTTAAATTAAAATGCAGCAGTAATCCTGAAGCATTCATTGGTCCAAGACGCATGACGCTTCACGCGGCAGATATCGCCGCGTCTTCGGAAACAATTTTAGAAGAACGTCGCGGTCCTAAAGTGGGCGCTCCAGATGCAGCGTTGCAAGGATTTTTAAAATCATCTGGCGTTCCTCAAAATGAACTGATTCAGGAAAATGGCTATTGGTTTGCAAAAATTCAGCAACAGGGAAAACCTCTTCAGGAATTATTGCCAAGCATCCTAGATAAGGTATTACGCTCCATGCCTTGGCCTACATCTATGCGATGGCCGGGCGCTGAACATACTTGGGTTCGTCCTATTCGTAATATTTGCTGTGTATTAGATGGAAAAGAAATTATTTTTGACGTGCCAGCGGCAGGTTTAAAAACAAATAATCTCACCTTTGGTCATCGCTTTTTAAATCCACAGCAAATTACAGTAACCAGTTTTGCGCAGTATCGCCAAAGCTTGAATGCAGCTCATGTGATGCTTGATCTTGAAGAACGTCGCTTCGCTATTCAAAACGATCTGCAAAAAATTTGCCAAACAAATCAGTTAACCTTTGTGGCTGATGAAACGTTGCTAGACGAAGTTGCTGGCCTTGTTGAATATCCTTTTGTCGGGCTTGGAAAAATCGATGATAAATTTATGCATCTTCCAGGAGCTGTTCTCAGCACGTCCATGCGTGTGCATCAAAAATATTTCACTATCCTAAAGAAAGATACATTTGCTCCGCATTTTGGCTTCGTTGCTAATGTTCCTATTAATGAGCATATGACAGCTGGCTATGAACGAGTCTTGCGTGCGCGCCTCAGTGATGCCGCATTCTTTTATGATCAAGATATGAAAGCGCCCTTGGAAAGCCGTCTTGATGCTCTAAAAAATATCATTTTCCACGCTGATTTAGGTTCCGTATATCAAAAAGTGCAACGCTTAGAATATTGCGCAACGGATCCCAAAGTACAGCAAGCAGCGATGCTTTCTAAGTGTGACTTGCTAACGCAAATGGTGGGTGAATTCCCTGAACTTCAAGGCGTTATGGGCGAAATTTATGCCAAAGCGCAAGGTGTGCCTGCAGATATAGCGATTGCCCTTAAAGGTTATTATCAACCACAAGGTGCGAACGATGCATGTCCAGTGGATGACATAAGTTGGACGTTATCGTTGTTAGATAAGGTGGATAATCTCGTCGGATTTTTTGGCATCGGTATGAAGCCCTCAGGCTCTAAAGATCCATATGGGTTGCGTCGTAGTGCGCTGGGTATCATTCGATTAATGTTGCAAAAAAATACCCCCAATTCTTTGCGAAACTGGCTAGAAAAGTCAGTGCAGTCATACCAACAGCAAAAAGTTTCTTTAAAGTCAGATGTTATTGAAACCGTTGCATCTTTTATTACAGAGCGTTTGTCTGCCTTTTTGAAAGCTGAAATGCCAGCTGATCATGTGCATGCGGTGCTAGATAAACCTTTAGATGATATTTGGCAAACAGTTGAGCGTGCCCGTGCACTAAAAGATTTGCTGCAAAGCGAAACAGGTACTTTTCTTCTTAGTGCCTACCGTCGTGTTATTGGTATTTTAAAAGGCACACAAATTAATAAGCCTGATGAAAAGTTTTTTGTTCTTGATGTTGAGCGTGCTCTTTATGCTGAACTAATGCAGACAATGCCTAAAATTGATGCACACTTAAAAACGTTTGCGTTTAAAGAAGCAATGACATTAGTTGCTAGCCTAAAGCCAGTAATTGATAACTTTTTCGATCACGCTAAAGTCATGGACGATGATTTAAATATCCAGCAAAATCGATTAAATTTGTTGGGCATGTTGCAAGCAACGCTGAATGCGTTTGCTAATTTTTCTAAACTGGAGGGTTAAATGCGATCATATTTTTGGTTAGGGATGCTGATCCTTATTTTGGCAGGTTGTTACCCTACCATTGACCATCGTGGATTTAATCCCGAAGAAATACAGGTTGATAAAATCAAAGTTGATGTTAGCACTCAAGAAACAGTCCAAGATGTGTTAGGCAGCCCATCCACCACTTCTTTATTCCCAGTAGAGGGAAAGAAGTGGAGCAACTGGTATTACATTTACCGCAAAACGGAAACAACATCTTTTTTCATGCCTAAGGTGGTTGATCAATTGATCATAAAAGTAGTATTAGATGAAAAGGGCATTGTGCGAGAACTTGAACAGCAAAAAGGTGTGCAAGGAGAAGAAGTTAAAGTATCAAAAGAACGCACGCCAACCACTGGTTATGAAAGTTCAGTGATGCGTGATGTGTTCGGAGGATTTGGAAAAAGTTTAGAACCCAATAAAAAGTGAGAGGTGTTATGATTAAAAATATTCTTACTCTTATTCTTGGTTTTGTACTCATTGGATGTGCATCAATAGATAATGAAGATCGCCACACGATATACGCGGTTTATGATAAAAGCAAAGTTGGTGAGATGGCGATGATTAACGCTCTTGTTAACGAAATCGCGTCCAACTATCCCGAAATAAATGTCATTGAGAAACCTAACGCCAAGATACAAGATTTAGATCTTAATAAACCTTGTTCAATTATAACGGCAGGTCAATTTGGTATCTCTTTAGCTAAGTCAGAGGTTCCTCAACACGTAAAAGTATTGCTGTGTGTGCACCAGTGGTTTGACTCAATGAAAAGCCTTCACAACATATATATCACAATGCCTCAGCACACGATTGATGAAAAAATCCAACATATTGCTCAGCAAAATCACTTAACCCTGCTGCCAACACTTGGTGTGCTACATACAATGTCTTTTGAAGCACTAGAAAAGGAAGATGCATCAGCTGTTCGTTTAAACGATGCCAAGGTTGGTGTTATTTTAGCGGGTGATGCCGAACTACCTAATGGTGGTTGGAAGACATTTAGCACGCGCAATGCAAAAAAATTAGCAGAAGAAATAGCTGAATTTCAAAAGCGTACCGGATATAAGCTTCTCATCACCAATGGTCCGCGCACAGGACGTGCCCCAAATGCGCATAAAAACAGCAAGCTAGATTTTGTCTCCAATGCTTTCTTAAGAGTATTAAAAGACAAAGGTCTAGAAAAAGATAAAGACTTTGAGTTCTTCGATTTTCAGTTTGGACAACCTTCAGCTCTAAAAGCTGTTATAAAAATAATACAAGCGAATAAAGGCTTCATGATCGTTCCGGGCGAATCCACAAGTTCCATTTCAGAAATTCTTTCCGTGCTTCCAGCTGCTATTTATAACAACGATGCAATGAATGCGATGCATAAAGTATTTGTTGATCAGCTTGTGCAAGCAAACCTTACAACGTCATGGCCGCAAACGCCAGATGCGATAACATATCCGGCTCTACCTCCTCAGGAAGTCGATGTTGTTAAAAAATTTCTGCAATAAGGGCGTTTAAAAACTAACTTTTTTCTTACTTTATTGCTTTATCAAAAGAAAAGCCGTTGATTTTTATCGTATCATATTCTGTGGACTAATACCGCCAATCTGTGCTTGATCATTGCTATCGTCAGTTATAGTTGGTTGTAAGGACACGACTTGAAAACCTACTCTTTTTGCTAAATCACTAAGTTGTGCTTCTCTTTCTGTTTCTTCGCGCGCACTGCATTTTGCAATGCCGATAAGGGTTACGTGTACGCCAAGAGCGCTTAACCCAAAGCAAGTAATAACATGTGACGCTAGCAGGGAAAAAGGGTTAATAGCCGCAGCAACAGCTGGAGCCCCAGCGCTACAATATAGGCATGTATTTCCGGCAGCTTCATTGCAGTTTGCTACTTTTCTAAAAAACCAGCGAGCATTCAACAAATCTCTAACGTTACTTACGTAATCATTATTAAATAATTCAAGCGCAGGGCTACTAATTTGAGAACTTGTAGTTGAAGGTGGGGCGGGATGTGCTTGTCGTTGGCTTTCTGAACCTAGAATAACATCGCCTTCTTCAAGGCTAGCACTTGCTAATTTCACGTCGGTACCCATCAAGATAATTAGCAATACAAAAAATAATTGTCGCATCATGAATTCATAAATTTATAATTAGCAATTAAATTATTTCATGAAGTAATTAAAAAATTATTTACAGCGATAATAATTGCAAAATTTCATATGAAAATGAATATTTACGCTTTCGCATACGAGAATCGCGCAGATTCATAGTGATACAGAAATTTTCCTAAGAAAAGAGCATTCAAAGTATTTGATATGTCTATTTCTTAATCAAATATTAATAGAAGACATTTTTCTAAAAAAATAAAAAAATTTTATTAAATCTCTATTAAATTTATATTCACTTTTTCTTAATAAATATCCGTTAAGTTGATAGATGTTAATAAATCAAATGGTTTATTGAATTTTCAACAAAAATATTTAGGAAGGAAAATAAATATGAGAAAAATTCAAAAATTAAGTTTGTCTTTGCTTTCTTTGATAGCGGTATCAAACTGCAATACTATGACTGCTTGTGAAGGTGATCATATGAACATCCGTGTTGATGGTGGGGAATCTTCTGAGGTCAGTGCTGCGTACTCAGGTAATTATCATAAGATATATGCCGGTACAGTAAAATTTACTGGTAATGAATCAGGAATGACTTGTTTGAAAATTAAAGGTGGTAAAGCTCAATTTAACGGGCCTACTGACGAAATGCCTCAAGCAATTAAATTTGATGTAACCCCAGAAGGTGATGTGGTTGACGGTGATCATGTAGTGGTAGAAGTTCTAACTAATGGGGCAGCACATGATAATCTTCACAACATTACACTTCCTACTTTGCACATGCAAACAGATGGTTATGTTATTGCTAACAGCAACACAGTTGTAACAATAAGTGGCCTTGGTTGCGGTAGTGGTGCATTGAATTTGTATTCAGGTGATGTTACAGATCCTGACTATATCGGTGTTACTGTTCCTGCTGATTTGTCAACTGCGTCAAATCCTATCAACGTTTATGGTGAAACACACTTTGGTGCCTCAGCATTAAGTAAGCTAACAACTGGTCAAACAACAGTAAAAGACGGTGGTTTGTTAGAAGTTGTTGCGGCTACAGCTGGTGCAGCTCCTGGTGCAGTTGTTGTAGAAAATGGCGCTATTCTAGAAGTTGCCGGTAATACAACTATTCCAGCTCAAGGTGACGCAGGTGATGTATTCACAGGTACCTTGATGTTCGAAAACAACTCTACTCTATGGTTACGTAACAATGTTGTTTGGGATCGTGACATTTTAGGTGCGGGTGTTGCTAACTAATTGACTATTATGCCTCGCTTTAGACCTCGGTCAGATTTTCTGATCGAGGTTTTTTTATAATTCCACAACTGGCTCCAAAAAAGCTAAGAAATGTCAAGGCCCTGTTGGTGCTGTCAAACTCTTCTTCGACGGCAAACACACACAATTTGGCAACCTGCAGTAGGTACTCCGTAACATAAAAAATAGACACCCCGTTGAAAACGAAGTCCCGTTGAAGAACGGGAACACGTCCAGTGCATAGCTATTGATATTATAGAACTGGACCATGACGGGAGCTGTGCTCCAGGGAGACGTTGAGAGAGCTAACTGCCCATTGGTACGAACGTGATCTCGTTCCTTGTCATCTTGATCCTGTATTTTTCCTTTCCTTCATCCTAAGCCTGTATTTTCCCCTTCTGTCATCCTGGCGTGCGAAGCAGGTGTGAGGGTCTAGTGCGAGGATATACATTAAATACATAAATAATATGTATTTATTATTTTTTTTTTATTTAATTATATTTACTGTTTATTAAACAGAAACAAATAATATAACAATTGTTGATAGCGTTAACGGCTTGTATCAATAATAGCAAATAAAACACCCCTTTTATTGCGGTATATTAACTTTTTGTTAACGTTATTAACGTAAATTATATTTTGTTATCAATTTATATTTTTTTATTACTTAAAGGAGTATTAAAATGAAAAATTTAAAAATGTTATTGGCAGTTGCTGCTCTTGCTTCTTCAACAGCTTTTTCTGTAGGCGATAATGTAACAATCAATTTTGCTGACGGTGCTGAGTGGGATTCTGCTATTTCTGGCGTTTCAGGAGCTGCAGTTGTTTTGCACCCTACTAGCGAGAACGCTAAAATTACTCTTGGGTCATCTGCTCACTCTGATGGTCACGTTGTTCTGGATGCAGATGGTGTTGCAGATTATAGTAATGCTAGTTTGGTGGGTTCAGGTAAGCATATTGAATTAAAATCAGGTTCTAAGCTAAACGTAAGCGTTAGCCCTGAGCCAATTTTTGCTGATGCTGATGCTGCTGAAATTGCTGCAACAGCTGATGTAGACTTAGACGCTCTTTCAGGTTCTGCTCTTGTTACTTTAACTGGTTCGGAATTCACATTAAAAGACTTAAGCGCTAACACTGGTGGAGTTGATGCTTCTGCAGCTGTAAAAATCGCTGCGGCTACAAAATTCCCAGTTGCTGCTCTTTCTACATTTGGTGGCGAAGCAACTGTAAGTGTAGCTCCTACATCTCATGCTAGTGCTGGTTCTGGTAATAAATTACAGTTTAACAACATAACAGCTAGTGTGAATGTTGATGCTGGTGTCCTGGCTGCTGCTACTGATATGTACGTAACTCCTAATAGCACAATTAACATTGGTAGCACAAAATGGTCACAAGGTTTCATTGTTGGTACTTACGGTGAACTCTAAACCTAGCTAATGATTTAGCGTTTGTAATTTCCAGCCAGATTTTTCTGGCTGGATTTTTTTACGCAAAATAAAATATAAAATTCATAATTCGGCATAAAAAAATCAATTATTAATATAAAATATTAATCTTATCTTAAATAAAGAAATTTACACTCATCTTTAGAGGGAAACACAATTTTTCTAAAGGAGTTTATAATGAAAATTCACAAACTAATGCTACTTGCAGCACTAGGTACTTCTACCGCTTTCTCTGCTGTTGAGTATAATTTTAATAACGGTGAGCTTGATGCTCCAATTACTGGTGGTATTATCTTTAACGGTTCGGGTGACTGTCTTTTCACAGGTTCACTTACTGGCGAGGCAGAATTGCACGCAGGCAATGTGCAAGTGTATAATATGGATCGTTTCGGCGGGGATATCGCAATGAGTGGCGGTACATTGGAGCTTCTTGCTGATGATGAGCTGCATCCAGCAGAAGATAATACTAACGTTACAATTCCATCATTGCATATGGATACTGCTGGCACTATTACTATTCATAAAAGTGCAATATTAGCTGCTGTTGATGGTGATGGTAAATTAACGATTTTAGGTGACGGCGAAGGCACAGGCGTATCGTTTGATGGTGATTTAAGCGGATATACTGGTGGTCTTGAGATGGGCCCAGACTTAAGTGCGCACTTTATTGCGACAACAGTTCTTCCTAATGCTGACAACACATTTAATGGCGCTGTATAC
>Ga0315906_10004892_pt1 | contig 16978 bp, 11 predicted proteins | sample LakEriMetagenome_4_FD_203526 | JGI IMG/M metagenome (GOLD analysis project Ga0315906, IMG submission 203526) | Freshwater fungal communities from buoy surface, Lake Erie, Ohio, United States - Buoy 2 MA122 | ecosystem: Environmental > Aquatic > Freshwater > Lake > Lake biofilm | place: USA... | reverse complement strand
GTCGGTCCCGGCTCTGTACTAACCGGACCAGTCGGTCCTGTTGCGCCAGCGTTGCTGGATGCAGACTCTACCCAGAAATTATCGTAAAAAATAAACAACTGGCCATCGTCTGTGTTGAACCACGCGTCGCCCTCTGAAGCGTTGACTGGCGGTGTGCCAGCGGACAAAGTAAACTTACCAATTGAACCCGTCGGACCTGTCGCGCCGGTCGCGCCTGTTGCGCCAGTGGCGCCAGCGCCTGTAGGTCCCGTAGGGCCTTCAATGCTTCCAACGTTCAACCAATTACTGCTGGTTGTATCCCACACATAAAGGTTGCCGGTTACTAAATAACCGTCTCCTGGTTGGCCAGTCGGCTGTGCAGCCGTAAGCGCTGACACGGTTGGATAAGAACCAAGAATTTGAATACCAGCGCCTTGAGCACCGGTCGCGCCGGTCGGACCAGTTGGTCCAGTTAATCCTGTAGTACCTGTTGGTCCTGTTGGTCCTGGAACTGTCGAGGCAGCGCCTGTCGCTCCTGTTGGTCCAGTCGGTCCTGTCACACCGGTTGGGCCAGTTGCGCCAGTATCGCCAGTGGCTCCTGTAGCTCCCGTAATACCCGTTGCACCAGTGGCTCCCGTAGGTCCAGTCGGTCCAGTGTCTCCTTGAGCTCCAGTCGGTCCTGTAGCGCCAGTGGCTCCTGTAGCACCTGTCGGACCAGTGTCACCAGTTGCACCGGTTGGACCTATGTCACCAGTTAATCCTGTTTCACCAGTTGCACCTGTCGGACCAGTGTCACCAGTTGCGCCTGTCGCACCAGTCGCACCAGTTGCACCTGTAGCACCAGTTGCACCTTGTTGTGAAAGTAAATATGGACTCCAAGATTCATTGCTTGTTCCAGAAGTTGGTGGATAACCTGGATTTCCTGGATTACCAGAACGAATGTATTGAGAACCATCTACGTATGTAACAATGTCGCCTATTGAATAATAAAGACCATTGTTATATGCACCTTGGTATCTATCAAGAGCACCAGCACCGGTTGCACCAGTTGCACCTGTCGCGCCTGTCGCGCCTGTCGGACCTTGAATGTTTCCAACGTTTTCCCAGTCTTCGGCTGTGATAGACCAGACATACAAATCACCAGCAACTAAGTAACCATCACCAGCAGTTCCAGTTGGGTGCGCAGCAACGAGGGCTTCATAACTTGGATAAGAACCAAGAATTGATACACCAGTACCTTGCGCTCCAGTTGCACCAGTTGGACCTGGCACGGTGGATGCAGCACCAGTCGCACCAGTCGCACCAGTCGCACCAGTCGCACCAGTCGCACCAGTCGCACCAGTCGCGCCTGTTGGTCCTTGAATTCCTTCAAGACCTGTAGGTCCAATTTCTCCTTGCGGGCCCGTTGCACCAGTGTCACCGGTTGCACCAGTCGGTCCAGTTACACCTTGCTCGCCTTGATCACCAGTAGCACCCGTTGCGCCTGTGGCACCAGTTGGGCCAGTAGCGCCTGTCGATCCAGTCGCACCTGTAGCACCTGTTGCACCGGTTGGACCTGTGACTGTTGAGGCAGCGCCTGTTGCTCCTGTTGCGCCTGTCGCGCCTGTCGCGCCTGTTGGGCCTGTTGGACCAGTTACATTTGACGCGGCGCCTGTCGCGCCTGTGGCGCCTGTCGCGCCCGTTGGGCCTGTCGGTCCTGGTACTGTGCTGTCGGCACCTGTGGCGCCTGTTGCTCCTGTTGCGCCTGTCGCGCCTGTCGCGCCTGTTGGGCCTGTTGGACCAGTTACATTTGACGCGGCGCCTGTCGCGCCTGTGGCGCCTGTCGCGCCCGTTGGGCCAAGTAAGCCTTGGTCGCCGCGATCGCCCGTCGGTCCTGTAGGACCTGCAGTGCCTTGTGCACCGGTTGCACCAGTCGGTCCAGTTACACCTTGCGCACCGGTTGCGCCGGTCGCGCCCGTAGGTCCAACATTTCCAGTGTCACCAGTTGGACCAGTCGCGCCTGTCGGACCCTGCACGCCGGTCGCGCCGGTTGCGCCGGTGGGACCAGTCGCTCCGGTGGCGCCTTGTGAGCCGGTCGGTCCAGTTTGACCTTGAATACCTTGGTTGCCTTGCTCACCCTGAATACCCTGCGCGCCGGTCGGTCCCTGCGCGCCGGTCGGTCCAGTGTGACCGGTCGGTCCCTGAATACCTTGTGCGCCAGTTGGGCCAAGCTCGCCGGTGGGACCAGTTGCACCTGTTGCACCTGTCGGTCCTGTAACCGTGCTTGCCGCGCCTGTTGGACCTTGTGTACCTTGTGGACCTGTCGGTCCTTGAATGTTGCCTACATTTTTCCACTCAAGTTCTGTTGCAGACCATACGTAGAGATTTCCATTTACTAAGTAGCCGTGTCCAGCCGAGCCAGTCGGTTGTGCTGCTAAAAGTGCGGCCTCTGATGTAAACGAACCGAGAATAGTTACGCTTGTTCCGGCTGCGCCTGTTGCACCTGTTGGACCGGTTGCGCCTACGCCTGTTGCTCCGGTTGCACCTGTTGGTCCCGTAGCACCAACTGCTCCGGTCGCACCTGTCGGGCCAGTAACGGTGCTGTCTGCGCCTTGCGCACCGGTTGCGCCGGTCGCGCCCGTAGGTCCAACTTCACCTTGGATACCTTGTGCGCCTTGTGGTCCCTGAATACCTTGTGCACCAGTTGGGCCGGTCTGTCCCTGTGACCCTGTCGCGCCGGTTGCACCAGTTGCGCCTGTCGGTCCTGTAGGACCGCCGGCTGGACCGGGTGCGCCGGTCGGTCCTGTAACTGTGCTTGCAGGACCGGTCGGTCCCATTGGACCAACTGGACCGCGTAGAGAGGCGCCTGTAGTTCTAGTGCTGCCTATTGCCAGTTCTGCGTCTAACTTTGTTATGTCTACAGTGCCTTGCCCAGACGGCAAATAAAAAGTAAAGTTTTTTGACGGGGCTCCGTTTATTCTTATTCTTACCTGCCATGCCCATCCATCAGGAGATAGCAACAAATTGTTGGTTGTCGGCAGCGCTATTGAAAACTCTCCGGCCGCGTTGAGTGTAGCGGTGATAGGTGCAGAGACTATTACAGCATCATTAGTGTCTACTACTGTAGTTGTTGGTGTGAATGTAAGAGTGCCAATTGCGGGAGTACCGTTGGGCTTTGTGTACCGGCCAACTACGGTTCTAGTTACTACGTCGTCTGAGTACGGCATTTACTCTCCATGGTCGTTTTTTGGAACGGCATTAGGAGCACGGATAACCCTGCGTCCACCGCTCATAATACGTTCTTTTTTGAAAGGCAATGGTCTCCAATGGTTAAAACTAGTCTACAGAAAATCCTAATTTTATAGGTTTTATTGCCTTGCTAGCTCTAACTGGCTTTTCTTCTATGTCGTCAAAATGCTCGCTGTTGGCAGCCATAGCGGCGTAGGCGGCCGCGTTTATCCAATTTTCCTGGGCACTCACAGTGCTGGTTCCTATAACTAGCTCGCTGGACGAAAGCATGGCCGCCACCGTAGCCGGCGGTATGTGATCGTCCAGCCCCAGTATGCCGGACCAAACTGTACCTATTCTAGCCAGCTCATCTTTTGACAGTTCGTTTCCGTTTGAAATTATGTCTTCTTCTGCAGCTCTGAGGGTGCGTTTACGTCGATCGTCTAATGAACGGCTAGATCTCCCCAAGTTTTTTCTCCTGTCAACAGACTTACCATTCCAGGAGGAGACACTTCTCCTGTTCGGTTGCGCCACCAAGTAGACTCGGATTCCATGGCTGGAACCTGTATCCACGTGCGTGGCCCCATTGACTCTACACGAAGATGGTGCCTGTGACCTGTAATAATTAAGTGAGCATCGCCTATAGGAGCCATGTTTCTAGCTTGTTCACCAATCCACTTTTTTACGTCTCCGCGTTGAATTAAGTGCCCATGAGCGCATCCAACAATTGTCCCACCCAGGTCTACTGTAACTGTTGACTCATCTACATCCGGCAGGGTAAACCTCACGTGATCGTACGAATCGCCCTTGTGACGAAGTGCTTCTTCTACTGCCACAACGGCATCTAAATCCCAGGAATCATCAACCCTAGTGCCTAAATTTTTTCCAATTCTAAAAGTCTCGCCGTGGTTGCCAGGCACTGCTAAAATCTGCAGGTTGTCTACTTCGTTTGCCAAAGTAGTAGTCATGTGCATTACCAGTCGTCTATAAGCACGTACTTGCTCAGTCATAGTCATATTAGTACGCCAGACGTTTCCACCACCTTGTGAGACAAAACCCTCTACACAATCGCCGGTTAAAAACAGAGCAGCTGTGCCTGGAAATCTTTTTAGTCTTTTTAGCTCTCTTATTCGATCTACCGCTTTGTCAGTTGCCTCTAGTATTCTTTCTACAGTTCCAACCGCACCGTCGCCGTCGGACTTTCCAAGCTGCCAGTCTCCAGTAGCTAAAATCCAAGTTGAAGTTAGATTTACTGGTTTTTCTTCGGCAGGCTTTTTACGCGCACGGTGCTTGTCTATTACACTAAATAGCTCATCTGCATTTATGCTGTTTGCGGTTTGATCTACTCTAAACTTGTATCGCCAAACTGGCGCAGTGGTGGCGTCTTCACCTTCGTTTTGTCGCTGCCAAGCTGAGCCGTCGTACTTTGCTTCTACTAAAGTAACTTTCCAACCGTCAGGCATTGAAACTCCAAGTGCTTCAACCGCGGCTTTCCAAGAGTCTTCATTCTCAAGTTTTGGCACAGCGTCAGTTATTACACTCATCGTGTCTTTGTCGTACCTAACGCCTGGCTCCCAACCAGTTGGGTATTTTTTATTAGTTTTTACGTGTGGTGTTCCAACTGACGGCTGCTCTAGCATCTTTTTTACTTTGTCTGCAAGAGACTCACCCAGCGTCACTCTGATGTCTTTCTTGTTTGCGACACTTTTGCAAACTCTGGCTTTGTCTGCGTTGGCGTTTTTGTCGGGTTCAACCCTCTAAAGCATCTGCACTCTTGTCTGCGATGCAAAATTACCGACGCAAGCGCCACTACATGACCTTCGTCTTCTAGTATTTGTCTAACTTGTTTATTTGAAAGTCTACCTGGCTGTCCTTGCGCCACTAAAAGTACCATCTCTAATACTTTTGCGTCTTCTGGAGATATTTTTTTAAGAACTTCGCCTATTCCACAAGGATTTCCTACTTGTGAAGGGCGCGCTGCTGCAAATCTAGCTGCTAGGCTCACAGGGTTACCTATTTGCTTTCTATAAACTTGCCAGGACTTTCCTGGGCGTGTAAACTAGACAGTCCGCTGGCTATTTAGCTAGCTAGTATGCAAGTCTACTGTGAGTAGTATAGCGCACATGTATGTAAATACCACTATGGCGCGAGGCAACTGTCCAAACAACTTACTTGTTGCGAACTGCCCTAATTCTTTTTACTTTTCCTGCCGAGGGAACGTGCAGGTTAGTTACTACTATTTCCTGTATTAAGTCTAGTTTTATGTCCATAGAACGTGTTCGTATGTCTAGCTCGTTTACCCTGTCTTTTAGAGAGTCTCCGCCATTTTCCCACAGCTGGTATTCGACACGTGACATACGATCGCTCAGTGTTCTGCCTTCTTCGTCTTTTCCTAGGGCTTGAACTATGCCACTTACAGCCCTGCGGGTCGAGACTAGGAATAAAAGTAGCACTGTAGAGGCAGAAACTATTTCGGCGTTGGCCATAATAAATAATCTTAGTTGTTCCATGCTAATGGCCTTTCCAGTACAGGCAGTTTGTTTTGTGCAGGTATAAACTGTACGCCAACTATACTATGGTTAATAGCTTTTGTTCTGCTCCATAGAAACTGCTTGTGTGGCCTTATTTACAGAGTCTTGCAAAGTGGGCTATAGTTGACCCTCCGGGGACGTAGATACATTTGTAACTCTATGCGCCGCACGTGGTACATATTTCATTATAGCTAGCCAAAGGACGGGTCTACAAAAAATGCTCTGCACTCACTGCGCGTCGCTACAACTACGGAGCCTGGCTTGAGCACTTGGGACAACGCCTCTGGCAAACTGCTTACCGCAGCGCAATACTACGCGTCTATAAATTGGAAAGTGCTGCCGTGCTACGGAATAGTAAATGGTCGCTGCACCTGCAACGGCACGCACACGGAGCCAAAAGACGTAGGCAAGCACCCACAACTGACACAGTGGAACGAGCAAGCGTCTAGCGACCCTTTGCAAGTTGCAGCTTGGTGGGACAGAGACAACGAGAGCAACGTTGGAGTTTTTTGCAAAGCAAGCGGATTTTTTGTTATAGACATAGATCCGCGGTCGGGCGGACCAGACTCATTTGAAAAATTTGAACAACTTGTAGAGGGCGCGCTGCCGCCTACTGTAGAGGCAATAACTGGAGAGTACTCTACGGGAACTGGTCGCTCACTGCGCGGTAGACATTTATTTTACAAATGTGATGAAGAAGAAAATTTAGTTGGTAATCTTAAAAAGTCTGGTCTTCCTGGGGTAGACATTAAGCACAACGGGTACGTACTAATTGCGCCATCACGTCACTTTTCTGGTAACTGCTATGAATGGGTACCAGGCAAAGCTCCATGGGAAATTGAAATGGCTACAGCACCAGAAGAATTGCTTGTTGCGCTTAGAAAACGTGCCCGCCGCGCTAGTGGCACTTTGGACGTAAATAGCAGCAACTGGGGCTGGCTAGATGGAATAGAGTTTGGCGGCCAGCGTGTAGACGTAGACAAACTGTTGCAAGAAGGAATAGACGAAGGCTCTAGAGCCGTAGACATATACTCCCTAACTTGTGCTTTAGCAAATAAGTTTTCAGTGCAAACCGAGGCAGGACGACTTGCAGTTGAAACTATGATGATTAGGTTTAATGCAGAAAAAGTACGACCACCGCTGCCGCTAGAAGGTCCAGGCGGGCTACTTATGCACGTTCAACGCGCTATTCAGTTTGTAATAGACAATCCAAAAACAGAAAAACTGTGGCCAGGGTTGCAAGAGTGGGCAAACCGATCACAAGAAGAATCGCGTGGTGTAACTCCTGTAGCGCCACTACTAGGAGTAGTTCAGCCACCGCAAGAAATGTACAATCTACCTGGCACAATCGGTGGAACCGTTAAAAACTCTATCGAAGATGGAGACTCACTTTTTCAGGCAACAAATCTGCAAAATATGGATGTTCCAAAAGACGTAGACGCTCTTGGAGAAAACGAAGGCGGAGAGCCTGGCAAAAGAACACTAACAGACACTGGAAACGGTCGTCGTCTTATCGACTGGTTTGGTTCAGCTGTGCGCTACACTCCAGGTCTTGGTTGGTTTCACTGGGACGGTGGGTATTGGAAGCCTGATGTTGAAAGTCTAGAAATGCGTGAGTTAGCTAAAAAACTAGCGCCTGCTATTGCTGCAGAGGTAGCAAAGTACGACGACGCAGAAAAACAGTCGGAAGTAATTAAATGGGCAAACCAAGCAAAATCAAACGCTAGACTTCAAGGTTCAATAGAAAACGCTACGTCTGACCCGCGTGTGCTTGTTGGTGTAGAAACCTGGGATGCCGATGAAAACCTGCTAGGCGTTGCTAATGGCGTCATAGACCTACGTACAGGTGAATTGCTAAAAGGAAGACCAGACTTGTACATAACAAGAAGAGCGCCGCTTGCGTACACTCCCGGCATGAGAAACGTACGCTGGGAACAGTTTATAGACTTTGCTACCGGAGGCGACAAAGAACTACAAGAATGGCTACAGCGAGCAGCTGGCTACTCGATAACTGGAAGTCGCATACACGATGTAATGTTTTTAGTGTACGGTCCGTCTGGGTCCGGTAAAAATACTTTAGTAGAAGCCTTGGTAAAGGCGCTAGGCACTCAGCAGTACGCCTGGCCGCTAGACTCTTCAATTCTTGCGCAGGGCGATGGACAAGCACACGGCTCAGACATGTACCACTGGGCAGAGTTGCGTGGACGACGGCTAGTGTGGGTAGACGAACTACCAGAATCAGAACGACTAAAAGAAAACTCAGTTAAAAAGCTTACTGGTTCTTCTGAAATATCTGCACGTTCTCCTGGAGAAAAACCTTTTACTTTTTCTTCTCGCGCTAAGCTGTGGGTCACGACTAATCACCGTCCGATCATCAACGATGACGCTATGTGGCGACGCATTAGACCTATACCTATGACTAGAGTGCCAGAAAATCCAGACCCAGAGTTAAAGTCTTACATATTTGACGCTGAGGGAGCGCTGCCAGCAGTGCTCGCGTGGGCAGTGGAGGGGGCAATTAAAGTACTAGGCTCAAGCGCCAGAGACTCTTTAGGTTGGTGCACTGCGGTCAGCGAAGCCGCGGAAGTCTACAGAAAAAATGAAGACAGAATTGGTCTATTTTTAAGCGAAGAAACCAGGGAGTCAGAGGGCGCAACCGTAACTGTAAAGGCACTTTTTGCGGTCTACAGGGTGTGGAGCGAAGAGCGTGGAGAGCGTCCTATGACACAGATAGCCTTTCACCGTAAACTGTCTGATAGAGCAATGCAGATAGACGGTTCTGGAGCCAGCGCGGTCGTGTTTGGTAGAGCGCTTACTCCTCGGGCCGTGCCCACCGGAGAGGTAGACTGGGGCATAGTCAATAGATTTGTAAAATAGCCCTGTTGCATACTAGGTAAACTGTGCTAGTTCAGTGCTAGTAGACACAGGAGAATTTTTATCATGTATGAGTATAGAATAAAAAAGATTACAAAAATAGTAGACGGTGACACAATAGACGTGGACATCGATCTAGGCTTTAACATTTCCTACTCACAGCGAGTAAGACTTGCGGGCATTGACACACCCGAGTCGCGCACCACCGACAAGCGCGAAAAAATTCTTGGCTTAGAAGTAAAAGACAGGTTGAAGTACCTAACTGAAAATGCTAAGCAAATTGTGATACGCACAGAAAAACCAGACAGCACTGAAAAGTACGGCCGTGTGCTGGGCTGGCTATTTATTGACGGCGCAGAGACTTCTATAAATGAAGGTCTTATTGCAGACGGCTTTGCTTGGGGCTACATGGGAGAAACAAAAATAAAAGACTTTGCGGCGCTAGAGGCAAAGAGAAAACTTTTTAGTAAGTAATTAACGAGTAAAAAGCTTAAAGCCGCCGTTTGGCCTAAATGGTGGCATGCGTTTTGCCGCAGGTGACTTTGCAGTGATTCTGCCCCCGATAAAACCCTCGGGCGGCTTTATCAGCAAGGCTGTTAGTGCGTGCACCAAAGCGTCTACTCTGTCTGGTGACTTGCCTTCGCCTGGAACCCAGGACATCATTTGTGACTCTAGCTCTGGCAAATAATTAACGTGGTGGACGCGTTGTTGCTCGTACGCAAGAACTGTTGGCTCTGCTCTAAGTTGTTTTCCGTGCTTTGAGTGCACTTCTAGCACTTTAACTGACGGGTCTATTGCTTGAATTGCATTTTTAACCAGCGCACCGCCTTGGTTTACTTCAGCTACAACCGGACAGCCGTACTTTTTTGCCATAGCTACAACTGTGTTAGCCCACATCTGTGGAGATCCGTGCACGGTTGCGTCTTCTAGTACCCAGGCATGTCTACGATACAAATCACGATCGGCGGTGGATGCACAAACAATTATTCCACACTCGTCTCTTGGATTTTCTGACACTGACGGGTCTACGCCAATTACTCTAAGAGGAGCTGACATTGGAAAAACTGTATGTCTAGAATTGTCTATCAACTCTGATGTCCAAAGCGCGCCCTCTACTTCGTCTAGCATCTCTCCGTACAGCTCTTGCTGCGCTAGCCTGGTGCCCTCGTACACACCAGTAATTGCGTCTAAGTAGCTTCTTGATAGATTTCCAGAGTTGTCCATGGTTGAGCCACGGGTTACGTACACTAGTCCTGTTTTGTCTCGCTCGTTAAGTAGGTTGTACAGCAGCGGCACTCTCTTAGGCGTAGTAGTTGCAACTATCTGCGGATTACCGCCCAGACGTGCGGCTACTCGTAAGTTATCCCAGGAAGTCATACCAGCGGCATCTGGGCTTTGCCTCCAGGCTGCCACTTCGTCGGCCCAGGCGTAGTGACACTGCGGACCACGAAGAGAGTCTGGCTCGTCTGCGGTAAAACACGTGGCAGTGTTTCCATTTTCCCAGGTTAGACGTCTCTTTGACGGTTCGTAAAGTGGACGCTCGCTTGGCGGTGTTACTGACAAAATGCCAGACTCTCCCTCTACAATTACGTCTCTAACGTCCGCTGCAGTTCTGGCGACCAACGCAAATCTAATTTGGCCCTGTCCTGTTATCTTTGCTTTGTCGCGTATCCACTCTGCCGCTGCTCTAGTTTTTCCAGCGCCTCTGCCTGCCAAGAAGAGCCATATTCCCCAGTTTTCGTGGTTTGGCGGGAGCTGTTCTTCTCTTGCCCACATACGCCAGTCCCACTGCACTTGAGCTAAATCTAACCCAGCTAAAGCCTCTTTTCTTAAGTCTTCCGGCAGCTCGAGTATTCTTTCCATTTGACTCTTGCCCAAAGTACTATTCTCCTGCGCGCTGGATTGCTCGCTGTACTCCGTAGTAAAGCGGTGCGGCCGAGCTGAGTCCAAGCACCTTTGACAGTGCGTTTAGTGAGATACCATTTTCGTACTCTTCTATCAACTGCTCATGATACTTCTCTGATGACACTCTTTTTGCTTTTTGAACACGGTCAGCGGCTTTTTTGACCTCCGAAGCAGTTGATTTTGCTCTGCGGCTTGGCTTTGACAAGCTAACTTTTACCTCTGCCATCGCTACTCTTCTCCTGACGCCAGCGTAGGCTACCTTGAGCACTCTGGCAATTTCTGGAAGACTTCCACCCTTGTCTTTGTATTCTATGAGCAGCCGGGTGTATTCTTTGCTGGCTATGTGTGCCGGTGTAGTTTGCTCTCTGGACCCATAGGCTTTTTTAGCCAAAGACAGTAGCGGTTTAATTTTTGCTACGTAGGATTTTGTTAGCTCTGTGTCTGTCATTTTGCCTCTTTCGTATGTTTTGTAAATCGTGTAGAAGTATCATAGCACAGAAAAGATAATACAGCAAAAAGCACCTACCGGTGCTAGAGTACAGACTTAGTCTTCGCTTGGATTACGTAGCTTGTACGTGCCTACCCACGTGATGGTAGAAAATAAGATTGCCCAGCCTACAACGTCTCTAGCAGAGCCGTCGAGCACGAACCAGGCAATGAACATTCCAAGCAGGGTCCAGAGCTGCTGAAGCATGTCGTTAAAAAACTTTTTCATTTTATTTTATTGCCTTTCGTACAGGGCTCTTCGGGGTTCTTCTCATTCTACCAGACTTTCCAGACTGCTTCTTGGCAGAGCCGTCGCCACTCGAACTAGGCCCTGCGGGTCCACCCGCCGGCGCACCGCCTGAAGGAGCTGATGGAGGCGCACCGCCAGCTCTGGCTACAGCTGCGGCAGTAGTGGCAGTTTGTGCAATTTGAGATGCAACTACGGATGCAACAATCACGTCCTGCGACTCTTCGCGCTCTTCTTCGGTCATGTCTAGTCCCATGCTGCCTAGCGCTGATATTAGTTCAGCCGGATTTTCTAGCACTGCAGAAACCAACGCAGCCGGATTTTCTAGCGCGTTTGAGATAAGTTCTACCGCTACAGCAACCTCGGCAGTGATGACCAGTGGATTGCCAAAAGAATCCTGTCTAGTCTCGACCGGCGTACTTGCTGGTAAGTCGGATAACTGTACTCCAGCAGCAGCTACCTGCTCTTTTGTCAGTGTTTCACCCTTGTCTGTAGACTCAATTAACGCTTCAACTACTAGCTCTTTTTCAGAGTCAGTAAACTTACCGTCTGAGGCAAGTGCTTTTGACAATGACTCTACTTCTTTTTGTGTTACGTCACCGTCTGCACTTAAAGTTTTTATTATTAACTCTTCTTCTGCTGAAGTTAGTTTAGCGCCGTCTTGCAGATTTTCTACAAGATTTTCAAGCTCTTCTGAAGTAACTTTTCCGTCAGAGTTAATTGCTTCTACTACAGCTTCTTCTTGCTCTTCTGTAAGAGGTTCATTAGTGTTTTCTGTAATGTCGTCGACAACACTTTCTACTTCTTCAACGGTAACTGGCGGTTCCTCTGCAGGCGGTTCGGTAACTGGTGGTTCCTCTGCAGGCGGTTCGGTAACTGGCGGTTCCTCTGCAGGCGGTTCGGTAACTGGTGGTTCCTCTGCAGGCGGTTCGGTAACTGGCGGTTCCTCTGCAGGCGGTTCGGTAACTGGCGGTTCCTCTGCAGGCGGTTCGGTAACTGGCGGTTCTACGACTGGAGGTATCACAACTGGCGGTTCTACGACTGGAGGTATCACAACTGGCGGTTCTGGTTCTGGCTCTGGCTGTGGCTGTGGCTGTGGCTGTGGCTGTGGCTGTGGCTGTGGCTGTGGCTGTGGCTGTGGCTCTAACGCTGGAGTTGGATTAAAAACTAAAAGCTGAGTAGAAGCTTGCTCGGAGTACTTTGCAAGTGTGTCGTTATCGGACCTCACTGTAATTGTATAAGTTTTATCCAATCCGCCGGTTCCTGCAAAAAGATCTGTTGAAATAGTAATACTTGTATTTAATGCGTTTGCGTCTCCTACGTTACCAGTTGCAATTCCCCAGCCTTGACCATCAACAGACCAGCTAACAGCATAACGCTCTGGTGATGTTCCGCTAGTTGGTGCCTCCCAGTCGACAGTAACTGTTGAGCCGGCTTGTACTGCAGTAACATTTGTTGGTGCGTTAACTACAGCTTGATTAACAACTTCAGCAGCAACAACTGTTTGAGCAGTTTGAACTGCAGCTATAGCTTGAACAGTTTCTGTAATTGCAGTTTGAGCTGAAGCTATGGCTGTATCCATTGCTGCAACTGCAGTATTGGCTGCTTGAAGACCTGCTTGAGCTGTTTGAAGATTTGTAGTTGCAGTGGCTTCTGTAGTTTGTAATGTTGTAAGAGTTGCAGTTTCAGTATTAAGAGTTGTTACCGCTGCTGCAAGTGCGTTCTTTTGTTCCTGAGTTGCATCTGACGTTGTAAACTCAGTTCCGGGAATAACTTCCCAGGTTCCGTTATCGGTGTAGCGTACTAACGCTACATGAGCACCGCCTCCGTTTTCGTAGTACCACATTTCAAATGTTTTTCCAGTACCAGCGGTAGTTTCAACATCAGCAGTTGATCCTCCACCGCCCTTATCAACCCAATCGTTGATAACAAGCACACCATCGAGATACAGTTTAACTCCGTCATCTGCGGGAGCATGAAGATATTGTGTGCCAGACGTTGTTGGTGTCCATGTTCCTGTGTACTTAACAATTACGTCCTCAGAAATATTTGATCCTGCAACCACACCGCCGCCGTACTGTTCACTAATTCCATTTGTATCTGTCGTAGTAAGAACTGGTGTTGCACCAGTTGGAAGTACTGGTGCTGCATTTTGTCCAGCAACGTTGTAAACCTCTACTTTAAGCCCTTGAGTTGTAGAAGAATCTACTACTGCCTGTGCAACATCTTTAGTAGTAGTAGCCTGTGCTACTACCACTTCTTGAGTATCTACTGCTGCAGAGGCGGTGGCCAGAACTTGAGTCTTGTCTTCTACAACTGCTGTTGCTGCTGCAACTGTAGGCGCAGTAGACACAAGGGCTGCTGCGGCAGTCATGTCTGTCTGAGCCTGAGTAACTGCTGCCTGAGCTTGAGCAACTTCTGTTGTTGCGGTAGCTACTGCTTGAGTAACTGTTGTAGTGGCAGTAAGAGTTTCTGCTGTAGCTGTAACTGTTTGAAGAGTACTAGTTATTGTTTCAACTGCTGCTGCAGACACAGCTACCTGAGCTTCAGCAACTTCAACTTTAGCTTCTTTAACCTCTGCTACTGCAGTCTCTGCAGCTGCGACAGCAGTTAAAACTAAGCTTGACGCGGTTGAAGACGCTGTTTGCGCAGTGGTGGTGGCCGCAGACTCTGTAGCCTGAGCTTGAGTTAAAGTTGTCTGTGCAGTGCTAAGTGTTTGAGTTGCTGTAGTTGCTGCTGCCTGAAGAGTAGTAAGAGTTGCCTGTTCTGTCGCAAGAGTGGTGTTAGCTTCTTGGGCTGCTGCAACTAGTGCAGGATCCGAGGTAGTCTTAGTAATCGTGATGTTATCAACGATGTAGTAATCTGCATCCTTTGTAATGGTAACCGTTTGAATATCAGTTCCCGTCACTGTCTCGGTGGATGTGTATCCTGTCGCCTGGTTCTCTGGTGAGACGTTGTTGTTTATGACCTCGGTAGACGTAGTTCCATTTGTGTTGGTTGCAATCATGTTGGTGTCGCCGTTCTTGGCGTAAACACCTAGGGTTACCTGTGTAACCGTTCCATCGTTTGTTGGGTTAACGTTAATGATAACGTCATTGGTTGGGTTCATGAGAACAAGCGCAGGACCAGAAGTCTGCTGGGTATCCCAAGGGCCACTAATAGAAACGTTACTATTTGGAAGAGGCGAGGTTCCGGTTGTTCCAGTAGTAATTGTTACAACGCTTGTTGTGTTATTAGCAAATGTCTCGGTAACTGTTGTAGACGTGTTTGCCGCGTTAGCTTCTGCCTGAGCAGTGGCTGCTGCTGCCTGTGCAGACGCGACTACTGGTTCTTGGGCTGCAACTGCTGCAGTTGTTGTTGTTGCTGCTGTCTGAGCTTCTGCCACAACTGCTGTTTGTGTTGTAACTGCCGCAGTTGCTTGAGCTAATGTTTGATCTGCTACCTGAGATACTGTAACTGCTGTTTGACCTGACTGGACTGCTGTATCTGCAGTCTGTACAGCTGTTGATGCTTCTGTTACCGAAGTCTGTGCGCTAGATACTGCCTCTGTTACCTGCGTAGAAGGTTGAGATATTGATGTTGCTACCTCCAAAATCTGAGTTACTTGAGTGTTTAGTGTTGATACTTCTGAAGTTGTTGTTGTTACTGTAGTGGCTGCCTCGGTCAGGGCTGGAGAAACGGCCGGAGCTACATTAACCTGCTCAGAAGAAGTGGCGGGTTCATTTGCGTTTGCAGCTGTAGGGCCAAAAATAAAAAACCACCCTACTAAAAGTGTAATACATAATAGACGTCTAACTCTAGACTTTGCCTGAGCCACACGGTTAAATAGGCTAGTAACTCTAACAACAAAGAGAGTATTTAACTGTGCAACTGCAGACCTGTGCTTAATGCCGGTCATTTACCAACGTATCCTTGCTAGTGTCCCCACACTTTAGGTTGCGTTTACACTAGTATTTTAAGCTGCTTTATTCTTCTTGAGCGGGTAAACTACTATGTCTTACTATGTTGTCGTACACGTGTTTAACTGTTGCAGAGTACCAACGAACGCCACCGTTGGCCGTAGGAGCTCCTTGTGCGTTTAGCGTGTCTGCAATTTTGTTAAAAGAAATGCCTTTTATTCTTTGGGTCAGTATCAGCTGTCTTATGTTTTCTTCTACCGCTGGCTTTGGTCCAAGGTCTACGCCCCAAACCTTGCCGGCGTCTCGTCTGTCTTGGTGTACGTCTCTTTGCCTGGCCGAGATCATTCCCCGTTCCATCTCAGCCATTGCAGCCATTATAGTAACTACAAATCTTCCCTGGTGCGTGGCGGTGTCTAGCCCTAGGTCTAGCAAGGCAAGTCGCCACTCGTGTTTCTGTGACCTGTCTACTATGCTTAAGAAGTCTCTGGTAGAGCGTGCCAGGCGATCGAGCCTAGTGACAAACATGGCCTGGGCCTCACCCGCGTCGAGTCTGTCTAGAGCGTTGCGTAGCACTGGTCTGCCCTGAATACTTTTGCCAGAGCGACCCTCTTCACGTAAAAGAACGTTGTCGGTGTAACCGGCAGCTGTTGCGGCGGCCCTGAGTTGTCGTTCTTGCGCGTCCAGTGAAATACCGTCGTCTACCTGCATCTTTGTAGAGACTCTGGCGTACAAATAGGCAATCTTGCTCACTGGGGCTTGCTTTTTGATAAAAGTTGCTCGGTGGCTGCGCGTATGACTAGTTGCATGCACATATTATTGCATACACTTAGACTTTAGTGTATGCGAAGTAAAGTAGAAAAGCTATAATAAAACTAAGACTTTTTAACCGTGTAACCGTTAGCTTTTAGCAGTTTAATGGCACTCTGTACTGCAGAATTTTCAGTTTCATCCACGGCTGGTGCTGCGGTGCCTGTTTTAGACGCCTTGGCGTCCGCTGGGGCACTTTTATCAGTCTTGCCGAACTTTGGCCTACCAAAGCCCACTATTGAGACCAAAACACCCTTTTTGTTCTTTTTATAGGCGCGCAGCTTCTTGCAGCACTCGCCGCCATTGCGTTGGCTGCCTTTCTTGCCATCGCCGGTGGTATTGCCTTCGACACACCAAACTGTCCCGTCTTCGTTGTCTTTGACTACGATACCGACGTGGCTGATCCGGTCGACACCGTCTGACGGGAAATCAAAATAGGCAATATCGCCTGCCTCGGGGTCAGCAAGGTCTACGTCAATCCATGAGCCTGCTTTCTTAAAGGCTGCCGCTCCGCCTGGGGTATAGACCGTATTTGGAATCTTTACTCCGGCCTCGTTACCGCACCAGTTGACGAAACTTCCGCACCAAGGTTGAAAGTCGGCTTTGGTAAACTTACCGTACTTGGTTTCGTTGTCCTTGGGGCCCTCGATGTAGCCGACTTCAGCTAGCGCGACTTCGACAAGACGGTCTGCTGTTCCTTGGTCTGCCATCGTGTTCTCCTTTACGCGCCGAACGCTTTGGTAAATCCTTCAGGGCAGGTTTGGTTGCATATTAACTCTGCGATTACAGGTGCAAATGCAGCACTAATTGCGATGCCAACGCCTGCTGGTGTTGCCCATAAAGCGGCTGAGTCTAGGCTTGCAGCCAGACAGTTTGAAATTATGTTGTATAGCAACGTCTCGTCGATGCTGTTTGCAACCTCTGGTATGAGTAAAAATGCGTCTTTTATGACTGTGCTCATTCCCGCTACCACGGCTACCTTTGCTGCCTTGTCTGTGGCCCAAAGAACTGGTTGTGCCATAGCAGATAGGGTGGTTGATGTT
>Ga0315906_10004891_pt1 | contig 16979 bp, 10 predicted proteins | sample LakEriMetagenome_4_FD_203526 | JGI IMG/M metagenome (GOLD analysis project Ga0315906, IMG submission 203526) | Freshwater fungal communities from buoy surface, Lake Erie, Ohio, United States - Buoy 2 MA122 | ecosystem: Environmental > Aquatic > Freshwater > Lake > Lake biofilm | place: USA... | reverse complement strand
TTGTTATTTTATATAATTTGGAATCGTTATATTTATGATATAGATGAGTTGTAAATGAAACCCATCCGCCATATAAAGGAGTTGCCATATATATCAAATTCATGTTTATATTTTTTATTTATCTTTCTTTATATTTAATTATTTTTACATTTAGTGTTGGCGCAATCGATTCATGTTAGAAGTTTCTGAATGGATAAACGAATGGAAAAATATCTCTGAAATAAACAGTAAAAAATACATATTTTCATTAGAAAATATTGAACCTGACAATTTAGTTCGCCTGAAATACTAAAATATTAACCCGATTGAATGGATTGAATATATTATGTAATTGTAAATTACAGTTTTAATACTTTTACTATATTTTATAATATATTTTATCAAGTTTAGGATAAATAAAGAAATGGAACAAATTAATTGGTTAATATCAAATACCGTTTCAGGTGATACATTAATTTTTTATTATTCTGGGCATGGATCATATATTATCTAAAAAAAATTGATTTTTTATTAAAAAAATAATAAAAAAATCATGTATAAAATTTCTAGCATAGTTCCTATAATGAGAAGGTCAAAATTTTTGTGCTCTTTGAAACGAAGAAAGCAAATTATTGACTTTAATAGGGAAATGAGTATCGCATCGTTGGAACGAATAAGGGCTTCACTTACGGAACTCCAAGTCGAAATAGATCATCATAACGATTTATGCTTCGACGAATGCTCTTTTGAAAGCAGAGCAATATCCTTCAAAGATACACCTAAGATACAAGAGAATCTTGACGACGATGTCATTTCTTGTATCTTAGGTTTCGATGGAAAAACGGGAGATGTTCATGCATGCATTGGTAATCACCAAGATTACATAAGATATCTGGAGAGAAGATTTGAACAAGAAGCAAGCTCAATGAGAAGGTTACACGAAGAATATGAAAGATCGGTTATAGAATATTTAACCGATGTTTATAATTTCGTAAGTGACTTTGGAGACAGATGTTTAGACGACGAATATAAATTTGTAGAGCAGACCTTATAATAAATGCAATTTTTTTAATTATTATTATAATTACAATAATTTCTTACAAGTGGTGGATTAGGCAACTTCTTGCTTATATAAAATTTTATTTGAATCATAAATTAAGACTACATTTATTTGGTATTTAAGAGCAAAAATGATATATCAGATTGATGTAAAGAGTATAATGTTACAGTTACATATGATTCTTGATTTTCATAAAGCATTGTAATTTACATAATTTATTGATTAAAAAAACGAAAAAGTAACTAAACTCTAATAGTAAAATTTCTTTTTTTTTATATATTTTATCAAGTTTAGGATAAATAAAGAAAAGGAACAAATAAACCCACCCCATATACAGTCTATTATGGCATTTTTAATTGGATAATCTTCAAAAGTAGCAATCATTGTAGAGTCATATATCCCATAAGAAATAATACCAAATAAACTACCGTGTATAAAAGATTCTTTAAATATTTCAAATACATTTGCTGGTTCAGTAGATATATTAGGTTGAGAAAATAGTAGTAATCCAATAGCTACTAATATATAAGAAGTAATTGCACCCATATAATTTATATTTAGAGGTTTTTTTTGGATAGATGAAAATACATTTATAGAATTCTTAAAAAAAGTAGAAAACGCAATTAAATCAAGAATAATTATAATTACTACAATAATAATAAAATTTAATATAGTAATAGTAATATCCTTTGTATTAATCATTTAATATATAAAAATAAAAAAAATATTTTTTTTATAACTAAAAATCAATTGTTTTTTCAAAATCTTCTTGTTTACATAAAGAAAGTTGACTATTTTGCTCTGTAAATCCATTAATATCTAGTCTACAATTAATTTCTTTCAGTACATTTCTTAATTTAACTGTTCCATTTAAAAATCTCTTAGAAGTATTACATATATTTTTTTTCAAAAATTCTAATAAACAAAAAGTAAAAGCACCTTGACTGGTTTTATTAATATAAGCATCAGCTGAAGTTTCAGTATCTCTACATCCAGAAAATAGATAAACTTTACCCAATATGTTTGTAGATTTTTCTAAAGAAAGAGAAAATTTATCAGTCCAGTCAGAAGAAACATACGAATTATTAATAACAGTTTTTCCTTTTTTCAATGAAGAATTAGATCTATAATTATATTTTAGATCTGCAATAGTCCCAGAATGACAACAATCTGTAAAACACCATAATGTAACATTAGCAGGAATTTTGGAAATCATATTAGTAAACAACCAATCATCTGTGATAAATCCACCAGTATCGTAATTTAAAGGTACAATAATTTCATCTCTAGCATCAGATTCATCTCCATTTCTATCTCTAATGTATGATCCGTGGCCAGAATAGTAAAAAATTAGTGTATCTCCAGATACAGTATTTGATATTAACCAATTAATTTGCTCTTTAATATTTAAAAAAGTAGGTTTAGTATCACTGTCATCAGTTAATACTTTAATATTAGATGAATTGTATAAGCAATTATTTACTAAAAAGTTATTGATATTTGTTATGTCATTAATACAACCATAAAGTTCATTATCTGTATCTTTGTAATTAATACCAATTAATAAAGCCTTTTTAACCATTATTTATTAATAAAAATAAAAATATAATTTATTTTTATTTACTTGTTGTTTAAAGTTACTATATAAAAATACTAATTTATTTTATTGATTACGACGATTTTTATAGTTTTCAATAGTTTCATTTGGATGAATAAATGTACAATTATAACCAGTATATTTAAACTGTCCATTTTTAGTAGATCTTTTGACTTTTAAACAATTTATTCCAAATTTGCATTCGGCTACTTTATTGTTAAGCTCCTTGTTATTTATTTTATGTCTGTGAAAGAACATATCATTAGATTCATTGGGATGAATAAAAAAACATCTATTATCATCATCAACATTGAGAGTTACCCCATTAGAACTGTAAACTTTATTGCATTCTTTTCCAAAATTGCACTTAATCATTCCATCACCGTGATTATTTTCACATAATAACTTAGTACAATTTCCAAATTTTAGCAAGTTCATGCAAAACTTAGATTCTAATTCTAAATTAGAAGCACCAACATTCTGAACTTTTTTTCTTTTTTGTTTTACAATTTCTAAGCCTGGAAATTCATCAGGATTGTCAAATTCTACTGATAAATTTTTATTTGTATATAAAGTAAATGGTATTGGTGAATAAATTGGAGACTTTGATTCTTCTTCTTTAACAGGAGTAATCTTGGTATTTTCAACTTCTTCATTATCAATATTCTTTGACTCCAAGCAAACTTCAGAAATTTGTTCTGTTTTATTCAACACCACACCTTCAATTACGGATGTTGAGGTTGCTGGTAAAACTTCACCCATAATCACTTTTTCATCATATGACTTTTTAATTATATCAATAATACCAGTCTTGTTTAATTTGCAAATTACTTTTTCAATTTGTTGCTTGTGATGACAAAACAACTTTAGTAAATTGAGTAAATCAAGATTGCTATCATCTTCTTTTATCTCAATATCTTCCTTAACAATTGAGTTATTCTCGGGTTTCAAGTTGCTTTGATTGATTACATCAATTAAAGCATTATTTTCTTGGTTTATTTCATCAATTAACTCGGCATCTCCCCAAAGAGATGAGTCCAATAAAAGAGAGCTGTACTTGGTGTTGGTGTTGGCGGTTAACATTTTTTCTTGTGTTGTTGTGTTTGTAAACGTTGATAAAAACACAAGAAAAAAATAAAAAAATCATTTTTTTTATAAACGGCTTTTTTGACTTACTCTTTGGATTTATTTCTATTTGTTTAAGTTAATCAATAAATTAAAAAATTTTATCTAAATAAGAAGAGAATTTTTAATTTTATTTGAACTTGTTCTTTCTTCATGTGTTTTATTATATTCATCTCTTAATTCTGTAAATTTAAAAATATTTAAAGGATATTTTTTTATAGTATTATTCCTAATTGTTCTGTCATCTGGATTTTCTGCTATTGAACTAAAAATAATAAAATAAAAATATATTTATTTATAATCATAGAAATTCAAATTTTGGTTTATTCAAATCTTTGATAGAATCCAAAACTTTTCTTCTAATATTATACCTGAAATCGTATTGGCTTTTAATGAAATTAGGTTTGAAATTATATTTGTATTGATTATTATTATTTTGTGAAAAAGCAACATTTAAAACTTGATCAACAGAATTAATAGCATTTTTTAAGTAATAAAAGAAATCAATAGTTAATACATCACTATGTTCAATAAAATAATCTATGTGTTCAATTTTTTCGTATTGCTTATCATTATGGCAATCAATATTAGAAATAACATACTCAATTCTAGAACCATTTTGAACAATTTGACCACGTCTCTTCATTTTTTCAACCAGTTGCATTTGAGCAGGTAGACACTTTTCATAATATTCCTTTTCGTTCACGGCATCTTTTTTTTTAAATTGTTCAATTCTTTCATTTTCATCATCTGATAATTTAGGGACTATATAATCACCAATTTTAGTTTTAGTTATACCTTTTTCATCAATAAAATCTAATGGTTGTAAATTATTAGAATCCCCGATAGCTTTAGTAATAACAAAATCTTTATGAGGAATAGAGTTAGAGCATAGACGATTTAATTCCTGTAAAATGAAATACAAAATATCATCTCTATCTTCATAGTTAAATATTTTCATAACAATTTTCTCATATAAATTTCTTATGAATACTGAATTATCTCTTCTAGCAAGTAAAACACCTTTTTTTCCAACTTTGTCTGAAATAACACCATCTCTTAGACAAGATTTGTACATATATCTTTTTTTAGAAAGTATAAAGAACCTCCAATAAATTACCTCCTCGAATGCAAGTTTGATAGGAGGTGGAAATAAGTTAGATATTTCGTCTGCTACTTTTTCAGCATAATCCCATGTTTCTTCAGCCGTTTTTAGATGTGGAAAATTTATATAGTTAGAGTCCGTATTATGCACTATTAATTTTCCGATTCCTGCTGAAAAATGGTGATTTTCTGTTTCTAAATCGTAAACATAATCTTCAATAAATCCTAAAGATTCAATTTTTTTAATTTTATTTTCTGGTATTCTTTGTTTTCCTTTAGTACATGTTAATCTATATATGTTTAGTTTATCTTTTCTTGTATTAATACTTACTTTGTATCCCAATGATGTAGCTAAATAATATAATCCAGATGATCCAATTTTTCCTTTGTTATCAAATCTATAATATCCATTTTCATCTTTATCACCATCTCCTGAATAATATCCATCCAAAAATGATTGTCTTATTTCTTCATTAGACCATAATAGTTCATCTGGAACTTTCTTATAATTATCTTTGTCATAAAATAAAGATCTCCATATTTTTACAAACTTATTTTTTCCTTTTCCGTAGGGTACTAGTTTCAAACAACCTGAACTGTCAATTGTTTCCAAAATTTTAAAGTTCAAAGTATTTATTTCATACTCAGTTTTCTTATCGCTTTCGTTAAGAAATGTTTCACATTTTTCTAATAAACTTCTGTTTGATTTATTAATAGCCCATGTAGATTCATTCCCAGAATCGCAATCATAATTCCCACAACTACCATCCGCATAAAACAGACCCATCACAAAAGCTAAATTTTTATTTAGTTTAAAACAAGAGATTTCAGCTTTTGGAAGTTCTGAAGTTAACAAAGCATCTCCAATACTTATTTCTTTTGGAGATACTTTATTTTTGTAAATATCAAGTAAACCATGATCTTCTGTAACATCTACAACTCCGGTATGTGTTAACACTCTAAATATTTCTTTTGTTGTTTTATGTCTAATAATTTTTTTTATTTTAGTAAAACCATTCTCTGTCCATACTTCAATATAATCTGGATTATTTTCTTCTTTTGTTCCATAATTTTCCCATATATTATTACCTAAAGTTTCTATTGTTCTATAATATATTTTATTATTTATTTTGCAAAGAATAGGAGTATCTCCAGTAACACTATCTCCATAGACTAATTTACCCTTATATTTTTCAACAATAGTATCAGCCACGATTTCAATATTAGTTCTACCCATAAAGGTAGTGCAGTTATGTACAACTATACCATTTGCTAAGAATGAATTATTTGGTACATCTATAATATCGTATACATCATCTACACCATCATATCGCACATCTACTACATCAAGATTTATACAAGGAGATTCTTTTTGATGACGTTCTATTGAATAGAACGTATTTGATTTCTGCTCTTTAGAAAACCAGTTGTCACATCCAATCATTTTTGCATAATCTCTTGCAGTTGGAAAATATTTTTGTAGTAACTTGTAATCTTTTAAAGAATGAGGTCTTGATCTATAATTATTTATATCCGAACTTTTTGATATAGACATATATTCATGAAGAGGAATTTCATTTTTATAGATTTCTTTTCTCATTTTTATCAAAGTTTCTTTTATACCTATTTTTTTATTATTCAAATCGTACATTTCAGAAGTTTTTAATACTAAATTTATATGTTGTTTTTTGACATTATCTGAATATCGTTGATAAGATGTAGCAACAGTAAGTTTGTTACTCTTATCTAAACAATATCTAAAACCTATTTTTTCAGAAAATAAAAGACTATTACATGAATTAGTAGTAATTAGATATTCCCATCTTGGATTTTCTTTAATATCTTTTGGTAAAAACTCTTCTCTTACTCTTGAAAGTCTAGGCTCTCTTAGCCAAAAAATCAAATCAAACCTTTTTAATAAAATAACTAATTTGCTCATGGTTTCAAACATATCGTCTTTATATTTTTCAGTAGTTGATATCCCAAATTCAATTGGTGAAAATGACGGATGTGAAACTGATAGAGATGGACTTGTTCCATCACCACCAAATAGACCTCCAAGAAATTCTCTTACCACAGCTAAAGGACAGTTTGATTCAAATATAAAACTTGGAAGAGTATACGGTTGATGTGTTCGTTTTCCAATCAATACTCCATCAATCAATATTATTTTATCTACTAATATTTTTGGAATATGAATACCAAATACATTTCCTTTTACGTCGTGTGGTCTTGTCATATCACTAATTGATGGTTCTTGTCCAGTAATAATTTTTATATCATTTACAAATATTTGTGAATCAAGTAAGGTTCCTATATATACTTTACAACTAACTAATTTTTTACCATCACTTTTTCTTAAATAACTACTTATGCTACCATCAGATAAAATGAATCCTAATACTCTACAAAATGCCAAAGTTTTTTCCCTATTTATTGAAGTATCCATAGTATAATCTAACAATTTCCAATTTTTCTCATCTACACCTACTATATCTTCAGGTAATTCAAGTCCAACAACAACTTTAGAATATTCACTATTTTTAGAAAAATTAGATCCATCCCATTCATGTTTTGATAAAAGTTTTCCTGCTTCAACCCAACCATTTGTTGTCATAATTTTATGATCTGGAGTACATTTAAGTACTCTCCCATCAATCAAAGTTATTTTTACAAGATCTCTTTTACCATTATATATTAATCCTTTTCCTTTAGAAACAATTTGTCCATTTTCATTATATACCCATAAACAATCAGTATGTTTTAAATCTTTCATTTTTCTTGTAAATCCAAATGAATGTGAAATCAGGCTATCACCATTTAAACACATTGCACCTGGCATGAAGGGTAAATACCCTTTTTTAACTCCCATAGCTCCATACATTGAATTGTGAACAATCATATTTCCTACTCCGGCTGCGAAATGATGATTTTCTGTTTCAATATCATATACATATTCAATGCTACCTTTTCTATTAAATTCCTCATATTGTATTCTATAAATTACTTCAAGTTGTTGTATAGAATTTTCATTTTCAATATCATCATTACTTTGTGTTAATCTATATGTAAAATTGGAATACATATCTTTAGAATAAGTTACACTAATTTTATAGCCTAAACTTTTAGTAAGATAAAATAGTGAAGCACATTCCCTGCTACCATCTTTAACAATAGATATACCAGACTCCTCACTTCTATCATAAATATTATGTCCCATGTTATAGTAACCCATAAAAAAAGCTTGTCTGATTTTCAAAGAAGCATTGAATATATAATCTGGGAATTTTTTATATGATCTGTTATCGTAAAAAATCTCCATATATCTTTCTCTTACATCATTAAAAAAATCAAAAGACAATGGAGACATACAAAATCTCAATCGCGATTCTAAATAATCTTGATAAACACTGAATTCCTTATTTTCAACTTTTTCTAATATTTTTTTACATCTTTCTAATAATCTCAAATCTTCATTATAAATTATCCATGTAGAATCTGAACATTTTCCATCAGCAAAAAATACACCATAAACAAATGCAATTTCTTCTTCAACAGTAGATAATACATAGTTATTAATTAGCTCATTTGATAAAGATAAAAATAAAGGTTTATCCGGTGTATCAATAGGCAATGGAAAATCTCTATGCATTAGATCATCGCCTACATTCAAATTTTTAGGTTTAACTTCTTCCCCAGTATTTCTCAATAATGAATGATCTCCAGTGCAATCAACACAACCAGAAAATGTATTAACTCTAAATAATTTTTCAGATTTTGGATGCCTCATTACAAATGTAGGTTTAGTAAAACCCATATCACTCCAAACTTCTAAATTATCTAATGGTGATGAAATTTCTTGTTCATTATTAATTCTTTTCCAATCACATTTTGATATTTCTTCTATAGTTTTATATATAAACAATCCATTTATTTTACAGGGAATTGGAGTGGTTGATGAAACACTATTAGCTGATATTTTATAAGATAATTGTCTCTTGTCCAAAACATTGTTTAACAAAGTCAATTCTTGTACTTTAGTATCATCGCCTAAATTTTTAATTTCTGAATTATTTTTTTTAATTAATTTTCTGGTGTTTGCTCTAGCATCAAGCAAGTTTTCTAAAATTGTTGGTAATACACCCTTAGGTTCTTTTAAGAATCTGTAGCTTCTTTCAGCACACATAGGATATTTTGATATAGTTTTAGTAATTTGAGATCTTTCCTCAATATATGGTTTTAATTTATCAACTTTTTCGTTTATTTCATCAACAATTTCTTGCCTGCAAAACTTATTCATTTTTTTATCTCGTTTTTCTCTTAATTTTTTAATTATTTCCTTTTCAGAGTTTATATAAGCGGTTAGTTCATTTTTTTTTATTACCTTGGGATCGTGCAAGCACGAATTATGTTCGGGCCAAACCATAACATGGCATTTACTATCAGGAAATGATTCATCAGTCACTAACGTACTATAATCAATATTATATGCAATTATAGTAGAAGGATATAATGAACAGTTGTGACTGACAATTCCACCTGCTAAAAAATTATGAACTTTATCAACTTCAATATCATATACTTCTTTTATATCATTAGGTCTTATGTCAATAACTTTTTGTTTATAACTTGGAATAAATGTATCTTCTGTTTTAATGGAATAATTTTTTGATAATGTTAATCTATTTATACAATAATGAAAATTTATCTTATTAAAAAACGTGTTGTAATTATTTGATTTAACTAATAATTTTACGTCATAACTAGGATTTTCGTTACAGTCTTTTGGTATTATAGAATTTTCTTTATATTTTATTAGTAATGGTTCACATATGTCTGAATCAATTCCTAATTTTGATAGTAGTAGCTTCAAGTTTTCAAATGTATTTTTCATACTATTCAAATATTTTTTACTTATGGTCCATTTAAATTCAATAGTATAACCAAAACTGTTATCATGACATAAACATAGTGAGCAACCATCTCCTCCATATAATCCTCCAAGAAAATGTTGAATAATTGATAAAGGACAATCATCATTTAGTACAAATTTAGGAAATGTTTTACCAATTATTATATCTTCTAAATAATTTACCACATTAGAAGGTAAGCTAATACTTAGAGTTACACCTTTTTTCTTTCTTTCTTCATCATCACTTTTTCGTATTCTTATATTAACATTGGAATCCGAAATTTTGCTTATGTCATTTTTAAAATTTTCAGCATCAATCATTGTTCCGAAGCATGCTTCTGAACACATTCTATATCCTAATTTAGACCTTTCAGATATATTTGTATAAATACTTCCATCTGACAATATATATCCCAACATTCTAGAAAATGCTAATGTTTTTTCTCTTTCAATGTCAGTATTCATAGTAAATTTATATCCATCAACTTGTAAACACCAATCTTTTTCATTATCATATTTTATATCTTCTGGGTATTCTATTCCACACATAACTTCTTTATCTTTTAAATCCTTGGCTTCACACCAAGTTCCATCAAATAACATAAATTTGTGTTCAGGAGTACAAGATATTTTTCGCCCATCTTGTAAATATATTTTTATGGTTTCTCTTAATCCTTTTTTTTGTAATCCATTTATAAAATTAAAGTTTTGAAACCCATTTCCATTAAATCCCAAAACTAATTCATCATGTTTCATTTGATCTATTCTTTTTGATGTTCCATTTGAAAGAGTTATTAAAGTATCTCCAGTTAAACAGAAATCAAAAGGAACTACCCTGTCATATATACCAGGAACTGGTAAAAATACATGAGCTCCAACATAACGTTCATCGTCTTTAGCAATATAGCCGTCTTTTTCAACAACAATATTATTAGTCATGCAGTATTTATAAACTTGGCTGTAAACCTTAATTTGCTGACCTTGAGTATAAATAGAAAAAATAGGAGTATTAAATGTCGTAGCTTGTTCAGTTAAACCAACCCAAATATTGAGAACATGCATAAGTTTAACAACGAGAAAGGAGTCCATAATGCAATATTTTCCAACTTTTCCCATAGCAATTTTAGCTCTTTTTGAATAACTACCATCAATTTCTTTTTTAGTTCCGATTCTGTAACACTTAAATATACCTTTTGGTGAAAGATCAATTTTGTTATCATTTAAAAAGAATTCAGAAACAGTTTTGAGTTTATAGTTGTCAAGCTTGTAATTATTTTTAATTAACGGTAATAAATCAACAAAAAGACGACCTTCTGCATCCAAGAATTTAAATTCCTGATTTTTGAAAGCTGATGAACTCCATTTAATAATTTTTTCTTTTGATCTATTATACTTTGTAAATCCAAGACGATCAAAAGGATCCAAACATCTACATGGATTTTTGGCTCTGTCAATCATATAAGGAATATCAAAACTTAATATGTTGTATCCTACAATAATATTAGGATTTTCTGTTCTAACTAACTCTGAAAATCCTTCTAAAAGCTCAGATTCTGTTTCAAACATATGAATTGTTACGTTTTCACCTACAATATCTTGTTCAGGTTCACCTAGACTTAACAAATAATTTTCTAACTCATTTTCACTTTCCTTCATAAAAATGCAAGAAATTTGAAATATTTTATCGTAAGGTCTCTCTGATTTAGGCATTGCTGAAATTATACTTGAATTTACTTCTATATCAAAACCCATTATTTTTGGATTTGGAACTGTAATTTTATCTATCTTTTTCACATTTTTAAAACTTACATTATATTCATTTACACAGTATGTAATTTTATCACTTTCAATAACTTTTCTACCTAGAAAACAAAACCAACTAGCTGTTGGAATATTTTGAGATGATGTAAATTGTAATATTGGATCAGCATCTTGTTCATGTACCTTAAATCTTATCACACCCAAATTTAACACTGACATTGGTTTTTTTGATAACCAAACTAAGTTTTTTATACTGTTTTTTGTTGAAAATGAACAAAAAAGATAAGGAAATTTTTTCCTATTTCCACATTCATCAATATTTGCTCCATACAACTTGTATTTCATTATTAAACGTTTTTTTAATGGTCTATTTACTTTTCCTATCAATTCATCTAATTTATTTCCAAATAATAGTGCTTTGCTTTCTGTCCATTTTATATGTTCTGGTAACTCTATGTAAACATATGGTGTAAAGTCATTTACTAGTAGGCATATTGTTTCATTATTATCATTTAATCCGTATACTCTTATACATGTAAATTCTTTTTCTTCATCATCAACAAACCAATAATAAGGAAATATATTATGCGTTTCCATTTTTAATTAAAATGGAAACAAATTTTTAATAAATCATTTTTAAATAAAATTATTTATATTTATATATATAATATAAAATGGGAAATTTAAATAGTGTAATTAATTCTACTGGAAATATTGATACCAATACAGATAAAACTTCTACTTTCAATGGTACTGGAACATTTAACGGAGATGTTTTTATTAATAAAAATTTAACTATGTCTACTGGTTCTACTGGATATTTTAATGGTTATGTTAGGCTAGGAAATTCTAATTATTCAATTTCTTCAGATGGTAGTATTATTGCTTCCACTGGATCTTTTTCAACTTTAAAAGCGCCAATTTTTACAGGTAATGTAAAATTTGAAGACGAGTTAACTATCAATAAAAATATTAAATTAGGAAATACTAATTACTTAATTTCTCCAACAGGTACTATTTTAGGTAGTATTATAACTGGAACTTCATTAAGTGCTGGATCAGGAACTATTTCTGGTGGTTCTATATCTGGAATATCTTTAAGTGCTGGAACAGGACCTATTTCAGGTGGTGCTATAACTGGAAGTTCTTTAAGTGCTGGAACAGGATATATTTCAGGTGGTGCTATGACTGGAACTTCATTAAATGTTGGAACAACAGGATATATTTCAGGTGGTGCTATGACTGGAACTTCATTAAGTGTTGGTGATGTATTTATTTCAGGTGGTAGAGTAACTGCAAATTATTTAAGTGCTGGAACAGGAACTATTTCAGGTGGTTCTATAAGTGCTGGAACAGGAGGAGCTATTTCAGGTGGTGCTATAAGTGGAAGTTCATTAAATGTATCAGGAACCGGAACTATTTCATGTGGTTCTTTAGATGCTAGAGGATATATTTCAGGTGGTGCTATGACTGGAACTTCATTAAATGTTGGAACTGGAACTATTTCAGGTGGTGAAATAAGTGGAAATTCTTTACGTGCTGGAAATGTAAAAATTACAAGTAGTGGTATGTCTGGAGGAGCAATTGATACTAATTCTATAATTGGAACTTCATTAAATGTTGGAAAAACAGGACCTATTTCAGGTGGTTCTTTAAGATTAGGAGACGGCACAGTAGAAATTGAAGCTGGTTCTTTACCAGCTTTATATTTAGGACAAAGAGTTTCCGGTAATACAAGCATTACAAGCAACAAAGTTACAACAAATGATATTCAATTTAATAATAACATTAAATTAGGTAAAACAATGTATGGAATTACGAGTGAAGGTAATATAACAGGAAATTTAGGAAAATTTGAGTCTATTTCTGCAAAAACAGGTACGTTTGACAAAATTGAAATAAATGCTGGCGGATCATTTGATACAAATGGTGGATTAATTAAAGGAGGAGAAATATCAGGGGGTAATTTTAATGCTGGGTATATAAAATTAACTGATTCATCGGTTGATAATACTTTCGCTGGACAAATAAAAGCAACTAGAGGAATAGATACATATAATTTAAAAATTGGAAATTCAGGAAAATGGAGTATTGGAGAAAATTCAGTTCAAAATTTATGTTTTTATAATAACAATATACCGTTTGCATGTATTGATTCAACTAATAATTTAGTAGCTGGAAAAAATTAAAATTCTGTTTTATATTACTGTTTTATTATTAAAAAATAATAAAACTTTATAGTTAATAAACAAATTTTATAAATTTTATTTATGATATATTTTATTTTCATAGTTTAATGTATTAATGAAATTAACAAATTCAGGTCTTCTTAGAGATAAAATTCCTCTTAATTTAATTTGAAAAATTCTTTTATTTTCTAACTCATAATTTAAAACATTGAGCATTTTTTCACTTATTTTTTTAACTTTTTTTTTATTGCAACCTTCTAATAAAAGTTTATTTATATTTTCAGTTAATATTTTTTTTTTCTTCATTTATAAAAGAATCAATTACATGTAATCTAATTCTTTTTATATTTTCAGGTATAGGTTTATCATCATAAGAAAAATTATTACTATTCATCATTTAATAAGTAAAGTTATTTAATTAAATAGGTTTGAAAAAAAGTAAACAATCATACCATTTAAATGTTAATGAAGATGGAGGAGTTATTTTATGAATTTTTCCTTTAAGAATATTAAATTGTGTTTCAGATAAATTAGAAACAATAGCATATTCTTGCTCATCACCTTCAAAAATAACTTTATATTGTATGTTAATATCATCAGGATTATCAATAATATTATTAAAACAATCGTTAATTTCTTGTTTCTCAAGTTGAGAAATTTTAGATAAATTTATCTGAATTCCAGATTCTATTAAATACATTTCAAGCTTATTTTTATTATCATCTTTAGTTTGAGATGCAATAATATTGGAATCCATACCAAGAGAATCAACAAATTTTTCTACTTTTTCTTTATGAGAATTACTAAATATCCATCCACATAATCCATTTTTTAAAGAAGGGTTCCATTTCCCACCGAGAAATTTAAGAGTCTCCTTATGAGTTTTTGTGCAATTTCCAGTAACTACAAATGATTTATCACTATATTTAATTATTTGTAACATTTTTATATTATATTTATTATTAATAATAGAAAAATCATTTTTTTAATTTGATTGGTGGCTTAGTACAACTTGCTTGTTCTGTAATTTTGTCTGTTTTCTAGTTTTGAATTTTTTTAGCTATTATGAAAATTTATATTTAAAATAATAAATTTGTTTTTAAAATGACAACTATAACTAGTAATAATAATACATTTTATATAAAAGAATTTAATCCAGACTTAATTGCACCTTCATCAAAACAATTACTTGAAAAAGATAATTTTGGAGGAAGTAAAACAATAATAGTAGGGAAACCAGGTACAGGTAAATCTACTTTAATTGCTAGCTTACTTTACGCAAAAAAACATATATTTCCAGTTGCGATTGCTTTTTCTGGTTCTGAAGATAGTAACGGTTTTTATAGAAAAATTTTACCCAGTTCGTTTGTATTTAACGAGTATAACGAAGAGCAAATCAAGTCTTTTATAAGGCGTCAAAAAATTGCGAAACAACATTTACCGAATCCATGGGCGGTCATTCTACTTGACGATTGCACGGACGATTCAAGGGTGTTTAACACTCCTTTACAACAAGGAATGTATAAACGAGGTAGACATTGGAATATGTGGTACATAGTTTCACTTCAATATGCTATGGATGTAAAACCGGTTATTAGAACTAACGTAGATAGCGTTTTTATTTTACGTGAGCCTATTCTTAAGAATAGAAAATCTCTTTGGGAAAATTATGCAAGTGTTATACCTGATTTTACTCTTTTCTGCGCTCTTATGGATAATCTTACTGATGATTTTTCTTGCATGTTTATTTCTAACCAGACACGTTCTAATAACTGGCAAGATTGTGTTTTCTGGTATAAAGCACCTAAAATACCTGACGACTGGAAATTCGGATGCCCTGAATATCATAAATTTCACGAAGACAGATTTAACGAAGACTACATAGACCCTTATGATTAAGGATTTTTTTATAAAATTATATATAAAACATGATTATGTTTTATATGTTACTTAATACTAATTATGTAAAATCATAAAAGTAATTTCACTAAAGTAGATATAACGAATGGTTTATTATTTTTATTATTAATAAGTATAATTTCAAGTATATCAATAATTTTTTTTCTATTTCTTTCAAAATATCTAATATTATTACAATTTTCCCACCATTTATTCAAATCATCGCCAACATACCAATAGCTTCCAAGTAGATATGACTTACTATATTTAGATCTAATTTCGTCATATAAAGGTTGTATATTATTGAGAATTTCCTTGAAGTCAGTAGACATATTTATTATATATTTATTATACATTTAATAAATTTAAAGTAATAATTAATAATTTTTTATTATGAAAAATATTCCAATATAAATTATTAACATAATTTTATCTTTTAGAGAAATACTTATAATATATTCAGTTATTTTCAAGAATTTATTAATAATACAATTTTATTATTTCAAGAATTTCTTTGTTTTCTTCATTTTCTATTCGTGAAATACATTCTTTCATTGTTTCTATCAATTTATCCAATTTATCTTCTATATCCACTTTACTCACATTGGAATCTGGATTAAAACGAATAAAAATCCATTTACCGCTATGTATCATATACAAATCATCATAACGTATTTCTTCATCTATTTTATTATATCCACGATGTCCAAACTCATCAGTTTCAATTGCTAAAATTGTATTACCTATCAATTTACGATGGTCTATACGACGCCTATGTGTACAATCACAATTTCCAGTATAAAGAGGATTGTTATGTACAAATCCTTCAAAATTTTGATTTATATGATTCCTTACAATTATTTCTTTGGTATGACTATATACAACTTTACTGCGTTCATCGTTTGGAAATATTTGTTTGAAACATGTGGCACAATAACAATCATATTTAATATTACCACAACGACTATCAATCCAATCAATACAATTAGGACATCTTTTACCACCACCGTGTGCTTTACATTTATCGGTTTTTCCTTGTGCACTTGCTTTACAATCTTTTTCATCACATCTTTTACCACCACCGTGTGCTACACATTTACCGGTTTTTCCTAGTGCACTTGCTTTACAATCTTTTTCATCACATCTTTTACCACCACCGTGTGCTATACATTTACCGGTTTTTCCTTGTGCACTTGCTTTACAATCTTTTTCATCACATCTTTTACCACCACCGTGTGCTACACATTTACCGGTTTTTCCTTGTGCACTTGCTTTACAATCTTTTTCATCACATCTTTTACCACCACCGTGTGCTACACATTTACCGGTTTTTCCTCGTGCAAGTTTTTCACA
>Ga0315906_10004890_pt1 | contig 16981 bp, 9 predicted proteins | sample LakEriMetagenome_4_FD_203526 | JGI IMG/M metagenome (GOLD analysis project Ga0315906, IMG submission 203526) | Freshwater fungal communities from buoy surface, Lake Erie, Ohio, United States - Buoy 2 MA122 | ecosystem: Environmental > Aquatic > Freshwater > Lake > Lake biofilm | place: USA: Lake... | reverse complement strand
CGGTAGCGGAATCTGTCAAATTATAGTGACTGGTATGTAGATTGACCATGCTTCTGATGTTGACTCCAAATCCAACAGCAGTCTTTGGATTGATTTTATATTTAGCGCTGAGCAAGGATAGATTCAGTTGGGTGATCAGATCTCTTGCAAAATCACCTTCTGTAAATTCAAATGTGACAATCGGCTTCCTTCGCAATAAAGGTGCATAACCGAATTGAATAAAATTTGTGTAATTATTTATAGAAAGGGAAGCAATCGAAAAATCGAAGCTGTCTTTTGAAGCAATCGTAGTAGCGGGATTCTGATACATGTTGATGCTTCCTGTAAACCTTGATCCAATCAATGCCTGATTCGACTGAGAAAAAATAGGAGGTGGACTGAAAAATAACAGCAAAAGAGAACAGATATGTATGATAGAGGATCTCAACGAATTATAAAGTTACTCATATATTTAAAAGTTTGTCATGTGCTTTAACACATGATTTTTATAATTTTGCAGTCTAATACAAGATGAAAAAGGGAATCCTACTGTTTTTTTGCACTATTTTTTTTGTTGCAGTCCACGGAAATCAAGTTCAAGACACAACTGTAAAACCATTGCAGATCAATGGGAGCATTGGACTCACCAACAATGGAATTTCCATCATTCCAACCTTTTAACTGAATGCTCCTGCCGCTATTTTTAATTTTTATATAAGAAAGAATAGACTCTCATTTGATCCTGATATACGGGTAACATTGGATGGAAGAAAGGGATCTATGATTTTCTGGTTCAGGTACAGATTTATTCAGGGCAAGAAATTCAATTTGAGTGCAGGTATACATCCAGCTTATAACTTGGCACTCAGAACGGTTACAGAAGCTGGAAAAACCTGGGACATCACACAAGCAAGAAGATTCATTGCGTATGAAATTGCTCCTTCATTTGTTGTATCAAAGCATGTAAGTATAGGTCCGTATTTGTTGAGGGGAATGGGGTTGCAAAAAGACGGTCCGGTTTCAACTTATTTTGTTGCATTTAACACCAATATCACCAATATTCCAATCGGAAATCAACTAAAGTTTTCGTGGACACCACAATTTTATTATTTGAACTTGGACAAGCAGGAAGGAGTATACATGGCAAATATTTTCAGACTGTCACATGACAAGTCACCCTTCTCTTTGCAGTCGGTCATGAACAAAGAAATCAAGACCAATATCAAAGGCAGTCAGAATTTTGCCTGGAATATCATCCTGAACTACTCCTTTGCTCATCAGTACACCAGAAAGAAGTAACTATTTTTTGAATTTCATTGAAGCAGCAGGCTATTTATTGATTATTTTCGCTCCCCGTTGGTCCCGTAGTTCAACGGATAGAATAGAAGTTTCCTAAACTTTAGATCCCAGTTCGATTCTGGGCGGGACTACACCCCTTACAAGGTTCTGATTCTCAGAACCTTTTTATATTTTATTGATTTTCCTTCACTATTTCACTTACATAATACCCTGATAAATATCAAATGAGATAAAATAATAAAATATCAGATAGATACAATAATAATAGCAGCTGAATCTTGCTATGCATATATGGAAGCCTTTAGTTTTGAATAAATCATTCTATGGAAGAACAAACATGGCACCAAAAATATCATGAACAACTCAGTTTTGGCGAGAGGCTTTCAGACACCATTACAAAAGTGATGGGATCCTGGCAATTCATTATTTGGCAAACCCTTATTGTACTGATATGGATGATCCTAAATATCATTGGATTTGTGCATCACTGGGATGTATACCCTTTTGTTTTGCTGAATCTTATTTTTTCAACCCAAGCCGCTTATGCAGCTCCTATCATCATGATGAGTCAAAATAGGCAAAACCAAAGAGACAGGGAGCAGGCCCTGCATGACTACCAAGTCAATATTGCTGCCAAAAAAGAAATCGAAGATATTCAACGCCAACTGAGTAAAATTGAAGTTGACAAGTTGGATAAAATATTGGAGATCCTTCAACGAGAGAAATACAGCTGATTTAACCAACAATAAATTTTAGTTCATATTACTGCGTAAATACTGTTTTTGCTTGACTCATGCTGCTTTTGGCATCTTCATAACCTTTTAACTGTATTTGATAATTGACATATCCAGCAGCAGGGAAGCCCATGTCTATAAAGGAACCATCTTTTACAGACTTATTTGTAATCAAAAATGATTTTTCCTCTCCTCTGTATATATAAATTTTACACTGATTACAATCTTTCTTCATTATCCATTTAATCGTCACTGACTTGGATTCCCTGTCATATTGCACATTCCAATCCAGGTATTCTTCAATGTTCATTGGCTTTGGCAATGGACGCTGAGAAATCCACTCAGAGGGAGTAGATACATTGCCAGATGAATCCATCAACCTGATTTGATAAGCATAAATGAATTTTCTGCTGACAGCAGTATCATTGTATGTCTCCTGAAGGGGAATGGCTTGCCAATTCATGGTATCTGACTTCACCTGACGCCTCAGTTGTAATTTTGCATTGGTCTCTAATTTTGCATAAGAAAAATTAAGTTGAAGTGATCCATCCTCCTCCGGTATGATCTGCAAAATTTGTGGCTGAGAAGGAGGATTCAAATCGGGAACTACCAATCGAACTAGACTCGAATATTCACCGAAATTTCCCTTTCTGTCTACCGCCTTGATGCTGTATTGGATATTCCCCTGATTGATTTTTATATTCATGGTGTCAGTAAAGAAACTGTCAGCCAGGTTCTTCCCCAATAATGCCTGCCACTCCGTAGTGTCAGATTTTGTACGAAAAACCCTGTATCCCTCAACATCATCACTTACTGAGGGCGCCCAAGTCAATTTTACAACTCCATTCTTGTCTATCATTCCTTGCAAATTCGCAACAGCAACCGGCGGTACAGTATCTTTTGTTACAGCCAATACAGGCAGAGAGAAAACATTGTTTCCTGCTGTGTCAAATTGAGCAATCCTATAATAATTACTGAGCATATTGGAAGCAGCATCGTGTTTAAAAGAGCGTGCAGCTGCAGATAATTTATCTAGCAGTTGCCACGGGCCTTCCGGTTTATTGCCATAATAAATATACTGCTGATGCAAATCAGGATCAACTGCCTTTTTCCACTCTACCAATACGTGCTTTTCACTGTTGGAACTGAACCACAATGAATCAATTGATTTTGGAGCTGTTTTATCCACTCCCATCCCCTCATACACAACTGGAGCAATGATCCGATCTCCAAAATAATCATACGCTACAACCCGATAGTAGTTGGGTACATAATTACCTTTCAACGAATCGGTATATGAAACTTTTGGAAGTACTTGGGAACGGGCAGTATCTCGGTCAGTAGCAGTAAAGGGAATATCATTCAACTTAGTATATGTTCCGTTTTTTGATGCAGATTTTTCAATATCGTATAAAATAAAATCTTCGTTGAGATCCCACTCAGCAATCACAAGGTGTTCTCCGTTGACAATATTCACCGCATTGAATTCGTATTTCTTTGTCGTCAAATTCAATGGAAAAACATTGACAGCGTTTTTAATCAATTTACTGGGATGCAGTAATGAGATTGAAATTTTATAAACTGTGTCTGCATTCAAATCTAATTCAATGCCCAGCCTGGCAATGCGCGCAGCACTCCATGATAAAGATGAAGACATCATGGATACAGTGAAGATATTATCCTGTTGGGCCTTTACAGCAAAAATATCAGTTGGATTCTCCAATTTACCGTATGCCAACTGTGCCAATACGGCAAGATTTTGGTCTTTTATGTTTTGGCGCCAAACAGAAATGGCTGTTGTATCAAATGTGTACACCCTGGGGCTTGCATTGACAAAATCAACTTTGGTAGCAACTGGTTGAACAACAACTTTTAATCCGCTCAATATAACTGCCTTTGTTTGTAAATAATTTGCAGGAAAAATTCTAATCTTGGTTTTCCCCTGCTCATCATATTTTGTAGCAACTTTAAGCTGGAGCGAGTCCTGGGCCATCAATGCAAAACCAAAACAAGTAAGCAGCATTGATAAAATTGATTTATATAGGTGCATTTTTTGCATGATTATCTTATTGAGGGTGCTTGTATAAAGTTTCCAACTGGAGGTATAGCCGGGAATAGGCTTCTCAGTGCCCTTTCTTTCGGCCAAACAGACAATCTCCAATTATTGCTTCCGCCACCATCTTGCAAATCTGGTGGTTCGTTTACCAAAATCCAAATTGCTTTTCCTCTTGCGTTGTTTGATGCGTTTTGAGGAATACGATTTGAAGTTGCCATGACCGATATCCAATTTCTTGCGCGTTCCCAATCTCTTTTCAATACTTGGTGAGGCGCATATTCAAATTTGTTTCCCGTCAAAGCCATTGAAGTGTAAAGATTTCTGGAATTGATCCAGTTTCTTACATTTCCATTGTAACCAATAACACTGTTGTTATTGATTGGGAACAGTTTAATATGCAAATTTCCGGGAGTAAACACATAGCTTCCACGAGGTGCTGGAGAACTGTTGTATAACGGATTGGTTGAAAACTGTCCGTATTGTGCTATGTCTTGTTGCAGAAGCATGTTCTCACTGAAGAGTACTGTCAATGCTTCGTAGAATTGTTTTGCTTTCACAAACCAAGCATTGTTTTCTGTCGGAATTGCCCATATCGGGTGCCCACCCAATCCCTCCTGGTGCCATGCCAGTCTTCCATCCATGTCCTCCATGGAAAGTCCCTCTTCCCCAGTGCTCAATAGATTAATTGAATTACCTACAACGAGGAATCCAAAATTGGTTCGCTGCATTTTTTCCTGTAGAGATTGATACTTACTTGTCATCACATAGGTCTCATACATGACATCTTCGAATGAATTCACCATCCCAACAATAATGGCTTGAACGAATTCTTCGAGTGACATATTGGATTGTCTGCGATGTTTCACTACCTCTATGGTGTTGCCATTGTTATCAAAAGACATCTCAGTAAAAGCATTTTGCCTAATGTTGGCTGGCACTTGTGTACCAATAGAAGCGTTCGCTGCTGCTGCGATAGATACCGCAGAGTGAAATACAGGACGATCCATGCTTGATTCATAATTTCTTAAAAAGGTATTTTCACTTAGAACACGGATGATTTCTATTTTATAAGTTTTGCCAAATCCAAGTGGACGCAGATTGAATGGAACTTCCCTGGAACGCTGAGGGACATTCAATGGAACGTATGCCTGTTCATCAGTTTCAATATCAGTATACCTCATTAGATATTTGATATTTTTTTCCATGCCGAAGTCAAAAACCTGTCCTGATAATTGATTCTTCATTTTTGAAGCAGTCGGCATGAATAAACCGGCTGGATTATCTGCAAAGCGCATTTTACCATTGCTGGTATAGTTGTACATGTAACTTCGATTGGGTTCAGGGTATTGGCTTTCAATATAATATGGCTCAATGGTTGGGACAGGCGTTGTCCTGAACCTGGTAGTTTTTGTTTGAATGATCAAAGAATTGTCTTTTCTTCTTGCGGTGACCCATCTTCCATTGATCCGTTCTTCCATTCTCGCTGATACCGTGACTTCATATGATTTATCAAATGGTAAAAATCCATTTGGCATTAACTTGATATAGCTGAATGAGTCTTCGCTCACTGATACATCTTGTCTGTATGCAACTGGAATTTTCTGTCCGTTTTGGGTTATATTGCTGAAAGCAATATCCCAGTTGGCCCTGAAAGTTCTATTGATGCTGCCGCTTCCTTCTGCATCTGGAACTGCAATGGTGAATGCATTGGCTCTCACAAAACGCATGGCAACCTCAGGAACGACATCCGGCTTTTGTCCAGCCCTGGGATTTTCAGGATCTATTGCTTCAATCAGTTCTAAATTTGCGACCGGGCTCTCCATTTCCACCGTTGGCCTGCAAACATCCCCTATGCTGAATTTAAAATTATAACTGCCTTTTATTGCACCACCAAGCACTTTGTATCTTCCTGCAAATGTTCCTGCCATCCAAGTTGGGTTTGGAAGTCCAACTTCCAACAAGACTGCTCCGCCAATCGAAGCAATTTCAATATTTCCCTCATAGAACCAAACATCCACGTGCAATCCTATTGAACCACGGGCACCAGCATATACCCTGCCTTGTGCATACCAATTGTCAATTCCGATATTTCTGGTGGAAACACCATCGCATGATGCATCTTGGTATTTAAGTACGTTGAAATCATACCCAACTGTAAATTGGAATCGACCATAAAAAATCAAAAAAGTTTTTTTACCAGAATCAAAACTTAAAGAAGCACCATGTGCAAATCCTTGTGTGATTTCAGGAGATGCTCTTGGTGCAGGCAGATTCTCAACACCAATAATATCAATTAGCGCTTGAGGATATTGCATCGGTGGAATATCCTTTCCAATCATGAAATAGGTCCTGAATTCCAACGCGAGAGCACCCACGCCAATATTCATACCAGCATAGTTATTGTCTTGTGGTCTTCCAACATGCACATGCCAATAGCCCCCTCTTCTAATACTGACATCAATCGTACCAAATCGATCTCCATTTCCTGAACCTCTGATCAGTGGGCCAACTTTGAGATAAGCACTGGCGTTCCCCTGGAAACCTCCATTTTCAAGATCCATATTCAATTCAACATCTGCACTGAATTTAAAATCACCATTCCCTTCACCTGGATAGTTGGAGCCCATGAGGGCCAATTTCCCGGCGAGTCTGACATTGGAAACTGAAAAATTTCGGGTATTGAATGTTGTATTGATTTCACCTTTCAATTTGTACGCCCCCGGAGTAGCTGATGCCATGCTTACAGATGCGATGAATCCAAATCTGTTGGGCGAAACGGAATAACTGTAAAAGCTCCCTGCAGTGTTTGATCTTACCGGGGCCAAGTTGCTGTAAACTCCTAATCCAAATCCATCCAGATTCATTACACCAGGAAACAATGGGACATTTAAGCGACCAACCGAACCGTCAATATACCAGTACACAGTAGAACCCTTTTTACCCAACCTGAAATTTGAACTGATTTCCACTCCATCTGATGTGCCAAAATCCATTGTACACCTGATGCCTCCTGCCAATCCACTCCCCCATGTATTATCGTTGTTATAAAATGCCAGTGAACCACTCAAAGAAAGTGGACCAAACTCCCCGCGCACACTTGTGTTGTCTAAGGTAGGTGGACGTGGAGTGAATCTTTTTCGATTGTTATCATACTCAAAATTCAATCTTACAGCAGATTGCATGTTTGCAAATGAAACTGCTTCAGAAGCGAGGCATCCTCCAATACGGATACTGTATACTTTTATTTGTGGGTTGTTGGGGTCGGTAGAACTGACGAGTTCAACTTCCTCAGCTCCCAACTCGTAATCCATCACCCGCACATCTTCAAACTCAATGTTTCTTAATTCAAACGTATTACCAATGTTCCTAATAGACATATCCCTGAATCGCATCCTTGCGTTGGCGGCTTCATTGCCGCCTCCGGGCAATGGCACACTTACACTCATTGACCCAGTGAGTTGTAAGTCAAAATTCACATCCTCTCCTATGCTGATGTGCGCAACAGTTTCAGTGATGTCCACCTGTGCGTAAAGTGCTGAAAATTCAATATCTCTTCCCAATGTGAAATTACCTGTATATGTTGCATTTCCTTGTTCAGGAATTACAACCCCCAAGTCAAATCCAGCAGTAGCATTGTTTTTATGCAGCGGCGTTTTGATTCTTCCTCTGATGGTGCTTGCCTGAACAGTGTTTGAACGAAAATCAATACCAATGGAATCAATAGAATAATTCCATCCAGACCAATTTCTGGAACCATCATTTGGAATTACATTCGATGCCCCAATTTTTCCTGTGAAACCTGTTTCGTCAATTAACAATTGTCGCGCATTGACAATTGGACGAACATTGTTTTGACCAGAAACCCATCTTGGTGTTGTTACATTCAAGGCGGCTATATATAGTCCTTTCCAATCAACACCGATTCTTCTGCCACTGACAGTTGCAGGCATACCAGCTCCATTGGTCGAACTCGACAGATCCAATATCCAGTTGCTGTTGGAGAAATTCCAATCGTTCAGCTTGTTTACAATAAATGCTGGAACCGCAATAGTGGTGATGGATTCATAATGAGAATCAAGCGTTATTTCTGTATTTACAACAACCGTATCATTGTTTTGTGGCGTTTTAATGTATTGTGGAGATATGCTTACACTTCCAATCAACTGCGCACCCTGAAAACCATTACAATTGAAATTCACAAATGAATTTCTTCCCCCACGGGGTGCAACATTCAAGAAATTTCCTCCACCCAATGCAAAAGAATGACTTGACAATACATCGAATTTCAATTGCTCAGCTCCAATACAATTGGGTGTAAATTTCGCATTGAAAAGTCCAATTTTCAATGGCTCTTCTCCTTCATCAAATGGCAATTGAATTTCACTGTATGCATGTACCGATGCACTGTCACGGTTAAAATCCAACTTATAAATAGTCACCCGGTTCCCATCCCCCCAAGTGAATGTATATGGAAGTGACAGCCCATTGGTATCTGGAAGATTTCTCCGAACCAAATCAAACATCTCTCTCTTCTTTTCCTCCAGCAACATCATTGCCTTGGATGCCTCCTTGTTTAAATATCGATTGGCTGAATCAATGAAAGTGTTGAATGCTCTCGCAAAACCACCACGAACGTTACCCAAACTGTCAACAATCAAATCCTGAAAATTGATTTTGATGGATTGATTTAAAAACGGAATTGTGATCTTCCCCACTCCGGTATATGGAGATTGTTGTGTTGATAATTCTGCAATAACCAAATCAAATCCTGCAATACGTATCCTTCCACCAACACGAACGCCAGTCCTGATTGGAGCTTGTGCAATTTGCCCAGATAAATTCACAACACTGCTGTAATGATACGCAGAAGCAGTGCTGTCAGATGCATTGGTTAACCAACCAACTCTTAAATACGTTGCATTGGCGTTGGGTAGACGAACACTGATACTTTTAGCAGCATACAAATTTCTTCTGATTTCTTCTTCCGTAATATTAGCTGGATCAAATGATAAATTGAAGGGGACAAATTTGATGCGGACCGGATTAGAAAAGTTTTGACTGCTGGAAACTTCAACAAACATTTTTTCATTCACAGCCCATCTTTCAGATGGATTGTTGGCATCTCTTATCAGAGTTTGAATTGAGGCAGGCAAAATACTTGTGGGTGATGCGCTTGGCAAAACACGCAAATTGAAAACCAATGCAGAATCAGGACTCGCATTGATATTCAAAACAGAAGGTTTACCCATGCCATATGTAAATGACTGATTGAGCATGATTTCCTGTTGAGCCGCATTGCCTCCTATGTTTAAATTAAAATTAACTGCTGCATTGATTTCACGACCATGCATGCTGTTGGTCATTACAGCATTGGGATGATGTACGAAGTTGGAATTATCAGAATTGCTGTTGATGTTGCGGTACGTATTTTGAATTTCCTCAATTGCAAATTGATTCTGGGTTAACCTGACCTGAGCTGTTCCTTGAGAAAGATTTCTGACACCCGGATTCAATCTGCTGATGATCCATGCATTTTGAAAAGGTATGGTGTCATTGTCAGATGGATAAATAATTTCACCACTGTAATTGCTGTTGCCGCTATTCACTGCTGCATCTTGATTGGCCAATGCTGATAAGGTAAATGTGCAAATTTGACTGAATCCCTGATTTTTAAATACCGTTTGTTCAGTTGCATCAATCACCTGAACCCTGTACACATAACGTACACCTGCTAAAAGTCCTGATTGTTGCGGACTGAATGCAATGGAAGGGGCTGTTACTTCCTGATCCACGATGGGATTGGGATCACTGAATATCGCATCATTGGCAACCCTGTTTGCAGGCAATAATTCAAACATGGTAAAACGATACTTTACTCCAGCTCTTGCACCGGCTGGTGGATTCCAGGTGAACGTTAGTAAGTTATTGGGGTCATAAGGAACAACAGAGCCGCATGGCAGCCCTGATACACCAACTAAAAAAGGCGCTTCCACATATGCAATGGGAATGGGAGAACTGCACCCTCCATTCACATCAGAGAGTGGTACACTTGTTCCAGGTGTCAATGCCCGATAGGCAACAGCACAAATTGTATAATTTCCTTCAGGTATGATTGAACTTTGTGCAATTTGAGAGACATTGACTCCGGTGATTTCAAAATTATCAATGTCCAAAAAAGAAAAATCATCAACACCTGAAAGCCTTTTCACTTCAAGTGGATTTAATATTATCGGAGAAGAAGGTTCGTAAGATAACTTGGTTGATACCTTGACTCCATTGTCGCCTGTGAATTTCAAATGCAACTTTACAGACTGTGTTTGTTGTGTATTATTGGTAAGCGTTATGATAACCCTGTTCGCATCTGCCTCACTATAGTCACTCAACTTTGGACTGTAAGGAGGAAGTACAAGTGTAGAAATAGAGACAGCTTGTGCGTATCCGGCCACAGATGCAAGCATCAGTGTTGTAAAGAGTATAAATTGTTGTAAATACTTTTTGGTATTAGAAAGTATAGCCATAGGTAAAGCCAATTCTATTTTGCTGGTAAGCATATACAGAAGTTGATGATGTTGAATTGATATTGAGTATTTGCCTGATGCCAAAACGATGTTTCTTTTTGACAGTATAATTAACGGAGGAATTCACACTGATTAAATTACCATCACTTATGCCGTCTTTTGTTCTTGTTTGGTAGTTGGCAGCACTGTTAAATTTAATACCCAATTTTTTATGCCCCCATCCAAAAGAAAGTCCAGGTCCCAAAGATGTAAAATGATTGTATGCATTCACCACATCAGAATACACAAGATTAACGCCTGTTGTTATTCCTATTCTATCCAATGAAAAATTTGCACCTGCGCTTACTGTGCTGATATCAGACTTGGTAAATTTTGCTGTAAACTGATTTAAATCATCCAAGCTTTGCACCTGTCCATTGAGGTTGATAGATGTCGACACAACTTTTGAGGGGAAATTCAAAGAGAAGGTTCCGCCGATATTGCGGTTGATCTGGCTGATGCGAATGGAATCATTCAACTGAACCAATCCACTTGATTGTGTCGTACCAAAATCTGAATAATTTAATTGAACAATCATCTGCGCGATAGGGCGAACCATCATTCGGACAGAATGCACAGTACGAGTGGTTTTAAAAGCCTTTTGATTTGCAAGATTATCATTCTGAACACCCCAAGAACCAGCAAAAGAGACCTTGTTTTTGAGCAACTGAATCGTTGGATTGATGGTGGTTCTGAATAAATCATTTTGTAGAAAATAAGCACCCAATGAACGGTAATTGGCGCCTATATAATCTGATTTAAATCCCAATCCAAGGTTTTTGTTTTTGTATCCAAGCGAAACATTCGCAGCCGGATTTATACTGGTTGTTGCATTGAGTGTGAGCATTTTATTTACCCAACTCAACGAAGAATCAAGTGTAATTTTAGGTTGTTGAATATCTTCTGTAAAAACAGAAACCGCACCTTCTGATTCAACATTAAAATTCTTAAGAAAGGTAAATTTGGAAATAACCGATGCAGATATATTTTCACCTGGTTTAACCGTTTGAAGCATGGGTCGTTTTTTGAGAGAAAGTGTATCATCCTGGAATTTTGTCACAACAAAATCAACATGATTTTTTTCCTTACCCAATCCGACTTTGAATCCATATCCCATCCTTAAATAAGACGGAAGTACTGTATAAGTAACACCGGCAGCTGCTGCTGCATCAGGATCAATAGCCTTGTTGAATCTTCCGTAAAAAGCACCCAGCCTCAATTTCTTGAACTGCCAATCAAATGCCCCACCCAAGAAAGTTACCCCGGCAAAAATATATTCAGAGTACTGTAAGTTTCTGTACCCTACATGCGCAGTGAAATTATTGAAAGTAGGACTTATCCCAAATTGATTAAAAGGTTGAGTAAATTCCAATCCTCGATTGGAATAATTACCGCTGAAAGGGAGATTGGTATTGCCTAATTTCAACGAAGGCTGCCCTTGAATAAACCAATCCACTTTATTCGTAACTATGTTTTGTTTCTTGGACTGATTGATCCAATATCCAATATTGATGGAGCCAGAGATCTTGAAAAACTTTTCTTTTTTCTTTTTTGTTGTATCAACTTGAGAATACGTGTGGCTTATAAATAAAAAAACCAGCAATGAGCTTATCGCTAGTTTTAAATATAGCTGGAAAATAGGTTTGGTTACGGACAAAATACAATTAACTAATAGGTGATCCTATCACTTCACTTTCATAACATTATGAATATAAATATTTTTTATCATTTTTATAAAAAATTCAGAAATCAGACTTTTATACCCAGAAATAGAGAAAAAAGGTTTTCATAAAAAGAAGTCCTGTTTTTAAAAATATTTAGTAACTAGAGAAGTAATTACTTGCCAATGAAACATTTACATCCAACCAAGCTGCTGATTGCAGCATCGATGCTTATCAGCACAGCATTTGGACAATACTCCTCCAAGGAAATGTCCGGGATCATCGAAAAACAATTTCAATTTGCTGCCAGGCAATTGAAAGTGTTGGAAACCAATGTGCCGGATACCATGATGCCCAAAACCCTGAACAACAAAACGGGTGTGGTGGAAGTCAGCAAAACCAACTGGTGGTGCAGCGGATTTTTCCCTGCCAGTTTGCTCTATGTTTACGAGCATACCAATGACAAAGAAATACTGCGCATTGCACAAAAACGACTTGACCTGCAGGAACCCATGAAACATTACACAGGTAACCATGACTTGGGTTTCATGATGTTCAATCCTTTCGGCCATGCATACCGACTGTTCAAACGTCCGAATGACAAAACCACCATCGATACGGCTGCCATGTCTCTGATCACACGTTATCGTCCATCGATCAAATCCATCCAAAGCTGGAACAAGAACAAAAACTTCAACTGTCCGGTTATCATCGACAACATGATGAACCTTGAACTCCTCATGTGGGTTTCACAAAATGGAGGCGATCCCAAGTTCAGAGAAATTGCCATCAACCATGCCAACAGCACCATCGCTAACCATTACCGCTCCGACTACAGCGCCTTCCATGTACTTGACTATGATTTAGAAACTGGAAAATTGATTGCCGGTAAAAATCACCAAGGCTACAACGATGCATCAGCATGGTCGCGCGGACAAGCATGGGGATTCTACGGATTTGTCATGATGTATCGTTTCACAAAAGACCAGCGCTACCTTGATCATGCCAGAAACATTGCAAAATTTTTATTGAACCACCCGAACATGCCAAAAGATAATATCATGTATTGGGATTTCAATACGCCCGATATCCCGAATACACTGAGAGATGCTTCGGCTTCTGCCATTCTTGCATCCGGACTCCTCGAGCTTGCACAGTTTACAAAAGGAACTGAGAGCAGTGATTATGTCAACAAAAGCGCTTCGATCATTAAAACACTTTCCTCCCCTGCCTATTGTGCAGCCGTCGGTGAAAACGGTGGATTTCTGTTGAAACACAGCGTAGGACACCTTCCGGCAAATTCTGAAGTTGATGTTCCACTGACCTATGCAGATTATTATTATCTGGAGGCCCTCCACAGATTTAAAAAATGGGTTCTTAAAAAGTAATTTTATGAAAAAAATAGTTGGTTTACTCATCATTGCAACCCAATTGCTTTTGGGGAACAATGTAAACGCACAATCAAAGAACAACAGCATTGAGCAGGCAGTCCAGCAACTGCGCGAGGCATTGCTGAGTGGAAATGAATCAAAACTGCGTGCTATCTCTTCCTCTCATCTCACCTATGGACACTCGAACGGACTGATTGAAAACCAGGATGCATTTGTAGCGACGCTCATCAGCGGCAAATCTGTTTTTGTTACAATGGATCTGACTGATCAAACAATTGACCAGGTAGACAACACTGCTATCGTCCGCCACACCCTCTATGCCAAAACAAACAATGATGGGGTATTGGGTGAAGTAAAACTGAAAGTCCTGTTGATTTTTCAAAAAGATAAAGGAAGCTGGAAGTTGTTGGCAAGACAGGCTGTAAAAATTCCGATTTGATGCAACGCGTCCTGATCACTTGTTTTACTTTTTTTGCGGCGTTGACTATACAGGCACAACCTGTCGTCTTATTGGATGCATATTACAACAATGAAACCAAAAAAAATGCAGCCGGGAAAGATGTGCACTGGCATTATGCATGGGATGACTTTTCTGATGGCGGATTTGGAGAGCTGGCAAAAATTTTTACCCAAAAAAGTGCATCATTAAAAACGATTTATACTGCCCCATCAAAGATTGAACTGAAGTCTGCATCCATATATATAATTGTTGACCCCGATCACACGAAAGACAATCCGCGTCCAAATTATATGAACGAGGGTGATGCAAAAACGATTGCCGCTTGGGTGAAAAAAGGAGGTGTTTTGTTATTGATGGCAAATGACAGCCTCAATTGCGATCTCGAACACATCAATATACTCGCCAATACATTTGGAATTGTTTTCACAAAGAAATCTGTGAACATGGTAAAGGGAGTCAATTATGAAATGGGGAAAGTATACCCATTGAATGGCAACACGATTTTCAGTGCAGGATTAAACATATTCATGAAAGATGTCAGTGCCTTGCAACTCTCCAGCAATGCAACTGCGGTAGCAGGGAATGGAACTGATACGATTGTTGCGTACGCAAAATATGGCAGAGGACATGTCATTGCAGTTGGAGATCCCTGGATCTACAATGAATACATTCATCACAGAAGGCTTCCAAATACATTTCAAAATTTACAGGCAGCAGAGGAACTCGTTTCGGCATTGTTACAATTTTCAACCATAAAATAATTCGCATGCAAGTAAGATTCGCAGAGAGCCCGACGGAAACACTTCAACTTGGAACAGAAGATCTGAGAAACCGTTTTTTGATTGAGCAGCTTTTTCAAAAAAACAGTCTACAGCTGACATACAGTCATTATGATCGCATGATCATTGGCGGTGTGATGCCGGTTGAAAAACAAGTTGAGCTTTCCAATCCCGCTGAACTACGTGCAGAATATTTTTTGGAAAGAAGAGAAATGGGGATCATCAATGTAGGTGGTGATGGAACCATTGTAGCAGACGGAACATCATTTGACCTCGCCAAAATGGATTGTTTGTATTTGGGCAAAGGAGTGAAGTCTGTTTCATTTAATTCAAAAAACAATGCAGCACCTGCTTTGTATTATTTTCTTTCCTCCCCTGCACATCAGACATATCCGATTGCAATTTGCAGAAAAGATGAAGCGCAGCCAGTTGATTTGGGTGCAGTAGAAACTGCCAATAAAAGAACCGTATACAAATACATTCATTTGGAAGGAATCAAAAGTTGTCAGTTGGTCATGGGGCTTACATCCATGCACGAAGGTTCCGTTTGGAACTCTGTTCCGCCTCATACCCATACCAGAAGAATGGAAGTTTATTTTTACTTTGATCTTGCCACGGATCACCGCATTTTTCACTTTATGGGAGAGCCACAGTCAACCAGACACTTGGTAGTTGCCAACCATGAAGCAGTTATTTCAGCCCCCTGGAGCATGCACTTTGGATGCGGCACCAGCCATTACAGCTTTATCTGGGGAATGGCAGGTGAAAATCTGGTCTATTCCGACATGGATCCAGCACCCATTGCCACTTTAAAGTAGGTGCTGATTTAGAGAACTTTTTGCATATAAAATTGTTTAAAATCAGTAACGTGAAACATATGGCATGTCTACACATTACTAATTCAGAAACTTGTGATCTGTATTACATAAAAGATGAAACCAATCACATAATTTTACCGACCTAAAAATTGAATGTACTCATGGGAAACAATCCACATCCACATGCTTCCAACAATGGTGAAGCAAAATGCCCCTTTCATGGTGGCGCGATCAAGCAACCTGCAGGCAGCGGCACAAGAAACCGCGATTGGTGGCCGAACCAATTGAAACTGAATATCCTCAGGCAACATTCATCCTTGTCAAACCCGATGGGTGAATCTTTCAATTATGCAAAAGAGTTCAATTCACTCAATCTTGCAGAGGTAAAAAAAGACATCATTCATGCACTTACCACTTCACAAGAATGGTGGCCTGCTGATTACGGTCATTACGGTCCGTTTATCATTCGCATGGCGTGGCACAGTGCTGGTACCTATAGAATTGCCGATGGTCGTGGTGGAGGCGGTAAAGGAACATTGCGTTTTGCACCGCTCAACAGCTGGCCCGACAATACAAATTTGGACAAAGCAAGATTGTTGCTCTGGCCAGTAAAACAGAAATACGGCAAAAAATTATCATGGGCCGATCTCATGATCCTCGCTGGTAACTGTGCACTTGAATCGATGGGATTCAAAACATTCGGATTTGGAGGAGGAAGAGAAGATCTCTGGGAACCAGAAGAAGATGTATACTGGGGATCAGAAAAAGAATGGTTAGGTGACAACAGATACACCGGTGACAGAGAGTTGGAAAATCCACTGGGCGCAGTGCAAATGGGATTGATCTATGTAAATCCGGAGGGTCCCAATGGCAACCCCGATCCAATAGCAGCTGCGAGAGACATCCGTGAAACATTTGGAAGAATGGCCATGAATGATGAAGAGACTGTTGCATTGATTGCAGGTGGACATACATTCGGAAAAACACATGGTGCTGCAGATCCTGGTAAATATGTTGGAAAAGAACCTGCAGCTGCCTCCATTGAGGAACAAGCAACGGGATGGAAAAATACATTTGGAACTGGCAATGCACAGTACACCATTACAAGTGGATTGGAAGGCGCCTGGACAACTACTCCAACCCAATGGAGCAACAACTATTTTGAGAATTTATTCGGATTCGAATGGGAACTGACCAAGAGTCCCGCTGGTGCACAACAATGGAAACCAAAAAATGGCGGAGGTGCT
>Ga0315906_10004889_pt1 | contig 16982 bp, 12 predicted proteins | sample LakEriMetagenome_4_FD_203526 | JGI IMG/M metagenome (GOLD analysis project Ga0315906, IMG submission 203526) | Freshwater fungal communities from buoy surface, Lake Erie, Ohio, United States - Buoy 2 MA122 | ecosystem: Environmental > Aquatic > Freshwater > Lake > Lake biofilm | place: USA... | reverse complement strand
CGGGCGTCGTAGTGCTTGGTGTAGAGCTTCTCGAAGTAGCGGTCGATCACCTTGATCCAGCGCGGGTCGTTGAGCCGGGTGACGTTGTCGCCGCTGAAGGGATCGAATCCCACGAGGCCCGAGCGGGCAAGCGCCTGCATCGACTGGATCTCGGTGCGGTCGTTGTTGATCGTCTTGTAGATGTCCTTCTCGACGTCCATCCGGTGCTCGCCGAACTCGCTTCCGCGGCGCGACCAGTACAGGGCGTGCGCGGCGGGATGGCGCCAGTCGAGCGGGCCGGTCTCCTCGGTGTAGCGCTTCATCAGCGCCGGATCCATGTTGTAGGAGTCGACGAGGACGCGCTTGCGCAGGAACGCGACGAGCGCGTCGGCGGCCGGGCGCCGCGCCTGGTCGCCGAAGGTCTGGTCGAAGACGGTGACGAGCGTCGCGGCGTCCTCGTTCATCGCCTGAAGGCCGAGCATCTGCGCGTAGGGCGACCCCTGCCGGGCCATCCACTCGCCGAGCATGCGCATGAAGCGCTTGTCGGGGGCGAATGCGTAGCGCGGCCCGAGCGGCTGCAGCCGCTTCTCGAGGTCGGCGACGAACTCGCGGGTGCCGGGCGTCGCGGAGTAGAGCGCCTCGAGCGTGTCGGGCGCGGCGGCGATCGCGCCGATCCACTCGCGCCGCTGCTGGTAGTCGTACGGCGGCGGCCCGAGCAGGAAGTGCCACTCGCGGGCGAACTCGCGCTTGTAGAAGAGATGCGCGTCGTCGGCGACGCCGTCGAGCTTGTGGCTATACCAGAACGCCAGCTCCTTGCAGAGGAGCAGGTCGTTCGGGTTGTAGCGGATGCCCTCGTCCCGGACGAGCGAGATGCCGGCGTTGACCCACGCCCACCGCTCCTCCGGCGTGTTCGTCATCACCGAGATGTTGTAGGCCATGTTGTGGCCGTGGAACGCCCAGACCTCGGGGAAGCGCGGCTGCAGCTTGGTGATGAGCGAGCTGTCGGTCATCACCTCGTAGAGGAGGCCCTTCTCCTTCTGGAAGGTGACCTTGAGCCACAGGTAGTCGACCACGAGGCCGCGCAGCGCGCCGATCGCGGTGCCGATCGCGACGATCGGCGGCGCGCCCTCGATCGAGACGTCGGTGTAGCGGAGGCCCTCGCGGTCGGCCACCGAGATCATCTTCGGCTGCAGCAGTCCGGCGCCGACGATGCCGGCGGCGAGCGTCGCCAGGGAGACCAGCTGGATCGCGCGGTCCCTCATGTCAGCCTCCCTGCCCGCTGTAGATGGCGAGTTCCTTGCGGCGGAAGATCACGGTGCCGAGGACGAGCAGGACACCCGACCAGGCGATGCCGATCAGCGCGAAGGTCTTGCCGACCAGCGCCCACGGCACGAGCCGACCCTCGACGAGCGGGCCGTTGGCGCGCGCCTCGCCGAACGCGCGCACCGAGAACTCGGTGGCGCCGGCGACGGCGCGGATGAGCTCCTCGAGCACCTTCACCGACTGCTTGTCGGTGCGGATGCGGTACTCGGCGATGCTGGTCGCGAGGAACGGAGCGATCGACCCGGCGGTGAAGATGGTGAACACCACGAGGCAGGCGACCGGGAAGCTCAGGAACGACGCGCAGGTCACGGCGAGCATCCCGACGAACGAGAGCTTGAGCAGGTTCACCAGCTGGGCGCGCACGAAGTTCTCGCCGAAGCCTCCGACGCGGTGCAGCAGTTCGAGCCCGTCGGGATCGAAGGCGATCGGCGTCTCGCCCGGACGGAACGCCGCCTCCGCCGACCGCGCCGAGGCGTCGAACGCCGCGTTGACCACGCGGACCGACAGCGTGCCGTCGTCCGCGATCGCGCCCGTCGGCACCGGCACCACGTTCGTCTGCGCCGCGATGAACTGGCGGTCGGACCAGCTCTGCCGGTCGCCCTCGCCGAAGATGAAGAGCACCGGATAGGTGTCGTGCGGATCGCTCGCGCCCGAATAGAACTTGTAGCGCAGGGCAAGGCCGCTTCCGGCCTCGCGCGCCTCCTTCAGGCCGCCGAAGACGTAGACGCGCTCCGCGTTCGGCGCGATCGCGCGCTGCTGGGCGAGGTACTCGTCGGCGATGCGGCGGGCGAGGTCCTTCTTGATGTCGAGCTCGGTGCGGATCCCTTCCTCGATGTCGGCGCGCACGTTGGGATCGCCGCGGATCGCCTCTTCGACCGCGGTGCGCAGCTCGACCGCGTCGAGCGGCATGAACTCGGGAAAGCTGCCCACGCGCGCGACGAGCACCTCGTTCTGCACCGCGAGGGCGTCGAGGATGTCCTGCGCCGGGCGCGCGCGCACCTGCACGAGAAACGCGTACATCGCGATCGAGCAGGTCGCGATGATCGCGAAGTTCAGGGCGACGAGGCCGAGCCACTTCCCGAGAAGCCAGGAGAAGCGCGACACCGGCTTGGTGAGCGTCAGCCACGCCTGCCGGTCGCGGATCTCGAAGGCGACCGTCGCGCACCCGAGGAAGACGGTGAGGAAGGCGCAGACGACGTACATCGTGTCGAGCGAGCGCGAGAGGAAGGTCTGCACCTGGTAGCGCAGCGGCATCGCCTCGTCGATCACCTGCGGAATGAGCGGGATGATGACGACGGCGATCGCCGCGAAGGCGACCGCGATGCGCAGGCGCATCGCCTCGCGGACGACGCCCGCGGCGACGGCGCACGCCGCGTTCGGGCGGTCGAGGAGGATCAGCAGCACCCGCACGATCAGGGCGAAGGCGAAGAGCAGCACGGGCACCGCACCGAGCCCGATCGCGAGGCCGACCTTGCCCGCGAGCGCGAGCGGCACCCCGACGGCGGAGACGCCGGCCACGATGCCCGCGAGCGGGAGCGCGAGCCCGGTCGCGCAGGCGAAGGCGACGATCGCGAGAAGCGTCGCGCCGCCCGCGACCGCGAGCCACGGCTCGTCGGCGATGGTGGTCGGCAGCCACGCCGGGCGCGCGGTTCCGACAAGCGCGGAGGTCGCCTCTGGGATGCGCTCGAGCCGGCCGTTCTCGGAGAAGAGCCGCTCGAGCCGCCGCGCGAGCGCGGGGTCGCCGATGGTCGCTCCGTCGATGGTGACGGTGCCGCGCTCGACGAGTTCGAGCGCCACCGCGTTGCGCGCCACGAGGTCCGCCTCGGCGAGCACCTTCGGGATCTCGACCGAATACCGATGCAGCCGGCCCGCGGCTCCGTAGAAGAGCACGGTCACCGCGATCACGGCGATCGAGAGCACGCCCGCGACCGCGGTCGTGAACCTCCGGTCGCGTCCGAGCGACTCGAGCCGTTCCTGCACGCGCGCGATCGCGCTCATCCGCCTCCGCCCTTTCCGGCGTCGCCCGAATCGGGTTTGCCCGGCTCGGAGCGCTTCGGTTCGAGCAGCGAATCGATGAGCGAGCGGTCGGGCTCGGCGCCGCCCGAGGTCGCCGGACGCGCGGGCTTCTGCGGCGCGGGCGACTGCGCGGAGACGACGTCCGACTTGAGAAGCGAGTCGAGCACGGCGGAGTCCGCGGCGGGCTTCGCCGGAACCCCGGCCGCGGGCGCGGCCACGGGAGCCGACCTCGCCGGCTCCTCCGCCTTCATCAGGCCCTCGATGAGTCCGGCGCCGTCGGCGCCCTCCCCTGCGAGGAACGACGCGATCTTGCCGCCCGACTGGGCGCCGCTCGTCGCAAGCTGCTCCTGCCGCGCGCGCTCGACGATGTCGAGGAAGAGTTCTTCAAGGGTCTGTCGCGGCATCTCGACGCGGTCGATGCCGACGCCCTGCGCGCGGTGCAGCGCCTCGTCGACGGCGCGGATCGCGGCCTCGCTCAGGCGCGGCGCGCGGATCAGCGTGTGCTGGGTGTCCGAGAGGAGCTCGGCGCCCGTCCCCTGCGCGCGGATGCGGCCGCCGTAGAGGATCACCATGCGCGAGCAGACGTCCTCGACGTCGGCGAGGAGGTGCGAGGTGAGGAGGATCGTCTTTCCGCGGCGCCCGAGCTCGAGGATCAGGTCCTTCACCTGCCGGGTGCCGATCGGATCGAGTCCGGAGGTCGGCTCGTCGAGGATGAGGAGCTCCGGGTCGTTCACGAGCGCCTGCGCGAGGCCGAGGCGCCGCGCCATGCCCTTCGAGAACTCGCCCGCCGGCCGATGCGCGACCTGCGCGAGTCCGACCATGTCGAGCAGCTCGCCGGTGCGGCGGCGGCGCGTGCGGCGGTCGAGTCCGAAGAGCTTGCCGTAGTAGTCGAGCGTCTCCTCGGGATTCAGGAACCGGTAGAGGTAGGTCTCCTCGGGCAGATAGCCGATCCGCCGCTTGACCTCGACATCGCTCGGATCGCGGCCGAAGACCACGAGCTTTCCGCGCGTGCGGTGCAGCAGGCCGAGGATCATCTTGATCGTGGTCGACTTGCCCGAGCCGTTCGGCCCGAGCAGGCCGAAGATCTCGTGGCGGTCGATGTGGAAGTCGATGCCGTCGACCGCGCGCGCGGTGGCGCGCATCCAGAAGTCGCTGAAGGTCTTGGTCAGGCCGACCGCATCGACGATGCGTTCCTGCTGGCTGGTGTCGGTGGTCGCCATCGATCGCTCCCTCGGGCTGCCGCGCGCCGGGGCGCTGTTCGCGCCCCGCGCCGTCCCGGTTCTCAGTTGATGCTTCCGATGCTGCCCGAGGCGTCGCGCTTCAGCCGGCGCCCCGCCTTGTTGATGAAGATGCGCTCGCTGTCCGGAGCGTAGAAGCCGCCAGCGCTGCGGGCCTCGTCCTCGGCCTTCTTGCGCTGGATCTCTGCGTCGCGCCGGCCCTGCATGACCTCGTTCGAGCTCGCGATCGCGAGGTTGAACCGCCCGACGAGGTCCGAGGTCGCGAAGACCTCGGCCTGCGGATTCTCGAGCACCTCTCGGAGCGCGTCGAGCCAGAGCTGGCGCACCACCTGGCTGCTCGAGTCGCGGAAGCTCGCCGCGAGGCTGTCGACGCGGCGCGCCTCGCGCTCGAGGCTCGCGCGCAGGCCCGACTCGGTCGCCTTGGCGCGGGCCACGGTCCGCGAGATCTCGCCGCCGACGTCCTCGCGCTCCATGCGCTCGCCGAGCCGGACGAGGATCGCCTCGGAGTCCGTGACCTTGCCGCCCTCGAGGGCCTGCTCGTACTCGCGGATCAGGGCGAGCAGCTCCTCGGACACCGCGCCGCCCGAGAGCTGCGTGAGCATCGTGCTCGCGTCCTGCCGGGCGCGCTCGACGACCGTCTTCGAGTTCTCGCGGGCGATCTGCACCTCGCGGAAACGGTTCTGCACCGCGAAGGGCGCGACGCGCTCGGTCCCGCGCACCGACATCAGCTCGATGCCGGTGCCGAGCCGGTCGAGCACCCGCTGCGCGCGCTCGCGCACCGCCGGGCCGACCGCGTCGCGGGTGTCGGTGAACTCGGCGAGCGTCATGCCGCTCGCGGTCTCGATCGCGCTGCGCATGATCGCGCTGCGGACGAGTTCGTCCGCGCGCTGCGGCGCCGCGGTGCCGAGGAACCGCACGGCGTCGGCGATCTGGTACTCCGACTCGAACTGCGCGTGGACGATGTCGCCCTCGCGCGTGATCAGCGAGCCGTCGAGCGCGGGATCGATGCCCGCGTTCGGATCGGCGGCGTTGATCTGGTCTTCCATCGTGCGCGCGCCCTGCTGGCCGCGCACGGTGGTCGACGGCCAGAACTCCGACTTCAGCGACAGCTGGCGGCGCGCCGCGAACACCTCGAGGTCGCCGACCGGATAGGGCCAGAACGGCTGGAGGCCGGGCTGGAGCTGCTCCGCGCCGTCGCCGCCCGCGATGGCGCCGAACAGCGTCTTCACGCCGGTGTCGCCCTCCTTCACCGACTGGAAGCCGCTGAAGAGGAACACCACCACGAGGCCGACGATGCCGAGCTGCAGGACCCGGTACGAGAGCTTGAGCGCCTCGCCGAGCGAATGGGTGGCGGGGTCGAGCGCGTCGCGCATGTCGCCCTCGCCGCGACCGGCGACGTCGAAGCGCGCGCTCGCCGCGCGACGCGGGGCGTCGCCGTCGGGCGCTCCGGAACCGCCGATCGGATCGATCTCGGGGTCGCTCATCGCTCCGCGCCCTCCGCCGCGCTCGCCGAACCCTTCGCGTCCTGGCCGACGGGCTGCGGAATGCCGTTGCCGTCGACGCGGGCGCCGAGGTCAAGGAGGTGGAACGGCGCGCGCGTGGTGTCGCCGACGAAGGTCGTCGAGCCGCGCAGGCCGGCGCGCATCGCGTCGACCCACGCGAGGAAGGTCGCGAGGTCGGCGTGCTGCTTCATGCGCTCGTAGTACATCGCGGCCTCCTCGTTGCCCTTGGCCTCGATGCGGGCGGCCCACTGGGCGGCGAAGGCGCGGATGGTGTCGGCCTGGCTCGACGCCTGGCTCTTGAGGGCCTCGGCCTGCGAGTTGGCGCGCGCGGCCTCGAGCTTCGCGAGCGTGTTCTGGACCTCGCTCATGCGCGAGAGCACGCTGACGGTCGTCTTCTGCGGAAGGACGACGCGGCAGATGCCGACGGCGACCGGATCGACGCCGACCTTGGTCTGGCCCGACACGCCGGCGAGGATCGCCTTCTCGGCGTCCTCGAGTCGCGCGTTCGGCCCGACCAGTTCGTCGAAGGAGAATCCCGAGACGGCCTTCACGGCGCCGGCGAGCGCGTCCTCGATGTTGCGCGAGGCGTTCTCGAGCGAGCCGTTGTAGCTCTTGAAGAAGGCCTGCGCCTCCTCGTCGCCGTCCTTGACCTGCCAGAACAGGTACGCCTGCACCAGCACCTGCAGGCCGTCGCGGGTGACGGTCTGCACGAGCGGGCTCTCGACGTACTGCTTGCGGCTGTCGATCTTGGTGACCGAGTCGATGAAGAACGGCAGCTTGAAGTGCAGGCCGGGCTCGCGCTCGACGCCGGCGGGGACGCCGAAGCGGGTGCGGATCGCGATCTCGTGGTACTTCACGGTGTAGGTCGTGCTGTAGAGCACAAGCACGCCGATGATCGCGAGTCCGAGGGCGATGGCGGAGGATTTCTTGTTCATGTCGTGGTCCGTTCCGGGGGACGCGTCACTGGTCCGTCTTCTTCTCGAGGTAGTCCGCGAGGTTGAGGCCCGAGGTGGCCTCCTTCATCTGGATGTCGATGTTCACGCGGTTCGGGTCGGGGAGGATCATGTACTTGACGCGCACTTCGGCGAGCGCGTCGGCGAGCGCCTCCATGGTCCGGCGCGTGCGGTAGAGCTCGGGCGCCGCGTTCCACGCCGGCGCCTGGCCGAGCACGTCCTGCGAGATCGCCTGCGCGTCCATCAGGGTGGTCCAGCGCATGGCGCGGGCGTTCGAGATCACGCTCGCCGCCTGCGCGCGAGAGTCGAGGAGCGCCTGCTCGAGCCGCGCGCGGAGCGCGTCGGCGTCGCGCTGGAGCGCGGCGTCGCCGCTTCGTTTCGCCTCCTGCTCGATGCGCGAGAGCTCGGTGATCCCGCGCACGACCTCGGCCGCAAGGCCGATGTCGCCGACGAGGAGGCTCATCGTCGTGTTGACCGTGCTCTGCGCGTCCTCGAGCTGGCGGCGGCCGTTCTGGCGCGCGATCGAGAGCTCCTCGAACTTGCCGCCCTCCTTGCCGGGCGGGCGCAGGCGCGGGATCGAGAGGCCGACGACCTCGACGCCGCAGGCCGCGTCGTCGAAGGCCTTCTGGATGCGCGTCGCGAGCGCGTCGACGAGCGGCGCCTCCGCCGGCGGCGACAGCACTTCGTCGAGCTTGCGGGTGCTGAGCGCGCGGGTGACCTCGCGCAGCGCGATCGACTTGAGCGCGCGCTCGCGCATGTCGAGCGGGCTTCGGCGCGTGCGGGCGTCGCCGGAGAAGCCGAGGAAGCTGTCGAGCTCGCGGTCGCGGACGCGGTACTGGAGCACGATGTCGGCCTCGACGACCGCGAACTCCTCGGCGGCTTCGGTCGCGGCGCGCTCCTCGGCGGAGCCTGGCGCGGCGGCGACGCCGGCGCCCGCGCGAGCGGGCTCGCCCGGCCGCGAGCCGGCGGCGACGAGGAAGAGGTTCGAGTTCTGGTCGAGTTCCGCGGTCTCCTCGCCCCAGACGAGGACGTCGCCCGCCTTCACCTTGGTGACGAGCCCGAGCGGCAGGTCGCGCACGCGGTTCACGTCTCGCACGACCGCGGTCTCGATCGGCCACGGCAGCTTCAGCATCGGCGCGCCCTGGTAGACCTCGCCCACCGGCGCGCCGAAGCGCATGCGGACCGCCTGCTCCTGCGGCTCGACGACGACGAGCGTCGTGAGCAGCAGCACCACGCCGACGCCGATCGCGAGCAGCCGCGCGAAGTTGCGCAGCAGGAGCTTGTAGCCCCAGGAGCTCGTGATGTCGAAGCCGAACTGGTAGTTGACCGCCTCGTTGATCGAGCGCACGATCGAGTCGGGCGCCGCGAAGAGGCTCAGGATGCGCGAATCGAACGCCGGGCGCGGCGTCTCGCCGGCGCGGCGGGGCCGATAGAGGTTCAGGACGAAGTTGAGCAGCGTCTCCGCCGCCACGACGAGCATGAAGACCGAGATGCCGTGGGCGACCCCGCGCAGCACCGAGACGCGCTGCGGATCGGCCTCGCCGAGGATCTCGAACACCGTGCCGACGCCGATCGCGAGCGCCACCAGCGCGTTTCCGACCATCACCCCCGCGCCGCCGCGCAGGTTCGCCCACGCGGGCTGCACGGCCATGCCGGCGAGGAAGCGCGAGAAGATGAAGGACACGAGCGCCGTGCCGAAGGCGACCGCGAGCTGCCAGCCCGCGGCGCCCGAGGTCGTAAACGAACCGAGATCCGAGTTCGGGTCGCCCTCGCTGCGGAACCACCAGTTGACCGTGAGCGCCGCGCCGACCAGCAGGATGGCGTACAGGACGCTCATCGCCGGCATCAGCGCGCCGTGCATCAGGTTCAGCCGACGACGCGCGACCCGCGCCTCGTCCTGGCTGAACAGGCGGCCCTCCGCGTCGGTCTGCGGACCGGCGTCGAGCTCAAGGCTCTCGAGCCGCTCGAGGCGATGCTGGTGGAAGACGAGGACGAGTCCGAGCCAGACGACAAGCCCGCCGAAGAGCCACGCGGACGCGATCAGCGTCGTGGTGTCGCCGGTGGACTTGCCGAAGATGAGGAACAGCAGCGCGAGCGCGACTTGCGCGACGAGTCCCGCTGCCGCGACTCCCGTGGCCCGCTGGTAGGCGTGGTGGTCGATTCGCATCTTGGACGAGGTTCTGGCTGTCCGGCAGCGCCCCCGCCCGAAGACGGCGGGTCGATGCCACTGTTGGTTGGAGCCGGTTCCGCGCGTCATGCATCCGCAGCGGCGCCGGCGGGGAGAGATGATCCCGCCCGAAGACGGGAGAGGTACTGTAAGGTACGCGGGAAATCCTTGCAGGGATTCGAACCCGCGAGCGGCTCCGAACGAACCGCATCCCCGCGCGGTTCGACGGTTCCGCAAGTGCTTTCGCAGGGGGCTTTCGCGGTCGCGCGAAGCGCCTCCGCACCCGGCCCCACCCACCTCCCCGGCCGGTCCGTCAGGAACCCCACGACAGCCGCCTTCGCCGCCCCGCCCATGACGGTCCTCGAACAGCTCCTCGCCATCGCGCGCAACACCTTCCTCGAGTCGATCCGCCAGCCGATCGTCCTCGTGGTCTTCGCCGCCGCGACGCTGCTCGTCGTGATGAGCAATCCGTTCAGCGCGTGGACGATGCAGGACGACCAGCGGATGTTCGTCGACATCGGGCTCTCGACGGTGTTCCTCTCGACCGCGGTGCTCGCGTCATTCATCGCGACCAACGTGCTGTCCCGGGAGATCGAGAACCGCACGGTGCTCACCGTCGTGTCGAAGCCGGTGCCCCGGCCGGTCCTGATCGTCGGGAAGTTCCTCGGCGTCTCGGTCGCGATGAACGTGACGCTGCTCGCGCTCGGGCTCGTCTTCATGCTCGTCGAGGTGCACGGCACCATGCAGACCGCGCGCGACCCGCTGCACATGCCGGTCATCGTGTTCGGAGCAGGCATGCTCGCGGCCGCGGTCGGCGCCGGCGCGTGGATGAACTACTTCTACGGCCGCAGCTTCTCCGCGTGGGCGCTGCTGCTGACGGTGCCGTTCCTCGGGCTCGCCTACCTGCTCGTGCTCTTCTTCGACGCCGAGTGGAACTCGGTCGAGCTCTCGAAGCAGTTCGAGCCGGAGATGTGGAAGGCGCTCGTCCTGATGTCGCTCGCGACCCTCGTCCTCAACGCGACCGCGATCGCCGCGTCCACGCGCCTCGGGCAGGTGCTCACGCTCACGGTGGTCGTGGGCGTGTTCGTCCTCGGGCTTCTCAGCGACTGGATGGTCGCGCGCAACCTCGCGGCGAGCTCCGATCTCCTCGCGAAGGCGGCGGAGGACCCGGCGCTCGCGCTCTCCGCGCTCGAGCGGCCGAAGTGGGCCGCGCTCACCGCGATCCGCGCCGCGCTGCCGAACTTCCAGCTCTTCTGGCTCTCCGACGCGCTGACGCAGAAGAAGGCGATACCCTTCGACTACATCGCCTACGCGGTGCCGTACGCGCTCTGCCTCGTCACCGCCCTGCTCTCCCTCGCGACGATGCTCTTCCAGCGCCGCGAAGTCGGCTGAGCCGCGGGAAACTCACGCCGTCCCCCGCTCCTCCGCCTCGCGGCGGGCCCATTCGGCCGCGTGCGTGCGGCAACGCCTGCCGGTGAGCATGATGGCGACCACCAGCGGCCACGCCGAGAAGCCGATCGTGGTGATCGCGAGGAACTTCGGCGCCGAGGCGCGCACCGACTCGACGGTCGGCTCCTCGGAGCCGATCGCCTTCATGAAGTCGCGGACAGCCTTGCGCTCGGTCTCGTTCATCGAGTCCACCTGCCGCTGGTACTGCGCGACCTGCGCCTTCGCGGTCATGTCGATGGTTGCGAATCCGACCGCAAGCTGGAGGAGCGCGAACGCAAGGCGCGCGACCGCCCATCCCGTCACGATGCGATGGCCGCGCACGCGCCTGCGCACGAGCTGGATGCCGCCGTAGACGAGCGCGACGCCGAACGCGAGCAGGACGGCCGACTGCGCGAGCGTCAGCCACTTCATCTCGGGCGGCGTCGACGGCGGACGGCCCGACAGCCGCGAGATCGGCCCCTCGAACACCAGCACGAGCGTCGCGAACAGGTAGAACAGCGTGCCGATCGCGCCGTACACGGCGCAGAGGATGCCGATGACCGTGGGCCATCGCGTCTCGACCGACTCGCGGTCGTCGGCGTAGGGCTGGAAGGGATCGCTGCTCCGGAGAGAGTCGTTCATGCGGGCATGGTCGCGACTTGCGCGCCCTTCGCAAGCCGAGCGGCGCAGGAAGAAGCGCGGCCCGCCGGAATGGCGGGCCGCGGGTTCGCATGTCGTCGTTCAGGCCGGAATCAGCGCTGCCGGCGCTTGATGTCGGCGAGCTGCTTCTTGAAGTCGGCGAGCTGGCGCTCGAGCGGCGCCTTGTCGGGCGGAAGGTTCGGCGCCTCGTAGACCATGCCCGGATAGCACTTGTCGTACCACTTGAGGATCTCGGTCAGCGCCTTGATCTGGTTGCCGATCTGCGCGGCGGCGTCGAGACCGCCCGGATTCTGCAGGTCGTTGAGCAGCTTCGGCTTCACCTCGGCGCACTGCTTGAGCGTGCGCTGCCAGTTCTCGTGGATGCGGCGGCCGACGTCGCTCGCTTCCTTCCACTCCTTGAGCTGCAGGCAGACGGCGAGTTCCTCGACGGTGTCGGCGGTGCCGTCGGAGAAGCCGCTGTGCAGCGCGTTCTCCGCGTTCAGGGTCAGGTTCTGCTTCTCGTCAGAGAGCTTGTACTTGCCCTGCATCGTGTTGTACCAGGTGACGTTGCCGTCCTCGTCGCGGTCGTAGCTGAGGAGCGGCGCGTTGGTGACCATCGCGTGGCCGATCCACGGGCTGCGCCCGCCGATCTCGCACGCCTCGCCGACCTTCTCGAGCCACGCGTCGAGCTCCTTGCCCGTGATCGAGGTCTGCCCGGCGAACATCGTGATCGCGCCGAGCGCGCCGACGCGCATGAAGTAGATCTCGTCGCAGTGGAGGCTGGTGAAGGCCGCGGCCGAGATCGCCTTCTTGATCCAGGCGACCACGCGGTGGCGCTTCTTGAGGTCCTTCATCGTCTCGTGGATCTTGTCGCCCTCGATGACGAGGCCGCCGGGGCTGTCGATCAGCAGGACGATGATCTGACCAGGGCCGTACTTGTCGGCCTCCTTGCCGATCTCCTCGATCTCCTCGTGGCGCGTGCCGATGCCGACGGTGCCCTCGAGGGGCAGCACGAAGATGTTCGGAACCTTCGACGACGCGGTCGCGGCGGCCGGCGTCGCCGAGCGGCTCGCGGTCGATCCCGGAGTGGCGGTCGCGCCGGGAGCGGCCGGCGCGTCGGACGCGGCTGCGAGGGTCTCCATCTTCTTCAGGTCGAGCGAGAGGATGGTGCGGCGGGTCTTCTTGCCGCCGTCGTCGACCTCGATCACGACGAGGCTCTTGTCGATCTTGACGACGGTGCCCTCGACCGAGGTCTCGCGGCTTCCCATCATGTAGGTCGCGCGGACGCGGGCGCCGACATCGCCCTTCCAGATCGAACCGTTGGCGAGCTTCACGTCGGCCGCGAAGGCGCCGGCCGCGATGGAGAGCGCGGCGACGGCGACGGAGCACGTGCGGGCGAAGCGCGAGAAACCGACATCTGCATGCATCTTCATGAACGACCTCTTCGTGGAAGGCGACGGATTCCGCCGACGCCTCGCTGTGCACGAGACCGACGCGCCTGGCGCGGTCCCACTTCCAAACGCGCGTGGATCAGCTGCCGCGACGACCGCCGAAGCCGCCGCCACCGAGACCGCGGCCAGAGCCGCCGCCTGCACCACCGCCGCCACCACCGTTCCGGTTGGCCTTCTCGGCCTCGCGGGCGCGCTGGATCTCCTTCTTGATGTTGTCGATCTCGAGCTCGAGCTGCATGCGGCCGGGCAGGCCCATGCGCTGCATGCGCGCCTCGACCGCGGGGAACTGCTTCTGCGCCCCGACGACCTTCTCGTAGAGCGACTTGCGCTTGCCGAAGCCGGCGATGCTGTCCTCGACCTCCGAGGCGTCGCGCATCCACTCCTCGCAGCGCTCGAGCGCCTTGCGCCAGTCGTCGACGTACTGCTTCGCGAGCTTCTCGCCGCTCTCGACCTTGGTGAATTCGCGGTAGCCGAGGAGGAACATCAGGTCCTCGAGGCTGTCGGCGAGGCCGTCGGCGAGGCCGGTGTCCTCGGCGAGCGACGCGTTGAAGTTCGCGGTGGCGTCCTTGTCGTTGGCGTCGACGACCCAGCTGCCGGTGGTGTCGGTGAGCCACACGACCGAGCGGCCGTCGAACTTCACCGAAAGCGTCTTCTCCGGGAAGATCATGGCGTCGCCGAGCTCGAGCGGATAGCCGCCCTGCTGCAGGATGCCCTTGCCGATGCCGGTCCAGGCCGCGAGCATCTTGGCCGCGACGTCCGCGTCCTGCCAGCCGCCGGCGAGGGCGGCGACCTTCGAGAGTCCGTAGAGCCGCGCGTCGCTGTTCATGTACAGGTGCGGCCAGCCGAGCGCCATCAGCGAGGCGAAACCGACCGAGTCCTCGACCCACATGACCTGCGGCACGTCGCGAAGATCCTCGTGGAGCTTCTTGACCATGTCGCGGTACTTCTCGATGTCCGGCATCCCGAACTCCATCGGGTTGTCGTTCTTGAGGTAGTCGTTGCGGTCGATGTCGGCGCTCTTGAGCGCGTAGACGATGATGTCGGGCTTCTGCTTGCGGACATCCTCGATCACGATGTCGACGAGCTGCATCGAGATGTCGGTGCCCATCTGGCCGGTGAACGGCACGACGTAGACCTTCGGCGACGCAAGGGTCGACGGGAAGGGAGCGCCCTCGCCGGTGTCGGGCGAGGCGGTCAGCACGGCGGCGGCGAGAACGGTGGCTGCGGAGAGGCTCATGGCGAAGGGCTCCCTGTGTGGCTCGGACGACCTGACTCGAGACGCACCGCCAAGGGGGTGCGTTCGAACTCCGGAAGCGGACGCCCGGGACGACGGGATCTTGCGATCCGCGGGACGGGCGAAGCATCCGGACCACCCGCGTCGCGGGCAGTGCAGCATCTTACGGGTCAGCGCCGGGGCGTTGCGCACCGATCGGCGCGGAAGCGCCGAAATCCGGGCCGGGTCACCCGCCGCGACCGTCCCGGACTGCGAGCGCGAAGGCGAGCGCCTCGGCGGTGGACCGGACCCGGCCCTCGATCTGCGCGTCGAGTGTCCGGTCGAGCAGGTTCTTGAACTCCGGCCCCGGCCGGAGCCCGGCGCGGATCAGCGCGCTCCCGTCGAGCAGTGGCGCCGGGAGCACCCGGGAAGGGAGAACTTCGTCCGCCCGGATGCGCCAGCCTGGGGCGTCCTGCGGGCGCTCGATGGCGAGGATCGCGAGGGCCCGATCGAATCCCGGACGCGCCACGATCCGGGCCTGCCCGGCGACCGGCTCGGCGTCGAACCGCTCCACGATCGCCGCCCGGGCGTCGAGGATCGCCGACAGTTCGTCGGACTCGATGTTCGAGAGGAGCAGCCGGCTCCGGAGAAGCGCCACCGCGTCGGCCGGGGCGGCAAGGTCCGCGTATCCGGGGGCGCCGAGCGACGCGCGGTCGAGGAACCAGGCGGCGAGCGCCTCGGCGACGCCGGCCTGTGCGCGCAGGCCCGCGAGCCGCGGGTGGGCGGGCACGATCAGGCAGGCCCCGAAGACGGCATGGTCGAGGCCGAGCGACTCGACGAGGGCCGCGGCGCGCGCCCGCGCGGGATGCCCGAGCATCCGACGCAGTTCGTCGCCGATCCGCTCGCGGCTCACGCCGTCGAGTTCGCGCGCGTGCGTCCGGATCGCGGACGCCGTCGCCTCCTCGATGGTGAAGTCGAGCCGGGCGGCGAAGCGGATCGCGCGCAGCATGCGCAGACGGTCCTCCGCGATTCGTTCGTGCGGATCGCGGATCGCCCGCACGACTCTCCGGTCGATGTCCGCCTTGCCGCCGAAGTAGTCGACGATCTCGCCCGTCGCCGGGCGCATGAAGATTCCGTTGATGGTGAAGTCGCGCCGCGCCGCGTCTTCGCGATCGGTCGAGAACTCGATGTGCGAAGGCCGGCGGTGGTCGTCGTACGGGCCATCCTTGCGGAAGGTCGCGACTTCGAACTGACGGCCCCCATGCCGGACGAGCATGACGCCGAAGGCCTCGCCCACGTCGCGCGCGCGGGGGAAGATCGCGCGGATCTCGGCGGGCGTCGCGCTGGTGGCGATGTCGTAGTCCTTCGGTTCGAGGCCGAGGATCTCGTCGCGGACGCAGCCGCCGGCGAAGAGCGCGTCGAATCCGGCCGAGGCGAGCCGGGCCGCGACTTCCGCCGCCGCCTCGCGAAGCGGAAGCGGCTCGCGCCCGCTCACCGCGCTCCGCCCTTCCAGCGCGCGAGCTCGGCCTTCGCGTCCTCGTGCGCGCGCGACACCGCCTCGCGGAGCACCGCGAGCGACTGCTCGGCGTCGAGGTCGGCGAGCGCCCCGCCGTCGATCGGCTCGCCGCAGGAGCACACGACCTTTCCGAACGCGCGCGGGAGCTTTCTTCCGCGCGGCCACGCCTCGAAGGTGCCGTCGACGCCCATGGGAAGGATCGTCGGCCGCGCCTTGCGGACGAGCAGCAGCACGCCGCGCTTGAAGTCCTGCATCGAGCCGTCGGGCGATCGCGTGCCTTCCGGATAGAGGATCACGACGCGCCCGGCCTCGAGCTCGGCGAGCGCGGCCTTCATCGCCTCGAGGTCACCGCCTTCGCGGCGGATCGGCCGCGCGGCGACGGAACGCAGCACCCAGCCCCACGGGCCCTTGAAGAGCGAGTCGCGCGCGAGCGCGGTGAACTGGCGGTCCCATACCGTGACCCCGTTCACCATCGGATCGAGGAACGACTGGTGGTTCGAGATGACGAGGATCGCGCCGGTGCGCGGCACGCGCTCGCGGTGCAGCCGGCGCAGCCCGTAGGCGAGCTTGAGCCACGACCAGCAGAGGAAGGCGCAGAAGTCCCACCACACCGCCGCGACGAACGAGCGGCCGGGAACGCGGCGCCGGAATGCGAACGGATTCGGCAGCGGACTCACCGCAGGCGCGCTCCGTCGGCGTCGCGGTCGGCGAGCAGCGCCGCGCCGGCGCGCCGGCGGACGATCTCCTCGAGCCGGTCGATCACCTCGTCGATCTCGATGTCGCTGGTGTCGATCTCGTCCGCGCCGCGAGGACGGACGAGCGGCCCGTCGCGACGCGTCGAATCCATGCGGTCGCGCGAGATGATCTGCGCGAGCACCTCGGCCTCGTCGCAGACGATGCCCTTCGCGCGCAGCTGCTCGACGCGCCGGCGCGCGCGGATCTCGGGACGGGCGTCGAGATAGATGCGCACATGCGCGTCGGGGAAGACGACGGAGCCCTGGTCGCGGCCTTCGGTCACGAGCCGCGGATGCGCGGCGGCGATGTCGCGCTGCGCCTCGACCATCGCGGCGCGGACATCGCCGTTCGACGCGACGAGCGAGACGTCGCGGGTGATCTCGGGCGTGCGGATGCGCTCGCCGACCGCGATGCCGTCGACGAGGAGCACCGGCGGATCTCGCGTCCAGTCGAAGCGGAGATCGAGGTCGCGGACGAGCGCCGCCACCTGCACGCCATCGGCCGGGTCGATCCCCCGCTCGCGGGCGGCGAGGGCCGCCGCGCGGTACATCGCGCCGGTGTCGAGGAACTCGAGTCCGAGACGCTTCGCCAGCCGATGCGCGACCGTCGACTTCCCCGTCCCTGCGGGTCCGTCGATGGTGACGATGAATGCGGCGGTCGCGGTCACGACCACGGTCACTCCTCCTCGTCGTCGGGGACGAGGGCGGCGGTGGCTGCCTCGAGGACGCGTCGCGCCTGGTCGAGCGCCGCCACGACGTCGACAGACGAGGACTGCCCCTTCTTGGAGACCTTCTTGCCCGCCGGCGGCTCGGCGGCTCCGAC
>Ga0315906_10004887_pt1 | contig 16983 bp, 16 predicted proteins | sample LakEriMetagenome_4_FD_203526 | JGI IMG/M metagenome (GOLD analysis project Ga0315906, IMG submission 203526) | Freshwater fungal communities from buoy surface, Lake Erie, Ohio, United States - Buoy 2 MA122 | ecosystem: Environmental > Aquatic > Freshwater > Lake > Lake biofilm | place: USA... | reverse complement strand
CGGAGTTCTTTGCACAACAATTTTCGGCCAACGAACATTTAATGATGTTGGTGAGCGATAAGTTGCGAGTAGCTACCGTTACTGGTCATGTGCCCGTAAAGGATGTGGCCGCATCCCTTTCTGCCGAAAAAATCATTTCCAAAATCAAGGCCATGCAACAATCGCTTCGCCGCGACTTCGGAATCAGCAAACCGCGTATTGCCATCTTAGGCCTTAACCCCCATTCGGGCGATAACGGACTCATAGGAAGCGAGGAGCAATCGATCATAGGTCCTGCGGTTAAATCTGCCTTCGAACAAGGTATTCTGGCTTTTGGCCCCTATGGCGCAGACGGCTTTTTCGGATCGGCCTCCTTCAAGTCCTTTGATGGTGTACTGGCCATGTATCATGACCAGGGGCTTATCCCCTTCAAGGCACTCGCATTCGAATCCGGTGTGAATTTCACTGCTGGATTGCCCATTGTAAGAACTTCCCCAGACCATGGAACCGCCTATGATATTGCCGGCAAGGGTCTGGCATCGGAGGATTCCATTCGCTCGGCCATTTATCTGGCATGTGACATTTTCCGCCAACGCCAAATCCATGATGAGATTACCGCGAGTCCGCTGAAGTTTTCAAAACTCGGCGGTGACCGCTGATTTGCTTTTTTACCAACTAGGTAAATATACCAAACTGTCCTGTTTTCCGTTTTTGAACAAATGACCCGCCTGAATCTTCTACTTCTCATCCTATGGATTTTGTTGCCTTGCAAAGCTCATTCGCAAGACACCAAGCTCTCTGATTTCGACTTGATGGTACAAAAATCGAAAGGACGAGATCTGGAAGATACACACCGATTACTAGAGTCGATTTGCAATACTGAAGAACAAAAAGCGCGTGCCTTTTTCGTATGGATCGCACATAACATCAAATACGATGTGCCTGAATTATACAACTCTTCCGGAAACTACGAAAAACAAGAGGCTGCACAGGTTTTTAAAACACGCAAAGGCGTTTGCCAAGGTTACTCGAACTTGTTTTTGGAATTCTGTAAACTTTCAGGAATTGAGTGCCAAATTGCAGTAGGACATGTTAGGCAGGAAGGAATTTACCAACCTTACGGACACGCTTGGAATGTCATACGAATAGATGGAAAGTGGAGGCTGATAGATGCAACATGGGGCGCCGGTGTCATAGATAACTCAAAAACCTACAGAAAATTATTCGACGACAGATACTTCATGGGAGAACCAGCTTTCTTTATTCAAGAGCATTATCCTTTCGACCCCATTTGGCAGTTAATGGAAAACCCGATTAAACTGGAAGAGTTCAAAAAACAAAGTCTTAAAGGAATTACCTCCAACAACACCTACAAATACTCATACAACGACACAATTACCCAATGGTTGGCGCTTGACAGTGCCCATGCATTGATGGCATGTGCAAAAAGAATGATGGACTTCAACCCGGGTGCAAAAGCCATCCGCGAGGAGGCACAAATCCTGCTCTTCAATGCTGCTGGCATGTTTCTTTCTGCTGGGTCCGATTTCCTGGATGATCTAAATGAAGACATAGAAGGATCAACTCGTAAAAAGGTGAAGGAATTTTACGGTAAAGCACAAGCTTGCGTTGCTATGATGGGAACCATTCCGGCTGATATGAAAAACGAAGTCGATGAGTTGAAAAAAATCATACGGCATAACCTTTCCGTTATGGAGAGTGTTAAGAGCAATCCCTCGGAATGATTAATTTTGCACCTCGATAATCACACTTTTGAAATGGAATTGACCCGGAAAATGTTGAGATCTGTTTGGGTCGGCGCAGGGTTTGTGTTTGTCGGCATAGGCGTCTTGGGGTTCTTTATTCCACTAATGCCATCCTTGGTTTTCTTCCTAATCGCCACCTACTGCTTTGCCCGCGGCTCATGGAAATTTCTTCGAATGATAGTAGGCAATAAACATGTTGGACAACAAATAATAGATTATCACAAGGGCAGAGGTATGACGATGTCCACCAAAATCAAGGCCATTGTCATTATGCTAGCGAGCATGGTGGTGAGCGCCTTTTTCCTTGTCGACAAAAATTGGGTGCGAGTAGCCATTATTGTTACCGCTATTGGCGTGGTTTTCATCATTTTAGCCCAAAAAACCAAAAAAAAATAGGCTGCTAGGATTTTAAGATTATTTTAAAGTACCTTTTATGGAATCTATCCTTAAATAGCATCCTAATTGGGTCTTTACATCCCCGACTACCATGTGGCTGATTAATAGAAAGCAACTAAAAGATCTAGATGACGGCCAACTTGTCTTGGAATACAAAAAGACCGGAAGCCGAAAGCATTTAGGTGTATTGTTTGATCGCTACTCGCATCTTGTTTTCGGAGTTTGCATGAAGTACCTGAAAAATGAAGATGATAGTAAAGACGCTACCATCAGCATATTTGAAAAATCGATGGGAGATCTCAAAAGATTCGAGGTCCAGAAGTTCAGCTATTGGATTCATACGGTTGCAAGAAATTATTGTCTGATGCAACTCAGAAGTAGGAGAGCGATGATTTATCTGGATGATGATGAAGGACCAGGAGAAAAGCTTTTATTGGAGAAAAGTCGGGAATTATGCCCCGATGAATTGGAAGGACAGCTACAGCTTTTAGAGGAGGCTATCACAAAACTCAACGAGGAACAACGAATTTGTATCGATTTATTCTATTTGAAAAAATACTGCTACCAGGATGTTGCCAGCATTTCGGGCTTTTCTTTAAACGAAGTAAAAAGCCATATCCAAAATGGCAAACGCAACTTAAAAAATTATATGCTTAGAAAAAGTCATGGACAGTCATTTAAATAAAGATATATTCACGGAAACGGGATGTATCAGCCGTACTAAATTACTTGGCTACCGCAATCGCTCTTTACGGCGAAGCGATCTACATGATGTGGAAAAGCACTTGGTAGACTGCGCCCTTTGCAGCGAAGCCTTGGAAGGATTGGAGTTGATGAAAAACGATGTTGCACTTGAGCATTTATCGGAAAAATTAAAATCAGAATTTTCTTCACACACTGAACGCTCGGCGTTACCAACCTATTTTAAGTTGGCAGCCGCAATAACCGCATTGGTGATACTTACCTATGTAGCTTTTCTACAAACTGAAAAAACAGCCGAAAATAATCAGGCCTACCTTGAAAGCCCTGTATCTCCACAGATATCTACTCCCCCTGCCATAAATCAGAAAGTTGTTGAAAATACTTTCCCATCAAAAAAAGAATTCCAAAAGGAGAATGGAGCAGTGAAGAATAAGAAACCAGAAGCCTCGAATATGAAAGTTCAATCGAACCAGTCCGGGGACCATAGTTCCGTCTATGAAACCAATGTAATAGAAGAAGGTATGGCGCGCTCTGACATGAACGCATCAGCCGATAGTGAAATGCCGGTGTTTTTAGAAAGCCCGTCTGAATCGGAGGGTGCATCCATCGCAAACACCTCACCAGGTGCCTTAATTGAGCAAAAAAGCGGCTATATGAAAAACACAGCCTTTATCGATGATTTGCAAGTGATAAATTATGAAAATCTAAAAACAAAATCCATAGATAAGACTTCAGCAAAAGAACTAGCCAGTGATCGTGAAAAAATAAAAGCGCAATCTGAAAACAACCATTCATCGGCAAGTACCACTTCGTCGGACAAAAACTACCTTGAAAATATCAAGGCTCCACTGAAATATTACAAGCAGAAAAAATACGAGCAGGCGATATCAGGTTTTGATGCCTTGCTTTCTTTGAATCCAGAAGATGAAAATGCGAACTTCTACAAAGGCTTGTCTCTTTTCCATTTAAACAGATTCGACGAGTCTTTGCAACTGCTTCTTCCCATTGGAGGCGGAATCACACAACCTTTTTCGCAAGAAGCATACTTTTATGTCGGAAGATGTTACGAGGAGAAAGGGAATAAACAACAGGCCCTCGAAATATACCGGAAAATCATTTCTGAGAGAGGCATCTACAAGGACAAGGCCTCAAGACGAATCAGGGAGATGAGATAAACTGCCTTTGTGACAAGATTCTACTGGCCGATGCAGCATCAGAAGTTCCTATCAATAACCGTTTGCCATTTTTAAATACCAATTGTATCCCCATCCGTCCTTTGACTGTAACCGCTGAACCCGATGCGCCCCATCTTAATCCCCAACCACCATATTCGAGAAGAGGGGCGTATTTTCTCACACGATATTCAGCAAGTTGATTGAACAAGATCGTTCGGATGCGGATTTGAAAAGGGAAAAGTCGATATTGAATCGCATCGGTTGTGATTGTCAGTTCAAGTCTCACCATCGAAAACAACAATGCCAATAAAATGCATACGATTGTACAAATAGCCAAGTGTAGCATGGAGATAGAAACATCCCCAGGAATGAAAACCAATAGCACTGGGATAAATAAAACCATTATTATCCACCAACGGCTGAATCGTTGAATCTCGCTATGTAAAGGCTTTGCAATATCCATTATCGGTTAAAAAACCGAAGCAGGTTGGGGTCGGTTTCTTTGGCTTTTACCTCTGCCAACAACTCATCTGCTTTCTTACGAACTCCTTCCACTGCTACTGGAATAGGATCTGAAGAGGTAGACTTACCATATGATTTACCTAATTCGGCGAGGGCTTGGGCTGCAGCCAAACGCACAAACCATTGAGGGTGTGAAAAAGCCTGCTTTGAAATGGATATAATTCCATCCATCGCATTCTTAGGCCCACACCGCATCAAGAACTTTCCATAAGCCTGGACAGCCGAATAGGCGTCAAAACCTTTCGCATTATCCAGGTTGGATGTCATAAAACCAAATTGACCATCTCCGCCATGCTTGACATAAAATGTAGAGACCATAGCTTGCAAGTTGGGATTGGTAGTTGTTTCCATTTCCTTAACCATTCCCAGACCCCTTTCCTTGTCGCTATCCAAAATGTATCCAATAGCCGACTGCATAACACGGTAAGACTTGTCATTAACAGACTTGTTTGCGAGAATCAACAACTCTTGATCTCCAGGGAAAACCGAAGCCAATAAGTCTAAAGCATCCCTCCTCACAGCAGGGTGTGGATCATTTGATGCCATTTCCATCAATTTCGCTCTTTGTGAGGATGCCATTCCTTTGGCAGACTTCACGGCAGTGCTTCTGATTCCCCAAAAAGAATCGTTCAGTGCCTCGGTGAGAATGTCGCCAGCCATTGTACCAGGCTTTGCGTCCTTGGCGAATCGAGAAAGAGACTCTAACCTATCCATTAACAAGGGAGCGTGCCTGAACATATATGCGAACTCCTCGTCGCTGTGGTTATCGATTTTCGTACACAACAATAGCTTTTTGGCATCCACATTAACCAGCAAGGGCTTAGCATCTACTTTAAATTCAAAAGTCTCTGATGATTTCCTCATTGTAACCGAATGTCTCTTGACACCTGAGCTGGTATAGATATCTATCTCCAAAGGCAAAGTGTACAAGGGCGTGTTTGCAAAATCCTGCTTTTGAGTTATTGTTACTTTTTGAAAATTGGTTTCAACCTGGTAATCATAGGAGATTTCAATAATTGGATGTCCTTTGTCGAGGAACCATTGATTGAAGAACCAATTCATGTCACGGCCAGTAGCCTTTTCAAATGCTAAACGCAAATGATGAACTTCGACAGGCTTGAACCTGTTTTCATCCAAATAGATTTTCAAGGCTGCAAAAAACGCCTCGTCACCTACGGCATTTCGAAGCATGTGAAGTATCCTACCGCCTTTTTGATAGGAATGCCTATCGAACATATCCTCCTTGTCATCATATTCGAAACGGATGAGATCCACTTGTTTGGTTCTAGCCTCCTGCAGATAGCTTTTCAAATCCGAGTTAAGAGCCCAGTCGGCTTCATCCCTTCCATATTTGTATTCGTTCCATAAGTATTCACAATAAGTTGCGAACGACTCGTTCAATGGAAGGTTAGACCAAGACTCGCAAGTGACCAAATCCCCAAACCAATGGTGCGAAAGCTCATGCGCAACGATATCATCATTGGTTGCGTCGTGCAATTCCCGATCGTCCTTTTGTACAAACTCGCCGAAAATCGAGGCTGAGGTGTTTTCCATGGCGCCTGAGACAAAATCACGAACCACAACCTGTGCATACTTTTCCCATGGATAATCGACTCCGAATTTCTTGGAAAAGAATTCCAACATCTCGGGAGTATGATTGAATATACCACGGGCATGCGCTTCGTATTCCGGTTCCACATAGTATGAAACCTCCATGCCTTTCCAATAATCCTTAACAACAGCATATTTGCCAATGGCCATCATGAAAAGGTATGGAGCATGAGGCAGGTCCTGCTTCCAATAATCGGTTCGAGTGCCTGCCTTGGCGTCAGTGGTGGAACTGATCAGCTTACCATTACTCAATGTCACAAAAGAAGTATCAACCGTAATGTATATTTCCTGTGTGGTGTTTTGATTCGGACGATCTATGGTTGGAAACCACACAGAGCTCGATTGAGTTTCGCCTTGAGTCCAAATTTGTCTGGGTTTCTTCGGATCACTTCCGTCAGCATTTATAAAATACAACCCTTTGTCGGAGGCAATTGCATCGCTTCCCCCTTTTGGAAGTGCCTCAGGCTTGGCAACATAATCAACTGCTATGTTAATAGTATCTTTTGGTGAATAAACCTTATCCAGTGTAATACAAATAGAGTCGTTGCGGTATTCAAAGTCCAAATCGAAGCTGGTTTTGCTGTGAACCATTCGAACACTTTTTATGTCCATCCCCCTGGCATCCAAATAAAGCATGCTTTGGGGATAAAAGTGAGGTTTCAATGTAATCTTCGCCTTACCGATCAACTCCTTTTGGGGCCAATCAAATGAAACCTCCAGCTTAGTGTGAATCAAATCATGCATTATGGGATCCGACGCCCTGTATTCGATCAATTCTGGAGTTGCGGCAGGTTCCGCTGGCGCAGGTGCATTCACCTGATTGTTTTCAGATGTGGTTTTCTTGCTTGGTGAACAAGCCGTCATAATAACCAAGGAGGCGATTAATAACTGTTTGAAAGGGATGTTTTGTCGCATTGGATTGTAGATGGTTGTTGATCTTAATAAAGGCAAAAGCGAAAATACTCGATTTTCAGCAAGGATGGGACTACCAAATCATTCTGCCAGCCCTTTGAAGCAGTCCAAGGCTATCCATTGGCCAAAAATCCCCCGATCCCCTCTTATAGCCCGATTGGATATAAGAGTCCAACAATGGATTTTTGAGAGCGCCTTTTGATCTTGAGCGGACACCTGCGATGCTGTATAAAATTGACACATTCAAGCCTCCAACGAGGTTGCCGATAATCAAACCAAACGGAAAAGGAATACCAAAACTCAACGGTAGCCAGGTGGCACCAAATAGCGAAAAAACAATTTTCATGCTGCGACCGAGTAAATGAAACCTATATGCGACGCGACTTCTCGGTATAGCCACCTTGTGTACCCTTTTTGATTCCCCAACAGGAAACTTGCCCCCCTTCGCAGGGATGACCAAGTGTATGCTGCACATCAGCGGAGGTCCATCAGAGAGCTGTTTTTTTAGGAATTCGCATCTTGTTTCGATTACATCAACAAACAAGGACTCTGTTTGCTTCGTACATCCATTAATAAGCATGGATGCGGAATCGATCCTTAAACAACCCGATTTCGTTGGTGCCACTAAAAAAGTGATTGTGGTTTCCTTTACAGGGATTCCTTTCTCCATTAGCATACGATGAGAAACAAATGGACGCGAAGACAATAAAAAACCTTTAAAAGATGGTCTTTTAAAATGCGTTGCACTGCCTGTATATACAAAAGAAACCCGCAATTCATCATACTTCCTTAAGGGATTCTGATCCACTACTATTTTGAAAACAGGGACATAAGGATTTGTGTGAGTCGATGTTGTAAATTTTTGATCATATTCCCTTCTTGAGTTGGTATCGGATAGGATCTCGTAGGCCTTTCTTAGCGATATGAACAACTCATGGGCATCCTTGCTACCGGGATTATGATCTGGATGGTGCTTGTGAGCGAGTTCCAGCCAGGCCTTGCGTATGGTTGTACCATCGGCATCCTTATCAACACCTAAAAGCCTGTAAAGATCCTCCATGTTTCAAATTTACAAACAGAGCCGACTTGCTTACCTTTGAACCAGCATTATAAAAATAGATGTTCGAAAATCAAAACAACCGCACGGAACTCCAGGAACTAGGCGAATTTGGTCTGATTCGCCATTTGGCCTCAGGAATTGTTCTTAAAAACCCATCGACTGAAAAAGGTATCGGCGACGATTGCGCCGTTATCAACCGGGGAGAACTTCTTGAGCTGGTCACCACTGACCTACTCTTGGAGGGTATCCACTTCGATTTGTCGTATTGCCCCTTGAAGCATCTGGGATACAAAGCCGTTATGGTAAACCTAAGCGACATATACGCTATGAATGGCAGACCAACGCAAATCGTAGTATCGCTAGGACTCTCTAACCGCATTTCGTTGGAAGCTGTTGAAGAACTCTATGCAGGAATGTGTCTTGCATGCGATAAGCATGGTGTTGACTTAGTTGGAGGCGATACTACTTCATCATCCTCGGGCCTTGTACTCGGAATCACTGCCATAGGAACCGTTACCCGGGATAGGATAGCGTATCGAAGCGGAGCTTCGCCTAACGACCTGATTTGTGTGAGTGGAGATTTGGGGGCGGCATACATGGGACTACAAATACTGAACAGGGAAAAACAAATCTTCATTGAAAACCCAAGCATTCAACCCGATCTTACAGGCGCTGATTACATCGTAGAAAGGCAACTTAAACCGGAGGCTCGTAAAGCGGTTATCGATTCGCTGGAGGCTGCGGGAGTGATTCCTACCTCCATGATTGACATAAGTGATGGCCTTGCCTCTGAACTTTTCCACTTGTCGAATGCATCCAAGACCGGTTGCCGGATTTACGAGGAGAAAATCCCGATCGATGTGGAAACCGCAAGGCACGCGGAAGAAATGAATCTGAACCCGACGCTGGCAGCTATGAATGGCGGTGAAGATTATGAATTGCTATTCACTATTAAACAGCAGGACTTCGATAAGTTAACATCCATTAACGGTCTACATGTGATCGGCCATGTCACAGACGAATCTTCCGGCCTGGCCTTGATAGATAAAAGCGGCCATGAAACTCCTCTGAAAGCACAAGGTTGGGACGGATTGCGGGGCGCTTGATTTTGAATTCAATTCAATCTCATGAAATACCCTAGGTAAGCAGAAACTTCCTTCGAATGGTTTTGCTATCATAAAGCAATACGATAACCACACATCCTGCTTTACAGTTTTGCAAATCAATCGTCGTTTTTTCAGCAGCGTGGAGCGAATTTGACAAGAGACGCTCCCCTGATAAATCGTAAACATACAAATAGCCCATCCGATCAATGTTGCCGATTATTAATTGGCGATTATCAAGCCGTATAAAATCCAACTGCTCGATTTGACTGACCTGAGTAGCCGTTTGCAAATGATACTGTTGCCCATAACACGCTCCTGGTATTGCCCAAACTCGGATGGAAATCAGTGTGTCACCAACTCCAACAACAGTGGTCCACATCGTGTCACCATAAGAACTGACGATGGTGTCAATCACGACACCGTTTCTTTCCCTGAAGTACTGGGCGGGAAAAGGGCTTGGGGCCCTATTTATGATAACAATCCTGTCGTTTGGCACAAATTGCACCACGGTATCATAGCCAGTGGTTAGGCAGTTATATGGTGTGAAGTCCACAACAATGTCTGATGCCCTAGACTCTTGACAGATCAAAAGCAGCAGAAATAATGCAAAACGAAAATTCATTCACTTGGGTATTAGTGCCCGACTCTACTCAACCGTAACCGACTTGGCCAAGTTCCTAGGCTGATCAACATTGCACCCACGCATCACAGCAATGTGATAGGAGAGCAATTGTAGTGGAATAACCGATACCAATGGCACAAGTAATTCATCCGTTTCCGGAATTTCTATGACATAGTCGGCGATCTTGCGAACCTCTTCATCTCCCTCGGTAACAACCGCGATGATGATTCCTTTACGAGCCTTTACCTCTTGAATATTGCTAACCACCTTCTCGTAAGAGCTGTTCTTGGTGGCGATAACCACAACTGGCATCTCCTCATCGATTAGCGCGATTGGTCCGTGCTTCATCTCTGCAGCAGGATAGCCCTCAGCATGGATATATGATATTTCCTTAAGCTTCAATGCTCCCTCGAGAGCTACGGGGAATCCATATCCACGACCTAGGTAGAGGAAGTTCCTCGCGTCCTTGAATTTCTCAGCCAGGGTTTTGATTTTCCCATCAGAAGCAAGTGCCGATTCCACCTTCTTAGGTATGTTTTCCAACTCGCTGAGTAAAGTCTGAAAGCGGGAGTCGGTTATGGTTCCCTTTTTCCAAGCGATTTGCAGCGCCAGCAAGGTTAAAACAGTAACCTGTGCGGTAAATGCTTTTGTAGAGGCCACCCCGATTTCGGGTCCGGCATGGGTATATGCGCCGGCATGTGTGGCACGAGGAATGCTTGAACCAACTACATTACAGACACCGAAAATGGTTGCTCCCTTTGACTTGGCCAGCTCGATAGCAGCCAATGTATCGGCAGTTTCACCAGATTGAGATATGGCTATAACCACATCATCCTCGTTGATTACCGGATTTCTGTAGCGGAATTCAGAGGCGTACTCTACTTCGACAGGAATACGAGCCAAATCCTCAATTAAATACTCACCCACCAATCCAGCGTGCCACGATGTACCGCAACCCACAATGATGATCCGCTTTGCGTTGACGAATTTGTTTTCAAAATCCCCAACGCCACCCAGTCGTAACCTTCTATTATGCGCATCTATCCTACCTCGCATACTATCCCATATGGATCTGGGCTGCTCGTAGATTTCCTTCAACATGAAGTGTTCATATCCGCCTTTCTCGAGCATCTCCAACTGCATCTCCAATTCCTGTACATAAGGAACCTTTATTTGGTTGTCGATGGTTTTTACGGTGAATTCACCGTCTGCAAGAATAGCCATCTCGCCATCATTTAGATAAACGACATTCTTGGTGTATTCTACTATAGGAGTTGCATCAGAGGCTACAAAATATTCATCCTTGCCAATACCGATAACAATTGGACTACCTTTTCGAGCTGCAATAAGTTTGCGCGGCTCCATGCGAGACATTACAACAATGGCATATGCTCCGACCACCTCGCCCAAGGCAAGACGAACCGCCTCTTGAAGCTCGACACCCAAGTTGTTTGAAATGTCTTCGATCAGATGAATCAAAACCTCCGTATCGGTATCGCTGGAAAAGTGATGGCCCCGATTGATCAGCTCGGCTTTGATAGAGGCATAATTTTCGATGATGCCATTATGAATGATGGCGAAGTTTTTTGATTCCGAGTAATGCGGGTGGGCATTCCTGTCGTTAGGCTCACCATGCGTGGCCCATCGTGTATGACCCATGCCAACCGTACCCGAAACATCCATGGCCTTGGTAAACTCCATGAGGTCGGAAACTTTGCCAGCCTTTTTATAGACATGGATTCCGTTATGGACCAAAGCTATTCCGGCGCTATCATAACCTCGGTACTCCAAACGCTGAAGCCCTTTGATCACTATTGGATAAGCTTCGCGATGACCAATGTATGCAACGATTCCACACATGATGTTTAATCGAATTTGGAATATGTAATTATCAAACGGATTTTGCTTCCAGTGGGTGTTGCAGGACCGGGAATAATGGTTCGAAACGCATTGATAGCACCCCCACTGGCTACGAGACTCAAACCATAATCATTGCTAACTTGATTGGATACCACCTTCTGAACATACCTGTTGATGTTGAAACGGTATGCATTTGCAATACCATCAAAGGTTCCGCCATAATAGTTGGGAGATTCAAAGATGTCCGGGATGAAGGCCTCCGATCCAGAGGAATCCACTCCGAAAAGCAAAAGGGCATTATGATTTTTTAAAGACCCATTTTCAATAACAGGTATCACAAGCTCAGCCTTATTGATGGCAACGGGTCCATCCATTGATAAAGAACTGAGGTTTGGAATCTTAATGCGGGCCTTGGTTCCAGACATAGACTGGATGTAAATTCGGGACTGGCCAGCAATGGGGAAGGCACCCCCCATTAGTCCTAAAGAATAATCGTGGTAAAATCGATTATATCGTGAACAACCTGAATTGATTTCAAAATCGGCTGTCCTGCTAGTGGTGTCCGAACCGTTTTTGTAGTAAAAAGTCAGTTTTGATAGCGAAGCCAGTAGATTAAAAGATGAGATCGATCCATTAGTGGCAGCATCAGCTGTGACATAAATACCATTGAAAAAATCGATGAAGGCCGAATTGTTGCTGAGGCTAGATGATGGAGCTGTCAGCAGGTCGTTACCAAAGGTTTGATCTAGCTTCAAACGCAAATGCGGCGCTCTTTTAACTCCATTTACAACTACGCTATCCTTGGGTCGAATATTGACTTGTCCAGAAAAAATAGATCTTTTCAGATTAAGCGTATCGTTGGAAAAATAAACGGTGTCCAAAAACATTTTGTCGTCCGTTTCAAAAACCCGAAAGTTCATGGGGGAAGTGGTATCCCCATAATAATCTGCGTAAGCGAGAGTGAGAACAACCGAATCCAAAGCAGGGTCCGATCCGAAGCTGAAGTTAGAACTGTTGTTGGGCAAGCGGATTTCAGAATAGAAACCAGCTACTGTAAGACCAAATTCGGTGTCAGTATAGGAACCCGCCAAATTAAATGCTGCAGAGAACTCATCTGTTCTAAGCGAGTCTTCTCGAATTGATTTGCAATCCAATGTGAAGGTGTCCGTATAAAACACACCAGGTTCGTCATCCTTCAACAACTCGACTCCAATAGAGTCCGGTTCAGTACAAGATGTTAAAGAAATTGAGAGGATAAACAACAGGCTGAGGATACCTTGCAAGAAATGCTTCATGAGGCAAAAATAGGTGTTTTATGGCCTATTATCGAAACTCAACCAGCCGTCACTGAATCTTCGATCAACAATTCATCATAGAATCCGTTGAACGCATCGATATATTCCTCCGAATTTTTGAATCCGAGGAAAGGCTTACCAGGCTTCTTTAGAGCGGATACCAATGATGGACTCAAGACTTCGCTTCCTTGAATGATGCCGTCGGCATGGGAAATTGCATTCAAAGTGATTCCTGTCCAAGTGGGGGTCTTCAAATCCTTCAAATCAGAACTTGCCATGCCATCCATCATAACCTTGGAGGCATAGTTGGCATTAAAAGACTCTTCAAATTGGTCGTCATAAATGGAATAAACCACTTTCGAATCCCGGAACATGGGATCTTCCTTGTAGGCTGTCTTGATAAGAAGTGGTATCAAGCTGGTCATCCAACCATGGCAGTGAATCACATCTGGACTCCAACCAAGTTTTTTAACGGTCTCCAAAACTCCCCGACAAAAGAAAACCGTGCGGTCATCATTATCCTTGAAGAACTTTTTCTTCGCATCCCTGAAAGTGGCTTTCCTTTGAAAATACTCCTCGTTGTCGATAAAATAAACCTGCATACGGGCAGCCTGTATAGATGCCACCTTGATAATCAATGGGTGGTCGCTGTCCTCAATAATCAGGTTCATCCCTGAAAGCCGAATCACCTCATGAAGTTGGTTGCGACGCTCGTTGATTAGTCCAAACCGGGGCATGAAAGTTCGGATTTCCTTGCCTCGCTCCTGTATTCCTTGTGGAAGATATCTGGAAATCCTTCCCATTTCTGTGGACTCCATATATGGGTAAATGTCGTGGGAAATGTACAGGACCTTGGTCTTCTTCATAACTACGGGGAATTTCAGGTGTTCTATGCAAAGATAGTGAATATATAAGCATTTTACAATAACTCCAAGCCTTGTCCATCTTGTTTTTTTCCAAGCCCTTCAAATCACAAACCATTGTTAATAAGGGTTTTAATGAAATCCTACAAGGATTTTATCAAACAATTGTCAAATGGTGCAACCCTTATTTAATTGTTTATCATTGCTCTTGAAAACTCGAATTATGCAAATCATTAGGACCTCCCGCGAAGCCCGTTTTTTTGTGGATCAAGCCCGAGAAAAAGGAAAAAGAGTAGGATTTGTTCCTACTATGGGTGCCTTGCATGCTGGTCATATCTCATTGATTGAAAGGGCAAAAAAGGAACAAGACCTGGTTATTGCGAGCATATTCGTGAACCCAACACAGTTCAACGACCCTAAAGATCTTCAGACTTACCCCAAGACCCCCGACAACGACCGTAAACAATTGGAACAAGCGGGATGCGATATGCTTTTTGAGCCAGATAGCCCTGAAGAAGTTTATATACCCTCATACAAACCACCCAACTTCGACTTTGGGCCATTGGAAAAAACCATGGAGGGCAAAATACGGCCTGGGCACTTCAAAGGGGTCGCAATGGTGGTTTATAGGCTATTTGAAATCATACCTGCTCACCATGCCTATTTCGGCGAAAAAGATTTCCAACAATTGGCCATCATCCGCAAAATGAGGGACGATTTTCAACTGCCAATCAACATTACAGGATGTGAAACCATCCGCGAAAGTGACGGATTGGCAATGAGCTCTAGGAATATAAAACTTACAACCGACGAGCGAGGCCATGCAGGAATAATCTATAAAACACTGAAAAACAGCGTTGAAATTCTAATGGCTATGGGTTTTGATGCAGGCAAACGACTTATGGTGAATCAAATAGAGGCATCTAGACATTTTAAGGTGGAGTATTTGGAGTTTGCCGACCCTACGACACTTCAGAGCCATTCAAGCTTTGATGAAAATATCCCAACCAGGGTGTTTATTGCCGTAAAAACATCTTCGACACGATTGATAGACAACATGCAGTTGTGTTGATCAGTCGGGAACAGATACCACCCTTCAGCAGATAAAAAACTAACTTTGCGGCGATGGAAATTCAAATTTTAAAATCGAAGATTCACCGTGCCAAGGTTACCCAGGCCGAGTTGAACTATGTGGGAAGCATTACGCTGGATGAAGCATTAATGGACGCCTCCAACCTGATCGAAAACGAGCTGGTGCAGGTGTTGAATATCAATAATGGCGAACGGTTTGAAACCTATGTCATAAAAGGTGCCCGCAACAGTGGTACCGTTTGCTTGAACGGACCGGCAGCGAGAAAAGTGCAGGTGGGGGATGTGATTATCGTAGTATCCTACGCCGTAATGGATTTTGAAAAAGCGAAAACTTTCAAACCCGCGTTGGCTTTCCCAGACGACAACAACAGGGTGATATGATTTTGTATTGAAAAAAAACCTGACTGCCGCCATCAAATACTTGCTGTTCTTCGCGGCAGGTTGTATGTTGCTATGGCTTGCCTTTCGTAACGAAAACCTTTCCGATGTATGGGGCAAGATGCAGGTGGCAAACCCTTTTTGGCTTGGCTTGTCCATCGCGATCGCAATCCTCTCACTGATCAGCAGAGCCGTGCGATGGAAAATGCTTATCGAGCCTTTAGGCTACAAACCCCGTACATCCCGAACACTATATGCATTGCTGATTGGATACCTGGCTAATCTGGCCATACCACGGATCGGTGAGATTTCCCGATGTGTTTCCTTGAATAAGTCGGAGAAGGTGCCTTTCAATGGCCTTATCGGAACCGTCATTGTGGAAAGGGCGATAGACCTGGCCATGCTATTTTTATGCATGGCTTTGGTGGCGGTTTTTCAGTTTGAAGTGCTTTACTCTTTCTTGATGGAGAAGATTATTTCGCCTGTCATGAGCAATGGAGCCGATGGACAATCGATCCTCATGTTACTTGCTGTTGGCTTGATTGTTGGAATCGTTGCCGGTTTTTGGTTTCTCAAGAATAAAGAGAGCCGTTTGAGAAAAAAAATCTCAACTATCATTCGTGAGGTAGGTTCCGGACTTGGATCCGTTTTGCGCATGAAGAATAACATTTGGTTCTTATTCCACACCGTTTTCATCTGGGTGGCCTATTTCTTCATGACATATACCTGCTTTTTTTGTCTGCCCTCCACATCCGCACTAGGCGTGGGGGAAGGCTTATTTATTTTAGTGGTTGGCGGCTTGGGTATGTCGGCTCCCGTACAAGGTGGAATTGGGGCATACCATTATATTGTTTCGCACGGACTCCAATTGTTTGGTGTATCATCCACCGATGGCTTGGTTTACGCCACATTGGTACACACCACCCAAACACTTCTGATGATTGTATTAGGAGCTTGGGCGCTTCTGATGCTGATGATTCCTGAAAAAAAACAAGTCTAAATGGAACAATTGGCAAGAATAAAATCCAAAATCATGGATTGGCCTTCTCTCGAGAGGCAAATCCATTTATGGCGTGCTGCTGGCCAAAAAATCGTTTTTACTAATGGCTGCTTCGATATTTTACACCTCGGGCACGCCGACTACTTGGCGAAGTCTGCCGAACTAGGCGATGTTTTGGTAGTTGGACTTAACGCAGACGATTCGGTATCGAAGCTGAAAGGCCCCTCTAGACCCATTTGCGACGAACAATCCAGGACCTTTTTGATGGCCGCACTCACCATGGTGGATGCGGTGGTAATCTTCCATGAGGAAACCCCGGAGAAACTTATAAAAATGGTTAAACCAGATGTGCTTGTGAAGGGAGGCGACTATCCTATCGACCAAATCGTTGGGGGCGCGTTTGTTAAATCATACGGAGGAACAGTAACAACAATCCCGCTAGTTGAAGGCTACTCGACCAGCGCCATTGAGGCAAAAATTAAGAAGGATGCCTCGAACTGACTTGGCTCAGGCCCATTCAGGACTTTTATGATTAGATTTGTAATAGAAATGAAAACTGCCCTAAATATATTATTAGCCGTCTTGTTCCTCTTTCCATTGACCGGCTGTGAGGACAACATGTTTCTTCGATCTAAAAAGAAGAT
>Ga0315906_10004885_pt1 | contig 16986 bp, 19 predicted proteins | sample LakEriMetagenome_4_FD_203526 | JGI IMG/M metagenome (GOLD analysis project Ga0315906, IMG submission 203526) | Freshwater fungal communities from buoy surface, Lake Erie, Ohio, United States - Buoy 2 MA122 | ecosystem: Environmental > Aquatic > Freshwater > Lake > Lake biofilm | place: USA... | reverse complement strand
CTCGTTGTTGTACTTAACTTCAGTTCCGCCGTACTTGCTGTAAAGAACGACATCGCCAACCTTGACATCCATTGGAACGCGAACGCCATCATCGAAGCGACCTGGACCAACGGCGAGAACTACGCCTTCCTGTGGCTTCTCTTTGGCGGTATCTGGGATTACTAAACCTGATGCTGTTGTTGTCTCAGCCTCGCTGGTCTTTACAACGATGCGGTCTTCAAGTGGCTTAATGGCAACGGCCATGGTCTTACTCCTTTATTACTGTTGGATGCTATTAGCAGTGTGGGGTCGAGAGTGCTAACGCTAAGACTAGGCAAGGGATGGGGCGCTCGCAAATCCAGCGCTACAGGCTCACAGTCTCCACATCCATTGAGGAAGACGCATCGAAGGCCAATGGGCTTGCTGGGCGGCCGGCAGCGATCATCAGAGCCCCTAGAGAGGCCACCATCGCCCCGTTATCGGTGCATAGGGCTGGTTCTGGGATAGCTAGTGCGATCTTGGCACGCTCACAGCGCTCTGTAGCCAGATAGCGAAGGCGCGAATTGGCGGCGACTCCCCCAGCGATCACGAGGCGATCGATACCTGATTCTTGGCAGGCACGTACTGCTTTCTGCAAGAGAACATCCACGACAGCTTCTTGGAAGGAGGCTGCCACGTCTGCCTTTGCATACTGCGGTGTCGCTTCAAGGTATCTAGCAACTGCGGTCTTGAGCCCCGAGAATGAGAAATCGTAGGGACGAGTTTTCCAATCATCTGATGTTGTAAGTCCCCGTGGAAAGTCAATTGCAGTTGGATTGCCATCGCGCGCGGTGCGATCGATAGCAGGCCCACCTGGAAAACCTAAATCCATAATTCGTGCAATCTTGTCGAAGGCTTCACCTGCTGCATCATCCATCGTCGCGCCGAGTTTGGTAATCGAATGTGTGATGTCATCAATTTTCAATAATGACGAATGTCCGCCACTGACCAAAAGCGCAATCGTTGGTTCGACTGCATGTGAATGAGTTAAGTAATCAACGCTGATATGAGCGGCTAAGTGATTGACGGCGTATATCGGACGCCCAAGTCCAAGTGCTAAACCAGCAGCAGTTGATGTTCCAACTAGTAGCGCACCAATAAGTCCTGGGCCAGCAGTGACTGCAACAGCATCGATATCTCGTAGCGTTAGGCCGGCATCTTTAAGGGCTTGTGCAAGTGCGGGTTGAATCGCCTCTAGGTGAGCGCGGCTGGCAATCTCAGGAACTACTCCGCCAAAGCGTGCATGTTCATCAACACTTGATGCGATGACATTGGCAAGAAGTGTGCGGCCTGCAACTATTCCAATTGCTGTTTCATCACACGATGTCTCAATACCAAGAACTAGTGGCCCTTTCATTCGAGCACCTTGGACATCACTAGGGCGTCAATACCAGCACCGTAGTAATCAGGGCGCATTGAAATAACTGTAAAGCCTTCAGAGATATAGAGCGCTTGTGCTGGCAGATTATACTTTTCAACCTCTAAGAAAATCGTTGGCGATTTCTTTGAATAGGCCCAATCAATCAGTGAAGTCACCATATGACGGGCAATCCCGCGAAGTCGAAAGTCAGGGTCTACGGCGACCGTTAGGACATCAGTGTCAGCTCCCTCTTGAGCGCACATCGCACCTGCCCAGCCAATGATCTTGTGGTTGCTATCGCAGGCAACAAGATAGTGACGGGTAATACCGATGTTGGAGATCTCTTCTTTGAATTGGCCGATCGACCACGGATCATCTTTAAAGATCTCTTTCTCCATGGCTGCAACAACTGGGATATCTAAAGGAATCATTGCGCGATAAGTAATTGTCATGTTCGGTCCGCCGTTGCAACCGCATCTGGCCTACGCAAGTAGAAGGGCTCTGTGTAATTCTGATCAGCAGATAGCTCAACCAGGCGTGCGATATCGGGGAAGAGATCTAAGACGTACCCCTGAACATCTGCCGGGAAGTTAACAGCTGGACCTTCCACGCGGATGCCATCTTTGTAACGTGCCCAGTAAATTTCTTTGCGGCGAGCATCAATTGCAACGGTGTACTCATCGTGATCGATAACGATCGCATCGAGTGAACAGATACCAATCACAGACAGACTGCGTGCAGCTGCAAATGCTCGAGCAAATGCGATACCAACCCGCAGCCCCGTAAATGGGCCTGGCCCCATACCTACGACAACACGATCAGGATTTACTCCGGCAGTGAGCGCTTGCTTTACAAGATCTGCAACGGCATTGCCGTGGTCTGTAGCACCATCGTGAAATCTCTGCCAGATAACATCACCATCTCGCACAATACCCACGATTGTTCGTGATGTGGCAGTGTCGATGACAAGTGAAACAGTCATAGCTGCACGCCATCCCAACGAGAACCTACTGCCTTTATCGTGACAACTCGTTCATCATTCGTGCGATGAATTTCAATCTCTAAACGATCTTCACTCAGGCGCGCAGATTCAGCCCCACCCCATTCAATTAAGGTAATTGACCCAGCGATATCTAGATCTAGATCATCAAGGTAAAGATTGGGATTTTCAGAATCAACTAAACGATATGCATCAACATGTATAAAAGGCACCGCAGCTTTGTGAACTCGTGAAATAACAAAGGTAGGCGAAGTTATATCGATAATCCCAAGACCTGCGCCAACACCTTGTGCTAAAACTGTTTTACCTGCACCAAGGGGGCCATTTACAAGAATAAGATCACCAGCACGCAAGTGGGTTGAAAGCTTTTCACCCAACTGATGCATTTCATCAGAGGTAGCAACTGTGATCATTGTTTAAGGATAAAGTAAAAGCAGGGCCAGGATTACCTGGCCCTGCTCATTACTACCCTCGACTTACTGAGAGCGATTTATTACTTATCGCCGTATGACTTCAACCATGGAGCGCGGATTCCCTTATCAACTGAAAGGTTGCCCGCTTTTCGAACCGCCGTAGACAGCGCTCCGCCTGATGGAAGTTTTCCAGTGCTAGAGGCTGCTACCAATGACTTTGCCACCAACACTAATTGTGCTGATGTGAAGTTACAGTGGTTTGTGCCTTGTGCTGCAGGTGTTGATGTGATTGGTGATCCTGCATCATTGAACTTTGTATAGCTTGATGGAGTTGTATTCCATAGCATCAAAAGTTTGTTTGTAGGTGTCTTGTATGGAGTCGTCTTGTGAGCCTTAAGAGCAGCAGCCTTTTCAGCTGCATACTGCTCGACATAAAGATCAACTAGGCGCTGTGAAGCACCTGCAGGAGTAATTGGATCTGCCATACCAACCATGAGAATAGTTGGAACATTGATCTTTCCTGTGTTTGTGTGAAGTGCACCCATCTTTGCAACGGCTGCTGGATCTGCCTTTGCGCGAGGAGCACCTGGGTTTGCAGCAGACAACGCACCCAAAAGTGCATCAATTACTGTGTTGCCAGAAAGTGCTGCGTTATAAATAACGCGTTCACCATCGACGCGAGCTGCGTAATCAGTCTTTGTATTATCAAAGACTGCGCCTCCGACTTGATTCTCAACATCTTGAGTTGCAAGAACAGCAAGTGCTGCAGCATTTGTTCCGTTTTCAAGGATTGCAAGTGCTGGGCTAAGTGCCAATGGGAAGGTCAACTTCAACGCTCCATCTGGACCTGAGATTGAATCAAAGTGTGCTGACTGAGTAGGAATACCCGCCATCAAACCGAGAAGCAACAACGCACTTCGTGATGGAACTCCAGCAGCAGCTAATGCCTTACCGGTTGGAGATGAAGTATCTGGCCATGCACCAGTTGCAAGAGCTGCTTGCAACTTGCCCATAACTGTAAAGACCTTACCTAAGTCAGCGTATGACTCGCCAACTCCTGCAGCACCAGGTGAGTAGTTTCCGCCCTTGATTGAAGGATCAAAGAGAACCTTGATTCCCCATAGGAAGTCACCAGCCATAGTTAACTGAGGTGAAATGTTGTCAGCCATACACATTGGAGCAACAGCTGAAACTAGTTCAGGGTGCTTTTCTGCTAGGCCTTGCGTAATGACGCCACCAAGTGATGATCCCCAAGCAACTACGTTGGTTGTCGTTGGGAACTGCTTCTTGAATGTGTCAATTAGCTCAACGTTTGTCTTAATCGCTGAATCTGGATTCCACCCTTGACGAGCAAAACCTGAACCAACAATTGCGATACCTTGGCTAAAGAAGTACTGAGCAACTGCAGCATTTCCACCAGGAACTGGCTCTGGTGTATTAGTGATCTTGTATCCACCAATTAGAGGAATTGCTGAAGGAATGTCTACGTTGTAGCGGTATCCGTGTGAGTACAAAGCAACTGTTCCGTTGAAGTTTGCTGGAACCTGCATTGCATACGGTGCGCCATCTGATGTAACACCAACACAAGATTGGATTGGGCTCTTGCCATCACACGCAGGTGCTGCATGAGCAACTGTTGGTGCTGTGACTAGAACTGTTGCTACAAGTGCTGATACGGAAAGAAGCGAAAGTAATCTTACTTTTTTCATTAGTTAGGTAATCCCTTCGCTGGCATTGGAGGACGTTTGTATGTTGACTTAACTACTGGACCAGACCCTGAATCGGTTGTGTATGTGACATACGTGCCGCCGATTGGAGCAAGATCACCTGTTGGTGCGTACTTTCCAACCCAGTATCCGGTTAGGCCAACGTGGCTTGTCTTTGAGTATCCAGCTGGAACCAAGGCAGAGTTTGCAAATGTTGCACCTTTGCTATCGATCGCTGCCATCAATGACTTACGAGTTGGATTTGGACCTGCAGCCTTAAGGGCTTGCGCAGCCATAAATGCTGTATTCATTCCTAGCAATACATTTAGATCAAATGGTGATCCAGGTACTGCCTTTGCGTAGATACCTGAGAAGAACTTTATGTACTCATCATTCATATCTGTAGTAGCTGGCACTGGTGAGAATCCAATTGCGTTGTATAGAACGCCTGCTGGAACACCAGTCAACTTAATTGTTGTTGCATCTCCGCCAACTGAACCAAGCATCCACTGTGGCTTGTAGCCCAATTGTGCAGCTGTGCCAAGCATTGCAGATGTTGCACTCGATACGCCGAAGAGAATTACAACTTCAGCTTCTGCAGCCTTGAACTTTGTAATCCATCCTGCAGCAGATGCCGCACTTTGTGAACCTGATGCATACGGAACCTTTACAGCGAAATTAACTCCAGCTGTTTTAAATCCTGCAAGAGCATCAATTCCGAAGTCATCATCCTGGTATAGAAGACCAATCTTCTTACCAGCAAAATTATCTTTAATGTACTCACCCATGATCTTTGCTTCCATTATGTATGAAGGCAAAACTGTGTAAGTAGTTGGGTACTTCGCGGTATCTGCAAATCCGCTAAATCCTGTGTTCACAAACAACACTGGAACGCCACGACGGGCTGGGTTAACAGATGATGCAACTGCCTTTACATTTGCAGTTCCAAGAGGCGCAAGAAGAGCCATGACCTTGTCCTTAAGGATAAGTTCATTGGTCTTTGAAACCGCTTCAGTTGGAACATATCGGTCATCTTTAACGACAAGAGTTACCTTGCGGCCATTGATTCCACCATTTGCATTGAGGTAATCGAAGTACGCCTTTGCTGCACCTGGAATCTTGTTGTATCCAAGTGATGCAGTACCTGTCAGCGGCAATGTCATTCCAAGTTTGATTTGGGATGATGAGACGCCAACTTCAGCCGCTTGAGCTGGAATAGCTGATATAGCTAAACCAACTGTGGCAAGTACCGCTGTTGCTGTTAGCAACGTACGGCGTTGTAGTGCTTTCATGTGTTTCCTTCCATCGAGGGTTATTACGAGGGTAACGCTTTACTGCTTTTTCTTCTTAGAGCCTTTATGTGCTGCTTCGTGCTTTGCTTTGCGAGCGCGATGTTGTTCAACAGGACCGTTTGGAACAAACAGAACTGTCAAAATCAACAACCCACTAACAATCAAACCTGGCAGGTTGTCAGTAACTCTCTCAGAGCCACCGAGGCGGTTTGCGACCACATCGGCAAGGTCTGGGATGGCTACCAAAACCACTGCCCCAATAATGACGCCTCCGAGGGTAGTTATGCCAGCGAGAACCGCCCCTGTCAGCAAGGAAAATGAGATGGCAAGCGGGAACGCGTCCGGGGAAGGCCCTCCAGTTGTCATCGCAAGCAGCGCTCCAGCCAAGCCGGCAATCCCAGCACTAATGGTGAAGGCTAAGACCTTAGATCGGGCTGTATTGATACCTGCCAATTCAGCAGCAACCTCATTGCCTCTGCCCGCCTTCCACGCACGGCCGTATGACGAGTTCAAAATATTTCTAATCGTCCACATTGAAATTAATGCGGCAAGGGCTGCTATCCAGAACTGCCACTTGTAATTCGATAGATCATCAGGTCCAACTAGGAAATCCAATGGTTGTCCATTGCCTAGAATTGAAAATTGAGTTGCAAGTGAAGGAAGTGCAATTGCAAGTGCCAATGTGGTGCCAGCTAGATACGGTCCCGATAATCGCGCCGCTGCAACACCTAACAATGCGCCAGACAATGCCGCAACCAAAACGGCAGCGATGAAGCACAGAATAAATGGAGCATTAAATTCATTACGAAGTACGGCAGCTGCGTATGCACCCACCGCCATCAGTGCGCCGTGACCCAATGAGACCTGACCTGAATATCCAGTCAGTAAAATGATTGAAGATATTGCAATTACAAAATATGCAATCTCTGTTCCTTGACTAACACGAAGTTCCTCTATGAAATTACTGAAAATGAAAAGAACTACCCCTCCAAGAACGAAGAGTGGTAAATGCGTACTTTGTTTTTTCATCTTATGCACGGCGTCCCACCTTTACTCCGAAAATTCCTTGTGGGCGGAGAAATAAAACCAGTAGCAAAATAACAAAGGGAGCAATAAAAGAGAGTCCGGTACTGATGTAAATTAAAACAAAAGAAACCGTGATTCCCAAAAATAATCCTCCAACTACTGCCCCAAGTAAGCTATCCAAACCGCCAATAACTGCTGCAATAAAACCTGAGATGAGAAGTAGCGAGAAGTCGATTGATTCTGGTGAAAAATTTCCTATTCCATTCACTGTTTGGAAAAGTCCTGCCACCGCTCCTGCCGCACCAGCTAGCGCCCAACCAAGCGTCCGAACAGCATCAACTCTGACTCCTGAAAGTCGTGCAATTTCTGGTGCGTGTGCAGATGCTCGCAGCGCTAAGCCAAGATTAGTTTTTTGGAAAAGAATACTGAGAAAAATAAGCAAAATTAGGACGACGACGAGTATGAATATTTTCAAAGGGGAGAAAACTAAGGTTGTTGTTTCATTAATCTTAAATCCATAATTGGAAATCGGAGCAACAATGCGTAGATCTTGTCCACCCCAAATCATTGTTACGACCGACTTAATAACACCTAATAATCCAAGTGTTGCAATGATTGGAGCAACACCAGCAATTGGTCCAGATGAAGCGTGCTTAAATAACAATCTCATTAAAATGAATTCAACGAGTGCGGCAAACAAAGCGCCGCCAATCATGGCAACTGGAAGTGCTATCCAAAATGAACCTAGCCGTGAAATAGCTTCATAACCAAAGTAGGTAGATAAAAGGGCCATTCCGGCTTGTGCAAAGTTAACAACTCGCGTACTACGCCACACTAGAACAAATGCTATTGCCATTAAGGCATAGATAGCGCCGGCCGTTAATCCAATCAAAAATGTATTTAACAGTTGCATAATCAATACCCCAAGTATGCAGCGCGGACTGCAGGGTCTTGGATCAACGCTTGTGCGTGATCTACGGCAACAACTTTTCCTAAATTTAAGACAATTCCAAGATTTGCAATCTTTAATGCTCCCATTGCGTTTTGCTCAACAAGTACCACCGTTAATCCCATTTGAATTGTTAAATCTTGAATAGTTTGAAAAATTTGTTCAACAACAAGTGGGGCTAACCCCAATGACGGTTCATCAAGGAGAATAAGTTTTGGCTTTGACATGATCGCTCGACCTATAGCAAGCATTTGACGTTCTCCACCTGACAATGTGTCAGACCTTTGAGAAATGCGCTCTCCTAGGCGAGGAAAGATTTGGACTACCTGGTCCATAGACTCTCTCATCTCTCGACTATTTTTTCGCCAGATGGCACCGAGCTCAAGGTTTTCTTTAACTGTTAATTCAGGTATCACTGATTTTCCTTCTGACACATGTGAAATACCCATCCGAACTAGATTTTCAGGCTTCTCCCCCGTGATTGCTTGACCCATCCAGTTAACAACCCCCGAAGTTGGCTTATTCAGCCCTGATAATGCCCTCAGTAAAGTAGTTTTTCCTGCACCGTTTGATCCAATTATTGCAGCAAGTTTTCCTGTTGGAACGGCCAGTGAAACTTGATTGACCGCACAGATCGCACCATGGTGCACCGTTAAGTTCGAGACATTAAGCGACATGGTTATTACCTGTACCTAAATATGCAGCCATTACTGCTGGATCACGACGCACGGTCTCGGCATCCCCACTTGCAATTACTTCACCAAAGTTAAGAACGTACAGTTTGCTACATACCGACATCACAACATCCATATGATGCTCTACGAGCAATACTGACATGTCCCCGCTCAAATTCTTTATGAGCGTGTTCATCCACTCAATATCTTGAGTTCCTAAACCACCTGCTGGCTCATCAAGCATCAAAATTGTTGGTTCACTAACAAGAGCGCGTGCAATAGCAACGCGCTTCGTATCTGGATACGACAATGTATCTGCTCGTCGATGTGCAATTCCACCGGCATAAACGCGTTCAAGGGCAATACGTGCCTTGTCGCGGATTTTCGCTTCGTCTTTCTTATTTCTTCCAAAAGCTGCAGATATCAAACCAGTCTCTGATAAATGTTGCGCACCGATCATGACATTTTCTAAAACCGTTAAGTCCCCAAATAATCCAACACCTTGCAATGTGCGCGCAATTCCTAAACCAACAAGTTCGTGAGGTTTTGGAAACTCTCTCTTTTTGCCATGGAGATGTAACTCACCAGAATCCGGTGTTACTAATCCGCACAATACGTTAAACAAAGTTGTTTTTCCAGCGCCGTTGGGACCAATTAAACCGACAACTGAATGTGGTTCAATTGTTAGGAAGACATCATCGAGAGCCCGGAGTCCACCAAATTCAACAGTGAGGTTGGAGACGGAGAGTAAAGAATTCGAACTCACATCATCTCCTATTCTGTCGCGGGCGAACTAGATCGGTAGATTCTAGGCACTCGAGGGCCAATTCGTGTAACTATCTCGTAATTTATTGAGCCACTGGCACTTCCCCACTCTTCTGCCGTGTACCCCCCAGCGACTCCATCGCCAAAAACTTCAACCCATTCGCCAGAAATGGCCTGTGAATCCGGACCTAAATCAACGACAAACTGATCCATCGAAACTCGTCCAATAATTGGTGCACGTTTACCACGGACAAATATTCCAGCACCTTGTGCAATGCGCGGAATGCCATCTGCATATCCCATCGCAACAATTCCGAGCTTGGTGTCGTGTTGGGTAATCGCGGTAGCACCATATCCAACTGGTGAATGTGCAGCGACTTCTTTTACAAGATGTAATTTTGCTCGCAATGACATCGCAGACTTTAGACCAAGGGATGCTGAAGTGCCGAGCGTATCTACATCTGGAGTTAATCCATAGATTGCAATTCCCGTGCGCACTAGATCAAATCGTGAATCAGCATCTTTAAGAGTTGCCGCAGAGTTAGAGAGATGACGCACAATATTTGTGAACCCAAAAGATTCTAGGGTCGCGACCATCTCTTTAAAGCGTGCGCGTTGCAAATCATTCTGTTCTTGCCCTGGTTCATCTGCGCGAGCAAAGTGTGAGAAGATTCCAACGATATCGAGGTTAGTTACATGGTGGGCATCGAGCTTTCCCCACTCACTTAAAAAACCACCACGAGTCATTCCGGTATCTACTTCCAAGTGAACACGTGGTCGATTATGAGATTTCACTGCGCCAATTTCTTCGAGAGCAATAATCGAGGAAGCTGCTAATTCGATATCATGATCAACGGCCGCTTTGTAATCAGATCCAGGTGGTACGAGCCAAGCCAAGATTGGTGCTGTGATTCCGGCATCTCGTAATGCAATTGCTTCTTCAAGGAGAGCAACACCGAGAAATGTTGCGCCACCATCAAGTGCTGCACGCGCAACTGGAATTAGTCCGTGTCCGTATGCATCAGCCTTAACAACTGCCATGAGATCCACGCCAGCTAGCGCTTTAAGGTGTTTCACGTTCTCTGTAATGCGATCAAGATCAATGATCGCCTCTGCACGGTTATTTGTATTCATCGCTCGAGGATCACCATCGCTGATGCAATCCCACCATCGTGTGAAAGAGATAAGTGCACCTGTGCGCCGTCGATGAGGTCAGCTATGGCACCACGGAAGAGGAATGCAGGTTTTCCATTTTCGAAGTTGATTACCTCGGCCTCATGCCAAGCTAAACCATGAGCAGGACTCAAAGCTTTGTAGAGTGCTTCTTTAGCTGCAAAGCGCGCTGCAAGGGATGCAATGGGCTTGCTCGCTTCGGCTGGTGTGAAGAGTTTTTCTCGTAAGCCGGGTGTTCGATCGAGGCTCTCTCTAAAGCGCTCGATATCAACAACATCGATGCCGATTCCATCAATCATGTCGTGAAGTCTAGTGCAGTTGGCTTTTCGAGGGAACATACCTATCGACAGCAATTACCGCGACCAGAAGTGCGCTACCCACAAAAAGGCCGCCCAATAGATCGGTAAACCAATGGGTGTGACGAATTAAGGAGACTGTACATACGGTCAATGAAATTGCAATGACACCCGCTGTTGCTAATCGACCCTGATATCTATCAACGTGTGCGTATCTATAAATTAAATAGGCGAGGATTCCCCAAGAGAGAACAGCATTTGAAGCATGTCCGCTGGGGTAGGACATTCCTCCTGCATGCAATAGATCAATTCCAAGACGCGGCTTTGTGCGACCTAGCAATAATTTAGATGCACCCACAACGAGGTTAAGAAGAAGCAATGAGAGAAATGCCAGGTTAAGTGGACGCCAAGTTTTGAATTTCCAGGCGATAAATGCTGCGGCAAGAAGTAAGACTGTCGCGGTTAGCCCACGTAAACCTAAATCATCAAGTCTGCGCAATATGAAACCACCTAGGCCTTCAAATTGAGGCTTAGGTGAACTATTAATGCGCTTATCAAATACTGTAAGTGGACCGTATGTATAAACCTGCTGAGTCACGATAAGAAAGCCAGTAAATAGAATTGCCGACCATTTAAATGCTTTATTTCTTTGAGCTTTACGAATATCTGTAGGCACGTACTTTTTACTCCACCGTGACAGATTTGGCCAAGTTACGTGGCTGGTCAACATCGTTGCCGCGGGCAACCGCCATCTCGTAAGCAAAGACTTGCAGTGGAACAGTTGCCAATATTGGTTGTAGCAGCGCCGGTCCTGCAGGAATTCGAATGATGTGCTCAGCACCTACGACGGCATCACCTTCTTGGGCAATGACGATAACCCGTGCGCCACGCGCTTTAACTTCTTGAATATTGCTAAGCATCTTTTCATCGAGAGCATTTTCATGTCCTGCTGGCAAGATCGCAATTACTGGTGTCCGCTTCTCTGAATCAATGAGTGCAATCGGTCCATGCTTTAGTTCGCCACCTGCAAATCCTTCTGCATGAATGTAGGCAAGCTCTTTTAACTTTAGTGCTCCTTCGAGTGCAACGGGATATCCGACGTTGCGGCCAAGGAAGAGAACTGTCTCTGACGCTGCAAATTTACGAGTAAGTTCACGAAGCGGTTCAACAGTCTCAAGAATCTGTTCGATCTGTCCAGGAAGCTCGAGCATCTGGTGATAAATTGTTTTGACTTCAGCATCACTAAGAACCTTACGAACTTGAGCAAGCTTGAGGCCAAGAAGATAGACGGCAACAATCTGTGTCAGTAGCGCTTTGGTAGATGCAACAGCGATCTCAGGACCTGCATGTGTATAGATCACAGCATCTGATTCGCGCGGAATCGTTGAGCTGTTTGTATTACAAATTGCTAAAACGCGAGCACCTGCTGCTTTTGCATGGCGAACTGCCATCAAAGTATCCATCGTCTCACCCGATTGTGAGATTGCGACCACAAGAGTTGAAGCATCAACGATTGGATCGCGATATCGATATTCGCTAGCGATCTCGACTTCGACGCTAATCTTTGCCCACTTTTCGATCGCGTACTTTGCGACCATGCCTGCGTGATAGGCGGTACCGCAGGCAATCACGACAATCTTCTTTAGCGCTGCAATTTCAGAATCAGACATGTGAAGTTCATCAATAAGGATCTGATCGTTATCGCTCAAACGACCAATCAAAGTATCAGCAACTGCCTTTGGCTGCTCGAAGATCTCTTTAAGCATGAAGTGTGTGAAGCCACCCTTTTGGGCAGCGGCTGCATCCCAGGTAATTTCATATTCGCGTGGAGCAACAGACTTTCCATCAAGATCAACAATCTCTATCGAAGATGGAGTGATGGTGATGATCTCATCTTGGCCGAGTTCGATTGCCCGCTTGGTGTAATCGATAAAGGCGGCAACATCTGAAGCTAAGAAATTCTCGCCATCACCGATTCCTGCAACTAGTGGTGAGTTACGACGTACACCAACGATGCGCTCTGGATCATCTGCGTGTACTGCAAGCAAGGTGAAAGAGCCGCGCAAGAGTTTGACTGCAGCTCGCATCGCTTGGGTTAAATCTCCCCCGTGCTCTTTGCGCAGATCTGAGAGCAAATGAGCTACTGATTCTGTATCTGTATCTGAAGAAAAGGTATGCCCGCGAGATTCAAGTTCTGTCTTAAGTTCTGAGTAATTCTCAATAATTCCATTATGGATAACAGCTAACTTGCCTTCGTTATCTACGTGAGGATGAGCGTTGCGATCTGTTGGCCCACCATGTGTTGCCCAACGTGTATGGCTAATTCCTGAATGCACGGTTGGGATATTTGGTGAGAGGGCACTCTCAAGGTTGGCGAGCTTTCCGGCACGCTTTTCAATAAAGAGCGATGTAGGTGTGCCGAGTGCGATTCCTGCTGAGTCATAGCCGCGATATTCAAGACGGCGGAGTCCTTCGATAAGTGGAACAACTGCAGATCGTGCGCCTGTGTATCCCACAATGCCGCACATAGGTTGATCTCCTTAGAGAGAAAGTTCTTTTCTTACGACATCTGCAAGCGCTGTCGCAACTTCAGAGGCTAGGTTATCACTCGAGGCTTCGACCATCACTCTTACAAGGTTTTCAGTACCTGAGGCGCGGAGAAGTACGCGACCTGAAGAGCCCAACGTGGTTTCGGCGGCTTTGACTGCACTAGAAATTGCCGAATTATTTGCTAACTTCTCTTTTGCAACGCCCTTCACATTGATCAAAATTTGTGGAAAGCGAGTCATCACAGATGCTAGCTCTGCCAATGACTTCTTACTGCGTGCAACTTCTTGTGCAATTGCTAGTGCTGTGAGTAGACCATCGCCCGTATTTGCATATTTGCGCATAATGACATGGCCTGATTGCTCGCCACCTAGAACAAAGTCTTTTTCGAGCATGCGCTCAAGAACGTAGCGATCGCCGACAGGAGTTGTTTCTACTGAGATGCCGGCTTCCTTCATCGCATGCATGAAACCCAAATTGCTCATCACCGTACCAACAACAGTATCTGCTTTGAGCTGGCCGCTTGCCTTCATTCCGATGGCAAGAATTGTCATAATCATGTCACCATCGACTTCGTTGCCTTGCGCATCAACTGCTAGACAGCGATCGGCATCTCCGTCGTGGGCGATACCAAAGTCAGCACCCTCTTTAACCACTTCGGCTTTGAGGTTTGCAAGATAGGTCGAACCGCAGTTGTCGTTAATGTTCCAACCATCTGGGGCATGAGAAATTGCGACAACTGTTGCTCCTGCCCGAGCGAGCGCATCTGGTGCAACAAAAGATGCCGCGCCATTTGCACAATCAACAACGATTTTCAGGCCATCTAGGCGCGTAGCAACTGATGTCATTAAATGTTCTATGTACTTCTCTTTTGCACCTGCATCGTTTATCGCGCGGCCAACACCGTGACCAGTTGGTCGCTCCCATGGCTCACCAATGCGAGCTTCAATAAGTGCTTCGATGGAATCATCGAGTTTGCCTCCACCACGAGCGAATAACTTGATTCCATTATCTGGCATCGCATTGTGTGAGGCCGAGATCATGACGCCAAGGTCTGCCTTTGTTGCTGCCACAAGAAATGAAATTGCAGGGGTTGGTAATACTCCAACGCGATAGACATCAACACCGGCACTTGTAAGCCCTGCGACAACTGCAGCCTCTAGAAACTCACCAGATGCTCGTGAATCTTGACCCACAATTGCACGTGGGCGCACAGATTTATCATCAAAACTTTCAACGAGTATATGCGCAGCAGCAACGGCTACATCGAGTGCGAGTTCAGCGGTAAGTACTTGGCCATTAGCCAAGCCGCGGATTCCATCTGTACCAAAAAGGGACATGAACGCCGCCTTAAGTGAATTAACGCTTTGAGTATTGTGAACGCTTACGAGCCTTCTTAAGGCCGTACTTCTTGCGCTCAATCACACGTGCATCACGTGAGAGGAATCCAGCCTTCTTGAGTGCTGGACGGTGTGCTTCTACATCAATTTCGTTAAGTGAACGAGCAACGCCAAGGCGAAGTGCGCCAGCTTGACCAGAAACTCCACCACCGTTGATGCGAGCAAAAACATCGTACTGACCCTCTGCACCTACTGTGCGAAGTGGCTCAGATACTGATTGCTGGTGAACCTTATTTGGAAAATATGCTTCGAGTGTCTTGCCGTTGATTACCCAGCGACCTGTTCCAGGAATAAGTCGTACGCGAGCAACTGCTTCCTTACGGCGACCAGTGCCAGCACCTGGTGCCTGGATTGCTGGACGGTTTGTCGCAGGAGCAGGAGATGCTGATGTGTAGGAAGTAGGAATCTCGTTCTCGTCGAGATCTGCAAGTGTTGTGTTATCTGACATGTATTTAGATTCCCTTACTTAATGATCTGTGAAACTTGCTCGAATGTATATGGCTTTGGAGCTTGTGCTGCATGTGGATGTTCTGGTCCTGCATAAACCTTTAGCTTTCCAGCCATTTCGCGACCAAGACGGTTCTTAGGAAGCATTCCCTTGATCGCCTTTTCTACTGCGCGTGTTGGGTGCTTCTCAAGGAGTTCACCGTAAACAGTTGAAGTTAAACCGCCTGGGAAACCTGAGTGTTGGTGTGCAAACTTTGCAAGGGCTTTGTTACCTGAGAGAGAAACCTTCTCGGCATTGATGACGATGACGAAGTCACCCATATCCATGTGTGCAGCAAATGTTGGCTTGTGCTTACCGCGAAGAAGAACAGCAGCGTGTGTTGCTAGACGACCAAGAACTACATCTTGAGCATCGATGACGTGCCATGCACGAACGACGTCGCCTGCTTTAGGACTATATGTACGCATGCTTTATTACCTTCTTCTTTTCGTTTGCTTCAAGGATTGACCTTCGGCGCCCGCTGGCGCAGGGGTGCAACTTTACCTTCCGCAGCGTGAGGGGTCAAAATGGCCTAAATCCCCGCTTGACCCTCACCCTGGCTGGGGCCTAAATCAACCGCGTTTTCCAATAGTCAGCTTGGCTCGATCGATCAACTCTTGATCTGATGGGTAATCGACCTGAGTGAGACTTAAGCCCCGTGCAGGAAATACCAGCGAATCGCTGACGCGCTCTTTATTGGCCAATAACTCTGCCATCCATGAAGGATCTTTACGGCCATCTGCAACACAGACGACGGCGCCAACTAAATTACGGACCATTGAATAGCAGAATGCATCTGCAACAACTTCTGCGACAAGAAGCCCTGTCTCATCACGGTGCCATTGATATTTCTCTAGGGTACGAAGAGTTGTTCCGCCCTCTTTAAATTTGCAGAAGGCGGCAAAGTCGTGGTGTCCTAGCACTAACGCACTCGCTTTATTCATTAGATCGACGTCAAGTGGTCGATACCAAGGCGCTAGGTCATAACGAGATAGTGGCGGAATAACCTCGTTAGCGTCGAGAATCTTGTAGGTGTAGATGCGACGCAGAGCTGAAAAGCGCGCATGAAATCCTTCTGGTGCATCGCTAATTTCCATCACACGCACATCTTCATCGAGGATGCGATTGAGTTTGTAGCGCAGATCGCCATAATTCAATCCATCACTGAATACTGAATCTGGAAGGTCTACATGAATTACTTGCCCTGTTGCATGAACTCCGGCATCGGTGCGACCGGCAACAATTGATTGCACCTCGCCTCGCGATACTTGAGAGATAGCTTGCTCAACGAGATCTTGAATCGTGCGACGATCGGGTTGAGTTGCCCAACCAAAGAATGCAGTGCCATCGTAGGCAAGATCTATCCGTAAACGACGAAACCCACTCTCGGGAAAGAGAGTGGGTTGCGCCATAAGAATTTACGCTAGATAAGCGTATGAATTACTTATCTGTTACGAGTTCGATCACAGCCATAGGAGCGTTATCGCCCTTACGTGGACCGACTTTGGTGATACGTGTGTATCCACCTTCACGTGTTGCAAATGTTGGTGCGATTGTTGTGAAGAGTGTGTGCACAACGCTCTTATTAGCGATACGTGCCATTACTTCACGACGAGCTTGGAGATCGCCCTTCTTAGCGAAGGTAATCAACTTCTCTGCAAGTGGACGAAGACGCTTCGCCTTTGCTTCGGTCGTTGTGATCTTTCCATGCTCGAACAACTGCTCTGCAAGTGTACGAAGGATTAGACGCTCGTGTGATGGGCCTGAACCCAAACGAGGACCCTTAGTTGGCTTTGGCATGTCTCTTCTCCTTCTTAGTTTGCATCTGCATCAGAAAAATCTTCATCTGATGCGTTGTAGTTCTGATGTTTTGTTGGATC
>Ga0315906_10004884_pt1 | contig 16987 bp, 16 predicted proteins | sample LakEriMetagenome_4_FD_203526 | JGI IMG/M metagenome (GOLD analysis project Ga0315906, IMG submission 203526) | Freshwater fungal communities from buoy surface, Lake Erie, Ohio, United States - Buoy 2 MA122 | ecosystem: Environmental > Aquatic > Freshwater > Lake > Lake biofilm | place: USA... | reverse complement strand
GTCGGCACCGTCCTTGTGAAGACCTTCGCCTTTGCGCCCGACATGCGCGCGCCGGACGCCGGCGCCTACAAGGTCGAAACGCGCCTCCTGATCCACAAGGAAAATGGCTGGGCGGCCTATCCCTATGTCTGGAACGAGGAAGGCACCGAGGCGGTCTACGCGCCGGTCGGCGCCCGCCGCGCGGTCGAGACGATCAGCCCTGCCGGTGCGCCGCTGTCGATCAGCTACGCGGTGCCCAACCAGAACCAGTGCAAGAACTGCCATCAGGCCGGCCCGGCCATTTCGCCCATCGGGCCGAAGGCGCGCAATCTGGGCCACAAGGGGCAGATCGAGGCTTGGGCTGCCGCCGGTATCCTTGAGGGCGTGCCTGCAACATTGCCTGCCGTACCCTCCGTATACGATCTTTCCCAGCCTCTGGAAGCGCGCGCCCGAGCCTGGCTCGATATCAACTGCGCCCATTGTCACAAGCCGGACGGGTCGGCCTCCAATTCCGGTCTCGTTCTTTCGTCCACCGAAGCCGATCCCGTAAAACTAGGCATCGGCAAGCGGCCCGTTGCGGCGGGGCGCGGGGCTGGCGACCTCTTCCAGGTCATCGTCCCCGGCGCGCCGGACCGCTCGATCCTCGCCTACCGGATGGCATCCACCGAGCCCGGTGTCGCCATGCCGGAACTTGGCCGCAGCGTGCATGACCCGGAAGGCCTCGCACTGATCCGGGAATGGATTGCCGGGATGGAGCCGGAGTAGGGGCTTGCCGCGTTCCGCGCGGACGCTAGCTCTCATCACGCCGCGCCGCCCCGGCGCCGAAAGGTTGCTCGCATGAAATCGCTTTTTGCTCTCGTCGCGCTGCTGCTCACCGCTTGCACCACACCGCCTGCGCCTGCCGCGCCCGTGTCCGAGCCTGCCGCCACCGCGCTGCAGCCGTCCGATCTGAACGGCACCTGGGATGTGACCCTGTTCTGGTCGCCAACCGAGCCGCCAAGCTCAACCGTCATGGTGCTGAACGTCGCCGACGACGGAAAGCTCACAGGCTCGTTCTACGAATCGGATTTCCTCGAAGCGGAATACTCGCTGCGCGGCGACACGCTGGCCTTTGGCTCGGTGACGACTGACGGTGAGGCGCCCTATAGCCATTCCGGCCGCCTGGTGGACGGAAAGATTGAAGGCCAGACCTTGTCGCAGGGCCGCGATTTCCTCATGATCTGGGTCGCCGCGCGGCGCGCGGAGCCTGCGCCCGGCTGAGAGAGGACTTCAATGACGCCCCGGATCTTGGTCGATGCCGATGCCTGCCCGGTGAAGGACGAGATATACAAGGTCGCGCTGCGCCACGGCGTCGAGGTCGTCATCGTCGCCAACAGCTACATCCGCATCCCCGAACATCCGCTCATTTCGCGCCGAATCGTCAGCGACGGGTTCGACGCCGCCGATGACTGGATCGCCGGAGAGGCGCATGCCCTCTCGGTCGTGATCACGGCGGACATTCCGCTCGCTGACCGCGCCCTGAAAGCCGGCGCCAAAGTGCTCGGCCCCACCGGCAAACCCTTCACCCCGGACTCGATTGGCGGCGCGCTGGCGACGCGGGCGATCATGGCGGACCTGCGCGTCGGCGTCGCCGGCATCGGCGCCACCGGCCCGGCGCCCTTCTCGAAGGCCGACCGCTCGCGCTTTCTGTCCGCGCTGGATACGGCGCTGGTGGCGGTCAAGAAGGCGGCAGGCTAGCCGGCCCCGGACACTTGCCCTTAACGGGGGCCGTGATAAGCCCCCGCGATGAACCAGATCACGCTTCACAAGGGGGATCTCCCCAAAGGCCTCAGCTTCGGCCCCGTTGTGGCCGTCGACACCGAGGCGATGGGCCTCAATCCGAACCGGGATTACCTGACCCTCGTCCAGCTTTCGGCGGGCGATGGCACCGCCCACCTCGTCCAGCTGACGCGGGATTTCGATTGCCCGAACCTGAAGGCGCTGATGACCGATCCGAAGGTCGTGAAGCTGTTCCACTTCGCCCGCTTCGACATCGCCATGATGCGCAAGTGGATGGGCATCACCGTCTCCCCGGTCTGGTGCACCAAGATCGCCTCGCGCCTCGCCCGCACCTATACCGACAAGCACGGCCTGAAAGATGTCGCCCGCGAAGTTGCCGGGATCGACATGTCGAAAGCCCAGCAGAGTTCCGACTGGGGCGCCGCGACGCTTACGGACGCGCAGATCCAGTATGCGGCCTCGGACGTGCTCTACCTGCACGAGATCAAGGCCGGCCTCGAGGCCATGCTGGTGCGCGAGGGCCGGATGGGCCTCGCCGAGGCCTGTTTCGGCTTCCTGCCGGTGCGCGCCGAACTCGACCTCGCCGGTTGGGCCGAGGAAGATATCTTCTCGCACAGCTGAAGCCTGTCAGCGGCGCTTTCACTCCGGCCCCATCGCGGCTAAGCATAGGTCCTGAAAGTCTCGCAGGATCAGGCCGACCGGACTCATGGACGCCAGTCTCCACCACGACCCCGCCACGCTCTGGGCGCCCCGGCGCCAGATGACGCTGGCGCAGGCGCGCCGCCGGTCCGAGCGCGTGCGCTATCTGCGTTATGCCTTTGTCGGCGCCGCGGCCGTTTCGATCGGGCTTTTCCTCGGGTTTGTCTTCCGCAGTGCCCTGACCCAGGAAGCCGGCCTGCCGACGGTGCGTGACGAGGAAGCCGTGACGATGATCAATCCGCGCTTCACCGGCCGGGATTCGTCGGGTCAGGTGTTCACGATCACCGCAGACGCCGCCCAGCGCCGCCGGGCTGAAGGCGGAGTGGTTGATCTCGTCAATCCCGTTATGCGCGACGCCAATGGAGCCGAACTGAAGGCCCCCACGGGGTATTATGACCGCGACAAGGGCGTCCTCGAGCTCTACGAGGCGGTCAATATCAAGGACAGCGCAGGCTATTCGTTTATCAGCCGGGGCGCCCGCCTGATCCTCGGCGAAGACCGGGTGGAGGGATTGTCACCTCTGGAAGGCAAGGGCCCCCTTGGCGATATCCGGGCGGACTCGTATGAAATTCTCGACGGCGGAAACCGCATTGTATTTGAAGGCAATGTGCAGACCGTGATCTATCCTCAACCGGCCGAAGCGCCTGCAACGTCTGAAAGTGAGCAAGATGGCACTCCGTAAAGCCGCTGGCGCAGTCCTTGGCCTCGCCCTGATGGCCTCGCCGGCTTTTGCCCAGATCTCGTCCGAGGGCGGCCCGATCTATATCAACTCCTCGCGCACCGAGAGCCTCGAGAACGAGCGCAAGGTGCTGCTAGTCGGCAATGTCGATATCCAGCAGGGCACCGCCCGCCTGCGCGCCGATACCGTCACCATCCGCTTCAAGCCGAGCACCGGCGCGGCCGGCGGGGCGAGCGTGGTCGGCGGGTTCGGACAGGTTGAGAATATCGTCGCCGAAGGTAACGTTTACTATGTGACGCCTGAGCTGAAGGCCAAAGGTGACCGCGGCGTTTACGAACTCGCGACCGACACGATCACGATGACCGGCAAGGTTGCCCTGATGCGCGAACGCGACGTTGCCGAGGGTGAAACCCTGCGGATGGAGGTCAAGTCCCGCCGTACAACCCTCGAAGGCGGATCCGGCCGCACACGGATGGTGATCGACCCGTCGACCCAGCCGGGCCAGAACCAGTGAATTTTACGGGACAGGTGAAAGCGATCTTAAGCAAGCCGCGTTAAGGCTCGTGAAGGCCGGAAAACGGCCGTGGATGGATGGAACTGGGAATGAACGAAGCGGCCGAAGGCCTGGTAGTCAGCAATCTTGCCAAGTCATTTGGCAAGCGCCAGGTCGTGCGTGACGTGTCCCTCTCCCTCGCCCGCGGCGAAGTTGTCGGCCTGCTCGGACCCAACGGGGCCGGCAAGACCACCTGCTTCTACATGATCATGGGGTTGATCGGCGCCGATTCCGGCTCGATCTCCATCGACGGCGAGGATGTCACCCGCCTGCCGATGTATCAGCGCGCCCGTCTGGGCGTCGGATACCTGCCCCAGGAGGCCTCGATCTTCCGGGGCATGAGTGTTGAAGAAAACGTCATGGCTGTTGCGGAACTGGTCGAAAAAGACCGCGCCGCCTGCCAGGCACAGGTCGACAGCCTGCTCAGTGAACTGCACGTGGAACACCTGCGCAAGCAGCCGGCGACGTCCCTTTCGGGCGGCGAGCGGCGGCGTGTGGAGATTGCGCGTGCGCTCGCGTCTCGTCCGAGCTTCATGCTACTGGACGAACCGTTCACCGGCATCGACCCGCTTGCCATCTCCGACATATCCGACCTTGTCCGCTTCCTCAAGCAGCGCGGCCTCGGCGTTCTCATCACCGATCACCAGGTGCGCGAGACGCTGCAGATCGTGGACCGGGCCTTCGTGATGTATGATGGTGCTGTCCTCTTCAATGGCACGCCGGAAGACGTGCTGAAGAATGAGGACGTGCGCAGGGTCTATCTGGGTGAGCAGTTCGCCGCTTGATCTCAGGGGGCGCGGCCGATGGCCATGAAACATTCACTCGACATGCGCCAGGGCCAGTCCCTGGTGATGACGCCGCAACTGCAGCAGGCGATCAAGCTTTTGCAGCTTTCGAACCAGGAACTCGCCGAGTTCGTCGAGGCTGAACTCGAGCGCAATCCGCTCCTTCAGAAAGTCGAAGATGACGGCCCGCCGCCGTCCGAAGCAGTCGAACCGATGCGCGAAACGATGGACCGCGATGCGCGCGAGGCCGGCGAGGCCCGCGATCAGCTCGATGCTCCGGGCGAGGACGTTTACGAGCCGGGCACGGGCTCCGATGCGGCGATGCCGGCAGATGCGTCCGGACCTTCGGCAAAGACCGACTGGTCGACCGCCGGGAATGGTCAGGCGTCTGAGGATTTCGATTTCACCGCCAACATGTCCAGCGACATCACGCTGGCCGAACACCTGCACACGCAGCTGAACTTTGCCGGCCTTTCGGACGCCGACCGGCTGATTGCCGCGCGCCTGATCGACGAGACCGACGAGACCGGATACCTGCGTACGCCGCTGGACGACATTTCCAGATCACTGGGCGCCGATATTGCCAATGTCGAAGCTGTTCTGGGGGTTTGCCAGGGTTTTGACCCGACCGGCGTCATGGCCCGCTCGATTCCGGAATGCCTTGCGCTGCAGCTGAAGGATCGCGGCCGCTATGACCCGGCGATGCAGGCGATGCTCGACAACCTGCATCTCGTTGCCAAGCACGACATCAAGCAGCTGATGGATGTCTGCGGGGTCGACAAGGCCGATATACAGGACATGCTGATGGAGCTGCGCCAGCTCTCGCCGAAGCCGGGCGCCGGCTTCTCCAGCGAGACGACTGTGGCGGTGGCCCCCGATGTTTACGTCCGTGAACTGCCGAATGGCATGTATGCAGTGGAGCTGAATTCCGAGACCTTGCCGCGCGTGCTGATGGACAAGGCCTATTATGCCGAAGTCACGGCCCTGCCGATGCGCGACAAGGAGAAGGAGTTCATCTCCGAATGTGCGGCCTCGGCGACCTGGCTGATCAAATCACTCGACCAGCGCGCCCGGACGATCCTGAAAGTGGCGAGCGAGATCGTGCGCCAGCAGGATGGCTTTTTCGCTCATGGTGTGGCGCACCTGCGCCCGCTGAACCTCAAACAGGTGGCGGACGCGATCGAGATGCATGAATCGACCGTCAGCCGCGTGACGTCCAACAAGTACATGTCGACCCCGCGCGGCCTTTTCGAGCTGAAATACTTCTTCTCGGCCTCGATCCCTGCAACCGGCGGCGGCGAGGCACACTCGGCCGAAGCCGTCCGTCACCGGATCAAGCAGCTGATCGATGACGAGCAGCCGGAAGATGTTCTGTCGGATGACCAGATCGTCGAGATCCTGACAGGCTTCGGCATCGATATCGCGCGCCGTACGGTGGCGAAGTACCGCGAGAGCCTGAACATCCCGTCCAGCGTGCAACGGCGCCGCATCAGCCGCGCGGGTTAGGTTTTACGCTGCACGTGCGGCCGGACGCGCCCGGGGGGCGGCCGGCTTTGAGGGTTGGCGCACACCTCTCCGCAGACCCCTCGCGTCCTTCGGCTTCGCTCAGGATGAGCGCAGGGGTCCAGATTCGGATCAGCATTTTTTTGCTTTGCGCTGGGTACCTGCTTTGGCAGGTACCTGCGGCGTGGGCGCGGCAGCAAGACCGCGTCGCTGGGTCCCGGCTTTCGCCGGGATGAGCGGAGAAAGCTAGGAGGTGTTGGGGGGAGCGGGTTGAGCACCCGTAATCTGGACGCAGAGCGTCCGGACGCCATCCCGCTGCACGAACAGGGATACAAAGGGTGAGAGCCCTTCGAGATTTGCCGGGAGATCAGACGCCCAGCCGTCGTCTGTCAGGGGACGGAAGGTTCGAGGGATGGGTCTGTAGGTCAGCGGATCGGGGCGCAGGTCGCCTTCGAAAGCGATGTAGACTTGGCCCCACCAGGTGATGCCGAGCAGGAATTCGGTGCGGTTCGAGGCGTCGTACGCGCGGACGACGGCGTTCAAGGTCCACCAGATCACCGGCCAGAAGAACGGATGCACCACTTCGAAGAAGCGGCCGAAGCGCGGATGCTGGCGGAGGGCGGTGAGCGAGACCATCCGGGGAGCATAACACCGCTGCGGATGCGGTCGGATTCGGAAGGCTGAAATAGTTGATTTCGTCTGCAAAGCGAGGGGTTTCAGAGGCCGGATTCGTTGCGCAAGCGCGTGCTTGTGCAACCAAATCAGGCCTTGAGAAGGGCCTCGACTTCAGCGCGCGCGGGAAGGCTCGGCTGGGCGCCGGGGCGGGTGCAGGCGGCGGCGCCGGCGGCGACGGCGAAGGTGAGTGCCGCGGTCTCGCTCTGGCCCTCGATCAGGGCGCAGCTCAGGGCGGCGAAGAAGGTGTCGCCTGCGCCGACCGTGTCGACGACGTGTACGGCGGGCGGTGTGGCCGCGGCGATCCGTGTACCGCCTGTCCAGAGTTCGGCGCCTGCGCTGCCCAGCGAGATGGCAACGAGACGGCCGGGGGCGTGCAGCGCGGCGCCGTAGAAGGCCGCTTCGGTTTCGTTGACAACGAGCAGGTCAGCCTCGGCAAGCAGTGCGTCGGGAACCGGCAGGGCAGGGGCGAGATTCAGGGCAACGAAGCCGGTTGCGCGCTTTGCGGCGGCGATGAGGGCGGGGACGGGCACTTCAAGCACGCCGAGCATGTGCTCGATGGGTGCGCCGTCGACATCACCGGGGGTGAGCGCATTGTTCGCACCCGGACAAACGACGATGAGGTTTTCACCTTCGGGGGAGACGGCGATCAGGGCAACGCCTGTCGTCTCGCCATTCAGATAATGCGTGGCGGAAAGGTCGACGCCGCCGGTGCGCAGGAGCTTCAGCGCTTCCTCGGCCATGTCGTCATTGCCGACGGCGGCGACGAGGCGGACCTTGTGGCCAAGGCGCGCGGCAGCCAGCGCCTGATTGGCACCCTTGCCGCCCGGATAGCGCGCGAGGCGGGCGCCGGTGACGGTTTCGCCGGGGTGCGGCAGCGGAGCGCCGGAGGCGACAAGGTCGAGGTTCACGGATCCGACGACGGTGATCATGCGCGCGCTTTCAGAAGGGATTCGATCAGGCCGAAGAAGGCATCGGCATCGGCGGCGGTGACCCAGTAATGCGGGCCGCGCTTCGTATCCTTCACCTTGGTGCGGCCGAACTGGGCGCCGGGGCGGGTGACGACCGTGACGCGGCAGGGCTTCACTTCGAAGATTTCCGGGGCGAGCAGGTAAACGACCGTAGACGGATCATGCATCGGCGCCATCTGGCCATTTTTCCAGCGCGCCTCGAGCCGGTTTCCGGCTTCCAGCAGGTCTGCCATCATTGCGGCCTCGGGGCCCGGCAGCTTGCGCAGGCTGGCGACCCGTTCCGGTTCGGCCCGGACGGTGTGGGTGACATCGAGGCTGAGCACCGTGGTGCGGATGTTCGCGTCGAAGACGATAGCGGCGGCGTGGGGATCGGCGAAGACATTGAACTCGGCATAGGGCGTGATGTTGCCGCCGATACGGTCCCCGCCGGCCATGACCACGAGGTGGCCGATCTTGCCGGCGATCTCCGGCGCCATGACGAGGGCCGCCGCGAGATTGGTCATCGGCCCGGAGAGGATGACGGTCTGGCTGAGCGGCGGGGCGGGCGACAGGCGTGCGATCAGCTCACTGACGGCATGACCGGGCGCGAGCGGCGCCTTGGGCTGGAAAATTTCGATGCCCTCGATGCCGCTCTCGCCATGGAAATCCTCGGCGGTCACGGGCTTACGCATCAGGGGGCGGGGGCAGCCGGCATGGACAGGCACATCAGGGCGGCCCATCCGCTCACAGATCATGCGGGCATTGCGGCTGGTCAGGCGCAGGGGAACGTTGCCGGCGACGGTGGTGATGACGCGCAGGTCGAGCTTCGGGCTTGCGAAGGCAATCATCAGCATGACGGCATCGTCGATGCCGGGATCGCAGTCGATGATCAGGGGCAGGGGAGTGGCGGGGGCGGTCATCCGCGGGCCTGCAGGTCAAGGATGGCGCGCCGGAAATGCTCGTCGAGCGGCGGGCTTTCATATTTCACGCCGAGCGCCTCCATGGCCATCTCGGCGGTGACCTTTGCTTTCTTGCGGCCATAGAGGCGCGCGATCATGTGGCTCGTCGCACAGACCTGGCCGCCCGCGACGAACTTGTGCTCGAAGCAGATGAAACAGTCATCCCAGCCGGCGAGGCGGGTCTGCAGCTCGAACTTCTGCGGATAGCGCAGCATGCGGATATAATTGAACGCCTCGTACTGGACTATCGGTAGCCAGCCGCGCTTGCGGTAGGTCTTCAGGGCGCCGGTACGGCCCATAAAGTTCATGGTGCCGAGATCGGTGAAGGAGGAGTAGCGCGAATTGGTCATGTGGCCCATCGGGTCCTGGTCGCCGAGCCAGACGGCGGAGCGGACGATGTGCAGGTCGAGGAGGCCGGTTTTCACCTTCGAGAAGAAGGCGGGCAGGAAGACGCGCAGGAAGCGGAAGAAGAGATTCATGTGGGGCCCGGCGTTTCCTTGGTCTTTTGTTATCGCCGAAGGTTATGCGAAGCGTGAACGCCCTTTCAAGCGTTCCGCCGAAGTTTGATTTGGCCGGGCTTACTCAGCGGGGTTGGCGAGGGCTTCGGACTCGGCCTCGAGCCTGCGGGCCACGTCGCCGGGTGAGCCTGTGCGGCGGGCGAGCAGGCTGTAGGCGGCCGGAACGACGAGCAGGGCAACCGACACGGCGGCGACTGCGCCGAAGAAGATGACGATGCCGATCGCCGTGCGGGTCTCGGCGCCGGCGCCATGCGTGAAGATCAGCGGCAGGGCGCCTGCTGCCGTGGTCAGACCGGTCATCAGGATCGGTCGCAGGCGGGCGAGGGAGGCCTCCTTCAGCGCCGCGTCAAAGGCCTTGCCCTCGTCGCGCAGCTGGTTGGCGAACTCGACTATCAGGATGCCGTTCTTTGCCGCGAGGCCGATCAGCATTATCAGACCTATCTGGGTGTAGATGTTCAGTGTCTGGCCGGTGATCCAGAGGCCGAACAAGCCGCCTGCGATGGTGGCGGGCACCGCGAGGATGATCACGAGCGGGTGAATCCAGCTCTCGAACTGCGCGGCGAGCACCAGGAAGACGATCAGCAGGCCGAGCCCGAAGACGAACAGGATCGAGCCGCCGGATGAGCGGAACTCCAGCGACTGGCCCTTGAAGTCGATCGAGGCCTCCTGGGGGAGCACGTCGCGGGCGATGCGCTCCATGCCGGTGAGCGCTTCGCCGAGGGTGACGCCGGGCGCGAGGTCGGCATCGATGGTGATGGCGCGCACGCGGTTGTAGCGGTTCAGTGTGGGGCTGTCAGCGAAGGGTTCGATGCTGACGACGCTGGCGAGCGGCACGAGCTGGCCGGAGCGGGCTGAGCGGACATAGATGTTCTGGACGTCGTTTGGCGTGGATTGCTCCGAACGCAGGCCTTCCAGGATGACGTCATACTCCTCGCCGCCATCGATATAGGTGGTGACACGGCGCGAGCCGAGCATGGTCTGCAGGGTCGAGCCGATTTCGGAAACCGTGACGCCGAGATCGGCGGCGCGTGCGTAATTGATCTGGATGCGATACTGCGGCTGGGTTTCCTTGTAGTCCCAATCGATGTCCCTGATGCCGGGATTGTCGGCTTCGAGGGCGGCGACGAATGTGTCGCGCCATTCGACGAGCTCTTCATAAGAGGGGCCGCCGAGCACGAACTGGACGGGCTTGCCGCCGCCGCCCGACAGGCCCTGGCGCATGATGGCGAAAGCGCGGATGCCGGGCAGGTCCGACATCTTCGCGTTGATCTCGGCGATGACTTCGTCAGCCGGGCGCCGGTCGGCCCAGTCGTCGAGAACGGCGACGACGTTGCCCTGGTTGTAAGAATTCGATCCGAAGCCCGGCGCGCGCACGAGCAGACGGCTGATCTCGCCGGACTCGGTGTACGGGAGGAGACGGCGTTCGATCTCGTCGAGATATTTCGACATGTACTCGAACGAGGCGCCTTCCGGGCCGCGTACGGAAATGAAGAAGCTGCCGCGATCTTCGCGGGGGGCATACTCCTGCCCGAGGTTCTGGAACAGGAACCAGATCGAGGCAAAGGCCATGACGAGCCCGGCGATCATGATGATGGGGAAACGGACGATGATGTCGAACACAACGCCGTAAATCTTCTTCAGGATGTCGAAGGCACCATCGACGATGTTCGGCAGGATAGCGAGCACCCCGCGGCGGGACTCGCTGTGTGGCTTCAGGATCTTTGACGCGATCATCGGCGAAAGCGACAAGGCCACAAAACTCGAGAAGGCGACGGATGCGGCAATAGCCACGGCAAATTCCGTGAACAGACGGCCTGTATTGCCTTGCATGAACGTGATCGGGATGAACACGGCCATCAGCACCAGCGTGGTCGCGATGACGGCGAAGCCGACCTGACGGGTGCCGTTATAGGCGGCGACGAGCGGCGTCTCGCCGAGTTCTTCCATGCGGCGGTGAATGTTCTCGAGCACGACGATGGCATCGTCCACGATCAGGCCGATGGCGAGCACCAGCGCCAGCAGCGTCAGCAGGTTCAACGACAGGCCGAGCGCGTACATGATGATGAAGGTGGCGATCACCGATACCGGAACCGTCACGGCCGGGATGATTGTCGCGCGCAGGCTGCCGAGGAAGAGGAAGATCACGAGCGTGACGAGGCCGACCGCAATCGCCAGCGTCGTCCAGACTTCGCGGATCGAGGCTTCGATGAAGACCGAGCTGTCGAACGCGCGGTAGATCTGCATGCCGTCGGGCAGGGTGGCGTTGAGTTCGTCGGCAAGGGCTTTGGCGGCGTTCGCCACATCAACGGTGTTGGCGGTGGATTGCTTCACAATGCCAAGGCCAACCATGGGCTCGCCATTGCCGCGGAAGGTCGTCCGGTCATCGACCGTGCCGCGTTCGACGCGGGCGACGTCGCCGAGGCGGACGAGATAGCCTTCTCCCTGCGCTATGACGAGACCGGCGAAATCGTCAACGGTTCGGAACGCCCGGTCGATCCGCATGGTGTAGTAGAGGTCGCCGGATTCGAGGTTACCGGCGGGGGCTTCGATGTTTTCGGCGCGAAGGGCGCGTTCAATATCGCTGGAGGCGAGACCGCGCGCGGCGAGGGCCCGCCGGTCGATCCAGATGCGCATCGCATAGTCCCGCGCGCCGCCGACCTGAACACGGGCAACGCCGTCGAGCGCCGAGAAACGGTCCACGAGATAGCGGTTGGCATAGTCGGTGAGTTCCGGCGTCGCGAGCTTTTCACTGGCGAGGTTGAGCCAGAGGATCACGTCATCGTCCGCGTCCGCCTTTTCGACTTCCGGCGGATCCGCTTCGGGGGGAAGAATGTCGACAATGCCGGAAACCCGGTCGCGGACGTCATTGGCGGCCGATTCAATATCCCGGTCGATGCGAAACTCGATCGAGATGTTGGAGCGGCCGTCGGACGAGCGGGAGTTGATGAACCGGACGCCTTCGATGCCGGCGATGCGGTCTTCGATGACCTGCGTGATGCGGGTCTCGATTACGGAAGCAGAGGCGCCTGGATAGTTCGTCGAAATGGATACGACGGGCGGGTCGATGTCCGGATACTCGCGCAGGGCGAGGCGCGAGAAGGCGACCGCGCCGAACACGATCAGGATAAGCGCCATCACCCAGGCAAAGACGGGGCGCTTGATCGAGGTATCCGAAAGCATCATGGCGGCTTACTCCCGGTTTGCCGCAGACGGCTCTCCGCCTCCGCCAGGTTTGACGCTGAGCGCCGGTTTGAGGATGGACTCGTCGCGCACCGTGACCGCGCCGCCTTCGCGCAGGCGCAAAATGCCCTCGGTGACGACGCGCTGACCGGGCGTGAGGCCGGCGAGAATTTCCACGCGGCCCTCCTGGCGATAGCCGACTTCGACCTTCACGCGGTTCGCCACAGGGCCGGAGGGGCCGTCGGTGAGCGTCCAGACAAAGGTTTCGGGTCCGAGAGGCTGAAGCGCGGATTCCGGAACGGAGAGGGCTTCGCGCGGCTCAGCGAGCAGCGAAACGGCCACGAACATGCCGGTCTTGAGACGGCCGTCCGGGTTAGGGATCATGGCGCGTACACGGACAGACCGGGTGACCGGGTCAATCGAATTGTTGATGCTGTCGACGGTTCCGGTGAAGGTCGCGCCGGGAAGATCATCGGAACTGGCTTCGATCGTCAGGCCGGGTTTCAGGCTGTCGAGGACGACGGATGGCACGGCGAAATCGAGGCGCATCACACTGTCGTCGATGAGCGTGGCCACGACATCGCCGGGACGCACCAGAGAACCCACAGACACCTGCCGGAATCCAAGGACGCCGTCGAAAGGTGCCACAAGCACGCGGTCTCGCTGGCGGGACTGGACAGCGCGAAGCTGCGCCGCGGCGGCGTTTGCGTTCCGGCGCGCGACATCCAGCTCGGCCTGCGAGACAGCGCCTTGCGCGGCGAGAGGCTCAAGCCGCGACAGTTCCTGGTTGGCCTGCGCCAGTTCGGCTTCCGCGCCTTCGACCAGCGCGCTTTGTTCGCGTTGGGCAAGCGAGACGAGTGTTTTGCCGGCTTTCACCCTTTGTCCGTCCTCGAAGTAAACTGCCGTCACGCGGTCGGACGCGGACAGGGTGAGATCAGCGCGCTCATTGGCTTCCAATGTGCCGATCGCCTCGACGCGATTGGCAAATGTCTGTGTACGGACGGGGTCGGCGAACACGCTGGCCGCGGGCGGTCCGCCCCGGCCGGGGCCGCCGCCCCCAGCGCCAGCGCCCGTCGCTTCCTGGCCGGAGCAGCCGGACATAACGGCAATGGCGATCGCGAGTGTGGCACCGGCGACAAATGAGGTGGGGCGGGGCGACTTCATGGATTTTCTTCCTGTTCCGCCCTGAAGGCGGCGAGTTCTTCGTCAGTCCAGATACCGCCAAGGGCCCGGTAGGCGCGTACGGCGCGCCGGGCGATCTCGGCTTCGTTGACGGCGAGGCCGTCTTCGGCGTTCAGCAAGGTTCGTTGCGCGTCGAGCACGTCGAGAGAGGAGTCGAGGCCTTCTTCGAAACGCAGGCGGGCCAGGTCATAGGCGCGGCGGGCAGACGTCAGGGCCAGTTCGAGATCCGGGCGGCGGGCGCGCTCTGTCGTATAGTTCGACAGCGCGGTCTCGGCCTCCGCAAGGGCGTCGAGGACAGCTGCTTCATAATCGGCGGCGGCGCCCAGGGTGCGGGCGTCATTGACGTCGATCTGCGCATAGACGCGGCGCAGGTCCGGGCCGGACCAGCTGATCGCCGGCCCGAACGCGAGGCCGATCGAGTCTTCATTGAAGGCGACGCCTGTATCGCTGATGATGCCCAGGAGATCAGCATTGAAGGTGATGCGGGGGAAGAGGTTGGCCCGGGCGGCCTCGCCCAGCGAGAGCGCGGCGCCGATGCGGGCCTCGGCGAGGCGAATATCGGGGCGGCGGCGGAGCATGTCTTCCGGCGGGCCTGCGTTCAGGGAAGAGGTGAGGCGCGGCACACGGGCGATGCGCGCGGCGTCGAGGCTGGTCGTGAAAGTGGGGGACGTGGCGGCCTCGCCCGTCAGCGCGGCAAGGCGGTTCGTGGCGGCCGCAATGCCGGCGCGGAAAACAGGGATCGAGGCGAGTGTCGTGCGGAACTGGGTTTCGGACCGGTTCAGGTCGAGCTCGTTGGCGCGGCCGTTTTCAAACAGGATGCGGACGAGATCCAGGCTTTCCTGCTGGATGGCTGCGTTCTGTTCGGCGACGGCGAGGCGCGCTTCGGCGCTGCGCAGGTCGATATAGGCGAGGGCGGTTTCCGAAGCGATGGATACGGCGAGGTCGCGGCGCAATTCGCGCGCGGCAGTCTCGTCAAACCGGGCGGCATCGATGGCGGCGCCAAGGCGGCCGAAGGCATCGAGTTCCCAGCTTGCGGCGAGGCTGGCAGCGCCGCCGGCGGAAAAGTCATCTGCCCCGCCGACAGGACGCTCTGCGGTCGCGCTCGCGGCGGAGGTGAGCGAGGGGCTGCGGCTGAGCAGGGCGAGGCGCAGGAGGGCTTCGGCCTCGGCGACGGAGGCATCCGCGCCGCGCAGGACAGGCGATTCCGTCAGGGCTGCCTCGACGAGGCGCTTGAGTTCGGGATCGTCAAATCCGTTCCACCAATCTGTAGACGGTGCTGCAGAGGCAGGCAGGGTTAGGAATGCAGACCCAGCATCCACAACCGGGGCCGAAGCGATCGGAGCGTCCGGCACATTGGCGCACGCCGCCGCAAAGAGCGTTGCGAGCGCAGCGCCTGCGATGCGGGCCGGCCGGGAGGAGACGAACGTTGTCATGAGCCTCGACAGATAGACGCTGAACCTTACCGATCAAGGCAATAGATGACGGGACCCGGTTAAGCAGGATGCGGACATCATAAACGGTTTGCGGCGCCGAGTCCGTCGCGGCCGGGGCAAAAAATGTTTGCGATCACGCTGTTCCGGTTCGGCATGCCGCCGCGGTCACGGATTCGTGATCGGCCGGGCGGGCGCCGGGATCAGAAATTCACCCGGCTGGAGACGGCCCCGTCCACGATCAGATTGGACCCAGTCGTGTAGGACGACAGCGGCGAGGCGAGGAAAATGGCAGCGTTGGCGATCTCCTGCGGCGTGGCGCAGCGTCCGGTCGGATTTCGGGCATTGGCCTGGGCGAAGAAGTCCGGTGCATTCTTCTTGACCATGTCCCAGACCCCGCCCTCGAAGAAGACCATGCCGGGCGAGACGACGTTGACGCGAACGCCGGCCTTGGCGTGCTGACGGGCGAGGCCTTTCGCCATGTGGATCAGCGCGGCCTTGATCGGGCCGTAGCTGTCGGCGCGGTCGGCCATGGCGGCGGAGATGGAGGAGATGATGACGAAGGCTGCATCGCCCGTCTTTGCAGCGGCGGCTGTGAGCAACGGCTGGGCGGCATCGAAGGCGTTGACTGCGGCGAGCACGTCGAGCTGGAAGTTCTTCTCCCAGGAGTCGATGTCATTGCCCTGCGCCATGGCGCCGGCGTTCGAGACGAGGATGTCGAGCCCGCCGAGTTCGCCGGCAGCAGAGGCAATCCAGCCCTTGAGGGCGGGCCCGTCCGTCACGTCGACCGAAGCGCCGGTTGCCTTGACGCCGAGGGCTTTGAGTTCGGCGACGGCGGCGGCGACCTGATCTGCGTTGCGCGCACAGACGCCAACATTCGCGCCTTCCTTCGCCAGCGTATCGGCTATGGCGCGGCCAATGCCGCGCGTGCCGCCGAGAATGAGCGCGTTCTTGCCTTTGAGCTGGAGATCCATGCGGGCGTTTCCTGTGTTGGGGCAGCCTCTCGCGGGCCGCGCGTTGACACGGCCACTCTGCGGGCAAATCGCGGTTTGTCTACCGGGCGTGCGCCCTAGCGGACGAGATCGTCTGCGCCGCCGTCATCGAAGGCCTGGACAATGTGCTCTGCCGCGCGCGCGAGGTCGGTCTGCGTGTTGAGGGCGGCGGCCCAGACCGTGTCTCCGTAACTGCCGATCCACCGCGTCTCGCCGGTCAGGACATCAATCAGCCGCAGGCTCATCTTTACCCGGTCGAAGGCGTAGAGCGGACCGCCGACAGTTTCGGCTGTTCCGGCGAGGATGAAATCCACGCCAAGCCTGTCGCCATACTTTTGAAGAAGCGCCGCTGATGCGGGCGAACCGTTGGTGATGTTCGCGTCATAGCCAATGAGGCGGATAACGGGCGGGCCTTCCCGCGCCGGTATGCCGCGCGCTGCCAACTGTTCGGCGATCAGGTCCATCGCCTCCGGGCCGAGGTCGCCTTTCAGCGGCACAATCGCTAGTCTCGCTGCTGCGTCCGGGCGCTCGGGAATGACGATCGAACGGGTCGGCGCGCAGGCCGACACGCCAAGCAGCAACGACACGGCAACAAGCAGGTGCTTCATCGAACTGTTCTTTCCCGCTCGCGCCGCGTGCCCGCAAAGGCACATTCCCGGGCCACCCTATTTTTTGTTTCCGCAAAGTCTACGGGCCCCGTCCGGAAATGGCCGCAAGACTTCAAACCGGCAGCGAGCAACGTGATGATTCTGAAGATCAGCCGATTGTATGGCGCACCGGGGAGGGTGAAAAAGAGGACAACTTTACCATTGTCGCTGCCAGAGTACCGCAGAGCCAATAGTCAACGAACGCAATCTTTTGCCAATCTGAGCCACCCCTGCTCTCAGCGCCGACGCCAAATAAAGTTCAGTTTCCAGCAACCGCATCTGCTTTCAACTGACCGATCTTCGCTCGCGCGCGGGTCTCAACAAGCGCCTGCAGGATCTTCGCCCGTTCGCCGAGCCAGGCGAGTTCCTCGAGCGTGATGGCATAATGCTCTGAATACCGAGCATCTACATATGCCCGCTTCAGCAATTCGAACAGGCGCCGGTCCTGCTTTGCCTCGCGCGGCCAGACGCTGATCAGTT
>Ga0315906_10004883_pt1 | contig 16988 bp, 24 predicted proteins | sample LakEriMetagenome_4_FD_203526 | JGI IMG/M metagenome (GOLD analysis project Ga0315906, IMG submission 203526) | Freshwater fungal communities from buoy surface, Lake Erie, Ohio, United States - Buoy 2 MA122 | ecosystem: Environmental > Aquatic > Freshwater > Lake > Lake biofilm | place: USA... | reverse complement strand
TTCCAGAAGTCGCTCCTGCCGCAGAAACGGTAGAGGCTGCTAAGGTTGAAGTAAAGGCTGCAACAGCACCTTACACTTCAGTCAAAGTTCGTAACCCAATCGTGGATAAGGCTTCTTATCTCGAGCACTCAGTACGCGCCTCTCTAGGTGACGATACTTCAAAGATGTATGTTGCAGCAGCAGCAGACACAACAGACAACGCAGGACTAGTTCCTACCCGTCAGCTAACAGAAGTCATCAACGGCATCTCAAACGCTGATCGTCCATTCATTGATTCAATCTCTCGCGGTGCATTGCCAGATGCAGGAATGACATTTGAAATTCCTAAGATCACAGTTGCTCCAACAGTTGCAGTAGCATCTGAAGGCGGAACACCATCAGAAACAGACCAAAACGCAGCGTTCGTTTCTGTGAGTGTTCAAAAGTTCATTGGCCAGCAGACATTTTCTCTAGAGCTTCTAGATAGGTCTAGCCCAGCATTCTTTGCTGAGCTTGTTCGTCAAATGGAGTTCGCATACGCAAAGGCAACAGATGCAGCAGTTGGTACTGCTCTAATCACAGGTGGAACAGATGGCGGAAACCGCGCAGCATTTACAACAGGCGCTCTAGTCGCTGATTTCGTTTCAGATGCAGCAGTTTCAATCTACAAGGGCACACTTGGATTCGCGCAGAACATCGTAGTTTCTCCTGAACAATGGGGCGCATTGATGGGCTTGGTCGATGGTTCAAACCGTCCAATTTTCCAGCAAACAATCAACCCACAGAATGCAGGCGGAGATCTAACTGCAACAGCAGTTCGTGGAAACCTACTTGGTCTAAACCTTCGCGTTTCACGCGCATTGACAGACACAGCAGGACTTGGAGATAACACAGCAATCGTTATCAACCCAGATGCTTACACATGGTACGAGTCACCTCGTCTATCACTACAGACAAATCTAATCTCAACAGGTCAGGTTCAGGTCGGATACTACGGTTATGGCGCAATCGCTACAAAGCTTGGCGCAGGCGCATACCGCTACATGGTTTCATAAAAAACCATTAACTAATCATGGGGGGGCGGTTGCTCCCGATCGCCTCCCCAGCCGTTTAACGAGAGGAATTGGAAATGGCAACAATAGTCACACCAGCAGAATTACGCTCTGTGCTTGGCGTTTCCAATTCCCTCTACAGCGACAGTTATTTAACAGATGTGATAGACACAGCTGAGGCAGTTATCTTGCCTATGCTTGTCAAGTACTCAAGTCCTATCGACACAGTTACATTGCAAGACAATATTGCAACATATGGAGTTCTAGGCGATAACAATTTTAGCGAGGGTCAGAGCGTAGTCATCACAGGCGTAGGATCCCCATTTAACGGAACATTTACTATTCTTGAATCAAGCAATATTGACATCGAGGACTTTATTGTTCGTTCAAGTTCACGCATCTATTTAGACGGTGCTTACAGAGAATTTAACGGATACTTTACTGTCGCAATTACAGGCGCAGATGTTACCGAAAGAAAAGTAATTCCTTCAGGCTTGGCAACTCTTTCAGGCGCTTCAACATATGTTGGAAACGCAGCCGTAGAGTCAGCAGTTCTAGCAGTATCAGTAGAAGTATTCCAATCCCGTATCGCTCCTGGTGGACAGATCGAAGGCGTAGACTTTACGACTGTTAGCCCATATCGCTTAGGCCGCAGCTTGTTCAATCGAGTGTCAGGACTTCTCGGAGCGTTTATCGATACCGATTCAATGGTGCAGTAATGCCAGCATCAACAATTCTTGACACAGTACGCCAGCCTTTAGCAACAGCCTTTGCAAGCGTTGCAGGCAATGTCTATGCCTATGTGCCAGAGGCTCCTATGGTTCCTTTTGTAGTGACTGTTCCAGATTCACCATATTTAGAGCTTGAGACTATTAACAAGTCTACGCTCCACATCAAGATCAATTTAGTTATATCAGTAGCCGTTGCTTATAACAGCAACCCTGCATCGCTCGACAATCTCGAGCAGCTCGTCATAAGTGTTCTGAAGGTGATCCCAGCAGGGTACACAGTCGGAGCGGTTGAAAAACCAACAGTAACTCAAGTCGGCCCTTCTAATGTGTTGGTCTCCGATATCAGAGTTTCTACCTACTATACACAAACAAACTAAAGGATAAATAATGGCAACCGTAGTAATTACAGGGCGCGATGTTTCTCTATCTTTCACAGGTGGAACAGATATCGAAGCACAAGCAACAAGCGCAGTTCTAACAAAGACAAATGTTCGTGAGACATACCAAACTCTCGATGGCGAAGCTTACAAAACCGTCAATGTTGAAGGTGAGTTTGCTCTTTCAATGCTTGCAGACTGGGGTAAGGCAAACTCAGTTTGCGAAGCTCTATGGACAGCAGCAGAGACTGCACCAGATACAGACATCAGCATCACACTAACAGCCGCAACAGGCGCTCAATTTGTATTTCCAATTAAGCCAGAGTTTCCAACAGCAGGAGGCGCTGGAACAGATGCTCAGACTGTAGACTTTACATTCAAAGTATCAAAGGGCGAAGTCACAGAGACATTTAGCTAAAAAATAGAAACGGGAGCAAACAATGCAACAGCAAATAACAATTAAATATAATGATGGATCTGAAGATACCTATCAAGTCAGGCCACCAGATTATGCCAAGTGGGAAATGGCCACTAAAAAGGTCATTTCTAACTTTGGTGGTATGTGGGATATTTTGTATGTAGCTCATTCAGCAATGAAGCGAGATGCAGGCGGAAAGCCCGTAAAGCCATTAGAGATTTGGATGGAGACGGTGGCAGATGTCGAGGTGGGAAGCGATGACCCAAAAGCCATCCAAGAGGAAGCGTAAGCCGACTCTTAGTTGATCTGGCAATAGCGACTCAGATCCCTATGTCAGAGTGGCAAACAGCAGAAGATATTTTAACCGCAATAGAGATACTAGAGGAAAGGAATAATCGTGGCTGAACAAACGGCTCTCGATAAAACCGAACTTCGTGCAGTCTTTAAGGCGTTAAAGAATATGGACGAGCAGGCAGTAGACGAAGCCAAGCGCCAGTCTGGTGCTTTAGCAGAATATGCTCGCAAAGAGGTGATTGGCGCTGCATCGGGATTACAGTCTCGAGCAGTTGCCACTCGCATTGCTGAAGGTTCCAAAGTAAAAAAGTCAAGCCGTATTGGTGAGATCACTTATGGCTTTGCAGCTCAAAAGTTTTCAGGTGGTGCAACGACTAAAGTACTTTGGGGGCCTTCCGAGTTTGGTACTAATAAGTTAAAGCAATTCCCTGTTTGGTCAGGGCCTAACCCTGCGGGTGGGCGAGGATCTAAGGGTTACTTTATTTATCCAACATTACGCAGAATTCAGCCTTACATTGTAGCTGAGTGGACTAAATCGTTTGATAAGATTTTGAAGGAGTGGACATAATGGCTAAAGATAGTAGAGCCTTAACGCTCAAACTCCTTGCGGATATCAATGACTTTACCAAGAATATTAACAAGGCCGATAATGAAGTAGTTGGCTTTGGTGACAAGGTTACTAAGTTTGGCAAGATCGCAGGCGCAGCCTTTTTAGCAGCAGGCGCAGCAGCAGCGGCATATGCTGGAAAGTTAGCCATCGATGGAGTTAAAGCTGCTATTGAAGATGAAGCAGCCCAGGCTAAACTAGCAACCACATTAAAGAATGTTACTGGCGCTACAGATGACCAAATCAAGGCCACAGAAGATTACATTCTTAAGCAGTCGTTATTGTTTGGTGTCACAGATGATGAGCTTCGTCCATCTCTAGATCGATTAACTCGTGCTACTGGCGATGTTACAAAGGCACAGCAATTACAGTCTATCGCGATCAATATCGCAGCGGGCACAGGTAAAAGTCTCCAGGCGGTGACAGAAAGCCTTTCCAAAGCACAGGAAGGCAACCTAGCGGGTCTTTCACGGCTTGGCGTAGGTATTACTAAAACTGAACTTGCCACGCTTTCATTTGACCAAATAACAGCCAAACTAGCTGCAACCTTTGAGGGCCAGGCAACTATTCAGGCAGATACCTTTCAAGGAAAGATGGCTCGCTTGTCTGTCGCTTTTAATGAAGCAAAGGAAACAGTCGGATCCTTTATTCTGGATGCTGTTACCCCTTTGGTTGAAAACATTGTTACATATATCGTTCCAGCCGTTCAGTCATTCATTGATGGATTTACAGGCGGTAGCGGATTAAAGAATGCCTTTCAACAAATTATCGATGTGGCAAAGGTTATCTTTATTCCTGTTCTTGAGGGCGTTCAATCTGTGTTTAATAAGGTTAAAAATGCTGTTAAGGATAACGAAAAAGAGTTTAGGGCTTTATGGGCATTTACTAAGAATGTTTTAGCTCCGTTTCTTGGTGGCGCGTTCAAAGTTGCCTTTGAAGTAATCGGAACAGTAATTGGAACTACGATTGATGCTGTGGCAAAACTAATTGGTTTATTTGAAAAACTTTTTACAGCTGGTCAAAAGGTTGCAGGATATTTAGGTTTTGGCGGAGGATCTAATACACCTTCGGCAGCACCAACACCAAAACCTTCTACTGGATTAGCATTACCGCCAATCATGCCGACTACTAAAGGATTTGTTGCTAGCGGTGCAAGCGTTACTAATAACATTACAGTCAATGGCGCTATCGACTCAGAATCAGCAGCTCGTCAAATTGTCCAAGTACTTAACCAATCCTCGTATCGTGGATCTCTTGGTGCTGGAGCGTTAGTAGCAGTATGACAGCCTGGACTCCAGATTGGGCAGTTGAGGTCAATGGGCTAGGAGACATTACCAACCTAGTAATTGCAGATCTAACCATTACTTCTGGGCGCTCAGATATTTATTCTCAACCTATCGCTGGTTACTGTCGTTTTACTATTCTTAACCTTAATCAATCTGCTACAGGATTTGATGTAAATGATTCAGTCGTAATCAAGGTTAAAAACTCCTCTGGTGTCTATGTACCTTTGTTTGGTGGAGATGTCACAGATATTGATGTGACAGTCCAAACAGGCGAGCCAGCCATTACTCAGGCAATTACAGTCACAGCTCTAGGAGCCCTAGCCAAATTGCCTAAAACCTTAACAGAAGGCGTACTGTCTAAAGATTTTGATGGCGATCAGATTTACACCATACTCTCAGCGCTCTTGTTTGGTAGTTGGAATACAGTACCAGCAGGTCTTGAATGGGTTAATTATGATGCAACCACAACATGGGAAAACGCTGAAAACTCAGGGCTAGGCGAGATTGATCGTCCTGGAGATTATGAGCTTACGGCTCGTTCAGCAGCAACTACAGATATGTACAGCCTTGTAGCTGCTTTAGCCAAATCGGGTCTTGGATACATTTATGAAGATTCTTCAGGCAGAATCGGTTATGCAGACAGCACCCATCGCAGCCAGTATCTTGCTAATAACGGTTATGCCTTTGTCGATGGTGGCTGGGCTTATGCGGCTGGAATTGCTACATCAAGGCGCTTAGGTGATCTACGCAATGAGGTCACTATTACATATAAAAACGATGCCCAAGAAACAGCATCCGATGCAGCCTCAATTCTGCTTTATGGCTATCAAGCTGAAAACATCTCGACAAGTATTGAAAACCAAGCAGATGCAGAATCTCAGGCTGAATTTTATTTGGATATTAGGGCATATCCTCAAGACCAATTTAAGTCAATTACTTTTCCTATGACCAACCCAAACATCCCAGATGTTTCACGCGACCAAGCTTTGAATATATTTATGGGCTTACCCCTAGACATCGAAGATCTGCCATTAAACATCGCAGGCGGTCGATACCAGGGGTTTGTAGAGGGTTGGACTTGGACTAGCCGATTTAACGCTTTGGATCTTACGGTTATCGTTTCACCCGTGGCTTTTAGCCTTCAAGCGTTTAGATGGAATTCTGTACCAATTACCGAAGCATGGAACACAATAAGTCCTACTTTGGACTGGAATAACGCTACAATAGTAGCCTAATCAAGGAGACAAATGGCAACGACTACAAACTATGGGTGGACTACCCCAGATGACACTAGCCTCGTCAAGGATGGCGCATCAGCTATCCGTACTCTTGGTTCATCCGTAGACACTACGACTAAAGCACTTAATCCATCTACGACTCTTGGCGATATTGAGTACCGTTCATCGACTGCTAATACGAATACTCGTTTAGGTATTGGCACATCAGGTCAAGTTTTAACTGTTTCAGGCGGTGTACCTGCATGGGCTACTGCTCCAACAGGCGGGATGACATTGATTAGCACCACGACACTTTCAAGCACTAGCACGACAATCTCATCAATTCCTAGTAGCTATACAAATCTGCAAATGGTGTTTCGAAATTGTGCACATGGCACTACTTCAAATTTCTTTTTGCGTTTTAACGGAGTTACTTCAAATTCTTATAGTTATGGCTTTAACAACAATCCAGCTTTAAGTGGTTATTTTGGTTTTGATAATGGCGCAGCGCCAGTAGCATCGGCAACCTATAACTCAATCGTCAATATCTATGATTATGCAAACACATCAACAGCCTTGTGTAAGCAGCTTGATTTATTAACTACCTATGCAATGAATGCAACACCATCTTATGCAAATTTGACAATCACAGGCGGATTCTTCAATTCAGCAGCCATCTCAAGTATTACTATTAGCACTATTTCAGGTGCTGGCACACTAAGCGGTTCGGTTCTACTTTACGGAGTCAAATAATGACAAAGCCAATGATCACAATTCATGACATTTCAACAGATGAAGTTATTGAAAGAGAAATGACTGCTGCTGAATTTGCTGAGTTCAAATCTCGCCAAGTTGAAGCTGAAGCTAAGGCAGAAGCCGAAGCAACAAAGGTTGCTGAAAAGGCTGCATTACTTGGTAAGTTAGGTATTACCGAGGATGAAGCAAAGCTTCTACTTGGATGAAGGCCAGACTCTCTAAGTCGGTCATTCAGTTAAGAGAACAGGCAGACGATGCTTATCCTGACCGAGACCGTAAAAGTGACGGCACGATCGGAGATGCCAAACACTCAACTAGAAAGAGCGATCATAACCCTGACCCTGATACAGGGATTGTCCGCGCTATCGATCTCGATGCTGATTTCAATGGACAAGCCTCTACGGCTGCTTACATTGCCGATCAGATACGAATTGCAGCCAAGTCAGATAAACGCATTAGTTATGTCATCTTTAATCACAAGATTGCAAGCGCTAGAAGCTTCTGGAAATGGCGCAAGTACACGGGAGTTAATCCACACACCAAGCACATCCACATCAGTTTTACAAAGGCTGGCGATACGGATTCGAAGTTTTTTAACATCCCGTTACTAGGAGGAACAAATGAACAAAGACCTGAAGAAGATGTTAGCAAGCTGGGGAAGAGCGTTCCTAACGGCTGCACTTGCACTTGTCGCTGCGGGGGAAACAAACCCTAAGCACATTGCTTACGCTGGTGCTCTAGCAACAATCCCACCGATTATGCGCTGGCTTAATCCTAAAGATGAAGGCTATGGTCTACGGTGACTCCAAGTGATTGGGCGGGATTCGCTCTCGCCATTGCATCAACGCTTGCTATCTTTATTGGTGGTTTGCGTTACCTGGTTCGTGGTTGGTTATGGACTCTTACGCCTAATGGTGGATCATCTCTCGCAGACAGATTGGCAAGAATAGAGACACGCCAGGAGCAGATGATGGAACTTCTCAAGAAGTAAGGAACACTTATCCACATGGCAAGAAAAGCAACTAAGGCGTTAGAGGATCAAGGTTACTCAAAACTCGATGCTTACTGTATTGGGTTACAGGAGTTTTGGACTTCCTTAAAACGAGCTGGTTTTCATGACGAAATTGCTCTAGCAATTATTGTTGAACCAACTGCTTATCCTGGTTGGATCTTGCCTGATCCAGTCGAACCAGACAGGTTTGGCGATTACGAAGATGAGGACGATGACTAAAAAACGCTATCTGGTCATATCGGATCTACAGATTCCATATCATCACGAGCAAGCCGTTAAGAATCTAATCAAGTTAGTAAAGCGTGAAAAGTTTGACCTAGTTTTGAATACAGGCGATGAGCTTGATATGCAGTCTCAGTCCAAATGGGCTAAAGGCACACACCTGGAATATGAAGGGCAGCTAGATGCCGATAGAACTTTGGCTCAAAACATCCTCTGGGATCTTGGCACCACCGACATCACTAGATCCAACCACACCGATCGTCTATACCACACTCTCGTTAGAGGCGCTCCTAGCCTCATCGGACTTCCAGAACTCGAATACTCCCGTTTTATGGGCTTCTCAGACATGGGGATACGCTTTCATAAAAAACCATTCGAATTCCACAAAGGATGGGTTTTAGTCCACGGAGACGAAGGCTCGATGAACTCTAACGCTGGACTCACAGCTCTTGGTTTGGCTAAGAAGTTTGGTAAGTCTGTAGTGTGTGGACACACGCATAGAGCAGGTATTAGTGCCTTCACAGAGGGCATAGGAGCCTCATACAGGACTTTGTGGGGTGTAGAGGCAGGTAATGTTATGGACAAGAAAAAAGCCTCTTATCTTAAGGCTGGGAGCGCTAATTGGCAAATGAGCGTGGCAGTCATTGAAACACACGGAAACAATATAAGCCCCATGTTAGTTCCGATTAACAAGGATGGATCGTTCACCCTTTACGGAAAGTTATACGCCTAAATCGTTATCGTTTCGTTATCTAAATATGTTAGACATTGTCAGATGGGCGTGAGACCGTAATCCACTAGCCAACAATGGCTACAGAAACGGGAGTAAACAAATGAGTTTTGAAATGCCAATAATTATCTTGTTGATAGCAGCTAACATTCTTTGGTTTATCGTAGGCTGGGGCAAAGGCTTTGCGGAAGGCAAGCGCGAGGGTCTAATCATGGCTAAGTCCTATCAGCGAGTGACTACAGATGCTCGCTAATGAAATCCTCCTCACAGCTACAGACACCATCCGTGACCGTGGCCTATCGTACGGTCATCCTGCGGATAACTTGCAGCACACAGCAATGCTCCTGAGCGCATACTTACAAACACCGATCCACGATTATCAAGTCGCAGGGATTATGGTGCTCGTTAAACTTTCCAGGACTAATCAGTCAGCGCAGCACATCGACAACTGGGTCGATTTATGCAGCTATGGCGCACTCGCAGGACAACTAGCAACGGAGGAAAACGAGCTCTATGTTTAATTTAGCCGATTACGAACCTGTGGAGGTAAGACTTGAAAAGTTTATTAAGGACTATCCAGCGTTTCGCATATCAACAGAGTTGGAAGTTGTCGAGGCTTCTCGATACATTGTTAAGGCGTATTTATTTAAGGACTCTAGTGATGTTGTCGCGTGGTCGACAGGGTACGCGGAGGAAACAGTTACTAGCCGAGGTGTCAATCAAACTTCAGCTCTTGAGAATTGCGAGACTTCAGCGATCGGCAGAGCACTTGCAAATGCAGGTTATGCGCCTAAAGGAAAAAGAGCAAGCCGCGAGGAAATGACTAAAGTCGTAGCTGCTAAGCCAGTTAAGCCAGCGGTGGCAGATGTTAAACCAGATGACCAGGATTACTGGACTACCCCTGTAGGTGAATATAAGGGCGTAGTTGATGCACCAGTAACACTTGAAAAGGCTATGGAAAATGTAGCTGCAATCATGGGAACAGGTGAAGCTGTAGAAGCTCCATCATGCGAGCATGGACACATGCAATGGCGTGAAGGTGAAAAGAATGGAAAGGCATGGGGTGGCTACTTCTGTAATACAGCGATCTCATCGGCACATCGTTGCCCGACTAAATGGTACAACCTGGGATCAGATGGAAAGTTCCAACCACAGAAGGCGAGAGTGTAATGGGTTACATCGAAGTTTATAACATTGATAAAGATGGTGAATGGACGGATCTAGAGGATGTTCCTATGATTACGACCATTAACTGTCAGCTCTGCAACGAGCCTACTTTGGCTCATGACATCATTATCCCAGCCATAATTACAGACGGCAATCTTGTCGCTGGAACCTGGCAATGCAAGAAATGTCACGCTGTCAATGGTTAATGGTAAAGACATTTATAGAAGCCCGATCAATGGAGATATCTACAGCTTCAGCGGTTATGGTGGTGTAATGAATTGCACCGATTGCGATGACTTTACTCAAGTAAACGAATACGACAGACAAGAAGATGGCTCAATAGTCTGGCTATGTAACAGTTGCGAGAATAAACACCATCTATGAGCGGATATATGCCACCTTCAGCCACGGATAACTGGGCAACTCCTAAAGATTTATGGGAGCAAGCTAATGGTTTTCATGACTTCGAACTTGATGCAGCAGCTAGTTTAACTAATCATTTATGCGATCAATGGTTTGGATTAGATCATCCAGACGAATCAAGGCGTGATGGTTTAGCTGGTCAATGGGTTGGGCGCACTTGGGTAAATCCGCCTTATGGCCGTGGCATATATGACTGGGTAAAGAAAGCTGCGCTGCATGATGATTTAGTAGTGATGTTACTACCATCAAGGACTGACACTAAATGGTTTCATGAGTTTGTATATCCGTATGCAGATTTGCAGTTTATTAAAGGTAGGTTGAAGTTCGGGGAGAGCATAACAGCAGCTCCATTTCCTTCAATCTTGGTAACATTCAATGGCTAGTCAATCAAGGAAACACAGAGGTTTCCGCACGGAGCGCGTAGTCGCACAGTACCTATCGACTGTATGGCAAGGCGCTTGTGTGGGAAGGGGTAATGGTAAGGATATTGTCAATGTACCGTTCGATGTTGAAGTCAAAGCCCGCGCTGGATTTCAACCTCTTGCATACATAAAGCAATTAAAAGCTCGGACAGCCATTTCGGGGGAATTAGGCTTCGGAGTTATTAGACTCAATGGACAGGGAGAGGATCCGCGTGAATATGCCGCGATTATCCGACTTGAGGATCTCTTGCCATTACTTCAATTAAAGTACGGTCATCTTACTAGCGAACCCACAGAGGCAGATATTGACCGTTGCTCTGGGTGTGGGTCTTACATGATACAGAGGTGCTTAACATGCCAGCCTATGACTACAAATGCTCACGATGCAATCTTAGTCAAGAGATTTATCACGGATGGCACGATCGACCAGTAATACCTTGCACTTACTGTAATGAGCCTATGTCTAAAGTTATAGCAGCTACACCAGCCGTATTTAAGGGCAGAGGCTTCTACTCAACTGATAAATAGTTATCCACAGAAGTTATCCACAGGAGGTAAATAAGTGATGACACGCCCAAGATTAAACGGAGTGCTTGACAGTATCGGTACGCTATCGGAGCAGAGCCTCTCAAAGGCTCACCGCGAGCGCCTTAGGCGCGTAGCTCGCGGGGTGCTGGTAGCTATTGGGATAGCTCTATGCTTTCCTACAGAAGCAGGCTCGACAAAGCCAAAACAATATGTAACTTATAAAGAGTTTGCATTACATCAATTAGGTTATAACTATAAAGAGTTTAAGTGTTTAGACAAGCTCTATACAAAGGAAAGCAACTGGAGACCAGAAGCAAAGAATGGATCGCACCACGGTATACCACAAGGAAGATCTAAGTACCTTGCAAGAGTAGACGGCTATAAGCAAGTACAATGGGGATTAGATTACATAGGTCATAGATACGGTGAACCATGCATAGCTCTACAGCATTGGAAGGACAAAGGATGGCATTAGATTTAGAAGCTACTGTTCAATGCAGTAGATGTGAAGCTGAAACACCAGAGTCAGAGTTAATAGAAGTTCATGCGTGGTGGGTATGTGGTATCTGCTATGACGATCTCTAATGACTAAGCAATCAGCGTTAAGGTCTACTGGATCAACTACTCAATGGCGAAAGATACGACAGTTAGTAATCAATAGAGATGGTTGCTGCCAAAGGTGTGGCACAGAAGATAACCTGAGTGTGGATCATATCGTTCCAAGAAAACTTGGAGGCGATGATAGTCTGTCTAACCTAGAAGTACTGTGTGCATCATGCAATTCATCTAAGGGGGGTAGGTTTTTTGATGGCCATAAGACACCACCGACCCTTCATGGTTCTTTTTACCCCAAAAACGCCACAGAAAGCCACTATCGGCTCGAAAAGGATGAGAATGAGTCATGACGGCTGAAAACGGCTCTATCGGGCTTATACAGGCTCAGGAAGGGGTAGTAGAACCGCGTTATGGCTCACAAGTGCCTAGAATCATGTCTCCAAGCTTAGATTTACCTTCTAGAGGTCAAGAAATGATCGACTTCTGTAAAGAGATTGGCTTTCCGCTTCTACCCTGGCAAGAATTGCTCGCAATGGAAAGCTTGAAATATAAAGCAGACGGCAGATGGGCACATCCATTAGTGGGGATCATGTTGCCACGCCAACAGGGTAAGTCTACATTCATGGCGCTTCGAATCTTGTTTGGCATTTATCGGCTGGGCGAGAAGATGCATTTAGCCACAGCTCACAAACTTACTACCTCATCTGAAATCTTTTTTAAGGTAGGTCAGATGATTGATGACTCTCATATTTTGCAAGAGAACTTCTCTAAGAAGTACGAATCGAAGGGAAGCCAGGAGATCCGCTTCAAGAATGGCGCTCGCTACCTAATTAGAGCAGGTAACTCAGCAGCTCGTGGTATTGCAGGCCCAGATGTAATCCATATTGACGAATTGCGCGAGTTCGATACAGAAGATGTTTGGTCATCGATGCGATTTACTCAGATGAGTAATAAAAACCCGCAAGCCTACTTCTATAGCAATGCTGGCCATGCTGGATCTGTCCTACTGCTCAAATTTAGAGAGCGAGGACTAGCTGCGGCTAATGGGGCACAAGATTCTATTGGCTGGTTTGAGTGGTCGGCCGAACCTGGTGCTGCGGTCGATGATAAAGAAGCCTGGTATCAAAGTAACCCATCTTTAGGCCACACAGTTCACGAGGACAATATCAAGGACAGTTTGTCAGACCGTGAAGATATATTTAGAACCGAGATCCTTTGCCAATTCGTTTCGATGATTAACCCAGTTATCTCAGAAGCCGAATGGAAAAAGTGCAAAGATGATTCTTTCAAGCTTGACCGTGAAAAAGATACTTGGATGGCTATTGATTTAAGTCCAGACAGAAAACACGCAAGTCTCGTGGCCGGCCAGCGAATCGATGGCGATAGGTTCATGGTGGCACTTTTGCAGACTTGGTTTAATCCAGTCTCGATCGATGACAAGCAAATGGCCAACGATATTGCGCCCTGGGTTCGAAAGTTCCCTGTTAATTATGTGGCCTATTCGAAATCAACGGCTGGAGCAGTTGCAGCTCGATTAGCGCCAGCAGGTATTCCTGTTTATGAGATCAATTCCCAGGACTATCAACAAAGTTGCGATGAGTTTGTCTCGGCTGTCTCTAGCGGTCGTATTGTTCATGAAGGCCAAGAGGAATTAGATAAGCAAGTGCTATCGGCAGTAAAACTACAAAGAGGCGATGGCGGTTGGGTTATGGGCAGAAAAGCCTCTGGCATAATCTGTGGAGCCGTATCGGCTGCAATGGTGACACATTTTGCGACACGAGCAGAAACAGAAGTTGATATTCAAATAGGTTAATGGTAGGGGTTTATAGTGTATAATTTCTGCAATGGGAATCAAAGAGATCTTTATACCGAAGTCTGCTCCTGAGCAAATCACAGTTGATGCGGCATCGGCACCAGCTCCATTTAACAACACAGCATCATTTAACCCATTCAGTTTTACACCATCAACAGCAACACGCGGACAGGCTATGGCAGTTCCGACTATTGCTCGCGCTAGAAACATTATCTGTTCGACTCTTGCAGGATTGCCATTAGAAGTTTATTCAAAACTCAATGGATCTCATGTTCCAGCACCAGCAGTAATTAACCAACCAGATCCACGAGTTCCAGGTTCAGCAATTTATGCTTGGCTCGCTGAAGATATCTGGTTAAATGGAATTGGGTATGGTCAAGTCCTCGAGCAATATGGAGACACAGGACGAGTTCGCGCATGGACTCGTGTTGCACCAGATCGTGTGACACCAAAGTTAAATCATTTGCAAACAGAGATTGTTGGCTACCAGGTAGACGGTTCAGTAGTTCCAAATCAAGGCGTTGGATCTTTAGTCGTATTCTACGGATTAGATGAAGGCTTACTTAACAGAGCAGGTCGCACAATTCGCGCAGCTCATGCATTAGAGCAAGCAGCAGAAACATTTGCTAAAGAGCCTGTTCCTTTGCAAGTATTAAAGTCAAACGGTACAAATCTTCCAGCAGAGCGCATTTCAAAACTTCTTGAATCATGGAGAATGGCAAGACTAAACAAATCAACTGCGTTTCTAAATGCAGATGTTGAATTGCAGGCGTTGGGCATCGACCCCGCAAAACTACAGCTGAATGAAGCTCGTCAATATGTCGCGCTCGAATTGGCTCGCGCCTGCAACCTTCCTGCATACTTCGTAAGTGCTGAAACTACAAGCATGACTTATAGCAATGCTATTTCAGAGCGTAAAGCACTTATTGATTTTTCTATGAAGTATGTTTTAACAGCCATTGAGCAAAGGCTCTCCATGCCAGATTTTGTAAGTTCAACCACAGAGGTTCGCTTCTCGTTAGACGAGTTCCTTCGTGGAGATCCATTACAGCGCGCTCAAGTCTACGAAATTCTGAATCGAATTGGCGCAATGAGCGTTGAGCAGATCCAAGAAGAAGAAGATTTGATTGATAACAAGGAGAACAGCTAATGAAGATAACAATGCCAGTAACACTAACAGCAGCAGATGCAGAATCTCGCATTATCGCTGGTCGCATCGTGCAATGGAACGCTGAAGGCAACACTTCAGCAGGCCGCACAATGTTTGAGCCTAATTCAATTAAATTTGCTAAAAATACGAAGCTAGTACTTCAGCACGATCAAACTCGTCCATTAGGAAAATTGATGGAGTGGTCAGAAGATGAAACAGGCATCACAGCATCATTTAAGATCGCAAAAACTACAGCAGGCAACGATGCACTAGAAGAAGCCGCAACAGGGCTTCGTTCAGATTTTAGCGTTGGCGTAGATGTTGAGGACTGGGATAACAAGAATGGCGTTATGGCTATTAGCGCATCCAAGCTTATCGAGGTAAGCCTTGTCACAGACGGAGCAATACCTGGAGCCGAAGTACAAAAAGTCGCAGCAGAAGAAAACGAAATTTCTGAACCCGAAGTTCAGGATGAAACACCAAAAACCACAGAAGGAGAACAAGTGTCAGACACTACCGTTCCAGAAGTCGCTCCTGCCGCAGAAACGGTAGAGGCTGCTAAGGTTGAAGTAAAGGCTGCAACAGCACCTTACACTTCAGTCAAAGTTCGTAACCCAATCGTGGATAAGGCTTCTTATCTCGAGCATTCAGTTCGCGCCTCTCTAGGTGACGATACTTCAAAGATGTATGTTGCAGCAGCAGCAGATGTCACAGACAATGCAGGCTTGGTTCCAACACGCCAGCTAACAGAGGTAATCAACGGCATCTCAAATGCAGATCGTCCATTGATCGACTCAGTATCACGCGGCGCTTTGCCAGATGCAGGAATGACATTTGAAATTCCTAAGATCACAGTTGCACCAACAGTTGCTATTGCAGCTGAAGGCGGAACACCATCAGAGACAGACCAGAACGCAGCGTTCGTATCTGTTGATGTTAAGAAGTTCATTGGCCAGCAGACATTTAGCCTTGAGCTACTAGATCGCAGCTCACCAGCGTTCTTTGCTGAGTTGGTTCGTCAAATGGAATACGCATACGCAAAGGCAACAGATGCAGCCGTTGGATCAGCACTTATCGCAGGTGGAACAGATGGCGGAAACCGCACTCTAACCACAGGCGCTCTAGCAGCAGATTTCGTAGCAGATGCAGCAGTATCTATCTACACAAACACTCTAGGATTTGCACAGAACATCGTGGTAAGCCCAGAGCAATGGGGAGTCCTAATGGGCTTGGTCGATTCTTCAAACCGTCCAATCTTCCAGCAGACAATCAACCCACAGAACGCAGGCGGAGACCTAACTGCAACAGCAGTTCGTGGAAACCTTCTTGGTCTAAACCTTCGCGTAGCTCGTAACCTATCAGGTACAGGCGATAACTCAATGATCATCGTAAACCCAGATGCTTACACATGGTACGAGTCACCTCGTCTATCACTACAGACAAACCTAATCTCAACAGGTCAGGTTCAGGTCGGATACTACGGTTATGGCGCAATTGCTACAAAGATCGCAGCAGGCGCATACCGTTACATGGTTGCATAGTAACTAACTAATCATGGGGGGGCGGTTGCTCCCGATCGCTCCCCCAGTCGTTTATTGAGAGGAATTGGAAATGGCAACAATAGTCACACCAGCTGAATTGCGCTCTGTGCTTGGCGTTTCCAGTTCCCTCTATAACGATGCTTATTTAACAGATGTAATCGATACGGCTGAGGCAGTTATTTTGCCTATGCTAGTTAAGTATTCAAGTCCTATCGATACAGTTACATTGCAGGACAACATCGCAACATATGGAGTTTTAGGCGATAACAATTTTGCAGAGGGTCAGAGCGTAGTCATTACAGGCGTTGGCTCCCCATTTAACGGAACATTTACTATTCTTGAATCAAGCAACATTGACATTGAGGATTTTATTGTTCGATCAAGCTCACGCATTTATTTAGATGGCGCTTACAGAGAATTTAACGGTTTCTTTACTGTAGCAATTACAAACGCAAACATTACAGAGAGGAAAGTAATTCCTTCAGGCTTAGCAACTCTTTCAGGCGCTTCTACTTATGTAGGAAACGCAGCCGTAGAGTCAGCAGTCCTAGCAGTATCAGTAGAAGTATTCCAATCCCGTATCGCTCCTGGTGGACAGATCGAAGGCGTAGACTTTACGACTGTTAGCCCATATCGCTTAGGCCGTAGCTTGTTCAATCGAGTGTCAGGACTTCTCGGAGCGTTTATCGATACCGATTCAATGGTGCA
>Ga0315906_10004880_pt1 | contig 16994 bp, 14 predicted proteins | sample LakEriMetagenome_4_FD_203526 | JGI IMG/M metagenome (GOLD analysis project Ga0315906, IMG submission 203526) | Freshwater fungal communities from buoy surface, Lake Erie, Ohio, United States - Buoy 2 MA122 | ecosystem: Environmental > Aquatic > Freshwater > Lake > Lake biofilm | place: USA... | reverse complement strand
GTATTTCCATAGAGCAGATAGCGAAGGCCATAAATAAACGACATCAGCAAGATAAAAATCATGGCAAACCACATCGGGACGTGAAAAAACAGATTGCGAAGGGTCTCATGCAGCCGTTCTAAATCGGGAATGTCAATAATCATTCCTCCGATTACGGCGTACAGAAACAATACAGCGGTTAGGTATTTCCACCAGGCGATTTTCAAATCCAGATTTTTGCCGGTTAATCGCGCCAAAGGTAAGGAAATAAGAGGTAGGAGAGGAGGGCCACCATTATATCAAGGCCGAGTAGCGCGCCAAGGTATTTGAGGTTGACGTTCCACGCCAGCCCGTCCAAGGCATTCTTGCTAAAACGAAGCAGCGTTACCAGTAAAGGCATAAGGACAGGAAAGCCAAGCACGGCCATGAGTCCAAAGTTGGCTCGGGCCTTTGCAGCAATACCGGCAATAAGGGTTAGGCATAGGGCAAATCCTGTGGCTCCCAAAGCCAGGCCACATAACCATTGGCTAATACTCGCGGACTCCAGTGCTTCTGAACCGATTATTGTGTAGTACATGCCGAAGCTTATAAAGCAAAGTATCAGCATAAGTATTACGTTGAATACCATCTTGCTAATTATGTATGCTTCTGCGCTGCAAAGCGAGTACAGGTATAATTGACGGCCTTCGCCATCAGAGGCAAAACTTTTTCCTATTGCACTAAAGGAGGCAAACACGATAATTATCCAAAATAAAGCGTTCCAGGTGTGCGGACTTACGACCTGACGGAAAGATAAATAGGAGACAAATATGGAAGAAGCTACAAAAAGAAGAACTCCTCCTAACGAAACTTTGTCGCGCAGTTCCGTATGTAATTCCCGTTGAATAAGGGGGAATACTTCTCGTAGTATGTTCATTCCGGAATTGTCGTTTTTATGCCGGTGCCTTACCATTTCCCGACAAAGGTAGCCAAAGCACTGCGTTTCCTTTTCTTTTACTTCGGAGGGTTTACTATTTTAGACGTATGAAACGTCTTGTTGTTTTTTCAGGCGCCGGCATGTCTGCCGAGTCCGGTATTCCGACATTCCGGGGCAATGATGGCCTCTGGGAAAATTACAGCATTGAGGATGTTGCAACTCCGGAAGCCTGGGCTAAAAATCCTTCTCTGGTGCTTGATTTTTATAACATGCGACGTAAAAATTTACTGGAGGTCCATCCCAACGAAGGTCACCGCCTTCTTGCGGAGCTTGAGAAATATTACGATGTGCGCATTGTTACGCAGAATATCGATAATCTTCATGAGAGAGCGGGTTCAACCGATGTGATGCATCTTCATGGCGAATTAATGAAAGTAAGGAGCACCGGCGATCCCGAGCTTATATATACCATGGAAGATTGGGAGCTTAGAATCGGCGATACCTGCGAAAAAGGTTGTCAGCTTCGTCCGCATATTGTGTGGTTCGGCGAAATGGTTCCCCTTATGGATAAAGCGGTAGAGCTTGTCCAAACGGCGGATATTTTTCTGGTTATTGGTACCTCTCTGCAAGTCTATCCGGCCGCCGGAATAGTCGATTTCGTTCCCGACAAAATACCAAAGTATCTTATTGATCCAACCATTCCCGGATTTCACCTGAGTCAACGATTTAGGCACATAGCGGAGGGTTCATCCGAAGGAATGAAAATTTTGACTAATCTTTTGCTGGAAGGAGCTTACTCGTAGAATTCGCCATACCAGACGAAGAGTTGAAGCAGGTCTGCTGTATCTACGATGCCATCTCCATCGATATCAGCTACGCAATCACCAACGCAGGGAAAATTCTGAATAAAGAACAGCAAATCGTTAATGTCTATAACTCCGTTCTGATCGAAATCGGCATTAGCCGGACCGATATCGGGAATAAGCAGAAAATCGCTGTAATAGGTTGTTCCCCAAGCGCCGCGCGTGTCCTCAAATCGAATAAACAGACGATGATCGCCAAGGGCTAAATCCTGCGGAATAGGAATGTTTATCGTGTTTTCGAAGGGGGTAATGGCGGGGTTTATTACAATAAAATCCGGGTTGCTCGGATCGTCGATGTCGAAAGCATAATAAATACGCTGCAGATCGGGGATAGGTTCATCGAAAAGAATGCGGAAGGGAGTTATAACAGGTTCACTTACGTTGCCGATGCCGTCGCTTGCCCTTACAATCAGAAAGTGATCTCCGGGAAGTAGGTTAGTTTCGTTATCTAGAATAGTAGTAATCACCGATAAACCTCCCTCTACGTTAGCTGCGAATCCTGCACCCGGACCTGGGTCGTTATCGAATGCATACTCAATAGTCTGAATAGGGACTTCTGCTCCTCCGGAAGCCTCTACGGTAAAGAAAATGGCTTCATTTTGCCGGAATTCATTACTTATAAAGACGTTTTGTATCTGAATGGCTTGTCCTGAGGCCGAAAAGGAAAAACCCGCCAGGCAAACCAGCGCGAACATGTTGAAAGGTATATTTCGCATGCTCATCATTTGTTTCCTTTACCTTTTACTGTCACATTCACTCCAGTGTTCGGTGTGCCCTGAGGAGCCGAAACGTAATCATATATGGAAGGAATGGAAGGCAATCCCGAAAGGACGTATGAATATGAAGTTCCGTACATGCCAATTTCCCCACCGCCAAAACCGGAAACCCTGAGAGGATTTGTAGGCCAGGTAGGATTTAAATCGTATCGGCCATCGCGACTGGCAGTTTGATTGAAGCTAAATACTGAGTCCTGGTTCGCCAAATAAAATGGGAGTAGCGAAACATTTAAGTTCGTTGGATTGCCAAAGGCATTGAGCATCGCACTATTCGCTGCGTTGTGTCTTACAGTATTCCCGGATGAACCCGCAATATCTATAATCGCATCCCGGAAATAGTTGTCTTGGATGGTTGAGTTTTTGAAGGTCGATTTTGGAGCGCCGAAAAAAACATTATTCAAAACAACGCCCGAGCCGGTTGTGTGGCGAACAATATGGGCGGAGTTCAGAGGGTTATCGTTCTTCAGTAAGCAATTGCTAATTTTATAATTGCCGGCATTTACAAGATCTACCAATATGCTTTGGTTGGCTTCGATAAAACATTGCCTTAATTTAAAGTTGGCGATGCTTCCCCCCGAACCCACAGTAACAGTTCCCACGATGCGGCAACGTTCGATATCAACGGATGAGGCATTAACGGTAATGTTGCCCAACACTTCAAATCCGGAAAATAATGCTCCTGAGCCCTGGGCCGTAAAAGTTACCCCGGTTACCTTGGCAGTGCGCAAATCTTTATGGTTATTCGGGTTGTCTGCCAGGAAGTAACCGGTTCCGTAAAGGCTAATGTCTTTATTTATCGTAATACTTCCGTAACCCGTTTCTGAATGTTCAACAATTAAGGTATCTCCGGTCGAAACACTATTGATGGCTGTTTGAAGGTTCGCATAGGCAGGAGAAGTCCCGGGGGTGTTGTTAACACGATACTTTGCTGCAAACGCCGAAGAAAGCCCACCCGATAAAGATATTGCCAGAATTAGTGCAAGTCGCGCTAAAGCCATACGTCGCTTTTAAACTGCCTAAATATAAACAAAAAAAACAATTTCAATTAATCGACTTTTCGTTTTGAAAATGAATCCATAGCGCTCAGCTTGGTTGATTCCCGATTCTGATTACAAAATAACTCCATGAAGCTATCGTTCGGCTCGCTAATGGATCCGGAAAGAGCAAATTCTTCAGAAAATCCGGTTACAAAGTACATAGCAAGTTCCCCTTTGTTCTTAGCCTGAATTTTGCCACGCTCTTCAAAACGAAAAATATCTTTTACCAGCTGATAGGTTGGCTCTGAAATATTTAAACGGCTTACTTCACCGCTGCTCTCCATTCGCGACGCCGTATTAACAGTATCGCCCCAAATGTCGTAGGCAAATTTTCGCCGGCCTACTACCCCTGCGATAAGCGGACCGGAATGTATACCGATACGTAGGTTCCATGCGGGGAGACCTTCCGTTTTACGCCGCGCATTTATCCGCTCGGTATGGTGAAGCATGCGCAGGCCAAAAGCTACAATTCGTGTAGCGTGAAACTCGCTTTCTTCCGGAATTCCGGCAGCACACATATATGCATCTCCGATGGTTTTTATTTTTTCGATGCCATATCGGGGAGCATCCTCATCGAACGCTTTGAAAAATTCGTCAAGGGTAGTAATAAGTTCTTTGGGAGAAATGGTTTCGCTTAGAAAGGTAAATCCTTTGAAGTCTGAAAAAAGTACGGAAGCGGTGGGGTAATTCCGGGTACTGGCATATCCTTGATTCTTCAGCTCATCTGCAGTTTTTTCAGGCAAGATGTTCAGCAGCAGCCTGTCTGACTTTAATTTTTCCCGATTCAGATCTTCGGTGCGAAGCCTAACTCTTTCTTCCAGAATTACATTGGCTTTTTCCAGTGCCCTTATGCGATAGCGGAAATAGGCATAAAGGCCTGCAGCCATTGCGGCGATAACAATCGCTATAAATCCTGCCGTGGCCCAGAATGGTTTTTGAATGGTAAATTCGAAGGCTACGGGATTACTCCACTGTCCGGAAGTATTTAAGGCTCGAACGAGGAAATTGTACTTGCCGGGAGGAAGATTGTTGTATTCCTTTTCCCTCGCGTCTCCTGCGTCTCTCCACGTTTCGTCCAACCCTGTTAGCCTATATTGTATCCGAACTTTGTCTTCCGATTTCCAGTTGATGGCATGAAATCCGAAAGTAATCCGGTTAATATCGTGGCTCACTACCAGTCCTTGGGGTAAATATTGCCATCCGGTTACGCCGGTGTAATGAATATAGTTGCGCCAGAGGGAGGCTAAAAAAGAAGATTGCATCGAAATCCGGCTGTCGCTCAGGCTGTCCTGCCAGCGAAGATTCTCGCTTTCCACTGGTCGTATGAAGTCGATAACCGGTAAGGCAGGCATTGATTCTTCGCGGTCTTCCTTTGGATGGTAAATCGATAGGTATTTGGTTCCGGGCCACCAGATTTTGCCTTCAGGATCTTCCAGTGCCTTTAGGGTTCCTGCTTGAATTCCGCGCAATCCTTCGTATAACCCGTAGGATTTTGGCTTGGCGAGAATGCTGCTGTCTTCCCGGAGCGTCCAGCGTTGGATTCCTTTGCCTGTCCCTAACCAAAGATAATTGCGGCGATCGCAGTACACCAGATCTACAAGGTTACTGATAAGGCCGTTTTCTGAGGAGAATAATCGTAAATTACCGGTGCTAATTTCCTTGTTATTTCTGGCTTTTTCTGCCTCCCCGGCATGGATTCTGGCAATGCCTTTGTCTTTGAGGGCAAGCCATATGTTTCCGCTGGCATCTTCCGTAATGCTGCGTATAAGGTTAGCTTCACCCAGTTCTTTTTCAGCAATTCGCTTTGCCCCGCGAAGATCATCGCTCATTAGCCACAAACCGGCCTTGTCGGTTCCAAGCCAGATACGTCCGAAGCGGTCTTCGAACAACGTCCAGATATCTTTTCCCTCGAGTTCTTTGGGAAGATATTGCCACAAACTATCGCCGTCGATTATTGCCACGCCGTGGGAATATGATCCGGCAATAATTCTGTTTCGGCTGTCGCAGATAATCGAGATAAATCGACCGGTTATTCCCTTATTTTGGTTGTAATAAATCAAATCCCTTCCGTCCCATGAGCAAATCCCTAAATTGTCCGCAGCCATCCATATGCGGCCTTTCTTGTCTTTAGCGGCATCGAGGATTGACCCTCCTGGAGCTGGGTTTTCTTGGAATTTCGGCAAAGGTTCGTTGTAGCGCCAGGTTTGAAGATGGCCGCCATCCAAGCAGATTACAATGGTGCTGTCAGCAGTGAGGCTCATGTTGCGAGGCTGATCACCGAAAATCTGGAGATTGGGATAGTTCTCAAACACAGTGCCCTCATAACGTACCAGACCTGCTCCCAGAGTAGCAATCCATAAACCTCCGGATGGATCGGAGTAAAGGGAAGTAAGGGTGAGGCCCGGTAGCCCTTCCTCTTCGCCGATAAACTGGTATTTTCCCCGGTCATATACCCACAGGCCTTTATCTGTATCCGCTATCCATATTCTTCCCAAAGGGTCTTCTGTTAAGTCGATGGCTCTATTCGGCGCTGCAGTGCCGTTGTGTTCAACAGGCTGAAAGCGCCCATCGCGGAACCATAGTAGTCCTTCATCGGTACCTATCCATAAGGTACTGTCGGACGAAGATTTTAGGCTTCGCACGTTTAACCCGGGAAGGCCGTCGGCAAGTCCGAAGCGCTGGAATCCTATATTGTCCCAAAGAGCCAGGCCGCTTTTTACGGTTCCCATCCAGATTCTTCCCAAATGATCTTCTTCCAATCGCCAGACCTTATTTACCGGCAGGCCATCTTCGGTGGTAAATACCCTGGTTTCCTTACCGTCGAAGCATATTACTCCTCCTCCATTAGTGCCCGCCCATATTCTCCCTTTGCTATCTTCGAGGAGGCACAGGATGCGATTGGATGGCAGGCCGTTGTTTTCTGTAAGACGCGTAAGCTTTTCGCCATCGAAAACAGCGATTCCTTTATTGAAAGACGAAATCCAGATTCGTCCCTCCTATCTTCCAGAAAATCAGTAACGGCTCCGGAATTAAAATCGCCGAGTTCTTTGTAGTGACGTAGGTATAGTCCGTCGTAAGTTAGAAAACCGCCGAAGGCAAGACCAATCCACAGTCTGCGCCTGGAATCCATAAAGACATCATACACTTCGAGCGACGGAAGCTGCTGTTCTTCGCCGAGCTGTTTCATTGGGATTTTTCCCAGTGGCACAAATCCAAATTCCGGGATACGCATCACCTCTGCTTCGGGAAAGCAATAGACAAAGGAATCCGGCACGGTGGGTAGAATAACGTCCCGATGCTGGCCGTAATGGGGGAAAGCCCAAGACATAAGAAGAATGGCCCAGGCCTTTAATAGTCCCTTCATCGCGTCGGCTAAGATAATCAGAGAGGCAGATGAAGAAAAACGAAATTTATCTTCGTCCGCCCGACTGGGCTTTGGGAACCTCCACAATTCGCTCCGGAACGCACAATTCGCCCCTTTCTATGCGCTGCACAATATCTTCTATCATTTGGTCTTCCTCAACCGGATCGTACTCCTCTTTCAGATTGGTGCCAAATAGCCTCGCCACAGATTGCCATACAAAGGCAGAGAAGCTTCCTCGCAGTTCCCGGATTAACTCGTATGAGTTTTCGCCTGTTTCGCGGTCTATCAGCTTAATCAGGATTAGACCTTCGCTAATGGTCATGTCGCGAATGTCTCCCTCAAATTCGGACTTTAATTCCTCCTCGGCTAGTTTAAGGTACTTTTTGCGATCTTTTTCCGAATTCATACGCCTAAGCTCAGCTTCGTACTTCCGCATTAAGTCTCCGGCAGCCTTAGCATAGGGGTAAACTTTCAGGACTTTCTGTTCAATCCGGTAATAACGCTGCATGTAGCGCTTACTGTAGCTGCCCCTTTCGGTAACGACAGCTTCTCCCAAATCTACTACCATCATAGTGTCATCGCCAGCTATAACAGTGCTGTAGTAAATGTAGGATCCGGCTTCGCCTTGTGTAAGGGCGATAACCGGTAAGTACAGGATCGCTATGGCAAGGGTGAGTGCCCTCATTGTTGTATATAACGCTAATACGTCGAAAATCGTCTAAAGGTTGCCTTATCGGCAACGATTTTTACGCCAATCTGAAGCGCGGTCTCCACCGTCGGCACTTTGTAAGGGCTTTTTCTCCTTCAATTCCCAAGTTATTGCCGCTGCGATGGCCTTTACTTCTTCCTCAGCCTCTGAAAAAGCGATTTCTTCTGGTTTCCAGTAATACTTAACGAAATTGGTGTCGAACTTTCCGCTTCGGAAGGCTTCGTGATTCAAGGCAAAGCGACAAAAAGGAAGGGTAGTGGCTACGCCGGAAATACGGTAATCCTTGATCGCCCGTAACATTCGATCGATTGCTTCGTCGCGATCTTTACCAAATACAATTAGCTTGGCGATCATGGGGTCGTAATAAATAGGGATGTCCATGCCCTCTACGAATCCATCATCTACACGTATTCCAGGACCCTCGGGTTTAATGTAAGTTTCCAGCCTGCCGATGTCGGGCAGAAAATTGTTAAATGGATCTTCTGCGTAGACGCGAATTTCTATGGCATGTCCGCGAATTTCTAAATCTTCCTGGCGGAAGGAAAGTGCATGCCCTTCCGCAATCCGGATCTGTTCCTTGACTAGGTCTTTTCCTGTAATGAGTTCAGTTACAGGATGTTCTACCTGAAGGCGGGTATTCATTTCCAGGAAGTAGAAGTTCAAAGCGTCATCGACCAGAAATTCGACAGTACCGGCCCCAACATAGTTGCAGGAACGAGCCACGTTTACAGCGGCTTCACCTATTTGTTTTCTTAATTCTTCTGTAAGCACGGCCGAAGGAGCTTCTTCTACCACCTTTTGGTGCCTGCGCTGGATAGAGCATTCCCGTTCGAACAAATAAAGGGTATTGCCATGGCGGTCGGCCAATATCTGAACTTCGATATGTCTCGGAGAGCTAACATATCGCTCGATAAAGACGGATCCATCGCCAAACGCCGAAACTGCTTCTGAAATGGCGCGGTTCATTTGTTCCTCGAGTTCGCTCTCCTGATTTACTACCCGCATTCCCTTGCCACCACCTCCGGCCGAGGCCTTTATGAGGAGAGGAAACCCTATATTTCTCGCAGTTTCCAACGCTTCGTTAAGGTCTTTTACAGCCTCATCCGTGCCGGGGACTAAAGGGATATTATATGCCTTTACAGCCTGTTTTGCAGCGAGCTTGCTGCCCATAGTCTCGATAGCGTCTTCATCGGGTCCGATAAAAATAAGTCCGGCTTTTTTCGCTGCCGAGGCGAAGGCAGCATTTTCGGAGAGGAAACCATACCCGGGATGAATAGCTTGGGCTCCGGTGCGCAACGAGGCATCGATAATTTTATCGATTTTGAGGTAGCTTTCCGAAGATGGCGCCGGCCCAATACAGATGGCTTCGTCGGCATAACGGACAAACGGCGCAGTTCTGTCTGCTTCGCTGAATACCGCAACTGTTGATATGCCCATTTCTTTGGCAGAACGCATTATTCTTAGGGCAATCTCACCTCGGTTCGCAACGAGGATTTTGTCTATTTTCTTTGGATTCATTTCGTTTTGTAATGGTTGAGCAGCAGTTGCTGAAACTGCGAAATTGGCAATATTCGTTTTAGCAGTACACTCATTTTTTGCATTAACGGAGCAGGTCTTGCAATCCTTGGAGGATTGTTTCGCAATACCTTACTGAGAATTCTTTCAGCCATTTCTTGCGCCGACATGGCAAGTTGCACTTCCCGATTAATTTGTTCATGAATCTTCGGGAAATCTCCGTAATCGTTCGTTCCGGAACCACTCATAATTCGTTTGCCTGAGATGTCTGAACGAAAATCACCCGGCTGGATAATGCTTGTTTTTATTCCAAATCGAATAAGCTCCATTTGCAAGGTTTCGGCATACCGGTCGAGTGCCGCTTTGGTAGCGGAGTAAACTCCCCGGTAGGGAAGACCGAATTCAGAGGCAATGCTGGAGATAAAAACAATTTGCTTTCCTTTTCCCGCTTTAAGAAGGGGAAGGCAATAGCGTGTAATTTCGGCAGGGCCAAAAAAATTAGCATCGAATGCCCGCAAGAGATCCTCGCGGGTGGTATATTCTAACGGCCCCATTACTCCGGTTCCTGCATTATTTATCAGCAAATCAATCTTTCCATAGGTTTCCCGAATGAACCCGCACCGGCCTTCCAGTTCCGCTACTCGTGAAAAATCAATAGCGATAAATTCGATTTCAGGATAGTTTGATGCTATTGATGCAGGATTACGACTACTTCCTATTACCTTCCAACCCCTGCGAACAAGCTCTACGGCAAGGGCCAATCCTAGCCCCGAACCTGCGCCGGTTACAAATGCTATGGGTTTTTTTTCGTGCACTCTCTTGTCGAGGTCAAAAAAATAAGGCAAGCCTTAGATATCGCATCGCTACAACCACCTACCCTTGCTCCGTTCCCGGCCTGGGGGGTTCAGCAGGAGCTGATCGTATTAGACTTGCCTCACTGCAAAGATACGACATTATGATTAAAAGCTCTCGCTTCTCTTATCTTTGCTTCATAAAATTCAGCAAGAATGACTCAGGTAGCCCTCCGGTCAGGATTAATCGGCGGTTTGGTTTGTGTGCTCTACAATTTCACGCTCTATCTCGCTGGCTTGGAGTACTTCGCCCATCGATGGCTGCCGATGGGGATTTTCGTTATTGTGTTTTTTTTTCAATTTCAAACGGCTTACACAGTTCGAAGGAACAATTCTACTTCCGACCAGTCCGCAGGCTCTTTGGACACTTCTGTCGGGAGCGCGAGCCCATCGGCAATGGGATATTTAAGCTACGGGCAGGCCTACAAAGTGATGGTGATAGTAGGCTTGCTTTCATTGGCAGTGTTGATGCTATACAACATAATTTTGTATAATGTCGTTAATACTGACTTGGCATCTATGGTAAAGGAAATTACTATTGAGCGAATGGTTCAAACGATGGAGAATTGGAATGTAGCCGATACAATTATTGATGAAACGGTCACAGAATTTGACAAGGTTCTTGAAGATAGCTATAAGCCCCTGGGAGCAATTAAGTCTTTTCTGGTTCAGTCGCTCTTTATTGTCGTAATGACCGCTTTTTTTGCGCTCATTCCTAAACGAATCGCTGCTTACTAAGATAAGTTATGGATGTTTCTATTGTTATCCCTTTATACAACGAAGAAGAAAGCCTGAAGGAATTGTGTGCTTGGATTCTTAAGGTATTTGATTCGTATAACTTTCAGGGAGAAGTGATTTTAGTCGATGACGGCAGTCGCGATAATTCCTGGGCGGAAATTTCTTCCCTTGCTGCTTCAGATAAGCGCGTTAAGGCGCTGCGTTTCAATCGGAACTATGGAAAGTCGGCAGCTCTGAACGAGGGTTTTAAGCGCGCAGCGGGTGATGTGGTAATAACGATGGATGCAGATCTTCAGGATTCTCCGGATGAAATTCCTCCTCTTGTGGAGATGGTAGCAAAACAGGGTTTTGACCTGGTATCGGGTTGGAAAAGGAAGCGCTATGATCCATTTACAAAGACCTTGCCGACAAAGTTGTTTAACTGGGCAACACGAAAGATGTCCGGAATTCATTTGCACGATTTTAATTGTGGCCTCAAGGCCTATCGAAACGAAGTAATTAAAAGTATTGAAGTGCAGGGCGAGATGCATCGGTATATTCCTGTGCTTGCGAAGCGTGAAGGCTATTCCAGAATAGGTGAGAAAGAGGTAAGGCACAGTCCGAGAAAGTATGGGGTTACAAAATTTGGTATGGAACGTTTTGTGAATGGCTTTCTGGACCTTCTCACCATTGCGTTTATATCGCGTTTCGGAAGAAAACCCATGCATCTCTTTGGAACCCTGGGGATTTTTATGTTTGTTATAGGAGCTTTGGCTTTCGCCTGGATTGGTGGCAGCAAGCTGTATTATCTTTCCGTCGGCATAGAAGCCAAGAATATCGCAGATCAGAGCGTTTTCTACATCGCTCTCAGTACTATGATTATAGGAACCCAGCTTTTTCTTGCCGGATTTCTGGGCGAACTAATTGCGCGAACAGACCCGAAGCGACAGGCCTATAAGATTCGGGAAGAGTTGGATAACAGTGATAAGCAGCCTAAATAATTACTGGGAATAAACGTTAATCAGGTGATTTTGGTTTTCCTCTGACTGTCAAAGTTATTCGGGTTCATAATAAATCTGGTGGGGCCTCAGCGAGGTTAAACAAGGCCCCCTGATATCTTCCGAGTTAGTCTAACCGCCGCAATTGTTGGTAACAAAAAGAGGCTACACCTTACCCGGATACAGCCTCTTTCGATTCTTTTTCGCTGCAGCGGCTACTGCTTGATTATTCTCTTGGTAATCGCTTTATCACCATTGCTTATGCGAATAAGATACATTCCGCTTTCAAGCTCATTAAGGTCAAGCGTTCTGCGAAAATGCGTCTGATTGGAGCCATAGTTCAGCGCATACACGTTTCTTCCAAGCTCATCAAATAGTTCGAGGATTACTTCTTTGTCGGGCTGGAGATTGTTAAATACAACTTGAATGTCAAATTCAAAGGGATTGGGGAAGAAGTCGAAATCAACATCGAGTTCAGGGCTCACGAATTCATCGAAAACCTCGCCAAATCCGCCATTGTATATACAGGAGCCGTCATCCATCGTGGCGTTAGGATTGAAGTTCAAGGCTTCAGCGTTCATACAGCCTGCTATTGCGCAATTTCCGTTAATGGAAATCAAATCCATTGTATAGTCCCCGTATAACAATGTTCCTTCCGCAACCAGTTGGTCTTCTCCCAAAATCATGTAATATCCTCCATTCCAACCATCTCCCCAGGAGTCGAACATATGAAATTCGTAACACCCGTCGGGCAGGCACAACTCAATGGCATAGCCGGACCAGCTGCTGTAATTATCTCCGGAAGCTATCACAACGCCTCCACTATCTCTTAGTTCCCAGGAAATTTCGTACCCCCATGTTTGAGTGTTGAGCAGCAGCAGTAAAGGATTGTAATTGCATAATTCATTAAAGTACTGGCAAGAACCATCATCAACTGTTGCATTCGGATCAAAATTAAGGGCTTCAGGATTGGTGCATCCGAAGTAGCTTTCCTCATTGCCACACTCGGCGTTTACTGAAACGAGATCGGTCTGAATGCTGCCGTACTGCAATCCGCCCTGAGCTATAATTTCGCCGTTTAAAGAAATACTGTATACTGCGCCGTTCCACCCATCGCCGAAAGAATCTGCCAGAAGCAAGGAATAACATCCGTCGGGCAGGCAATAAGCGAAGGTTGCGTATTGATTTAGGGCAAGCCCATTGCCATTTCCGGAGGCTACTTCAAGTCCATATTCGTTTATAAAACTCCAGGTAATTTCACTTGGGAAGTTACCAGTGAATAGGGTATATAAGATGGTGTGGTCTTCGCATGGTTGCGGATATGTGCAGGAACCATCGTCTTCGTTGGCATTCGGTTCGTAGTTAAGGGCTTCAGGGTCGGTGCAGCCGCTAACCGGGCAGCCCCCGTTTAGAGAGAAATATGCTGTTTCTTGGCCAAGCTCAATGTCGAGCGACTCGTTAATGAGCTGCAAACCGTCGTAGTTAATCCAAAAATAACCATTATACCATCCTGTATTCCCCGCGGAATTATACATGTTAACGGTATAGCAATCGCTGGTCGCTGGCAAGCATAAATCAATGTATTCTATTTGAACGTTGCCAAGATTATTTACATTGATAAGTTCATTGCCCTCGTCATCTAAAATTTGCAGCCCTATTTCACTGCCATTGCTGAAGGTGCAGATGTAAAGTGTTGCTGAAATGCCTTCACAGGGCTCAGGATAAATGCAGGAGCCATCGTCGGTATTCGCCCAGGCGTAATAATTGCTCGCATCGGGATCCGTACAGCCAAACATTACAGGTATGCAACTTCCGTCGTTAAGCGTAGCTTCAGGGTTGTAATTGAAGGCCACGGGATCCGTGCATCCGAAAAGTAGTATAGGGTTACATTCTTCGGCATTTAGCGTAAAGGAAACCGTTCCAATACTTCCATGTTCCACTCCGCCGATGTAGAGTGTCTCTCCGTTGGCGGCGAGGGTTATTATGCCGCCATTCCAACCATCTCCGAAAGAATCGTACATCACGAGTGTGTAACATCCGTCTGCAAGGCAGGTAAAGTCGGAGTATTGCCAATAATTATTGTAATATTCTCCTCCGGACCATACCATTTCGCCATTTTCGTTGAGTAAGGACCAGCTTATTTCGGCTGACCAATAAGCTGTCGCTACGGTTACGATTAGGGTGTTGTCTTCGCAAGCCTCCGGAAATAGGCAGCTTCCATCGTCGACATTGGCCAAAGGATCGAAGTTGAGCGCCATCGGGTCGGTACAGCCGGAATACGGACATGACTGGTCGAAAGAAAACGTAATAGTTTCGCTGCTCAGATTATAGTCTAGAAAATCAAGTGTCAAATATCCCAGAGGACTTGTAATCCATAGGTATCCACCATTCCATCCGTTATTCCCCCCATTATTGGACATTATCACCGTGTAGCATGCTGTCGAGTCTATACAGATGGGGAAATAGGAATACGCCCAGTCGTCCAATTGCGATAGCGACAATACGCTATTCCCATATTCATCGATAATTTCAACAGCGAACTCTTCGCCATTCTCGCCGGTGCTCACGTGGATTTCTGCCGTTATTCCTTCTTCACAAACTATTGGATAGATGCAGGATCCATCTTCTGTGTTTGCTACCGCATTAAAGTTTAATGCCATTGGATCCATGCAGCCTGGGAATGCAGCTTCGCAATTTTCTGTATTAATGCCGAAAACGGTCCATTCAGAAGCGCCATAATCGAGAGTGCCCAAGGCAATGGTTTCAATTCCATATCCAAGAGTTAGATTGGCACCATTCCACCCGTCGCCGAAGCCATCTATCATTGAGACTGAGTAGCAGCCGTCCGGCAGACATACCTGAAAGGTATAGAAGGAATTATTTGCCAGGGGATTGCCCTGCAGTTCATCGCTCAGGCTAAACATCAGAACAGAATCCTGATTGTATATTTCAAGATCAATTTCCGAGGCCCAATCCTCCGTTTGAAGACTCAGGTAAGCGAGGTTATATTCACACATAAATTGGGCGCTGCCAGCGGAAGCACACAAGAATATTATACCCACGAGGTTGAGGAATTTCTTTGTCATAGCGGCAAGGATTAAGGTATTCGCGTTTAAAAAAAGATAAACGAAGCTGCTTCTGACTACAAGACCCTTGGGGAAAAGAAAAGGTTGCTTTAATCGGAAATTACGCCACTGCCAATCAGTTCAGTACCAGAATACCATGCTGCAAATTGCCCGGGAGCTATGCTTTTTTGGGCTTCGTTAAAGAGAATATACAATCCTTCGTCTTTGCGGAAAAGCGTTGCTTCCTGGAGTGCCTGCCGGTAGCGTATACGCACGGCGTAGCGCGCTTCCTGGCCGGTTTGCAATTTCAGATCTTCCCGAACCCAGTGTATGTCTGCAGCGTGGATAAACAAGCCTCTGCGCCACAAACCGGGATGTCCTTCGCTCTGGCCAACATAAATGATGTTCTTTACAGTATCTGTCGCCAAAACGAATACGGGCTCGGCAAAACCGCCAATGTGAAGACCTTTTCGCTGGCCAATGGTATAATAATGGGCGCCCTGGTGTTCCCCAATTATTTTTCCCATTTTTTCTTGGTAAACAAATGGGCTGCAATAGCGCTTCAGTTCGTTTTCGGATGAACCCGGAGCCGATTCATTTACCGGCTTGGCTTCTGACTTTGCCATAGTAAGTGTTTCGGGTTCAACCAAAATTACGCGGCCTTTTTTAGGGAGCAATTGCTGTTGCAGAAAATCCGGGAGCCGCACCTTACCAATAAAGCAAAGTCCCTGGGAATCCTTTTTTTCTGCGGTTATAAGTCCGGCATTCCTCGCGAGGGCTCGCACTTCGGCTTTTTTCAGATGGCCAATGGGAAAAAGCGCCCGGGACAGCTGGTGCTGGCTCAGTTGGCAAAGGAAGTAACTTTGATCTTTCTCGTTGTCCATTCCACTCAGCAAGTGGTGAATTTGGGTTCCATCTGGCGCTGCAGTGGTTTCACGACGGCAGTAATGGCCCGTTGCAACGAAATCCGCTTTCAATTGAAGCGCAGCGTTGAGAAAGAGATCGAATTTAATTTCGCGATTGCAAAGTACATCGGGATTAGGTGTTCGGCCCTTTTCGTATTCAGCGAACATGTAGTCGACTATACGCTTTTTATAGTCTTCGCTGAGGTCGAGAACCTGAAATGGGATGCCGAGGGTTTCCGCCACTATCATCGCATCGTTGGAGTCGTCAATCCACGGGCACTCATTGTCTATGGTTACGCTGGAATCATGCCAGTTCCGCATAAAAATCCCTATAACCTCGTGGCCCTGCTGTTGCAGTAACCAGGCGGCTACACTCGAATCTACCCCTCCGGAAAGGCCTACGACTATGCGATGCTTCACAAGGCAAAGTTACGATGTAATATCTACTGTTATATCTCTTGTCTTCGTCGCCCTAAATTGGTTTTGAAGCAAAAAATATCTATATTTAGGAGATAATTTTGACGGAGGAGGCAACCCTTTTTATGATTTCCGTCATATATGATGTCAGCGTATGGCAGACAGCCTTTGGGGAGACGATGAACTTATTACCGGATGCCGTCTTGGAGATCGAAAGGCGCAGCGGAGGGTGTATGAGTTATATTATGGGAAGATGAAGGCCGTTTGTCTGCGTTACAGCAGGAACGTAGAACTCGCCGAAGATTTAGTTCAAGACGGGTTCATGAAGGTCTTTACAAGTATTGAACGCTACGACGGCAAAGGCTCCTTCGAGGGCTGGATTCGGAGAATAATGGTGAATCTTGCCATTGATCAATTCCGGAAACAGAAACACGATTTCGTGTTACTCGGAGAAAATCAGGAAATCGAAGATTTTCTGGAGTCAGCAGAGGAAGAAGATGATAATACTCCGGCCTATGATTTTAAGCCGGAAGTTATTATGGCGGCTATGCAGAAATTAAGCCCTGCCTACCGCACTATTTTTAACCTCTATGTCTTCGAGAATATGTCTCATAAAGACATAGCTGAGGCGTTAAATATCAGTATCGGAACTTCGAAATCGAACCTAGCTAAGGCAAGAAAGAATTTAAAACAACTATTATTGAAGGATTTCTATAGAGCTGATGGATAATAATTTAAGCAATTTCGAACGTAGCATCAAAGAAAGCTACGAATCGTTTGAGGTTCCCTTCGATCAGTCCGGTTGGACCGCAGTGGAGGATAAACTTAAAGCTCAGTCATCCGGATTTTCCGGAAGATATTCCGCCATATTCGTTGCTGCTA
>Ga0315906_10004877_pt1 | contig 16998 bp, 15 predicted proteins | sample LakEriMetagenome_4_FD_203526 | JGI IMG/M metagenome (GOLD analysis project Ga0315906, IMG submission 203526) | Freshwater fungal communities from buoy surface, Lake Erie, Ohio, United States - Buoy 2 MA122 | ecosystem: Environmental > Aquatic > Freshwater > Lake > Lake biofilm | place: USA... | reverse complement strand
ATTTCGATGCCGGTGAGAAAACGGCCCAGGTGGGAGAGCACCCGCGCCAGCAGCTTGAAACCGTGCTGCCACAACCAGTGGCTGGCACGGTGGATGATCAGCATGTGGATGCCAGGGTACGCCAGCAGCAACTCGAGCGTGTTGCGGGCCGCGGGGTCGCGCGCGTAAATGCTGCGAATGTCTTCTCTCAGATGCTGGAACATGGGGAGGGTTCGCCGGTGTTAGGATGGGTCTTGGATGGGCAAGACCCGGGAAGCGAAAGAAGGCGATGACGACAGACAAGGAAGACGCCCCCCGGGGGCGGCTGAGCATACTACAAGTGGCCCAGAGCGTGATCGCGGCCAGTATTGGTGTGCAGAGCAACCGCAACCGGGAGCGCGACTTCCATCAAGGTTCGGCCAGGACCTTCATCATCGCGGGACTCATCGGCACGCTGCTCTTCGTCCTCACCGTGTACACGGTGGTCTCGCTGGTCCTCGAGGCCAGCGGAGCCGGCTGAGGACACGCCTCCTCAGGCCGGCAGGCGTGCCAACTGCTCGCTGAAGCGGGCGATCTGGTCCCGATTGTCTGCGGCGCGACGCCGCTCCTTCTCCACCACTTCCGCCAGTGCCCGCTCCACGAATGAGGCATTGGCGAGCTTCGCCTCCACCCGCTCCAGATCCTGCTCGAGGCGAGCGATCTCCTTGGTGAGTCGCTCACGTTCCACTGCCGGGTCGATCAGATCGAGCAAAGGCACGAGGATGGTCATGTCCCCTGCCAGTGCCGTGGTGGCATCGGCCCCGCCAGCTTCCGCGCTGTCTTCCAGCGTCTCCAATCGGGCGAGATGACGAATGGATGCCTCCATGGCCTTCAGCCAGCTGCGCTCCTCGGCACTGCCCCCATGGACGCGAACCGGAATGCGCTTGGCGGGTTCCAGGTTGTTTTCCGCGCGAATCCTCCGCACCCCGAGAATGAACTGACGTACCCAGGCGATGGCGCGATCAGCAGGCTCGTCTGCCGCGAACTCTGCCACCTGTGGGTAGGCACGGTTCATCAAGGTCTCAGCCTGGCGCCCGAGCATCGGCGCGACCTGCATCCAGATCTCCTCGGTGATGAAAGGCATCAGCGGATGCAGCATGCGCAGCGTGACTTCGAGCACATCCACCAGCGTGTGGCGCGTGGCGTCCTTCACGTCCTCCGCCGTACCCGGATCGTTCAACGTCACCTTGGCGAGTTCGATGTACCAGTCGCAATATTCGTCCCAGATGAATTCATACAGTGCCTGGGCCGAGAGGTCGAAGCGGTAGTTCTCGAAACCTGCGGTGACATTGACGAGCGCAGCGCGCAGGCGATGCCGGATCCAACGCTCCGGGAGCCCGAGTGCAGGTTCCGACGGTGCTTCCGGCAGGCGGCGCTCGCCCACCACCATCTGCACGAAACGTGAGGCGTTCCAGATCTTGTTGCAGAAATTGCGGTAGCCGTCGATCCGCCCGAGATCGAAACGGATATCGCGGCCCTGGGTAGCCATGGCCGCAAACGTGAAGCGCAATGCATCCGTGCCGTAGCCCGGAATACCGTCCGGAAACTGGCGCCGCGTCGCTGCTTCAATTTTCGGGGAGTCTTCGGGGCGCATCAGTCCCACGGTTCGTTTGCCGACCAGCGGTTCCAGTGCGATGCCGTCGATGAGGTCGATAGGGTCCAGGATGTTGCCCTTGGACTTGGACATCTTGTTGCCTTCGGCATCGCGCACCAGGCCATGGATGTAGACCTCCCGGAACGGCACGTCGCCCATGAACTTCATGCCCATCATGATCATGCGGGCCACCCAGAAGAAGATGATGTCGAAACCCGTCACCAGCACGCTGGTGGGATAGAAACGGCTGAGCTCCGGAGTGCTGTCCGGCCAGCCCAGCGTGGAGAAGGGCCACAGCGCGGAGGAGAACCACGTGTCCAGCACATCCGGATCCTGGGTCAGTATCACCTCCGGCCCGAGATTGGCCTTGTTGCGGGCCTCAGCTTCAGTACGACCCACGAAAATCCTGCCGTCCGCGTCATACCAGGCGGGTATGCGGTGTCCCCACCAGAGCTGGCGCGAGATGCACCAGTCTTCGATGTTGCGCATCCATTCAAAGTAGGTTCGCGTCCAGTTCTCCGGCACGAAGCGGATGCGGCCATCTTCCACACACGCAATCGCCGGCTCTGCCAGCGGTGCAATGCGCACGAACCATTGATCGGTCAGGAAGGGCTCAATCACGGCCTGCGAGCGATCACCCCGCGGCACCATCAACTTGTGGGCGTCGATTCTTTCAATAAGGCCTTGAGCTTCCAGATCGGCCACGATGCGCTTGCGTGCCTCGAAGCGGTCGAGGCCGCGGTAGGCCAGCGGTGCCTCGTCATTGAGGGCCGCGTGGGCGGTGAAGATGTTGATCTTCGGCAGAGCGTGCCGCTCGCCCACGGCGTAGTCGTTGAAGTCATGAGCGGGTGTGATCTTCACGCAACCCGAGCCGAAGGCGGGGTCGACATAAGTATCCGCAATCACGGGAATGTTCCGGTCGCACAAGGGCAGGCGTACGGATTTCCCAATCAGGTGCTGATAACGCTCATCCTCCGGGTGCACGGCCACTGCGGCGTCGCCCAGCAGCGTTTCGGGGCGCGTGGTGGCGACGACGACATGACCGCTGCCATCTTCCAGTGGGTAGCGGATATGCCAGAGGCTGCCCTGCTCTTCGGTGGCCACCACTTCCAGATCGGAAATGGCGGTGTTCAGCACCGGATCCCAGTTGACCAGACGCTTGCCCCGGTAGATGAGACCCTCCTCGTGCAAGCGCACGAAGACCTCGGTCACGGCACGCGAAAGTCCCTCGTCCATCGTGAAGCGCTCGCGGCTCCAGTCCATGGACGCACCCATGCGCCGCAACTGCTGAGAGATGGTGCCGCCGGACTCGGCCTTCCACTCCCACACTGCCGCCGTGAACTTTTCGCGGCCGAGATCGTGACGCGACAAACCCTTCAGGCCGAGCTGCCGCTCTACCACCATCTGGGTCGCGATTCCGGCGTGGTCGGTGCCGCATTGCCAGAGGGTGCCCTTGCCGGCCATGCGCTGGTAGCGGATGAGGGCATCCATCAGGGTGTCCTGGAAGGCGTGACCCATGTGCAGGCTACCGGTGACATTCGGCGGCGGCAGCATGATGCAGTAGGGTTCGCCCGCGCCGTCAGCGGCAAAGAAACCAGCGGCCTCCCAGGCCCGGTAGCGTTCCTGCTCGATCTTGCCCGGCTCGTAGGTCTTGGCAATGGAGGCGGGCACGGGCCCGGCTGTTTGCCCCGCTGTGGGGGTGGAATCTTGCGCGGTCATGGCGGGCTCTTCTGATGAATTGAGTGGTTTTTCCGGTCGGCGCGGTGTCATGCCCGCAAGAGTGCCCTTGAAACCCAGCGTGCCGGGGTCCAGCCCCTGCACGCGGTCTGTCAGGCGGGGGGGCACTCCCCGGGCCAGGAATTGGCGGTTACGCCGGGAGGAGTCTGGTTCGCCGGCCAAGGGCTCAGGCCTGCCGGGTTGCGAGCGGATACCCCCGGTCCTTGTAGAACCGCCAGCGATCCCTGGCGAGTTGCCGGGTATGCGGATCGTGGCCCGTGGTCTCCACCACGCGCTCGAACTGGCTGAAGAAGGTCGGCACCTCCACATGGAGGTTGAACAGGGTATCCATCAAATCTGGCGGCTGGGGCACACAACCCAGCAGGATTTTCACCTGGGGCGCGGCAGGGGTGCCTGCCAGCGCATGCGGCACAAAGCTGGTGTCGTGGAAGGTCCACAGCAGCTCGTCGAGGCTCGCCATCATGTCTTCGTCCAGGCAGTGGACATACACACTGCGACCGGCCTGCCATGCCTGCTCCACGAGTTCACAGACGCGCACGTCATGCTGGCGGCGCGTCTCCTCGGGCCAATGATGGAAATCGACGCTGGTCACGTCCGCGTGGTGTGGCTGCGCTTGAGCAGGAATTCCATGAGCAACGGCACCGGCCGGCCCGTGGAGCCCTTGGCCTTGCCGCCAGTCCAGGCGGTGCCTGCGATGTCGAGATGCGCCCAGTGGTAATCACGCGTGAAGCGGGCAAGAAAGCAGGCTGCGGTGATCGTGCCGGCCTCGCGCCCACCCACATTTGACATGTCCGCAAAGGGACTGTCGAGCTGCTTCTGGTAGTCATCCCACAAAGGCAGACGCCAAGCCCTGTCGCCGGACGCCTGGCCCGCCTCGAGCAGTTCGTTGGCCAAGGGGTCGTGATTGCTCAGAAGGCCGCTGGCGTGGCTGCCCAGCGCAATCACACAGGCCCCGGTGAGGGTGGCGATGTCGATGACCACCGCGGGTTCAAAGCGCGCACACCAGGTGAGGGCATCACAGAGAATCAGGCGGCCCTCGGCGTCGGTGTTGAGAATCTCGATGGTCTGACCGGACAGGCTGGTCACCACATCCCCCGGCTTGACCGCGTTGCCATCGGGCATGTTCTCGGTGGCCGGCAAGACGCCCACCACATTGATCGGCAGCTCCAAGGTGGCAACGGCCTTCATCACGCCCAGCACACTGGCCGCACCCGTCATGTCGAATTTCATTTCATCCATGGCGGCCGCCGGCTTGATGGAGATGCCGCCGGAATCGAAGGTCACGCCCTTGCCCACCAATACCACCGGCTTGTCCTTGCGATCGCCGCCCTTGTACTCGAGGGCGATCAGTTTTGGCGGCTGGCGGCTGCCCTGCGCGACGGCGAGCAGCGCACCCATGCCGAGCTTGCGCATCTCTGCTTCGCTGACCACGGTCACCTTGAGGGAGGGGAACTCCTTGGCGAGTGCCTGCGCGGTGGCGGCAAGGTGCGAGGGCGTGCAGTGGTTGCCGGGCAGATTGGCGAGATCCCGCGTGAGATCCATGCCTTGGGCAATGCCATGTCCGAGACGGGCTCCGGCCTCGACGGCCGCACTCTGGCTGGCGTCACTGAGAATCTGCAGGCGGGAGAGCTGCGGCTTGCGGGAGGGTTTGGATTTGAGCTGGTCGAAGCGGTAGCGCGCGCTGCTGAAGACCACGGCCATCTGCCGGGCCTTCCAGGTGACGTCGCGGTCGTGCACGTTCACTTCCAGCAAGGCGCTGGCCGCGGTGCGCAGACCCGCCTCACAGAGGGCCTTCGCCGCGGTCGTGAGTACCCGTTGATACTCGCTGCCGGAGATGCCGTCTTGGCGCCCGCTGCCCACCAGCAACACGCGCTCCGCGCTGATTCCCCCCACGTCGGGCAGCATTAGCGCTTCCCCGGGATTGCCGCTAATATCGCCGCGCTTGATCACACGACTGAGCGCACCCCGCGAAGCCCTGTCCAGGGCCTGGGCACACGGGCTCAGACGTTTGCCCGAGTGGACTGCCACCGCGATGCAGGCGATTTTCAGGGTTCGAGCGCTACCGAGTTTGACCGAAATCTCCATCTTGAGCCGTCCTCCAGAGGTGCATCGCGTATCAGGGAACCGACCCGGGGTGAGCCGGCGTTGGGTAACGATGGAGTGTATGCGCAGGCTCCGCGAGGCGTAAAGCACACCTACCCCATGAAGATTCTCGACCGCTATATCGGCTGGAACATCATCGCGGCGACGGCCACGGTACTCCTTGTGCTGGTCTCGATATTCACCTTCTTCGCCTTCATCGATCAGCTCGATGACCTGGGGCGCGGCACCTATGGGCTCGGCAAGATCGTGCTTTTCGTGCTCTTCAGCGTTCCCACCCTCACCTACGAACTTTTTCCCATGGCGGCGCTCATCGGCTCGTTGATCGGCTTTGGCACGATGATGCGCAACGGCGAGCTGGCGGTGATCCGCTGTGTGGGCGTGAGCAAGGGGCGGGTGGTTTACGCAGTCATCAAGGCCGGCATGGTGCTCCTGGTGTCCGCCATGCTGGTGGGAGAATTCATCGCCCCGCCCGCAGAGCGCTTCGCGCGGGACTACCGCAGCCTGGCCATCAATGAACGGGTCACGTTCAAGTCGGAAAACGGTTTCTGGGCGCGCGACGGCGACAGCTACATCAACATCCGGGAAATCCTGCCCGGGGATCAGCTGCGGGATGTGTTCATCTACGAGTTCGATGCCGAAAACCGGCTGCGCTTGAGCACGCATGCGGAATTTGCGCGCTATACCAATCAGGAGTGGATGCTGGAGAACATCTCCCAGACCCTGCTCAAGGATGACGGGCTGGAACGGCGCACCCTTCCCGAAGCTGCCTGGGATTCCATCCTGAAACCGGATCTCCTGCAGATGGTGACCATCAACCCGGACAGCCTCTCCATCTGGAGCCTCGCCAAATACAGCCGCTTCCTGCGCACCAATGGCCAGAATGCCCAGCGTTATGAGCATGTGATGTGGTTGAAGATCACCTATCCCATCGCCACCGTGGTGATGGTGGTACTGGCGGTGCCGATGGTGTTGCGGGCGAGCCGCAGCGTGACAGTTGGACAGCGCGTGCTGGTGGGGGCCCTGATCGGTCTTGGCTTCCACCTCCTGAACCAGGCGGCGGGCCACATCGGCGTGGTCTACGAGATTCTGCCGGTGCTGAGTGCCACCGGACCGGCACTGATGATGGGACTGGTGGCTGCCTGGCTGCTGGCGCGCACCCCTTAAAACGCCGATGCGATGAGCGTGAAACGCTGACCCCGGTGGCCCGTGCTCAGCGCTGGTGGGGGCGGGGACGAAAATCCCGGACGAGACGGGTGCCGGAAATCAGGTCATGCCAGGCTGCCCGTTCGGGGTTCCACAGCGCCCGCCAGAAACCGAGCCCCGCAGGCAGCCAGCTCAGCAAACCCGCCGCAAAGCGGACGGCCGCCTGGGCCCAGGAAACCGGGCCACCGGTGCGGGCGTCAATGAGACGAATCTTCCAGCTCTGCATGCCGAGCGTGCGGCCCCTGCGCCAGCTGTAACCGAGGTAACCGAAGGCCGCGAGGCACAGCCAAGCGCTGAACAGGGCGTTGTTCGGCGCGATTGCCTCGCCCCCATGCAGCGCCACCACCGGAATGCCGGCCACGAACAGCACGCCGAAGAGGGCCAGGATGTCGTAGAGGATGGCGCCAAGGCGACGCCACAGGGAGACTCCGAGCATCGCGGCGGTAACAACTGGCTGGGCGTTCATCAGGTGAGTCTCTGCGCACTGGGGCGGCGAAGAAATCTGTCACAAACCCGGGCTTTAAGGAAGCCGCGACACGGGCACTTTTTGCTACCATCCGCAGGTTAGCCCGAGACGGTTCCCCAGGGTGCAATCCGGCCGCGAGCCGGCGCCTCGCCCACCGTCCCATGCAAGGCCAAGTGCCACACAATACTGCCGAGGAGGAAATCAGAGATGGCGCAGACAAATTCGAGGCCCACCGCGGGTCAGGAGCCGCTCCGGCTCGACGCCGCCGTAATCGGCGCCGGTGTCGCCGGCTTGTATCAGCTTCACCAGCTTCGGCAACAGGGATTCGCCGTCAGGGCTTTCGACACTGCATCAAATGTGGGTGGCACCTGGTACTGGAATCGTTATCCCGGTGCGAAGTTTGATTCCGAGTCCTACATCTACCAGTACCTGTTCGATGAAAAGCTCTACAAGGACTGGAGCTGGAGCGAGCGCTTCCCGGGCCAGCCCGAGATTGAGCGCTGGATGAACTACATCGCCGACCGGCTCGACCTGCGCAAGGACATCCAGCTCAGTACCACCATTGCCTCCGCGCATTACCAGGAAGCCACCGGTCGCTGGACCCTCACCACTACCGACGGCCAGGTCATCGATACCCAGTTCGTCATCAGTTGCTGCGGCATGCTCTCTGCCCCGCTGGAGCGCGTGTTCCCCGGTCAGGAGTCATTCAAGGGCCGCATCTTCCACACCTCGCGCTGGCCCAAGGAACAGATCGATTTCACCGGCAAGCGCGTTGGCGTGGTCGGCACCGGTGCCACGGGCATCCAGGTCATCCAGACCATTGCCTCCCAGGTGGGTCACCTCAAGGTGTTCGTGCGCACGCCCCAGTACATCACGCCGATGGCCAACCCGCATTACGGCGAAGCGGAGCAGGCAGCCTACAAGCAGCGCTTCGAAGAGCTGCGCCAGACCCTTCCGAATACCTTCTCCGGATTTGAATACGACTTCGAGAATGGCCCGTGGGCCGAGCTCTCGGCAGAACGACGGTTGGAGATTCTGGAAGCCAACTGGAAGTTCGGCTCGCTGAAACTCTGGCTTGCCACCTGTCCGGAACTCTTCACTGATCCGGAAGTGAGCGAGGAGATTTCCGAGTTTGTACGCAAGAAGATGCGTGAACGGCTGAAGGATCCCAAGCTCTGCGAGATGCTCATTCCCACCGACTACGGCTACGGCACGCATCGCGTGCCGCTGGAAAGCGGTTATCTCGAGGTCTACCACCGTTCGAATGTGGAAGCGGTCAGCGTCAAGAACAACCCGATCGCGGAAGTGGTACCGGAAGGCATCAAGCTTGCCGACGGCACTGTGCACGCAGTGGATATCCTTATCCTTGCCACGGGCTTCGATGCCGGCTCCGGCGCACTCAGTCGCATCGATGTGCGTGGCCGCGGCGCACGCTCGCTGGCCGAGGAATGGCGGCGCGACATCCGCACCGCACTCGGCTTGATGGTGCACGGCTATCCCAACCTGTTCACGACTGCCGCGCCGCTGGCACCGTCTGCGGCGCTCTGCAACATGACGACCTGTCTGCAGCAGCAGACCGAGTGGATCACCAGCTGCCTCGTCAACATGCGCAGCAAGGGCGCAAAACTGATGGAAGCAAGCAAGGAAGTCCAGGACGACTGGGTGGCCCACCACGATGAAATCGCCAATGCCACGCTCGTGACCAAGACGGACTCCTGGTACATGGGCTCCAATGTCGATGGCAAGCCGCGTCGCTTGCTGTCCTACATCGGGGGCGTTGGCCAGTACAAACAGAAGTGCGATGCGTTGACCAGCCAGGGTTACCCGGGCTTCAGCATCCAGTAAACGACGGCAAGCAGGGAGGGGCGCAATGCCCCTCCCTCCCTTTTACGGTTACGGATGACTCAAGGCACGCATCAGGAACTTCGCACCGCGGCACTTGCCGGCTTGGTCGAATGTGACCCTCTCGTAAAATGTCGCCTCGTCGGAGTGCTCTGGCAGGCGCATCAATCAAATGCCTGCACGCTTTCGATCGCGGCCAAGCTCAACCCGCCCGAGACTGCAGGGCGGCCCCAGCGACCTGAACTCGTCCATCCGGCCCGGGTGCCCAGACGACGTCTCGGCTCCCCCGCAGGCCGTGCAGCACTGCTGCATGCGCTGGCCCATATCGAGTTCAACGCCATCAACCTGGCATTGGATGCGATCGCCCGCTTCGCGGATCTGCCGGTCGAGTATTACGAGGACTGGTTGCACGTGGCCTCGGAGGAGGCGCATCACTTCCAGTTGCTGCTGGCCCGCTTGCGCGCCCTGGGGCATGACTACGGGGATTTCCCTGCGCATGAAGGCCTGTGGGAGGCTGCCAGCAAGACCCGGCACGACGTACTGGCACGCATGGCCTTGGTGCCAAGGGTGCTGGAAGCCCGTGGACTGGATGTCACGCCCGGCCTGCAGCAACGCTTGCGTGAAGCGGGCGATGAAGACTCCGCGGCGATACTCGACATCATTCTCCGGGACGAGGTCGGGCATGTGGCGATAGGCAACCGTTGGTTCGATCACCTCTGCGCAGTCCGCGAGCTCCAACCGGCTGCGACCTTCCTCGCGCTGTGCCGGGAGCATGGCATCAAAACACCGCAGCCCCCTTTCAACACGGATGCTCGTGAGGCCGCCGGTTTCTCACGCCAGGAGCTTGATGTGTTCTCCAGGCTCGCTGCCGGCTGAGCCAGCCGCGTGAAGCCCGATCAGGGCTCCTGTTTCAGACGCAGCTTGCGCATGTCGCGAATGCCCTTGAGATGGAAGGCGTTCAGCAGACCCGCGGACAGCCGATGCAGGCGCCAGAAGACTCGCGCGTAGGCGGGGAAGACGATCAGCGCCTCGTTGCGCGTGATGCCCTTCAGGATGCGCTCCGCAGCTTTGTCGCTGTCCAGCGGTGGAAAGGGAATGTTGCGCATCGCTTTTTCCCGATCGACGTTGATGAAGGGCGTGGCGGCAAAGATTCCGGTCTGTATGAAACCCGGACAGACCGCGCTCACCTTCACGCCCAGATCCGCTCCCTCCGCACGCAGTGAGAGCGACAAGCCGACCACAGCGTGCTTGCTCGTCGCATAGGGCACGTTGGTGGGGAAGGGGATGAGGCCCGCCAGCGAGGCAATGTTGATGATGTGGCCATGGCCTTGTCGTGCCATCTGTTTGTAGCCCGCATCAACCCCATTAACCACGCCCATCAGGTTCACATCGAGCACCGCTCGCCAGTGCTCGAGTGAGATGTCGCGCGCCTCACCGGCTATCGAGATGCCCGCGTTGTTGAACATTAAATCGAGCTTGCCGTGTTGAAGCGCCACTTCACGTACCAGTGCGGCGACCGCTTCCGCATCGGTCACGTCGAGGGCATGCGCGGAGCCACTGCCGCCCTCGCGGACAATTGAATCCACAACAGCCTGCGCCGTGTCTCCCTTGATATCCGCGCACACCACGAAGGCCCGGCGACGCGCCAGTGCGCGTGCCAGTGCCGCACCGATGCCCGAACCTGCGCCCGTGATCAGCGCTATTGCGCCGGTGAAGTTGCTCATGCCTTGCTCCCGATGTCCGGTTTTTTGATGGCAATGCGTCGTCCCGCATGCTTTGGCGTCGGCAGATCAGCCTGCTCGGCATGCAAGGCCTTCAGTTGCGCGAGGATGTCGGGCGGGAAAGGGGCGCCACGACGGGTCTCGAGACTCACGTGCAGAGTCATCTGTTCCTGAGTCGCGAGCAACTGGTCGCCGCGAAACATCTCCTGATAGAGGTGGGCGAGCTTCTCGTTGAAATCGAGCACGCGCGTCTCGATGCGCAGCACATCACCGAGGCGTGCCTCATTCTGATAGGTGAGATGCGCCTCCAGCACCATCCAGGAGTTTTGCGTGCGCTGCGTGTACTCGAGGCCCATGCCAAAGCTTTTGACGAAAGCCTCGCCGCCCTCGTCGAAGGCGAGGGAGTAATAAGCCACGTTCATGTGGTTGTTGTAGTCCAGCCAGGCTGGGGGCACGGTGATTTCGAAGGATTTCGGGGCGGCAGGCATGGGAACACCTCACAGGAATGCGCTGGCATCATAGCGCAGGCAGTGGCCCGCACGGCGGCGCAAGGCAGCCCGTGATGCTGCCGCGCAGCATTCAAAATGAAGGAAAAACCCACGGCCACGCCGGTTCAGATCGGGAAACCCGCGCGTTACACTCGGCCGCATCCGGGCAACACCCTCGCTGCGCCCGCCCATCAAATCCACTCTCAAGAGGTGAGCATCATGGAAGTAGGCATTCTTCAAGTCATGCAGAGCTTCGGCTACGACAACATCACGGACGCCGAGGTGTATGACGAGGAAACGCGACTGGCGATCCTGGCCGATGAGCTGGGCTACGACCATGTGTGGACGGTCGAGCATCACTTCGAGGACTACTCCTTTTGCCCGGACAACTTCGTGTATCTGGCCAATCTCGCGGCCAAGACCAAGAACATCCGCCTTGCCACCGGCGCCTGCATCCTGCCCTGGAACCTGCAGCCCCTGCGGGTGGCCGAGAAAGCCGCCCTGCTCGACCTGCTCTCTGGTGGTCGGGCAATTTTCGGCTTCGGTCGTGGTCTCGCCCGCAAGGAGTTCAACCAGTTCGGCATCTCGATGGAAGAATCGCGCGACCGCTTCGACGAGTCCGCGCCTTTGATTCTGGAAGCCCTGGAAACCGGCTGGTTCCCGGAACATGACGGCAAGTACATCCGCCAGCCGAAGGCCCCTCTGCGCCCGGCGCCCACCCGCAGTTGGAAGGATCGCCTGGTGCAGGTGGCCATGAGCCCCGAGTCCGGCCAGGAGGCGGCCAAGCTGGGCGCCCAGATGATGGCCTTCAACTACAAGGCCCCGGATGCCCAGAAGGCGGAGTGCGATGCCTACGCCGAGACCTTCCGCAAGACGCACGGCCGCGAACCCAAGGCACCGTTGCTGACCGACATGGTGGTCTGCGACACCGATGCGACACGGGCGCGTGAAAATGCCGAGAAGTACGTGGCAGGCTACTGCCTCTCCGTGCTGCACCACTACGAGATGATGGGCGAGCACTACAAGGAAGTGAAAGGCTACAAGGCCTATGGAGACGCCGTGGACATGATGCGCGCCGCGGGCAAGGAGGGCGTGGCCAAGGCCTATCTGGAACAACAGGTGTGGGGCACGCCAGACCAGATCCTGCGCAAGCTGGAAGACCGCTGGCACTTCTTCGGCCCCTTCGGTGAACTGTGCGCGTTCCGTTACGCCGGAATCCCCTTCGAGGTGGCCGAGCGCAGCTCCCGCCTGTTCGCCAAGGAGGTCATGCCGGTGCTGCGCAGCTGGACCAAGGAACAGCCGCCCGCCCGGACCTCCGCCGCCGCCTGAGCCCAGCGCCCGAGCCGACCCCGGCCTCCGCGTCGGGGTCAGCTCTTTCTCTTTCCGCCCCCTTTGAAACGAAACACCTCGTCCCCATGTCATACCGGGCGTGGTTTCACTGTTGCCGTGAGGATAGTCCCGGATGAAAAGAATCGGATTGTTTCTGCTGACCAATATTGCGGTGTTGGCCGTGATCTCCATCAGCTTCAAGCTGCTCGGGCTCGATCACGCCAGCATGCAACAGGGTGGTGGCGGTCTCGACTTGAGCGCGCTGCTACTCATGTCCGCCATCATCGGCTTCGCCGGCTCGCTGGTGTCACTTGCCATGTCCAAGTGGACCGCCATCCGCATGATGGGTGCACGCGTCATCGAAACACCGGCCAACCAGACAGAACGCTGGCTGGTGGAGACCGTGCGACGTCAGGCGGAGCAGGCAGGCATTGGTATGCCCGATGTCGCCATCTTCGACGCGCCGGAGCCGAACGCCTTCGCCACCGGCGCGCGGCGCGACAGCGCGCTCGTTGCCGTGAGCACCGGCCTGCTGCGCAACATGAACGAGGGTGAAGTGGAAGCGGTGCTCGCCCATGAAGTGAGCCATGTGGCCAATGGCGACATGGTGACTCTCACCCTCATCCAGGGCGTGGTGAACACCTTCGTGGTGTTTTTCTCCCGCATCGTCGGCCACTTCATCGACCGCGCGGTATTCCGCAATGAGGAAGGCCATGGTCCTGGCTTTTTCATCACGAGCTTTGTGGCGCAGATTCTGTTCGGCATCCTGGCCAGCGCCATCGTGATGTGGTTCTCCCGCCAGCGGGAATTCCGCGCCGATGCCGGCGGTGCTGCTCTCGCGGGTCGCGAGAAGATGATTTCCGCACTGGAGCGGCTGCGGGCGGTCCATGAGCCGCACGACCTGCCGGATCAGCTCGCCGCCTTCGGCATTAACGGCGGACGCATGGGCGGCTTGAAAGCCCTGTTCCTCTCCCACCCGCCGCTCGAAGCACGCATCGAGGCGCTGCGGCAGGGGCGCTGAGCGCGCGACAAGAACGACCGGGGCCTGTTCGGGCCCTGGCATCATGCAGGAGGTCTTGCGGATAGCCCGATAGCGCTGGACCGGGCGGGACCTGGCAGCAGGGAGGTCTCGCCAGCCGTATACTTCTTCCGCACGTTCGCGCCCGGCAAGAATGTGCAGTGTGTCCCCGGCACTCGCCCCGCGGCTTTCCTCAAGGTTCCGACTGTTCTTGAACGCAACCGCCGAGCCTCTGCTCACGCCAGCCTTTGCGCTACTGCTGCTTGCAACGGCGATTGTCGGTCTTTCTTTTTCCACCTATTTCCTGCTGCCCAAATTCCTGGCCGTGGAACTCGCTGCCGACGCCGCCACGATCGGGGCGGTCAGCGCCGTCACGCTCCTTACCACAGTCGTGGTGATGCCCGCGGTGGGTGTTCAGGTGGACCATCATGGTCGCCGGCCTTATGCCTGTGCTGGCGCCTTGATGCTGGCAGCCGGATGCGCCGCCATGTGCTTCGTCGATCGGGTCGGTGTCCTCTTGTGGGCGGCACGCGTCGCGCAAGGCATCGCCTTTCCGCTCTTCTACGTGAGCCTGTCTACCATCGCGACCGATATCGCGCCCCGGGCTCGTGTGGGCCAAGCCATCGGGCTTTTCGGTGGAATCATGATCGCAACCAACGCACTTGGCCCCGCCCTCGCCGAGTGGGGGGCGGCGCTTTTCGGTTGGCGCGTGGTGTTTGGCGCCACGGTCATCGCGGCACTGCTCGCCGCCGGCCTCTCCGGGCTGCTCCCTGATTTCCAACGCCCCCTCGGCCATGGTGAGGCCACTTCCATGAGTTCTGTGGTGCAGCGTCCGGGCATGCTGCGTGTGTTGATCATCGCCGCCCTCACCGGGTGGGCGTTTTCCTCCATGTTCACTTTTCATCAGCCTTGGGCGCTCGTGAGCGGGTACGAACGCGTATCGCTCTATCTCATTGGCTTTGCTGGCGCGGCGATGGTGATGCGCGTTGGCCTGGGCGGCCTTGCGGACAGCTTGGGGCGCGTGCGCGTGGCGCGCGTGTCGTTGTTGCTGTACGTCTTTACGCCGCTCGCGCTGGTGTGGTTGCCGGCACTTGGCCTGCTGCTGAGCGGCGCACTGCTCGGCCTTGCGCACGGGCTCTTCTATCCCGCTTTCAATGCCGTGGCGGTCGACCTGGCAGACGATCACGCACGTGGCAAGGCCATGGCTGCGTACAACACTGCATTCAACGTGGGGTTTGCCAGCGGGAGCTATCTGCTCGGCTATCTCGCCATTCTCGCGGGTTATCCCGCCATCTTCTTCATGGCCACCGTGGTCTGCGCGCTCGGCTATCTGCTGCTCGTGACGGCGCCAGCCAACCCGATTGAGGGAGAGGGTTAGCTGGCGCCACCGCCAATCAAGTTGGCAGTTTCGGGCTACGCCATTAAAATCTGACCAGTCTGGTCATTTTGTGGGGGCGACTATGCGAACTTGGCAAATCCAGGAGGCGAAAGCCCACCTCTCAGAACTCTTGCGGGAAACCGAGCGCACCGGCCCTCAGGCGATTACCTCGCATGGCCGTGAGGTTGCTGTCGTCCTGAGCAAGTCCGAATACGAACGGCTCAGCAGTGCCGACCTGTCGCTTGCCGAATTCATTCGAGCCTCACCACTTTTCGATTCCGACGATATCGAATTTGTTCGCGACACCAGCCCTTCTCGGGATGTGGTGATTTGAGTTATCTCATTGACACCAATGTGCTTTCCGAGCTGAGGCGGCGCGAGCCAGATGCCAACGTGCTGCGCTGGGTGGGGGCCCGTCCTGCCAGCACCTTGTACATCTCCGTGCTGACGCTTGGTGAATTGAGAAAGGGTATCGAGAGCCTCGCCGAGGGAACCCGCAAGCTCCGCCTGTTGGACTGGCTGGAAGTCGATTTGGCAGCGTACTTTTTCGGCCGCATCCTGGCAGTGGACACCGGTGTGGCGGATCGATGGGGGCGACTGCTTGCCGAGGCCGGTAGACCACTGCCCGCGGTGGACAGCTTGCTGGCCGCGACCGCACTCAGCCATGGTTTGACTCTGGTTACCCGAAACGTCAGGGATTTCCCGCATCCGGACCTCAAGGTTCTGGACCCTTGGAGTGCTTGAACGAAGGTGCGGTGCAGCCCGATGTGCGGCGAATACGAGGCTCTATCACCGCAAGATGTGCGGAGAATAATTGGCATTGGATGAATGCTGTGGTCGTGAGCTCCGCCTCCACTGTCATCCGCCGTGTCGCCGGAGCGGCTGGACGCAGCACCAGCTATGAACTGAGCGAGCTCTCGCGGTAGTGGGGGGCTATGGAGGCGGGGCAACCTTGAATACCGGAAGACAAAAGCCGACTTCAAATCACCACAAAGTCAGCCGCGGTGACTGCCGGCAGCCCGTTCAGCACAGCGAATACAATCGCTGAGATTGAGCCATTGCCATTCGCTGCTAACGGTTACATTCACACCAGCCCTCCCGTAATCTTCCGCTGGTATCGGGAAAGAACAGGGCTCGCACAATAGCTCTGCGGCGAGGGAGGGGCTTGATGAGAGCCCCAGAGGAAGGCCCGCCGATCAGCGGCGGGGCGCACCTGCGGCGTTCAGCCATTCGGTGATGGAAAGATCCGCGGCGCTGCCGTGGCCCGGCAAGGGCAGTGCGCCCAGCTCCTCCATCAGCGCCACCATGGCGTCGAGTCTGGACTGCGAATCGTAGATACCCAGCACATCGACCAATTGGTCAATCAGGGCCTCCCCATCAAGCTCTTCGTTTACCGGCAAACCCCTGAGGCGCGCGTTATCCACCAGCTGCTGGTACACCGCCTCGAGCGCAGGGCGCATTGTCTGGTATTGCGGTTCGAGATTGTCCTCGTGTTGTTCGGTGCCCTGCTCCCAGGCATGCCACAGGAAGTGACTGCCCTGTGCACAAGTCACCTGATCGTAGTGGCTGTCATAATCGCCGGACGCCTCGCGCTCGAACCATGAGCGGTCCGTGCACAAATGATGCGAGAAACGATCGGCCAATGTGTGGAGGAACATGCCGAGTTTCGCAAAGTTCATCTCATGAGGGGTGATGTATGCCTGCAAGCCTCGATCAGTGGCCTTCACCGTCTTGCTCTCATCCTGGTTGACGATGAGCGTGCCGAGATTGGAGGAGAACGGGATTTTCAGGAATGAAACCCCGGCTGCGAAAAAGCTCTGCGGACTCTTGATGACATGATCCCCTTTTTCGCAACGAATGCGGCTCGGGTCCTTGTGCCGCTTGCGCTCAACGACACCCGCCACACAGGCATCCGGGCGGCGATCGAAGGCCCAGTCCCGCATGTTGTTGACCAACAGCTCGTACTGCGCGTTGCTCTCGGAGAAATAGTCGGTGGGGAACTCACTGTTGGGCGGCCGCCTGCCGGTTGGAGAGTACCGAGCATGCAGATGCAGCAGCATGCCCCCGGCCTCATCATTGAACTTGTAGATGCCGTTCATCA
>Ga0315906_10004874_pt1 | contig 17003 bp, 13 predicted proteins | sample LakEriMetagenome_4_FD_203526 | JGI IMG/M metagenome (GOLD analysis project Ga0315906, IMG submission 203526) | Freshwater fungal communities from buoy surface, Lake Erie, Ohio, United States - Buoy 2 MA122 | ecosystem: Environmental > Aquatic > Freshwater > Lake > Lake biofilm | place: USA... | reverse complement strand
GGCTGTGTGTCTGGCCCTCGGCGGCACCCCTCACGCACCCCAGGGCAGGACCCCATCATCGACGGCCACGGTAGCCGGGGTTGAATCCAGAGCGTGGGGATTCATCAACCGCCATCCCTCGTGCAGGGAGCTGGTGTCCTCACTGGTTGAATGGGGACGAGCGGGCCGGAGACTTGTGCGCGCGTGCCTCTCGCTCATGTTCGCCCCGCTCATGCGGCCGAAAGCACTTCGGGAACCTTCGGCACCGACCACACCTGCGAAGGTAACACCCGAACCGGATCCTTCACTGCCGGTGAGCGAGGGCGATATCGTCTTTGCCGTCGGCTCCACCGGCCTGCCGTCCAGCGTCATAGATGACCTGCAGGCACGGGGCGCACGAATCGTCCGTCTCCTCTATGACATGATCCCGGCCTTGAAGCCGCAGTGGGTCAAACCGCGTGACACGACGATCTTCACCGCCTGGGCGCGGGAAGTCATGCGCCACTCGGACCTCTTGCTCGCAATCTCCAGATTCACGGCCAGTGAAGCCCGGCGCTTCTGCCGGGAGAACGGACTGGTCGCACCGCCGATCACGCCCATACGGCTCGCAGATGTCCTCGATCAGGCACTCCCCGCAGGCTCTCCTGCCCTGCCCGCCTTCATGCCGAAGCGGCCCTTCTTCCTCTGCGTCTGCACGCTCGACATCCGCAAGAATCATCGACTGCTGTACGACACCTGGACCACGCTACAGGCCGAATACCCCGAGGATTGTCCGGATCTCATCCTCATCGGGACCGAGCACTACTTCATGAGCGACTTCATCCGCGAGCTCGAACATGACCCGGTCGTGGGTCCTCGCCTCCGCTGGTTGAAGAATGTGAGTGATGAGGACCTGGGCTGGTACTACCGCAACTGTCTCGCCACGATCTATCCCTCCAAGTACGAGGGCTGGGGTCTGCCGGTTGCGGAGAGTCTGGCGCATGGCAAGGTCTGCCTGTCGTCCAACGCCAGCAGCATGCCGGAGATCAGCGACCTGCCACTGTTCTTCTCGCCCTGGTCGCGCGATGAACTGGCTGATCTCGTTTGCAAGGTCTGGCGGGATGAGGCTGCACGCCTGGCGCTGGAGACGCGCATCCGCCAAAACTTCAAACCGACGACCTGGGTGGATACCGCCGGGGAAATCATGGACGCACTGTTTCGCGAGACGAGATTCCCTCCCGCCAGTCCATCCACGCCAGAAGAGAACACTGTGATGGAGCCCACATGAAACGCGCCTTGATTACCGGCATTACCGGGCAGGATGGTTCCTATCTGGCAGAGCTGCTGCTGGCCAAGGGCTATGAGGTCCATGGCATCGTGCGGCGTGTGGCGCTGGAAAACGCGGATCACCGCATGTGGCGAATCCGGCATCTGCTCGATCGTCTGCACCTTCATGCCGCGTCCATGGAGAGCTACCCCAGCCTGTTCCAGGTCATCGCCCAGATTCAGCCGCACGAGTGCTACCACCTCGCCGCACAGAGCTTTGTGAGCTATTCCTTCGAAGATGAATTCTCGACGCTGAACACCAACATCAACGGCACGCATTACCTGCTGTCCGCCCTCAAGCTGGCCGCACGCGAGTGCAGGTTCTACTTTGCAGGATCGAGCGAAATGTTCGGCAAGGTCAGGGAAACGCCCCAGAGTGAGGCCACGCCCTTTCATCCCCGCTCCGCTTACGGCATCTCCAAGGTGGCGGGCTTCGATCTCACCCGCAACTACCGGGAGGCCTACGACATGTATGCCGTGTCCGGCATTCTCTACAACCACGAATCTCCCCGGCGCGGGCTCGAATTCGTGACTCGCAAGATCACCAGCCACGTGGCGCGGATCAAGACCGGAAAAACCCGTGAGCTCAGGCTCGGCAACCTCGATGCGAAGCGCGACTGGGGACATGCTCGAGACCATGTGCAGGCCATCTGGGCCATGCTGCAACAAGAGGATCCTGAAGATCTGGTCATTGCCACCGGGGAGGCGCATTCAGTGCGGGAGTTCGTCGATCTGGCTTTCAGCCATGCGGGCCTCGACCCGGCGGAGCATGTGGTGCTCGATCAGAGGTTCCATCGCCCGGCGGAGGTCGATATCCTGCTTGGCAACGCAGCCAAGGCGCGAGCCAAGCTGGGTTGGCATCCCACCGTTGATTTCGCGTCCCTGGTGCGCGAGATGGTGGAGGCCGACCTCCGCGATGAGGCCGCAACCCTGCAAACCGGCACTGCATGAACACCACCACCCGACTCGACGAACTCGAAATCAGGCTCTCCTACGCGGCGGATGCGCTGGAGCAGCTGAATGATGTGGTGGTGCGCCAGCAGAATCTGCTGGAACTGCTCACGCGTGAGGTGATGTCACTGAAGGCCCAGGCCGAGGGCTATGCCACTCCCACCCCGGGCAAGCCGGAAGAAGAAATCCCGCCGCACTACTGAGCGGGCAGGTCCCGCTGTTTGCGGGCAATGTTCTTCTGCGCATCGAACTCCGCCTTGCGCCGGGCAATTTCATCAGGACTCAGGCGCGCCGCATTGGAGTAATCCTGTTTCCAGGTGTCGCTCGCTGCCCAGCGCAGAGGCGAACGCCAAGTGGTGCGGGCCTGCTTCGCAGCCACCAGCAGGCGTAATGCGTATTCCAGGGTCAGACCCTGCGACGCCTGATCATGCGGGCGGCCGGCAGCATTACCCAACGGGAAATCGCTGAACAGAAAGCGCGGCACGCCCACGCGCTCCACGATGTCCAAGGCACAGCCCAGTACCACGGTGGCAATCCCATTTTCCTCGAGATGCCTGGCCGCCAGACTCACGGTCTGGTGACAGACAGGTCAATTCGCAACCAGCAGCGCGGCATCCACTCCATCCGCGCGGCAACGCGCAAGCAGCTCCGGGCAATCGATCTCCTGCGTAATGCGATGGGAGCGGTTGGTGGGCGCACCGTGGAAGCGAGGGGCGAGGCGTCCGATCCGGCCCTGGGTCGCCGCTTCACGCAGGGCGCGCAGGGGGAACCAGGTATTGATGTCCTCGGCCGAGGTATGGTCGCGGTCGTAACCGATATGGGAAATCCGCAAGTCGGGATCCTCCGCCGAGCTCCCGGAATAGACGGAGAAAAACTTGGCACTCCCGTTGTACGGGGCACCCGGGCCCTGATCTCCCTTGTCCGGCTGGTAAGGGGCGGCCGTCGTGATGATCGCGACCGTGCTCTCCTCAAGCGGCAGACGCAGGGGCTGGAAGGGAACCTCCTCGAAATCCGCCCATTCATACGGCGCGCCATAGCCAAGCGCCGAGTAGTAATCGCGAATGCGCTCGAGATAGGCGATGGGTGGGCCCGTATCGGGCGTGGCTGCGTCGCCCGTGGGGTTTTCATGCTTCATTCGTTGCTCTCCTCATGCTCGCGCATGGCGTGCGGTATCCATTTTCACGCGCGGCCTTCAAGCGGATGACGCTGGACGCGCGGCGCGCTGGCTGGCGCGATAGGCAAGTATCCGGTGCTTCAATCCCGGCCGTGCAGCGGATCTCACCAAGGCAGCAAGATCCCGGTCACGGTGGTCTTCGCGCACTGCCTGCTTGAGCCCGGCTGCCGTCTCGCGCTCCACCACCATGGCGGCAAGCGTCTCCAACCAGCTGCCAAATTCCAGCGCGGTGCAGTCGCTGGCAAGCCCCAGTGTCAGGGCCTCTTCTGCCGCGAGCACCTTGCCCTCGGTGAGGATGCGCAGGGCGGCCGCCTCACCGACGCGAATGGCGAGGCGGCGTGTTCCGAGCACCAGACCGAAACGCACCCCGGGAAAGCAGAATGTGCTGTCCTCACGTGCGACGCGCAGATCACAGCACGCGAACAGATCCGCGCCCGCCCCCCACGCCCTGCCGCCGCCAAAGGCCACCGTGCGCAAGGGACAATGCCACAAGGCAGCCAGCAACAACTCGATGTTGACGAAACGTCGCAGCAATTCGCCGTCTTCGAGACTTTCCAGATCGGAGAGATCGAAGCCCGTGCAGAAATGTCGTCCCTCTGCGCGCAACACCAGGGTATGCAAGGCGCGCTCCGCTGCGGCCTCGGTCACCGCCTCAGTCAACGCCCGCACCAGATCCTCATCCAGTGCGTTGCCAACCGCAGGCCTGTCCAGGGTGAGGACCCTCAGCCCCTCGTAACTCGCGACATGCAGCATCAGCCGGCCTGCTGCCTGACGAGGGCCGACACATCCCAGAGATTGGGAATGAAGGCCGAGGAGTAGCCGGAGACGAAAGCCTTCACCGCGCCCGTCTGCGGGTCGAAGACATGACGGCGGACGGCGCCGATGTTGGCGCCATAGACATGGATGCTGATCGAAACCTCATCGGCGAGTGCGTTGGACACCTTGTGGATGTCGCCCAGCCTGGGCGAGACGGGATCAATCGACCCGGGCGGCAGATGACTGGCACCACGCGAGACCAGTCGGCCATCGGCCTCGCGCTCGAAACGCTCGCTCAGCTCTGCGCCACGCAGGATGCCGATGAGCCCCCAGACCGTGTGGTCATGAATGGGGGTGAACTGCCCGGGGCCCCACACGAAACTCGTGACGGAAAAGCGCTCCAGTGGATCGCAATGCAGCAGGTATTGCTGGTAATGCTCAGGATGCGGTTGCGCACAGCTTTCCGGCAGCCAGCGATCATCGGCCAGCAGTGGTGCCAACAGCTGGCGGCAGCCCTGCATCAGGACGGATTCTTCGGTGCTCGCGTCCGCCAGTCGCGTCATGCCGCGCACGAATTCACGCAAGGGCGCCAAGGTATCAACCACAGTCATGAGTTCATCCTCGTCCGCGACGCAGCGCGGCAGTGTCCGCTCCGAGTGCGGGCGGCGTGGTATCCACATCGGGCGCCTCTCCGTCGAGCCGGATCGGGCAGCCCACGGTGCGGGTGGGATGGCCACCCGGCAACGTCATTTCACGCACCAGTTCGAGATGCTCCGCCTGGGGATCACCAAGTGCCTCCTCATACCCGTTGATGGGCGCACAGGGCACACCCGCCTCGCGCAGGCGTTCCAGCCAGTGCACCGCCGAGGCACGGGCGAAGGCAATCTCGAGCAGATCCCGCAGGACTTCCTGGTTGGCTGCCCGCAGGGTCGGGCTGGCAAAACGTGCATCCTCGATGAGGTCGACGGTGCCCGCGACCTCGGCCACCGCGCGCCAGAGCTTGTCATTCCCCGCGGCCAGCACGAACCAGCCGTCGTTCGCGCGGTAGGCCTGGTAAGGGGCGTTGCGCGGATGCGCGGAGCCCAGCTTGCGCGGGTTCCTGCCGGTGCCGAAATACTCGCTTGTCTGGAGCGCCGCAATCGCCAGGGTCGTGGCATACATGGGGACGTCGATATGACCACCCTCCCCGCCGGCACGCACGCGTGCAAGCAGGCTTGCGATGGAGAACGCGGCATACAGGCCCGCCGTGAAATCCGAGACAGGCACGCCGCATTTGACCGGCGCGCCCTCGGATTCGCCCGTCACGCTCATCACACCGGAGGCGGCCTGGATGGTGAGATCGAAACCGCCTTCCCCCGCGCGCGGACCGGTCTGCCCGAAGGCTGAAATGGAGCAGTAGATGAGCGTGGGCTTGCGCGCCTTGAACCAGGCCCAGTCCAAGCCCAGGCGCTGCATGACGCCGGGGCGATTGTTCTCCACCAGCACGTCGGCTTCCAGCACGAGCGCGCGCGCAAGCTCCAGATCCGGCTGCTGCTTGAGATCGAGTGCGACCGAGCGTTTGCCGCGGTTGAGCGAGGCAAAGTTCTCGCTGAAGCCCCCATGAATCGGCGGCCACTGCCGCAACGAATCGCCTTCCGGCGGCTCTATCTTCACGACTTCCGCACCGTAGTCCGCGAGCAGCATGCCGCAGAAAGGTCCCGCTGCAACCTGACAGAATTCAATGACTTTCACCCCTGCGAGCGGCAGGGTAGGCGCACCTTCGAACATGCTGGAACCGACCTCGTCATGGGCCTCCAGCGGGCGCTGGAGACGATTGCCCGTGGCCCCGATTCTACCGGCATCGCCGGATGCCGAAACCCCGTGCGGGCCATTGCGTTGACATGCCACACGGGGGGCCGATAATCCGCCGCTCCTGCCCACCCCCGAGCTGTGCCCATGAAATTCCGGTTCCCGATCGTCATCGTCGACGAGGATTTCCATTCCGAGAACGCCAGCGGTCTCGGCGTGCGTGCGCTGGTGAAGGCCATAGAGCAGGAAGCCGTGGAAGTGCTGGGCGTGACCAGCTACGGGGATCTCTCGACCTTCGCACAACAGCAGAGCCGCGCCTCGGCGTTCATCCTCTCCATCGACGATGAGGATTTCGCCGAGACCGAAGACGGCTCCAGCGCCGAACCGGCAAGCTGGCTGCTGCAGTTCGTGCGCGAGATTCGTCGGCGCAATTCGGAGATTCCGATCTTCCTGTACGGGGAGACGCGCACCTCGCGCCACGTGCCCAATGAAATCCTGCGTGAACTGCACGGCTTCATCCACATGTTCGAGGATACGCCGGAGTTCGTGGCCCGCTACATCGTGCGCGAAGCCCGCGCCTACCTTGATACGCTGGCGCCCCCGTTCTTCCGTGCCCTCACCAACTACGCCCAGGACGGTTCGTACTCGTGGCACTGCCCGGGACATTCGGGCGGTGTGGCCTTCCTGAAGAGCCCCGTGGGACAGATGTTCCACCAGTTCTTCGGCGAGAACCTGCTGCGCGCGGATGTGTGCAATGCGGTGGAGGAACTTGGGCAACTGCTGGACCACACCGGGCCGGTGGCCGCCAGCGAGCGCAATGCGGCGCGCATCTTCGGTTGTGATCACCTGTTTTTCGTCACCAACGGCACCTCCACCGCCAACAAGATCGTCTGGCACCATGTGGTGGCCCCGGGCGATGTGGTGGTGGTCGATCGCAACTGCCACAAGTCGGTGCTGCACGCCATCATCATGACGGGCGCGATCCCGGTGTTCCTCACGCCCACCCGCAACCACTACGGGATCATCGGACCCATCCTGCAGGACGAATTCCGGCCTGAATCGATCGCCGAGAAAATCGCGCTCAACCCGCTCATCACGCAGAAAACCGGCAAGCCACGGGTGCTCACGCTCACCCAGAGCACCTACGATGGCGTGGTCTACAACGTGGAAACCATCAAGAAGCTGCTGGATGGGCACATCGACACCCTGCATTTCGATGAAGCCTGGCTGCCCCATGCGGCTTTCCACGACTTCTACCGCGACATGCACGCCATCGGCAGCGACCGGCCGCGGCCCGAGCGCTCCATGGTGGTATCCACCCAGTCCACCCACAAACTGCTGGCGGGACTGTCGCAGGCATCCCAGATCCTGGTCCAGGAGTCGGCCGACGAGAAGCTGGACCTCTTCCAGTTCAACGAGGCCTACCACATGCATGTCTCGACCTCGCCCCAGTACGCGATCATCGCCTCCTGCGACGTGACGGCGGCCATGATGGAGCCTCCGGGCGGCACCGTGCTGGTGGAGGAATCGATACAGGAGGCCCTCGATTTCCGGCGCGCGATGCGCAAGGTGGGACAGGAATTCGGGGATTCGTGGTGGTTCAAGGTCTGGGGGCCCGAAGGCCTGGCCCAGGAGGGCATAGGCTCACGCGAGGACTGGATCCTGCGTGCCGGGGAGCGCTGGCACGGGTTCGGCGATCTCGCGCCCGGCTTCAACATGCTCGATCCCATCAAGGGCACGGTCATCACACCCGGCCTCGATGTGGATGGCGAGTTCGATGAACAGGGTATTCCGGCCGCCGTGCTGACGAAGTACCTCGCCGAGAACGGCATCATCGTCGAGAAAACGGGTCTCTACTCGTTCTTCATCATGTTCACCATAGGCATCACCAAGGGGCGCTGGAACACCATGGTGACCGAGCTGCAGCAGTTCAAGGACGACTACGACCGCAACCAGCCCCTGTGGCGGGTGATGCCGCAGTTCCTGCGCCAGTACCCGGTGTACGAGAACAAGGGACTGCGCGAACTGTGCGATGACATCCATGCGGTGTATCGCGCCAACGACATCGCGAGGCTGACCACCCAGATGTATGTCTCGGCCATCGAGCCCGTGATGACGCCCGCCGCGGCGTATGCCCGCATGGCGCATTCCGAGGTCGAACGGGTGGCCATCGATGAGCTGGAGGGTCGCGTCTCGGCGGTCCTGCTCACGCCCTATCCGCCGGGTATACCCCTGCTCATTCCGGGCGAGCGGATCAATGCCACCATCGTCCGCTTCCTGCGTTTCGCACGGGAATTCAACGCGCGCTTCCCCGGCTTCGAGACCGACATCCACGGTCTCGTGAAGGACGGCAAGGGCGGCTACTTCGTGGACACCGTGGCCCAGGTCGCCGCCGTTTCCCCGGCCTGAGAAGAGCCTACCGCGAGACGGTCGAGGCCACGTTGGACCAGGCCGAGGTGCCGGCCGCGTTGTAGGCGCGCACACGATAGTGGTAGGTACGCCCGGAGGTCAGGCCAGAGGTGTTGCTCCAGCTCTGGACGTTCACGCCCACGGTGGCCACGAGAGTCCAGTTGACCCCATCGGCAGAACGTTGGACACGGAATCCGCTTTCGTTGGTCGAGTTGTCTTTCCAGACGAGATTGATCCGCTTGCGACTGGGTGAGGTGGCCACCAGCGCCGTTGGCGCCCCGTTCGGCAGACCGCTGATGGAGAAGGCCACAGATGCGGATGCGGTGCTCGCGCCCGCATCATCCACTGCCACGGCCTTCGCCGTGTGCGCACCCACCACATTCCCGACCCAGCTGGTGCTCCAGGGCGACGTGTTGTCCGAGCCCACCAGTACGCCATTCACGAAGAAGTCGACACGCGCCACGCTGCCGTCGCTGTCACTCGCGTTGGCCGCCAGCACCACGCTCGCACCCTGGTTGAATTGAGTTCCAGCGAGGGGTTCCGTCAGCGCAACCTGGGGCGGATTGTTGACCGGACCACCCTTGATGAGCGTGAAGCTATCGCCTGTCGCGCCCGTGTCCGTGAGAAAACGGGCGTCGAGACGGTCGCCATCCACGTCCACGAGGAATGAACCCAGGGTGTTCAGGGACACCTTCATGGCCGGGTGATTGAGCGCGCCCCCGCCGACCTGGCCCGCGCTGCCCGGCACCGCATAAACCGCACCCTGGTTGGCCGCGGCACCCGTGTCCTGCTTGTGATAGGCGCCGGTCCCGTCCTCGCGCCCATCGCCGGCATCCAGCTTCATGGATGCCGTGAGCGTGCTCGATACGCCGTAGTGCCCATCGAGCAGGTAGGAGCGCTCATAGCTGTGACTGTGTCCGCTCAGGACCAGATCGACGCCATGGGCCTCGAGCAAGGGCAACACGTTCGCCCGCATCTCGGTCATGCGGCCACCGCTGTCGCTGAGGTTGTCCGAGTCGTGGGAGCCCTTGGTGTACGGGGGATGATGGAAGAACACGATGAGCCAGTCGCGCGTGTTCTGGGCGAGATCCTGCTCCAGCCAGGTGAGCATCGTGCTACCGACCGCGCGACTGGAAGTCATGGAATCGAGCGAGATGAAATGGATGTTGCCGTAGTCGAATGAGTAGTACTTCTCGGTGCCCGAGGCGACTCCTCCCGCTTCCCCGGCCACCGGATGATCGAAAATGCTGAAGTAAGGGGTGGTTGTCAGATCCGGATTCGCAAAACCGGCGGTATCGTGGTTGCCGACGGTGGAGAAGCTCGCCACGCGACGCAGCAAGGGTGCATAGACATCGAACATGCGGCTCTGGTATTCGGTGTCCGTGCCATTGCTGTAGGCATTGTCACCCAGCAGGAGCACGAGGTCGGTTTCGCGCGTGGCGCTGTAGTTGTAGTAGGCATTGCGCACGGCCGTCTGCCCGGTGCCACCGGTACCCGCATCGCCCAACACCCAGAAGCGCATGGCCTTGCGTGTACCCGGCGCCGGTGACGTGCGGAAACTGTATTCGGCACCCCCCGCCAGATCGCCGTACGTGCTGTCGCCGATCGCGTAGTAGTAACGTGTATCCGGGGCGAGGCCGGTCAAGGTCAGGCTGTGCTCGCTGACCAGCGCGGCAGATGACATCTGGCGGTCTAGTGCTGCCGGGTCGGTGCCGAAACGCACCCGGCTGTTGGCCACTGAGCCCGTGCGCCAGCGTACCGTCATGGCCGTTGGACCCGCATTCTGGAGATAGGGCCCGCGGGTGACCGAAGGTACGCCGGGATTGACCCCTTTGAGCTCCAGATCGAAGCTGATGTCGCTGCTGCCACCGCTCTGCTGGTGAATCTCCACCGCCAGGACATTGGAGCCGGTCTGCAGGCTGCCTACCGGTAGGCTCGCCGTGAGGAAACTCGTGCTTTCCTCGGTGCCGCTCACGGCCACCGGCGCCAGCGTGGTGTGGGTTATCTCGCCGCTGGGCAGGTTGTTGCGGTAAATCTCCGTGCCATTCAGGTAAACGACCACGCCGTCATCACGCAGCACGCGCAGCGCGAGACTGGTTAACTGGCTGGTATCCGCGACCTCGAAGCTCTTGCGGAAGTATGTGGTGATGTATTTGGCGCCGGCGTTGGCACCAAAACCGACGGTCGTGACTTCATCCCCGTCCCCGTAGCCCAACTGTGCATTGCCGCTGGCCCAGGTCGAGTCATCGAAGCTGCTGCCTCGCCATGCCGTGCCCTGGTTGCTGCCGTTGTCGAGGTAGCGCCACGTGCCGCCGCTCGCGATGAAGGTCTGGTCGGCACCTGCAGTGCCTGTAAACACCAGCCCGAGGAGAAGGATGGATAACACCGAGCGGATGATGGAATGCATGGTGGGGGGTTCCCAGGGGGTGTGTCGAAAAATGGAGGGTTCAGCTCTGCAGCGAGACTGCATCGTTGATTCTGTGGCGGGCACGCTGCATCAGCGACTGCACCGCGGGGCTGTTGCGTTGCGCGGATGGCAGTGACTCGCAAGCGCTGACGGCTGCAGCCCAGTCCCGACGCGCCTCATCATCACGCCCGAGGCGTTCGAGCAATTCAGCGCGCCGCGCCAGCCAGGTCTCCTTGCGGGGCACGCTGGCGATGACGGCATCGAGGCGGTTCAAGGCAGCGTCAGCGCGCCCCAGCGCGAGTTCAAGATCCAGGGCAGGCAGCTGAAGGCTCAGCAACGGGCCCAGCGTGCGCATGCCGCGCTCAAGGACGGCCAGTGCTTCTTCAGGCTGGCCCTGTGACGCGCGTACCTCGGCCAGCGTGGTGACCCATTCAGGCTCGAGCGTTGTGCTGGCGGCCATGGCGCGCGTGTAGTCCTCGGCAGCGCCCTCGAGATCACCGACGAATGCATGAACCTGTGCGCGCAGGCCAAGCGCCATGACATGATCTGGATTGGCGTCCAGCCATTCGTCCAGTTCACCAAGCGCGGGGGCTTCCCGGCCCTGGTCGATGAGGACTCGTGCGCGCACCCAGGCTGTTTCCGGATTGGCAGGCTGCAGGGCGTCGACGCGTTCGAGATCTTCCAGGGCGCGCTGGAACTGCCCCTCAAGGCGCAGGAGATCGGCGCGATGAAGCAAGGCGTGCACATCGGCGGGCTGTGCCTCAATCACCCTGTCGAGCGCCGCTATGTCTTTTGCCAGTCCGCCGTGGGCCATGGCGAGAGGCGGGATGATCAACATCCCGAGGGCGATGGTGAAGAGGAAAACCATGAATCCGCGCATTGCTGCCTCCACTGGCCTGATTGGGTGCGCTCCCCGGATACGGGAAGGCGTGGAAGCAGTATCCGGTAGCCCTTCGCCTGCCGAACAGCAGGCCTTAACACTTCTTGGCAAAGCCCTTGCCGTGCCAGCGCAGAAAAAAGCAGCGTGCGATCCACCTCCGGTGGCGCAGCGTGATCCATCACGCTCGCGAGATCCCTCACGACCACACGCTGCACATCCCTGTCCTCAGCCTTTGTCGTGCACCGTAGCCCATCGCACGGGGCGGGACACTGATCACGATCAGCTGGCGGCTTCCCGGTCCTGAGGATTTGGCCTACACTCGTTTTTCCGTTTCACCTCCGGGGTGCATCACCTTGATGCCGACCGTCCAGTCAGTCCCTCGCGAATCCGCGCCCACCGTGTTCCAGCGGCTGGTCATGGGACTCTTGCTGCTCCTGTTCCTGCTCCCGGAGGGATACACGCTGGACCTGCCCCTGCTGCAGGAAGAGACAGCGGAACTCCGCGCGGGTGATTTGCCTTCTGGCGTGCCGGAGTTAAACGATCCCACTCCGGAAGATTCCGGCATCACCGGACCACCCCTCACCGTTTTTCCAAGTCCAGCAAGATCGTTCGCGCCTCCGGCACGGGCAATGGCGTTCGCGCCGTTCAACCGGTCCCCCTGCCAGCCCCGGGCTCCTCCGCACCTCGCCTGAACGCGCGTCCCCGCGCGGTTCCATTTCCGGACCCTGACTGACGCCTGGCGTGCCCAAGACGCCCCGGCATGCATCTGCTGCGACCCTGGAGGTCTGACATGACCCATTCTTTCCCGCCGCCGGGCGCGCCCGGCGGCCTTGCACGCGATGTGCGTGCCGGATTCCTCGTGTTCCTGATTGCACTGCCGCTTTGCCTCGGAATCTCCCTGGCCAGTGGTTTCCCACCCGTTTCGGGCATTCTCACTGCCATCATCGGTGGTTTGATCTGCAGCTGGCTCGGCAGTTCGCGGCTGACCATCAAGGGGCCCGCCGCAGGCTTGATCGTGATCGCGTTGGGCGCCGTCACCGAGCTTGGCCAGGGTGACATGACTGTTGGCTACCACCGGGCACTCGCCGTGGGCGTGGTGGCCGCGGTCATCCAGATCCTGTTCGCGACAGCCGGTCTCGCCCGCCTCGGGATCACCATGTCCAAGTCGGTCGTGCACGGGATGCTCGCGGCCATCGGCGTGATCATCATTGCCAAGCAGTCGCACGTGTTGATGGGGGTCAAACCCGAGGGCAAGGAGATCGTCGAGCTGCTGCGCGAGATTCCGGCAAGTCTCATGCATGCCAACCCCGAAGTCCTGCTGGTGGGCTTGGTGTCACTCGCCATCCTGCTGCTCTGGCCTCGCCTCGGCTTCAAGTGGGCAAAAGCGGTGCCTGCCCCCATCGTGGTGCTCGGCGTCGCCATTCCGCTCAGTGCGTTCTTCCAGATCGGGACCGCACACGTGTACTACTTCGGCGGAGAGGCCTACGACATCGGTCCCCAGTATCTGGTACAGCTGCCCGGCAACCTCCTGGAGAGCATCGCTTTCCCGGATTTTTCGGTCATCCTGTCTGGCACTTCGTTGAAATACATCTTGATGTTCGCCCTCGTCGGCTCCATCGAGTCGACCCTCTCGGTGGTGGCAGTGGATGCGATGGATCCCGCACGCCGCAGCTCCAACCTGAACAAGGATCTCTTCGCCACCGGCGTGGGGAATCTTCTGGCATCGATGGTCGGGGGCCTGCCCATGATCTCCGAGATCGTGCGCAGCAAGGCCAATGTGGACGCAGGCGCTGGGAGCGTGCGGGCGAACTTCGTGCATGGCGCGTGCCTGTTGCTGTTCGTCACGCTGGCGCCCGGTCTTCTGGGTTTTATCCCGTTGGCGGCATTGGCGGCCATGCTGGTCTACACCGGCGGCCGCCTCGCCTCCCCGCGTGAACTCGTCCATGTGCGCCATATCGGAATGGACCAGTTGGCGCTGTTCCTAGCCACGCTCTGCATGACCTTGCTGACGGATCTGCTCATTGGCGTGGCGACCGGCCTCGTGCTGGAGATCGTGCTGCACATGCTGCGTGGGGCGCCACCTGCGTATCTGTTCCGCAGCCGGGTGGAGATGGCCGAGTCCGATGGGGGCGCGCTGATCAGGGTCAGCGGAGCCGCTGCCTTCCCCAGCTTGCTGCCGGTACAACGGGCCATCAGCAAGGTCTCCGGCGATGCCGAGCGACTGGTCATTGATCTGCGCAATGTGTGTCTGGTCGACCATACTTTCCTGGCCGGGATTGAGGACATCACGCGGGATCGGCAGTCGACTGTCGTCGAAGTCGTGGGGCATGAGACGCTGCGCGCAGCCTCCTCACACCCACACGCCACGCGCTGGTCTGATCTCAGGAAAGCGCCGGCATGAACGCCCCGGAAGTCATACCGGAAGTGACGCCGGGCTTGCAGGATCGGGTTTCCCTCGTGCGCAGCGCCGTGGCGCATGCGCGGCATTTTCTTCCCGCCCAACCGCCATTGCATGCCTTTGTCCATCACAACACGCTGCACGCGTTTGAACACATGGACTTTGACGACGCGCTGGCGGCGGCGTCCCGCCTCTATGGAACAGAGCCTTATCAGTCCGAGGCGGCTTTCGCCGCGGCGCTGGCTCACAAGCGCATTACCAGGCGCGAGGTGGATGTCGTCATCGAAGGCCTGCAGGATGGGACATCGCCCTTGTGGCAAGGCGGCCCCCAGCGCAGCGAGCTCTGGCGCTTCAGGCTGCTGCATGCGTTCGAGACGCCGGCTTCGGAGACAGTGGCCTGGCAAGCCGCCGAGGGCTCGCTGTTCCAGTCGCTGCATCCGGCTTTGCCAGACGCGCCACGCGCGCACTGGTCGGGACCTGGCCTCGGCGGCATGCGCCTTCCATCCACCTTGGGGGCACTGTGGGAGGTATTGCTGGTCGGGACACCGGCCTTTCCCGCCCGGCCCGCCCCCACGAGACTGAGGGATCGTTTGCTGGCTGCCATCGATGTCGATATCGATGACTGGGTGAAACCCCTGTTGATCCGGCTGTGCGGAGCCTACCTCGATCAGGGCGTGGCGGAGGTGGTCATGCCCGGCCGGGCGGCGGGATTCCTGGAAGCCTTTCGCGCGCTCCATGCAACTGAAACCTGGCTGGAGGGCGCGTGGCTGAAGGGTCTCTCCCGCACCTTGCAGGCCCATCGACAGCAGGGGCTGCGCGCCGAGTCGGTCATCGCCCGCTGCCTCGATATCTGCGGGATTGCAGAGGAAGACTGGCCGCAATACGTGCTGCATACACTGCTGGCGCTCAAGGGCTGGGCCGGCATGTTCGCGCAATGCGAAGAGCACCCCGAGCGGCTGCCGGTGCATGAGGTGCCAGCGACCTTGATGGACTATCTCGCCGTGCAGCTGCTGCTGGAAGCACGCGCGGTGCGCCACGTGCTGGGCGGCCGGACACTCGCTGAAGTGCTAGGGCAAGCCGCGACGCCGCCCTCCAATCCCTTCCCTGATCTGCAGGTCACCTACGAGGCCTTCGTCTGTGCCCAGGCGCTGGGTCTCGATGCCGCAGCCCTGCAGGCCACAGGCCGTGCACAGGCCCTGCTGGATGCCGTGCAAGCTTTCGATGGGCTTACCCGCCGACGTCTGCTGCACGCCGCCTATGAGCGCCACTACCGCGACCACATCCTCGACAGCCTGCTGGTACGTCGCGCGACACCACCGCGCCAGGAGATGCCAGTGCGCTTTGCCGCGGTTTTCTGCATGGATGAGCGTGAGGAATCTCTGCGCCGACATCTCGAGGAGCATTCACCGGAATTCCGGACCTATGGCTTCGCGGGATTCTTTGGCGTGCCTATGGCTTATCGGGGCCTGGACGATATCCGTGCACGCCCGCTGTGTCCCATCGTCGTCACGCCCGGGCATCTGGTGGAGGAAGTACCGCTCGACCCGGCTCAGGCGCCGTCCTATCGCAAGGCACGCCGGCGAGTCGGTCGACTGACCGATATCGCACGTAAAAGCCGTGCGGCCATTGTGTCCGGCGGTGCCTGGGCGCTGGCGGTCGGCACGCTCAAGCTGATACCGCTGGTCGGTGTGAGCCTCTTCCCGCGCCTTTTCCATCGCGTGACACACCATCTCGTGCATGCGGGCACTTATCGGCCGGATACACGCTTGCGGATAGAACATCTCCCGGGAAGCGCGAACGTCGAGGGCCTGCAGCAGGGATTCACGGTCGAGGAAATGACTCGCATCGTCTCTGGCGTGCTCGGCACCATGGGAATGATTTGCGACTTCCCGCAACTGGTGCTGTTCGTGGGGCATGGCTCGTCCAGTCTCAACAATCCCCATGAGGCCGCGCACGACTGTGGCGCCACCGGCGGTGGTCGTGGCGGTCCCAATGCCCGCGCCTTCGCCGCCATGGCAAATCATCCCCGCGTGCGCGCATCCCTGCACGCCTCGGGCATCAACATCCCGGAGAACACCTGGTTCATCGGTTGCTATCACAACACCTGCGACGATGCAGTGGAGTACTTCGACCTGGACCTCGCGCCCCCCGCGCATGGGGCTGCCGTGCGTACAGCGCAGGCAGCGATTGAGAAGGCCTGCATGTTCGATGCCCACGAGCGTTGCCGGAGGTTCGAATCGGCCCCGCTACGTCTCACACCCGACGAGAAGGCACTGCACCACGCCGAAACACATGCCAACGATCTTGCCCAGCCGCGCCCGGAGTACGGGCATGCAACCAATGCCGTGTGCATCATCGGGCGCCGCTCCCACACGCGAGGCCTCTACCTGGATCGCAGGGCGTTTCTCATCTCTTACGACCCGGACACGGACGCGGATGGCGAGGCACTGGCCAATCTCCTGGCTGCCGCCGGTCCCGTCGGCGCGGGCATCAGCCTCGAGTACTACTTCAGTTTCATTGATCCGGGCGGATACGGGTGCGGCACCAAGCTGCCACACAACATCAGCAGCCTGATCGGCGTGATGGATGGTCACGCCTCGGATCTGCGCACGGGCCTGCCTTGGCAGATGGTGGAGATTCATGAGCCGATGCGACTGCTGGTAATCGTGGAAGCGACACCCGAGCGGCTTGCGAAAATTGTGGAGACACGGCCTGTGGTGGCAACCCTGGTGCTCAAGCGATGGATTCAGGTGGCCAGCATGGATCCCGATACGGGCGCCGTGCATGTGTTCGAGGACGGCCGCTTCGTCCCCTATGTGCCGGCCACCCGTGAGCTGCCCGTGACGGATTCCTCCACTGATTGGTACTGGGGTCAACGCGAGCATCTGCCCTGCGCGCTCGTCTCACCGGAGTTGCGCCATGTCGCCTGAACCTGTGCTCAACGCGTTTTCCCAGG
>Ga0315906_10004872_pt1 | contig 17006 bp, 9 predicted proteins | sample LakEriMetagenome_4_FD_203526 | JGI IMG/M metagenome (GOLD analysis project Ga0315906, IMG submission 203526) | Freshwater fungal communities from buoy surface, Lake Erie, Ohio, United States - Buoy 2 MA122 | ecosystem: Environmental > Aquatic > Freshwater > Lake > Lake biofilm | place: USA: Lake... | reverse complement strand
CAAAGATCTTTCCATTGAAAACAGCCGTTGCTTTTTCATCAATGATTCCTTTATACAATTCATTACTGAATGAATTCGGCTGTACATTATCAACGATCGTGTGATTATCAACATGCGTTTCACCTTTCACGCAGTACAAACCGTACATATGACTCTCACAACCCGGAGCCTCCAAAATAAAATTGAGGTTATTGCGGATCATACCGCCGTTTAATGTCAGTGTAACTGAATTTACTTTGCTTACGCCTACCTGACGAATATGCGTTGTTTTTACACAACTGCTATGACTATCCTCATTCTGAATTTTGTAGATGTGTAACTGAGCATTTTCCTCTACCACAATTTCTGCAATACGATTGATAAATGAATCATCCGTTCCTAAAGTAATCTCCTCTTCAACAAAAAATACCTCTGCATTAGCACCAATATGAATGAGTGTGCGGGGCTGAGATAATATCTTCGAGCTTCTGGCATCATTGATATAATAACAGTAAACCGGATGAGTGAGCTTTTTATTCTTCTTTACCGCAATAAACAAACCCTCATAAGCCACCACATTGTTCATGGCATTGATACCATCTTTATGGTATTTAGCACTATGACCCAGATGCAGATCAACCAGCGTTTTATATTCTCCTTTTACTGCTTCACTCAACGGCAATATATCCAATTCATCTTTCGGCGAAAGAACCTTGGATAGCTCCGCATGATATACACCATTTACAAAAACCAATTCATTTGCTGACTCATGACCAGGTAATCTAACTGAATCTACATCAGATCTTGAAAGACCCGTCGCTTCAACAGCATAATGATATGCTTTATTAAGCACACCTGCGATACGTGTGTACTTCCACTCCTCATGCTTCACAGTGGGTATTCCCTCCTGATCCAAAACCTGCAAACCACTTTTAAGTAATGCCTGCAAACTGCCGTTCCCTGAAAAAGGAGTGGCTTGAATTTTATTTTTAATAAGTTCTTTTACGTCAGACATGGATTAAATTTTTAAGCTTCAACACTTTCTCCTAATTCTTCTTTAATGAAATCATATCCTTTTTCCTCTAATTCGAGCGCTAATTCTTTTCCTCCGCTCTTTACAATTTTACCTTTATATAAAACATGTACATAATCGGGAACGATATAATCCAGCAAACGCTGATAGTGTGTAATCACGAGAAAAGAACGGTTGCCATCTCGAAGTTTATTGACCCCTTCCGCTACAATTCTCAACGCATCAATATCCAGACCACTATCGGTTTCATCCAGTATAGCTAGTGTTGGTTCCAGCATAGCCATCTGGAAGATCTCATTTCTCTTTTTTTCTCCTCCGCTGAAGCCTTCATTCAGAGAACGAGTAAGTAATGACTGATCGATCTCCACCAGTTTCATTTTCTCTTTCATTTTCTTCAAAAACTCAACCGCATCCATCGGCTCCAGACCTTTATACTTACGCACTTCATTTACCGCTGTCTTAATGAAATTGGTTGTACTTACACCGGGTATTTCAATGGGATACTGAAAAGCCAGGAACAACCCTTCTCTTGCACGAACTTCGGGAGATAATTCGAGCAAATCTTTGCCATTGAACTTCACCTCACCACCGGTTACTTCATAATCGGAACGACCGGCCAACACCGATGCCAGAGTTGATTTACCACTTCCGTTGGGCCCCATGATGGCATGCACTTCACCAGGTTTTATGTCCAGATTAATCCCTTTCAGAATTTCTTTTTCTTCAATCCTCGCTTGTAAATTTTTAATTGATAACATAATTATATTTAATTTTTAAATTATCCTACGCTTCCTTCTAAAGATATCGCCAACAACTTCTGCGCTTCCACCGCAAACTCCATCGGCAACTGATTCATAACCTCTTTTGCAAAACCATTGATGATCAGTGCTACGGCTGTTTCTGTATCCAACCCTCTTTGGTTACAATAAAAGATCTGATCTTCTCCGATCTTGGATGTTGTTGCTTCATGCTCTACCTGAGCCGTATTGTTTTTCACTTCGATGTAAGGAAATGTATGCGCACCGCATTTATCACCCAGCAACAAACTATCACATTGTGAGAAGTTTCGCGCATTGACTGCATTCGGTGCCACTTTCACCAAGCCTCTGTATGAGTTGTGGCTGAATCCGGCAGAAATACCTTTCGACACGATACGACTTTTCGTGTTTTTTCCCAGGTGAATCATTTTTGTTCCGGTATCCGCCTGCTGATGATTATTGGTAACAGCGACACTGTAAAATTCACCCACACTGTAATCTCCTTTTAAAATCACAGAAGGGTATTTCCATGTTACCGCACTACCTGTTTCAACCTGCGTCCATGAAATTTTAGAATGAGCACCGGCACAGATACCTCGCTTCGTAACGAAATTGTAGATTCCGCCCTTCCCTTCTTTATCTCCGGGATACCAGTTTTGAACGGTTGAATATTTTACTTCAGCATTATCCAATGCAACGATCTCCACTACAGCTGCATGCAACTGATTCTCATCACGCTGAGGAGCGGTACATCCTTCGAGATAACTGACATAAGATCCTTCTTCCGCAACAATTAATGTTCTTTCAAATTGCCCTGTTCCGGCCGCATTGATACGGAAATACGTACTCAGCTCCATCGGGCATTTAACACCCTTTGGTATATAACAAAAACTACCGTCACTGAATACGGCACTGTTCAAAGCAGAATAAAAATTATCTGTTACAGGTACCACCGACCCTAACCATTTTTTGATCAGTTCCGGATGTTCATGAATCGCTTCACTCATGCTGCAGAAGATAATACCCATTTCTGCCAACTGAGTTTTGAAAGTTGTTGCAACCGAAACAGAATCGATCACCGCATCAACGGCTACTCCACTTAAACGTTTTTGTTCATCTAATGAAATACCCAATTTTTCAAAAGTGGCTCTTAGTTCAGGATCCACTTCATCCAGACTATTCAAAACTTTCTTTTGTTTGGGGGCACTGTAGTATTTGATAGCCTGAAAATCCACATCAGGATAAGTGACATTGGGCCAGCTGGGTACTTCCATCTTAAGCCACTGACGAAATGCCTTCAGACGCCATTCGAGCATCCACTCGGGTTCATTTTTTTTGGCACTGATAAATCTTACAATATCCTCACTCAAACCCGGAGGAGCTTCATCTGCCTCAATGTTGGTCACCCAGCCATATTTGTACTCGCTTAACGCGGTCTGCTCCAGGGTGTTCAGCATTTCACTCATGCTATTTATGTTTAACTATTTAAAGAATTTAATTACACAATCAAGTGTTTTGCAAAGGTAACGCCATTTGTACAAAAAAGTATAAATAAAGTTTATCAAGTTGTAATTTATCCATTTATATCCTCCCCCTAAGTCCCCCTCCAAAGGGGGATAAATACCAAAACCAAACTGATAAACTAAACAACTCTATGTAGAATACTGGCATCCTTAGACTCCAGAACCGAAGCCCCTTGTAAAAAGGTATCCACTGAACGGGCGCATTCGCGACCCTCGGAAATGGCCCATACGACCAGACTCTGTCCGCGGCGCATATCTCCACAGGTGAAGATCTTATTGATATTGGTCTGATAATGCTGCTCCGTTGCCTTCACATTCCCTCTTTCATCCAGCTCTACCCCCAGCTCCTGCAATAACCCATTAAATTGCGGATGGACAAAGCCCATCGCTAATAGCGCTAACTCACAGGGGATCTCTCGTTCACTTCCGGCACGCTCTACAAATTTGGAAGCACGGCCATCAACGCCCATTTCCCATTCCAAATCAACAATGCGAAGTGCTTTTAAATTTCCTTTGTCATCGCCAACAAATGCTTTCGTTGCAATCGCCCATTTTCTATCTGCCCCCTCTTCATGCGAACTGGAAGTCTTTAATGTCATCGGATAAGTAGGCCAGGGCATGAAGTTGGTTCTCTTCTCAGGTGGCTTAGGTAATAATTCAAATTGCGTGACGCTCCTTGCGCCATGACGATTCGATGTGCCCACACAATCACTACCGGTATCACCACCTCCTATAACCACTACATTCTTTCCTTTAGCAGAAAGTTCATCAGACCAAATATTACTTTCTACTTTATCGTTGGCTAATGGATTCGTACCATCTACCCGTTTATTTTGTTGTTTGAGAAAATGCATCGCAAAATGCACCCCGTTCAATTCTCTTCCCGGAATATCCAGATTACGCGGAACCGTTGAACCTCCAGCTAAGACGACGGCATGGTAATCTCTCAGAATATCATCGATGCTCACATTCACACCCACGTTGGCATGACACTGAAACGTAATGCCTTCTTCTTTCATTAGTTCAATTCGTCTGTCCACTACCCATTTTTCCAATTTGAAATCAGGAATGCCATAACGTAATAAACCTCCTGGCTTTTCATCTCTTTCAAAAACAGTCACCTGATGTCCAGCATAGTTTAATTGCATAGCTGCAGCAAGTCCGGCAGGTCCACTACCAATCACGGCTACTTTTTTACCGGTACGCAGATTGGGTTTCTTTGCTTTTACAAACCCTTTTTCAAAAGCAATTTCGATGATATGCTTTTCAATTTCTTCAATGGCAACGGGAGGCTGATTGATGCCCAGCACACAGGCACTTTCACAGGGGGCCGGACAGATCCTTCCGGTAAATTCAGGGAAGTTGTTGGTAGAAGATAATATCTCATAGGCTTCCTGCCACTCTTTTCTGTACACCGCATCGTTGAATTCGGGAATGATGTTGCCTAGCGGACAACCGCTATGACAAAAAGGAACACCGCAATTCATGCAACGTGCCGATTGTTTATTCAAATCTTCATCTGAATATTTTTGCACGAATTCTTTATAATCCTTTACCCTCTCCTCAACCGCTTTCTTTTCAGGAAGATTTCTTGTAAATTCTAAAAATCCACTTGGTTTTCCCATACAATTTTATTTATCGCTTTAAAACGAAATGAAACTGAATTAAACTTTTTGTTTGATACCCGATGATTTTTGTTGCAATACTTTTTTATAATCTCTCGGGAATACTTTAACGAAATATTTCAACTGATTTTCGAAATCATCCAGTAAAAAACGCGCTACTGTACTACCAGTGTAGTGCAAGTGATTTTCGATCAGTTTGCGTAATTCCCCAGTATCCTGATCTTCGACCGGATCAAGATCCACCATTTCCTTGTTGCAATTATCAGGGAATACTCCTTTAACATCATACACATAAGCAATACCTCCGCTCATACCCGCAGCAAAATTTCTTCCGGTATCTCCCAATATTACCGCACGTCCGCCGGTCATATACTCACAACCATGATCCCCTACTCCCTCTACAACCACTTGTGCCCCACTATTCCGCACCGCAAACCGCTCTCCTGCTTTTCCTCTGATATATCCGTTTCCACTCGTTGCTCCATAAAATGCCACATTGCCAATGATGATATTATTCTCCGGAATGAAAGAAGCTTTCTTATCGGGATATACTATGAGTTTAGCACCACTCAATCCTTTCCCGAAATAATCATTCGCATCACCTTCTAACTCGAGTGTAACACCATTTGTATTGAAGGCCCCAAAACTCTGTCCGGCTGTTCCTTTGAAACGATAGTGAATGGTATCTTCAGGAAGCCCTTCTGCACGATAGATCTTGGTAATCTCATTCGACAACATCGTCCCTACCGTACGATCTGTATTTTTAATAGGGAAATCTGCTTCTACTTTTTGCTTTTTCTCCAATGAAGGCTTAGCTTTTTCTATCAACTGCCAGTCTAGCACTTCACTCAAACCGTGATCCTGTTCTTCTGAACAGTATAATGTTTCATTGTAACCAGATGGCTCCTGATATAATAACGGAGAAAGATCGAGCTTGCTGTATTTCCAGTGATCAATCACCTCACGCAATTGCAATGAATCTACGCGACCTACCATTTCATCCACTGTTCGGAAACCCAGTGATGCCATAATTTCTCTTAATTCCTGTACCATGAATCGAAAGAAATTCACCACATGATCTGCATCTCCAGTAAAGCGTTTCCTTAATTCAGGATCCTGAGTAGCCACACCCACCGGACAAGTATTCAGATGACACTTTCTCATCATAATACAACCTTCGACTACTAATGCAGCCGTTGCAACACCCCACTCTTCCGCACCCAATAATGCAGCGATCGCAATATCTCTGCCCGTTTTCATTTGTCCGTCTGCCTGCACCACTACACGACTTCTCAATTTATTTTTCACAAGCGTCTGATGCGCTTCTGCCAATCCTAATTCCCATGGCAATCCGGCATGACGAATAGAAGAGATCGGAGAAGCACCCGTACCACCATCATGTCCACTAATCAACACCACATCGGCTTTGGCTTTTGTAACCCCGGCTGCAATCGTACCTACGCCTGCTTTACTCACCAGCTTCACATTGATACGAGCTGCACGATTCGCATTCTTCAAATCAAAAATTAATTGTGCAAGATCTTCAATCGAATAAATATCGTGATGCGGGGGCGGTGAGATTAATCCTACACCCGGTGTTGCGTGACGCACTTTACCGATCCAGTCATCTACTTTATGTCCGGGTAACTGCCCCCCTTCCCCCGGCTTTGCACCCTGCGCCATTTTAATCTGTAACTCATCTGCTTCTGTGAGATATAAACTTGTTACCCCAAAACGCGCACTCGCCACTTGTTTAATTGCACTGCGCATACTATCGCCATTCTCCATGGGTTTGAAGCGAATCTCATCTTCACCGCCTTCCCCGGTATTACTCTTACCACCCAAACGATTCATTGCAATCGCGAGTGTAGTATGCGCTTCCCATGAGATCGATCCGAAGCTCATAGCTCCTGTAGCAAAACGACGATAAATACTTTCAGCTGGCTCAACTTCATCGATGGAAATAGAAGGAAGAATACGTTTAAAATCAAGCATACTGCGCAGTGTGCAGGCTTTCTCACTTTGTTCGTTGACGGCCTTAGAATATTTTTTGAAGGTATTGTAATCATTCATCCTGGTTGAGTACTGCAGGAGATGAATGGTTGTTGGATTGAATAAATGCACTTCTCCTTTTCGCTTCCACTGATACACGCCACCAACCGGCAAACGATTGACAGGAATTTCTTTTCTGCTGAAAGCGAAATAATGTTTCGCCAGTGCTTCTTTCGCGATCTCTTCCAGTCCGATACCCTGAATACGACTGGTGGCACCCGTGAAATAAATATCCACCACTTCTTTATTAATGCCGAGTATCTCAAAAATTTGCGCACCCTGATACGACTGCAGCGTAGAGATTCCCATTTTAGAGAACACCTTCAGCAATCCGTCATTAACAGATTTAATGTAATTGTAACGAAGTTGTTCCCATGTAAGATCGGTAACTAAGGTACCATTCGCTTTCATATTGCGAATAGATGCCATAGCCAGATAGGGATTGATAGCTGTTGCACCGAATGCGAGCAAACAAGCGAAGTGATGTACTTCCCATACATCTCCCGCTTCTACCACAATACCCACCTGTCCGCGCAAGCCTTTTCGGATGAGATGATGATGCACTGCAGCTGTTGCCAGAAGTGATGGTATTGCCGCATGATCGCTATCCACCGCACGATCGCAAAGGATCAACACTTCAAATCCATCATGTACTGCATCTTCTGCATAGCGACACAAACGATCCAGCCCTCTCTTTAATGAATCCGGCTTTCCATCTGCCCTGAAATAAGTCTGTAAAGTTTTTGCCTGAAATATACCTGTATCAATACTTCTGATCTTTTCCAGTTCTTTACTCGTCAGCACAGGCTGTTTCAATGCCACAGTATGACAATGCTGTGGCTCCTCAACCAGCAGATTTCCGTTATTTCCAACAAATGTAGCCAGACTCATTACCATTCTTTCTCTGATCGGATCGATCGGCGGGTTCGTAACCTGTGCGAATAACTGTTTGAAGTAAGAAGATAAATGTTGCGGTTCATCACTCAGTACTGCTAGCGGAATATCTGTCCCCATGGATCCCACCGGCTCTTTTCCGTCGAGGGCCATCGGCTTGATGATCGTTTCAATATCTTCCGTCGAGTAACCAAATGCTTTTTGATATTTCAGTACGGATGAATCAGACAAATGCGAGAACGTAACACGCGGCTCTTCCAACTCTTCCAATCGGATTTTATATTGATTCAGCCAGTCACCGTAAGGTTTGCGGGAACAAATATCATTTTTCAATTCTTCATCACTGATGATACGCCCCTGTTCCATATCCACCACAAACATTTTACCCGGTTGTAAACGGCCCTTCTCTTTTACGATGGACTGATCTACCGGCAATGCTCCTGTTTCTGACGCCATGATCACGCGATCATCCGTAGTAACACAATAACGCGAAGGACGCAGACCATTTCTATCTAATGTTGCGCCAATAATTTTTCCATCGGTAAAACTGATTGAAGCAGGGCCATCCCACGGCTCCATGATGGATGCATGATATTCGTAAAATGCTTTCTTCACCGGATCCATCATGTCATTCCCATCCCATGCTTCGGGTATGAGCATCATCATCACGTGCGGCAGACTTCTTCCTGTGAGCGTGAGTAGTTCCACCATATTATCCAAACAAGCAGAGTCAGATTGTGCACCCGGTACAATGGGCAGAATCATCTCCATTTCTTCCTTGGTAAAATATGGAGACGTAAAACCATGCTCTCCCGTTTTCAGCCAGTTGAGATTTCCCTGCAGTGTATTGATTTCTCCGTTGTGAGCAATGAAACGAAAAGGTTGGGCAAGCTTCCACGAAGGGAATGTATTCGTTGCAAAACGACTATGTACTAGCCCGAACGCACTCACCACTCGTTTATTATTCAGATCGGGAAAATAAGGACGCACCTGATTGCTGGTCAATTGTCCTTTATACACAACTGTTTTGTAGGATAAAGAAGCGAGATAAAAACCGATCTCATCTTTTTTCACCGTGCTGTTGATGAGATGGGTAGCATGATTACGCAGTACGAAAAGTTTTCTTTCAAAAACATTGGGATCATTGATATGATCCGGACATGCGATGAAGACATGTTCCATTTCCGGCTCAACACTTAATGCAGTTGGTCCAATACCATCTGGATTCACCGGCACTTTACGATAGGTAAGAATTTCCAGGCCCAACTTTTCTGCTGTACGATTGAAAATAGAACGACATTCTTCGCGCAGACGAATTTCTCTCGGAAAGAAGATTACCCCTACACCGTATTTACCAAAGGAAGGAAGATGCACGCCGAGTTTGAGACATTCTTCGAAGAAGAATTCATGCGGCGTCTGGATCATGATGCCCGCGCCATCACCTGTGTTGTTTTCACAACCGCAAGCGCCCCGGTGTTCCATGTTCTCCAGGATAGTTAACGCATCCGAAATGTTTTGATGGGATTTATTACCCTTTATGCTCGCTACAAAACCGATACCACACGCATCGCGTTCAAAGGAAGCATCGTACAAACCAACATTGCCTGCCATAATCGTAATTAATTTAAGTTTACAATAACCTTAAATACCCTTCATGGTTTTTGTGCAAGCAATCGCTTTAAAATTACAACGGGATTATACTAACATGTGTTTATTGTGGAGAAGAAAAAAGAAAGAAAGGGTGTCGATCTCGCCCAGAAGATTCGGAGCAAGATGGTGTCGTGGTATCTTGGTGTCAGGCGAATCAGCACCCGCGCTTATACCAAATATCCAAACAGTGTATCATTCTTATTCAGCTCGGTAAACTGTATCTGATACTGCTGCATGTTCTGTAACAACTGTGCATAATCGTCTTTTGACTTCAGCTCAACACCAATAAGCGCGGGACCGCTTTCTTTATTGGTCTTCTGAATATATTCAAAACGAGTGATATCATCCGTAGGTCCTAAAACATGATTCACAAATTCTTTCAACGCACCGGGACGTTGTGCAAAGCGTACAAGGAAATAATGTTTCAAGCCTTCATATTGCAAAGAACGTTCTTTGATCTCCTGCATGCGATCAATATCATTATTACTGCCACTCACGATACATACCACGTTCTTTCCTTTGATCTGATCTGCATAAAGATCCAATGCGGCAATGCTCAAAGCGCCTGCCGGCTCTACTACAATCGCGTCTTCATTGTACAAACTAAGTATCGTTGAACAAACTTTTCCCTCGGGGATCAGCAGCATATCAGACAAGACTTCTTTGCAGATTGAAAACGTAATATCTCCCACTCGCTTAACTGCTGCTCCATCCACAAACCTATCGATCTCATTTAATACAACTGGATGACCTTCTTTCAATGCCTGATACATGGCAGGTGCACCCTCGGGCTCTACACCAATGATTTTTGTCTGTGGAGAATACATTTTAAAATACGCCCCAACTCCGGCAGATAAGCCTCCGCCACCCACAGGAAGAAAAAGATAGTCTATATCTGATGTGTCTTCCAGTATTTCTAATCCAACTGTTCCCTGCCCCTCAATAATGCGGGCATGATCAAAAGGTGGAATAAAGGTCATGCCATGTGTACGTGTGTATTCAAGGGCTGCTGCCGCACAATCATCAAAGGTATCTCCGGCGAGTTCAATACGAATCGCATCTTCACCAAACATGGCCGTCTGACGTATCTTTTGCTTAGGTGTAATGACAGGCATAAATACGACGCCCTTCACACCGAGTTTTTTACAGCTATATGCAAACCCTTGTGCATGATTACCCGCACTCGCGCATACTACACCCTTTGCTAACTGCTCTTCCGATAAGGAACTCATCAAATTATACGCACCTCTCAATTTGTAACTGCGTACCACCTGCAGATCTTCTCTTTTCAGATAGACATTGCACTGATATTTTCGAGATAGATTCGCATGCAACTGCAATGGGGTATGATGCACTACCTTACGAAGATTGACAGCTGCTTTATGAAAATGCAGTTCAGGGATTATAGTCGTATTTGTACTCATTCAGATGGTTTGCTTATCACCCTGCTGTTTGAATGGCTTTCATTTGCTGCATCGCTTTTCTTAAGAATGCACCCACATGTTCAATAGGATGCTGGCGAATTTGTTTATTGATCTCGATCAATGTTTTATTATCCACGCTTCCGTCTTTCCCTTGATTGTAATTATTACCGATCACTGAAAGATCAACCCCCTTCATGAAATCAGTCAGCATCGGACGTGCGGCATGATCAAATAAATAACATCCGTACTCAGCTGTATCAGAGATCACCCGATTCATCTCAAATAATTTTTTTCGGGCGATGAGATTGGCGATCAAAGGAGTTTCATGTAAAGATTCATAATAGGCTGACTCCTGTTTGATACCGGCTTCCACCATCGTTTCGTAGGCTAACTCCACACCGGCCTTTACAAAAGCTACCATCAGACAACCCCGGTCAAAATATTCCTGCTCTCCGATTGCTTGTGATGCAGGAGCCGTTTTTTCAAAATCCGTTTCTCCCGTTGCAGCGCGCCATGCCAACAAATTTTTATCGCCCTTCGCCCAGTCTTCCATCATAGTTGAAGAGAACACACCACTCATGATATCATCCTGATGTTTTCTGAATAACGGACGAAGAATTTGTTTGAGCGATTCTGCTAATTCATACGCTTTGATCTTTGCAGGATTCGACAAGCGATCCATCATGGCGGTAATACCACCATGCTTAAGCGCTTCCGTAATCACTTCCCATCCATACTGTATCAGTTTAGATGCATAAGCCGCATCCAGGCCGGACGCTTTCATTTTATCAAAGCATAGAATAGAACCAGTTTGCAGTAACCCACATAAAATAGTTTGCTCACCCATCAGATCACTCTTTACTTCGGCAATGAAAGAGGAATGTAACACCCCAGCACGCAGACCACCCACAGCTACTGCATAGGCTTTTGCCTGCGCAAAACCTTTCCCTTCGGGATCATTCTCGGGATGAACGGCAATCAGCGTAGGTACACCAAAACCTCTTTTATATTCTTCACGTACTTCCGTACCCGGTCCTTTCGGGGCCACCATGATAACCGTCAGATCTTTTCTAACCTGTAATCCCTCCTCAACAATATTGAAACCATGCGAATAAGAAAGAGTAGCGCCTTTTTTCATCAAAGGCATCACGGCATTCACAACCGGTGTATGCTGTTTATCGGGGGTAAGATTCAATACGAGATCTGCAGTAGGAATTAATACTTCGTACGTATCCGCTACAAAACCATTCTCTGTTGCATTTTTCCACGATGCCCTCTTTTCTGCAATGGCTTCAGCCCGTAAAGCATACGACACATCCAGTCCCGAATCACGTAAGTTCAATCCCTGATTCAAACCTTGTGCACCGCAGCCCACGATCACAATTTTCTTTCCTTTCAATACATTCACACCATCTGTAAATTCTGATGGATCCATGAAACGACACTGTCCTAATTGAATCAGTTGCTCTCGGAGCGGCAGGGAGTTGAAATAGTTCATTGTTTTATTGTTAAGTTAAAAGTCAAAAGTTAAAACATAAAAGTTGTTGGTTGTTAGTTGTTGGTTAAACAAATAACTAATAACAAACAACAGTATTCCTTCATCACATACTAAACACCTCATCCTGCCTGTCCAAAAACTCATTCCCCACCACCTCTCTTCCAGGCTTGGCGGCTTCAAATTCCTTGAGCTTTTTATGAAAGCCCTCACTCTCTTTAATGATCGCAACACGTGCGCTACGGACAAATTCAATGAGTCCATAAGGCTCGAGTACTTTGATCAGATTATCTGTCTCCTCTCTGTGTCCAGTCACCTCAAACACCGTATAATCTTTTCTGATCACCACGGCTTTGGCACCATACTGACTCAACAATCTTTCCACTTTCACCTGCTCCGCAATCACATCCGTCGGCACTTTATACAAAGCTAATTCCTGCCACACAATTTCATCGGCTACATTATAATACGCCTTGAGTACATCCACCTGCTTTTCGATCTGGCGGCACAATTTACGAACGACTTCCTCTGTTTCATTAATTACGATCGTAAAACGATGTACACTATCCACTTCGGAAGGAGAAGTATTCAGACTATCGATATTGATTTTTCTCCTTGAAAATAAAATCGCTATGCGATTCAGCAACCCAATCTGATTCTCAGTATAAACGGTTATCGTATAATCCTGCTTTTGCATCATAATATGTTTATGCCATTTTCTATACTTCTTCTGCCGATAAAACAATCTCAGCCACACCCCTTCCCTGCGGCACCATGGGAAATACATTGTTTTCCTTTCCTACCATCACCTCCAACAAATACGAACTTTTTGTTTCCAGCATCTCTTTCAGCGCATCTTTCAGATCAGCGCGCTGATTAATGGATCTTCCCGGAATACCATACCCTTTCGCTACCATCACAAAATCCGGACTCTGAATATCTACGAAAGAATATCTTCTTTCATGAAAGAGTTGTTGCCACTGACGAACCATCCCCAGGAACTGATTATTTAATATCAGAATCTTTACATTAGGTTTGAATTGCATGATGGTACCCAGCTCCTGTAACGTCATCTGAAATCCACCATCACCTATAACGGCTACGACTGTACGAAGCGGATCGCCATAAGCCGCGCCTATTGCTGCAGGCAGCGCATAACCCATCGTTCCCAATCCGCCACTGGTGATATTGCTGCGACTGTGATTCATCTTTGCATATCGACAAGCTACCATCTGATGCTGGCCAACATCGGTAACGATGATCGCACTCCCCTCTGTTAATTCATTCAGCACACGAATCACTTCTCCCATCGTCATGATATCATGATCCGGATACATTTCAGGATGAATACATGTGGATGTTTCTTTCTGCATGGCGGCCTCAAAACGCGCCAGCCATTCGGGATGTTTTTTTTGATGAACCAACTGTGTTAATAGCGGCAATGTTTCTTTGCAATCTCCCCAGACCGGCACAGTTGCTTTTACATTCTTATCGATCTCTGCAGGATCAATATCGAGGTGTATCACTTTCGCCTGCTTGGCATATTTGTCCAAACGACCTGTTACGCGATCATCGAAGCGCATTCCGATCGCAATCAGTACATCACATTCATTAGTCAGTACATTTGGGCCATAATTGCCATGCATACCCAGCATACCAACAGCTAACGGATGATCCGTAGGCAATGCACTCATTCCCATAATAGTCCAGGCTGCCGGGATACCTGCTTTCTCAATAAATGAAATAAATTCTTTTTCAGCATTTCCCAATATCACGCCCTGTCCGAAAATCACAAAAGGTCTTTCGGCCTCATTGATCAGTGCAGCTGCCTGTTCAATATATTCTTTACGTACAGCAGGTTTAGGACGATAACTTCTGATATGTTCACACTTCGTATAACCCTTGTAATCGAATAACTGTAACTGTGCGTTCTTGGTGATATCAACTACCACAGGACCCGGCCTTCCGCTTCCGGCAATATAAAATGCTTTCGCCATCACTTCCGGAATTTCATTGGCATCGGTTACCTGATAATTCCATTTCGTAACAGGTGTCGTGATATTGATCACATCCGTTTCCTGAAATGCATCCGTTCCCAACAAATGAGCAAATACCTGTCCGGTCACACATACCAATGGAGTAGAATCGATCATCGCATCAGCCAGACCGGTAACCAAATTCGTTGCACCCGGACCACTCGTTGCAAAAACCACACCTGTTCTCCCGCCTGCCCTGGCATATCCCTGTGCTGCATGAATAGCTCCTTGTTCATGACGAACCAGAATATGCTGTAAGCGATCGTTATAATCATACAAGGCATCGTAGATCGGCATGATCGCACCACCGGGATAACCGAAGATCGTGGTAACACCTTCCTGTACCAGTGCATCGAGCACAGCCACACTTCCGCTGATCTGGCGAGAAGCAGGAACTGTAGTTGATGTAGATGATAATGCGGATGTTTGCATACTATTAATTATTAAATAAACATTATTCTTTTGCTCAAAGCATTATGTTGTCTGTCTCGTCTAGCCTAAGGCAAGACGAGACGTTGTCTGGATGTCATGATGTCGGCCCATCAGCATAAATTCTTTACCTTATTATTAATTTTAAATTATTAATTACTAATTAAAATTTATTCCTTCACCGCATCCGTTACACAACCCTCTGCTGCTGTTGTGGTACGCTGTGCAAATTTGAACAGTAAGCCTTTCTTCGCTTTTAATTCCGGACGCACCCATGCCATTCTTCGCTTTTCAATTTCCTCACCACTTACTTTCAATGTCATCCTGCGATTGATCGCATCGAGCTCAATGATATCTTCATCTTTCACCAAAGCGATCAATCCACCATCATAAGCTTCAGGTGTGATATGTCCCACAACAAATCCATGTGTCCCTCCACTGAAACGACCATCCGTGATCAGCGCCACTGATTTCCCCAATCCTGCACCAATAATGGCTGATGTAGGTTTTAGCATTTCAGGCATACCGGGACCGCCACGCGGACCCACATAACGAATCACTACTACATCACCTGCTTTTACTCTGCCCGATTGTATTCCTTGTATCAAATCTTGTTCACCATCAAATACACGTGCAGGACCTGTAAAACGTTCTCCTTCTTTTCCGGTAATCTTCGCTACGCTTCCTTTCTCTGCGAGGTTACCATATAATATTTGAAGATGACCGGTTTGCTTGATTGGATTTTCAAGAGGGAAAATCACTTTCTGCACATCAAAATCCAGATCGGGAACTTCTTGTAAATTTTCCGCAATCGTCTTTCCTGTTACCGTCATGCAATTGCCATGCAACAAACCTTTTTGCAACAGATATTTCATCACCGCAGGTACGCCTCCCATCTTATGCACATCTTCCATTAAATATTTACCACTGGGTTTTAAATCTGCCAATACCGGCACCCGATCACTGATTCTTTGAATATCATCCTGCGTCCATTCCACCCCCACACTCCATGCCATCGCGATCAGATGCAAGACTGCATTCGTTGATCCGCCTAACGTCATGATCACCGTTACGGCATTTTCAAATGCTTCACGCGTCATAATATCTGCGGGACAAATATTTTTTTCCAGCAACAGCCTAATCGCTTTTCCTGCACGCACACATTCTTCTTTTTTCTCGTCACTTAGCGCAGGATTGGACGAAGAATACGGCAGACTCATGCCCAACGCTTCGATGGCACTCGCCATGGTATTGGCCGTGTACATGCCCCCGCAGGCACCCGGACCCGGACAGGCATTCATCACGATACCTTTGAAATCCGCTTCATCGATCGTACCCGCAATTTTTCTACCCAATGCTTCAAATGCAGAAACAATATTCAACTCTTCGCCTTTATAATGTCCCGGTGCAATCGTACCCCCATATACCATAATAGAGGGACGATTCAAACGACCCATTGCAATAACCGAACCCGGCATATTCTTGTCGCAACCCGGTACGGCAATGATGCCATCATAATAATGCGCACCGCATACCGCTTCAATGCTGTCCGCAATGAGATCACGACTAATTAAAGAATAACGCATCCCATCGGTACCATTGCTGATACCATCACTCACACCGATCGTATTAAAGATCAAACCCACCATCTCATTTTCCCACACTGATTTTTTTACGATTGCAGCGAGATCATTCAGATGCATGTTGCAGGTGTTCCCGTCATAACCCATACTCACAATACCCACTTGCGCTTTTTGCATGTCTTGTTCTGTCAGACCAATGCCATAAAGCATAGCCTGCGCCGCCGGCTGTGTCACATCCTGCGTAAGAACTTTTGAATATCTGTTCAACTCTTGCATTATATGATCGTTGATTTTCGTAATTCAATATTTTCCTGCTTCACACCTCCCGGAATTTTACCTGATACATAATCTGCAATGATATCACCGATCGTTGAGGTGAAATAAAAATTGACTGAGTCGATATCTTTTGTCACAAAATGATTAGCAAGCGTCCAGGACACACTCATTCTTACCACCGATGCTTCCTCTTTCAGTCCCAGATGATCGAGCAGCATAGCCGCAGAGAGAATGGCTCCGATCGGATTG
>Ga0315906_10004871_pt1 | contig 17007 bp, 17 predicted proteins | sample LakEriMetagenome_4_FD_203526 | JGI IMG/M metagenome (GOLD analysis project Ga0315906, IMG submission 203526) | Freshwater fungal communities from buoy surface, Lake Erie, Ohio, United States - Buoy 2 MA122 | ecosystem: Environmental > Aquatic > Freshwater > Lake > Lake biofilm | place: USA... | reverse complement strand
CGGTTGCTTGCGATCGGGCGTGCGGCCACGGCGAGGGCTGCCGAGGACGGCTCTTGGCGTCTTGAGCAGTACGCCGAGAGCCGCTTCGAGGGCGACCTCGTCGAGGGTAGCCGCAGCGCAGGCCGGACGCTGCAGTCCAATGTCAGCGCCGCGTTCCTCGGAATCGCCGCGACCGCGCCGGGCGATCTGCCCTCCGCGTCGCTCTGGAGCATGATCCGTCACCTCGAAGCGAACGGACTCGATTCGCGCGAGCCCACCTTCGCGTTCTGGTCGCGCATCGCGCGTACGGTGGCACCGCTGTTCGCGGTGTTGTTGGCGCTGCCGTTCGTATTCGGGTCGCTGCGCGGGGCCGGGCCGGGTGGCCGGATCGCTGTCGGCCTCGTGCTCGGTATCCTCTTCTTCTTGCTGCAGCAGATGATCGAGAGCGGTGCGGTGGTTTTCCGCGGCGACCCGGTCCTGCTCGCCTGGGTGCCGACCGCCGTCATGGGCGCCGCTGCCTTGTTCTTGATCGCGAGGACACGATGACCACCCTAGTGAAACGCACCACGCTGATCGTCCGCAGCATCGAGCGCTCCGTCGCTTTTTACCGCGATGTGCTCGGGCTCTCGGTCTGGTACGACGATCGGGTGACGCTCTCCGGGGTCGGTCTCGCTGCCGGCGCGCGTGGCGATGAGACCCACCTCGTGATCATGCAAGCCTCCGATCCCGTGGTCGGCAAGATCGGGCTGCTGGAGTTCACGCAGCCGCGTCTGCCCGAGCCGCCGCGTCGTGATCGGTTGGGCGTCGGCGATATCATCTTCGTGATGCAGGGCGAGGATGTCTACGGCGTACATGACCGTGCTGTGGCCTTCGGCGCCCGCATCCATGCCGCGCCGCACCGCTATGAGGTGCGCGGTGCCGACGGTGCGATGCTGTCGATGAACTCGTTGAGTTTGTGGGATCCGGATGATTACTTCATCGAGTACAACCAGCGGACGATCTCGGGAGGATGACCATGGCGTCCGAGCCGGGAACGACGCAACGGGTTTGGGACCTTCCGGTCCGACTGATGCACTGGGGGTTGGCTTTGTCGGTGCTCGGTGCGTGGCTCACCCGCGAACTCGAGGGTGACTGGTTTGCCTGGCATGTGCGATTCGGTTACGCCGTGTTGCTCATCGTGACGACGCGCATCGTCTGGGGATTCGTCGGCACCCGATATGCGCGTTTCAAGGACTTCGTGCGTGGACCCCGGGCGATCCTCGCGTACCTGCGCGCCGGGCGCGGTGGGCCGGCGGCGCCGGTGACCGGTCACAACCCGCTCGGTGCGCTGATGATCCTCGCGTTGCTTGGTCTGTTGCTCACGCAGTCGGTCCTCGGCTTGTTCGCCAACGACCAAGTGCTCGAGGCGGGGCCGTTGTACGGCTATGTGGAGGGCGCCACGAGCGATCGGCTCACGACCCTGCACAAACAGCTTTTCGACCTGATCGTCGTGGCCATCGCCATCCATGTCGGTGCCGCGCTGTATTATCTTTGGGTGCGGCGCGAGAACCTGATCCTGCCGATGATCACGGGTCGGAAGCCGGGATCATCGTTGCCCGCCGGGGCGGAGGGGGTCAGCCGATCGCGCACGCTGCTCGCGATCGCGATCCTTGCGGTGACGGGCGCACTGCTTTGGTGGGTCGTCGCGACCGCGCCGGAGGCGTCGCTGTTCGCGTTCTAAGGGCGGAGCGGTCGTATCAGGCGACGACGGTCTCGATCGAGCCGAGACCCTCGATGCCGCAAGAGATCCGATCTTGGCGGAGCACGCGGCCGACGCCCGCCGGGGTGCCCGTGTAGATGAGGTCACCCGCGCGCAACTCGAAGAGACCCGACAGCGCCGCGATCACATCGGGCACTGCCCAGATGAGGCCGGCGAGATCGGCATCCTGGCGTACCGCGCCGTTCACGCAGAGCCAGATGCGACCCCGTGTCGGGTGGCCGACCGCCGACACCGGATGCAGCGGTCCGAGGGTCGCCGAGTGGTCGAAACCCTTCGCCGCGTCCCAGGGTTTGCCCTGTGCTTTCGCTTCGGCTTGCAGGTCGCGACGGGTCCAGTCGATGCCGATGCCGTAGCCGAACACGCGCGTCAGTGCATCGGCTGCGGGGATGTCGCGTCCGCCGCCGCCGAGCGCCACCACGAGCTCCACCTCGTGATGGAAATCCGCGGTGGCGGAGGGGTAGGGCACCGCCTCCGTGTCGGGCAGCAGGGCATCCGCCGGCTTGCCGAAGAAGAACGGCGGCTCGCGGTCCGGGTCGTGACCCATCTCGCGGGCGTGCGCCGCATAGTTGCGGCCCACGCAGTAGATGCGCCGCACCGGGAACAGCGTGTCGGTTCCCGCGATGCGGGTCGTTACCGGCTGCGGCGCATCGAAGGCGTAGTCGGTCACCGGTCGCCGAGTTCCTTGAGAAGCGCCGGTGCGTCGTACACCTTGCGCAGCGCTTCTCGCATGATGGCCGGGTGCACGGCGACGGCGCGGTTCTTCACGGTGTCGAACCAGAACGATCCCGAGATCGAGTGGATGTTGCCGTCGAAGATCAATCCAACCACCTCGCCGCGGGCATTGAGCAGCGGGCTTCCCGAGTTGCCGCCGATGATGTCGTTGTTCGAGCTGAGGTTGAACGGCGTCGACAGGTCGAGCGTCCCACGCGCCCGCTCCCACGAAGCCGGGACGCTGAACGGCGGCTGGCCGGTGGCGCGCTCGAAGGCGCGTCCGAGGCGGGTGAAGGGCTCCACGGGGCTGCCTTTTTCCACCCAGCCCTGCACCGTGCCGTAGTTGAGCCGTAGCGTGAAGGTGGCGTCCGGGTAGACCTCGGTGCCGTAGACCTTGAAGCGCGCGCGGGCGATCTTCTCCTCGGCGGCGGCGGTCGGCGCCTGCACTTCGTCCTCGTATCGCTTGCGCAGCGCACGCGCCGGTCCGTCGATCTCGCGGGCGAGCTTGATCATCGGATCATCCGAGGCGGCGATCGCCGCGGCGCCACCGTTCCACAGCGCCATGCGCACGGCGGGATCGGCGAGCTTGCTGCCGTCGATGAGCGAGGCGGCAAGGCTGTCCGGTGAATCCTTGGCGAGCAGCTTGCGTACCACCGCATGGTCGGGGCCCAGCCACTCGCGCATGCGTTCGAAGCCGAAGGACATCGTCAACCGCTCCACCTCCGGATAGACGGGGGTCGCGGCCGCGAGCTGCTGCTGGACCCGCGGCAGTTGCGCATCGGTGAACTCCCGCAGGCGCTCGCCGTTTGGCTTTGTGCGCTCCTCGGCGCCGCGTACCAGCGTGCGTGCGACGCGGAACAGACGGCTCTGGAAGCCCGCTCCGCCCTCGAGATAGCCGAGTTCGGTGTCGATGTCGCGGGCACGGGCGTTGGCTGCGGCGATGTCTGCCCAGGGATCGCCGAAGCCGGCGAAGGAAGGATCGGCGGCGACACGGGCGCGCAGCTCCGCTTCCTTCGCGCGCTTGTCATCCATCATGCCTTCGTCGAGCAAGGCGTCGAGCTGCTTGCGACGCACCTTGATGCCGTTCTCGAGACCGAACAGCGTGTCCGCCGTGATGCGTCGCTCGGCATCTCCCTTCTTTGCGAACTCGATGTAGCGTCCGCGAAGCTCGTTGCTGCGCAGCAGCGAGGGCGGCAGTTCATCGTTGCGCAGTGCCAGCAGTTGATCGACCGTCAGCAGGCGGTCGGTGGAGCCGGGATGGCCCGAGACGAGCACCAACTCGCCGGCTTTCGGGCCGTCGAAGTTGATGCGCAGCGGCCGCGCCACCGTCACCGGCTTGCCGTTCTCGTAGGCGCGCAGCAGGCCCATGTCGAGGCACCAGCGCGGGAACTGGAAGTTGTCCGGGTCGCCGCCGAACGCCGCGATGCCCGTCTCGGGTGCGAACACCAGACGCACATCGGTGTAGCGCTTGTAGCGGTAGAGGAACTGCTGGCCGCCGTTGTAGAGCGCGACGCCCTGGCACTTGAGCCCGGTGGTCTTCTCGCAGGTCTGCTCAAGATCCGTGATGGCGCGCTTGCGGGCTTCGTTGGCGGCGCGCTCGTCGAGTCCGCGCGTGGCGGCCTCGACCTTGTCCGTCACGTTCTCCATGCCGACGAGCACATCGGCGACCTGCGTGCGGCAGGGGATCTCTTCACCGCGGTTGCGGGCGACGAAGCCGTCGTCGAGCAGGCTCTTCTCTTTGGAGGAGTTCTCCGAGAGGCAGGCGGTGATGCAGTGGTGGTTGGTGAGGATCAGCCCCTCGGGTGACACGAACGACGCAGAGCAGCCCGAGAGGCGGACGGAGGCTTCGCGTACCCGGTCGAGCCAGGCGCCATCGATGTTAGCCCCGTACTGCTGCTTCACCTTCGCAGTGGGGAAGTTGTCGTAGGTCCACATGCCTTCGTCGGCGTGGGCGGCGGTCGAGGCAAGCAGCGCGGCAGCGAGCGCAACGGCGGTCGAGAGGAAGGCGGCGCGATTCATCGGAGGCTCCGTAGATGCAGGTATCGATGGGTCTGATTCTAGATCAGCCGGGCCATTTCTGCCTCGTTCGTAGAGATTGGCCGCGCAGGCTCGTTTAACCGTGAAAACGCCGAGTTTTGGCGCCTGACCTCTGGGCTGTCCTGCGGTGCAATGGCCGCGCCGGGAAGTGGCCGGCGGCTATCCAAGGAGACATTCAGATGATCAGGCAAGCACGCCGGCGCATGGCCGGCCAAGGGATGACGGAGTACATCATCATCGTCGCGTTGGTCGCCATCGCCGCGATCGGCGTGTACTCGGCCTTCGGCGACATCGTCCGCGGACAAGCGTCCGTGGCCGCCGTCGCACTGTCGGGCGAGGACAACACCGCCGGTCGCGGTCTTGTCGGCGCCGCACGGGGCCGCGCGAACCTCGAAGCGCGTCAGCGCACGATGGAGGATTTCGAGGAATGAGGCGGCGTGCGCGCTTTCCACGCGGGCAGGTCCTCGTGTTCCTGCTGCCGTTGCTGGCTGTGCTCGGCGCGGCTGCTTGGTGGGCGTTCGAAGCCGGCCAAGCGGTGACGGAGAAACAACGCCTGCGCGATGTCGCCGAGGCGGCAGCGCTCAGCGGCGCTGTGTGGCAGGCGCGCTCGCTCAATTTCGCAGCGGCAATGAACCGGGCGGTCATCGCCAACGAAGCGGTGATCGCCCAGTCCGTCAGTCTGCGTTCGTGGTCGGACTACATGAACCGGTTGCTGCCGACCGCAGCGGCGCTGACCACTTATGTGCCATATCTCAACGCAGCGGCTGCCACCTTGCAGCGCTGGTGGTCTGGATTCGATTCCGTCTTGCAGCCGTCGTTGCGCGGTCTCGAGTCGCTCGCGAGCGGGGTGAGCCACTCCTTGGCAGCCGCGCAGCGGTTCATGATGTCGGCAACGCTCTTGACGGTGCCACAGATCGTTCGCGACACCGTTGAGGCGGCCGATCCGCGGTTTCGATTGACGGACGGTGGCGAGGCACAGCTGCTCGTATGGGCGGCCCAATGGCAGAGCTTCAGTTCCTTCTATGGCGGTTCATGGCGCTGGCGCCAACAAGATGTGCTGCTGCGTTCGCTTGACGGCTTCACCCACGAGCGCAACTTCACGCTGAGTCCCTTGCTCGGCAGTCGTCTGGTCCGTTTCGAGAAGCGCGCCGGGACCGAACTGCTCGATTTCGAGACCTGGCGTGCGCTCGATACGCTCTCCCTCCATCAGCCGCGCTATGTGGTCTTCGGTTCGATGCGCGAGCGTGCCGCGATCGCGTGGGGCGGTGCCGACAACGGTGTCGGGAGTACGCTGCGGGGTCGGCACGGCGACGCACTACGGCGGAATCCACGAGCGGCGAGAGCTGCTGAACGCAGCATCAGCCGGCAACGGGGCTATCGCGGGTTGCCGTCGCTCTACGACCTCTCTGCTGCGCAGCGCGCGGAGTCCGGCCCGCCTCGCGTGGTGGTGCGGTTGCGGCTGCCGGCCGAGTCGCGGCGTGGTGCAGCCGAACTGCTCGGGTTCGGCTCCGTGCCGGATGCCGCGGGTGATCCGGTCGCGCTTGTCCCGGACCCGTCCAACGGCTCAGGAGATCTGTTCGCGGAGGCCGCCGCCTCGACGCGGTTCCTCCGCCTCGAACCCCGTCGCGATGGCGCACAGGAGGCGCCGAGTCTCTATTCACCCTACTGGCGCTCGACGCTGGCGCCCCTTTCGATCCAAGACCGCGTACTGCTGGCCACCCTCGATGGCACTCCCGTGTGGTTGGCGGGAGTACCGAAGTGATCCTGCGTAACGCAGCGCGGGGCCAGGCCTTGATCGAGACGCTTGTGGCAGTCCTGCTGCTGGTGCCGCTTTTGATCGCAACCATCGATCTGTGGCGGCGACAGGCTGCGATCCAGTCCGTGCAATCGTCCGCCCGTGCCGGCGTGCTGGCGTCCCATCACGGCGTCGATGTCGAGGCCTACGCCGCTCGCCCCGACGGACGGGTCAGCGGATCCGAGGTGACGGTCATCGCGACGCCGCAGCCTTCAGCAGCGCAGACCGCTGAGGAATGGGCGTTCGGGCTATTGGTACCGGCCCAAGTGATCGGCGTTGGGCAGTTCGATCTGGCACGAGACCAGGCACGGAATGCGCGATCGACGGCGCGTCTGAGCGAGGGGCATGCGCTGCAGTGGCTCCGTGCCGGACCGTCGCCGACGTTTCAGGCGGAGCTTTCGATCCTCGTCGATGACTGGCAGGCCGACAACGCTGAAACGGTACGGCGGCGGACGGCGGCAATCTCAAGCGCCGGCCGCATCGCAGCCTGGGGGACACCATTAGAACTCATGGCTACGCCGCTGCGTCTTTTCGAGCCCGCTATCGCACGGCTTTGTCTCGGCCGCATAGAGCCCGATATCGTGCCGACCGATCGACTGACCGGAAGCCATCGTGGCATATCCGATCTGAGGACACAGCCGTGTTGAGGCTGCTTCTCGCCGGCCTACGACTCGGGGGCCTCGTTTTGGCCGCCCACAGCTTGCAGCTCATCAGCGTAGCTGACGCGGGGCTCGAGTCGGATCGGGCGACCCCTAGGCCGCGATGGGTGGCCGATCGGGTGCGGGTCAACGGTGTCCCGCTCGAGACGCGCGCGACGGCTGTCGCGGCGGACCGTGCAGTCCTCACCGAGCGCCTCTCGACACTCTGGGGAAAGACTGCTCACCGTCTCGACATCACAGGCTCGTCAACGCCGTCACCGGCGTCGTTGACGCTGCAACAAGACGCCGAGCGGACGGTGATCGGTCGGCAACGCGGCCGATTGCACGAGGTCATCAGCCTGCGCGATGCCCCCTCGGGCGGCACGAGCATCGTGGTCTCGGTATCCGATCTTTCCCGCCCTGCGGGCAAACTTCCGCGCTTGCCCTTTCGTCCGCCGTACGGTCTTCGCGCCGTCACCGTGATCGAGCAGGAAGCCCCGGGCGGCGCGACGACGATTGTGCTCGACACCCCAGATGCTCACGAGATCACGGCGTCGCGACTAAGAAAAGCCCTACAGGCGGCTGGCTGGGTCGTTGTTCGTACCGATCCCTCTGCCCGCGCGTTATGGGCCGATCGCCGCGGTGAGCGCCTGGATGCGGTGACTATGCGCAGCGGTCACAGAACCCGGGTCATCGTTCAGGTGTCGGTCGATGCGCGCTGACTTTCCGCATAGAGCGCCTCGCAGGCAACTCGGGCAAGCGAGTGTGGAGTTCGCGCTGGTGGCAGCGGTTCTCGTGGCTGCGATGTTGCTGCCGTGGGCCGGGGGGTTGTCACCCGCTGAGTGGTTGCTTGGCGCGATCGTCGCGGCTGCCCGCGATTATCCGGCATGGCTTGCGATCCTTTGAACGATTCCTGGAGACGATGACATGGGAAGAAAGATCCTTGATCTGTTGGCTGCATGGTGGTTGCTGCCTGTCGCGTTGGTGTGCGGCCTTGTGGCGTTTCTCGGTTCGCAGCGGCATCTGGCCGAGCGAGCTGCGTCGGTCGAACAGCGTTGGCAGCAGCGATACACCCCGACGAAGGTGATCGTCGCGGCGCGTGATCTGCCGGCAGGTCGTGTGTTGCGGGAGGCTGATCTGGCGCGTCGGGACATGCCCTCCGCCTTCGTGCCAGGTGGCGCATTGCCAGCGGACACGCCGGTGCTCGTTGTCGGGCAGCAATTGGTCTTTGCCCTGAAGGCCGGTGATGCATTGGTCGAGGCCCATCTGGCCGGACGCGGGGGACCGACTCTGTCGGCGAGGTTGCAGCAGGGGACGCGTGCGGTGACGGTGCCCGTCGACGAGGTGAGCTCACAGGCCGGGCTCGTCCGCCCGGGCGATCGCATCGACCTGATGCTCGCAGAGGAGCGCACTGAGATCAGCGGTCGCTGTGTGGTGGTACGCCCGTTGCTAGAAGCGGTGACCGTGCTCGCCACCGGGCGATCGCAGCGTGCCTTGCCCGGCGTGGGCTTCGCTCCGGCTGGGGTGTTCGAGGAAGCCGGCTTCGCGGCGGACTACTCGACCATCACGCTCGATGTGACTCCCGAACAGGCCCAGTTGCTGGCAGTCGGGCTGCGGATCGGCGAACTGGTGCCGTTGCTACGGCCCGAGGGCGACGAAATGCGTTCGCCGCAGGCGGTGGCGGGGGCGAACGGTCGCACCGCCTGCAACGCAGCGACGCTCGGCGAGCCCGTGACGACGACGGTTCGACGATCGGTACGCGCGTCGACCGCAAGCCTCGAACTGCTGGTCGGAGGATCCGGATCGCCCGCCTTGTCCAAGCACTTCTTCGCTGAACCATGAATTTGATCCCAGCGCACACCGAACCCAAGAGATCTCAAGGAGTCCCGATGAACAAAGTTCCGCGGAATATCGTGTTGATGCTGCTCAGTCTGTTTCTTTCGGACGGGATTCGCGCTGCCGACATGCCCGGCGTGCTCCAGGCGATGCCCCCTTCGATCAATGGTCTCGGGGCGACTCAGATCCCCTCCGAGATGACGCTTTTTGTGGGCGATAGCAGAGTGTTCGATCTGCGAACGGTGCGCGTTGCCGTCGGCAACGGCAAGATCGTGTCCGTGTCGCCGATCGGCGGTCAGCAGCTGGTGTTCATCGGCCAATCCATCGGTAGTACGGTGGTGCAATTCTGGCTGCGCGGGGGCGGTCTCCATCGTATGACCGTTACGGTGGTGGCCAACGATCTTGTCGCCACTTTGTCGGCAGTCAATGAACTCCTCCACGACGTGCGTGGCGTCAAGGCGGCGCTGCGCGGATCGCGCGTCGTACTCGAAGGCGATGCAGCCGACTCACGCGCCAGGGAGCGTGCCGCTTCGGTGGCTGCGATGTTCCCCGGAACGGTGGTGGACTTCGTCGCCAAGCCGGGATGGGAGGTGATGGTCCATGTCGATGTCCGGATCGTGGAGTTCAGGCGTGGGCGGCTGCGGGAGCTCGGCATCCGCTGGCGCGATGAGACCGACGGCCCGAACGCCGGGGTGATCGGAGACCTACTCGCCAACGACCGGTTCCGAGTGATACCGCCTGAGTCGGGTATACCGCCCGAGGCGTTCGACCCGTTGCCGGTGAAGACCGCCGTGCGCGGTTATCTCGGTATCGCAAGCACGCTGGACTCACGGCTCCGGATGCTCGAGCAGGTCGGCGAGGCGACCATCGTGGCAGAGCCCCAGTTGAGTTGCCGGAGCGGCGGTGCCGCGCGGTTCGTCGCCGGCGGTGAGATCCCGGTGCCGGTGGTCAACGGCGTCGGCTCAACCGATGTCGAGTATCGGGAGTATGGCGTCATCCTCGACATCAAGCCGGTCGCAGATGCGAGCGGTGCGATCTTTGCACGCGTCGAGACTGAACTCAGTCAGATCGACGGCGCACAGCGTATCAACGGAGTGCCGGGCCTGCTCAAGCGGCGCTCTACCACCGACATCAACCTGCGTAGCGGCGAGACGCTTGTCATAGCCGGTCTTGCGAGCCGGCAGCGTAGCGTCGACAACGCCGGACTACCCGGTCTAGTTCGTATCCCCGGCGTGGGACGCTTGTTCGGCACCCGTGGGCAGCGTGGCGAGGAATCCGAGATCGTGATCTTCCTTACGCCGCGTGTGGCGCGGCAGTCAGAGCCGTCCGCATCGGGAAGGGCCAGTCTCGATGCATCACGCATCGAGGCGGCCGAGGAGTCAGACCGCGAGATGCTGCGACGGGCGCAGCAGCGCATCGAAGCCTTGCGTGGCACGGTCCCTGCGCTGGAGCGCGTACCGGAGCGTACACCGGAGCGTGCGCCGTGAGGGCGTATGACAGGTCCGTACGCGTCGAGGTGCGTGTCGAGCGCTTACCTCCCGGGACGCATCTGGCAGGCCAGGCTGATGACTGCGCGATCCGGTTGCGCGGCGCGGGTGTCGGCGGCCACCACCTGCGCATCGATCTCGCGACCGAGGGGACTTATCGTGTCACGGATCTCGGTGCGTCGGCGGGGACCCGCGTCAACGGTGAGCGGGTTGTGGTCGCGGACAACCTCGGCGAGATCGATGTCATCCGTGTCGGCGATGACGAATTCACCGTGCAGGTCATCGGGCGTCCGCCGAATGCCTCGTCGCCGCCATCCACCGCTCGTAGTGGTCGAGGTGAGACATCCGCCCGGTTCATCGAGATGGCGAACCAACTCCACCGCCGCCTGCTCGAGCAACTCGATCTGCGCAGGCGTGATGTCGCGACGATGGATGACAGCGCCCTGCGTGCGCTCGCCGGGAGATTGCTTGCGCCGTTGGCTGCAGACGCTGCCTCGCTCGACCCGATCGATGCTGATGATCTGCAGCGATTCGTGCTCGATGAGGCGCTCGGGCTCGGACCCTTGGAGTCCCTGCTGGCGGATGACGATGTGCGCGAGATCATGGTCAACGGACCGGAGAGGATCTTCGTCGAATCCAAGGGTCTGCTGAGGGAGACAAGGCTTCGATTCAGCAGCGAGTCGGCTTTACGCGGCATAGTGGAGCGCATCGTTACCCCGATCGGTCGGCGCATCGACGACGCATCGCCGATGGTCGACGCTCGTTTGCCCGACGGTTCGCGTGTGAATGTGGTCGTGCCGCCGCTCGCCCTGCGTGGTACCGCCATGACGATCCGCCGTTTCGGACGGCTTCGTCTCGGTCCACAGGAGCTCATCGATCGACAGACCTTGAATGCAGCGATGCTCGATTTTCTACGCACCTGCGTGGCGCATCGACGCAACATGCTGGTCTCCGGTGGAACCGGTTCGGGCAAGACCACGCTGCTCAATGTCCTCTCGAGCTTGATCCCTCGCGAGGAACGGGTGGTGACGATCGAGGACTCCGCGGAACTCGCTTTCGATCATCCGAATCTCGTCGCGCTCGAGACGCGGCCGCCGAACATCGAGGGCCGGGGAGAAGTGTCGGTCCGCGAACTGGTACGCAATGCCTTGCGGATGCGGCCGGATCGGCTCGTGATCGGGGAGTGTCGTGGTGGCGAGACGCTCGACATGCTGCAGGCGATGAACACCGGCCATGATGGTTCGTTGAGTACGGTCCACGCCAACAGCCCCCGCGAGCTGTTGTCACGACTCGAGGTCATGGTCCTGATGTCTGGGGTGGAGTTGCCGGTATCCGCGATCCGCGAGCAGATCGCGAGCTCGGTCCACCTCATCGTGCATCAAGCGCGCTTTGCTTGTGGGACCCGTCGTATCACCCACATCACGGAAGTGACCGGCCTCGTCGCTGGGACCGTCCAGACCCAGGACATCTTCCGGTTCGAGGCGGTCGACGATCGTGGCCGTCAGGGCGGGCAGGGCGGATTCCAAGCGACCGGCCACATCCCGCAGTTCCTCGAGCGAAGCGCGCCACGCGGGTCCCGTCCCGACCTGCGCATCTTTCAATGCGGAAGTGCATCACAGGTGGCGCCGTGAGCACCTCGTTCTGGATACCCGCGCTTGCGATCGGCTTGGGTGCGGCGATCGTCGGCTGGGGAGTCGCGCGGACGGCGGCGCGGGCGCTTGGGCATCACCGTCGCCATCTCGCGCACCTCAATCAGGTGCAATTGGTCGAACTGTTCCTGTTCGTCGAGCCTGCCACGTTCCTGCGCATCAACCTGATCGTGCTGCTCATCGCGACCGTCGTGTTCGGTTGGTTGGCGGGCCTGTATGGCGCTGCGCTCGCGATGCTGCTCACCGCCGTGGCGCCACGCGCGCTCTACCTCTGGCTGCGTAAACGAAGGTTGCGGGCGCTCGAGAGGCAGTTGCCGGACATCGCCGATTCGCTCGCCAGCAGTCTGCGTGCGGGTCTCGGTCTCGGCCAGGCGATCGCCCGTGTCGCACAACACCAGCCGCCCCCCGCTGCGCAGGAGTTCGCCCTGCTGGTCCGTGAGCACCGGCTTGGCATACCTCTCGAGCAGGCGCTCTCCGATCTCGCCGTTCGCAGTGACCTTCGTGACCTACATATGCTGGTGGCGACGCTCGGCATCGCGCGTGATCTGGGCGGCGGCTTGGCGGACGCGCTCGAACGGTTCGGTGCGTCGATCCGCAGGCGTTTGGTCATGGAAGATCGTATCCGGGCGCTGACTGCGCAAGGCCGACTTCAGGGCATCGTCATGGGTATTCTGCCGATCGCGCTGAGTGCGGTGCTGTTCGTGCTCGAACCGGTGCAGATGCGCAAGCTTTTCACGGAGCCGGTCGGTTGGCTGACCATCGGCGGTGTGGTGCTGCTGGAGTTCGGCGGCTTTCTGTTGCTGCGGCGTATCGTGAGCATCCGGGTATGAGCGGTCTGTGGATCGCCGTCGCCGCTGCGGTCGCCGTCACGATCCTTGCAGCCTTGATCGGCCGACGCTTGCCAGCGTGGTGGATGAACATCGCAGATGGCCGACGCTCCGCCACGCGTGCGGCTGAAGTGCCGAAGCTTCTTCGTCTGCTGTTGCCGATCTCCGAGCCGGTCGCGGTCTGGCTCGGGCCGCGGCTGCCCACGACCCTGCGCGAGTCTCTGCAACGACGGCTGCGACTGGCGGGGATCGATGAGGCGGTCATGCCACAGCAATGGCTGGCCGTCTGCGGCGCGTCGGCGCTCATCGCCGCGGCGGTCGGCGGGGTCGTCGTTTCCAAACCGTGGGTCGTGATCGGCCTGTCTTTGCTCGGCGCGATGATGCCGATGCTCTGGATGCGCGACGCGGTGACCCGCCGCGCCCAGGAAGTCATCCGCGACCTGCCGGTCTATGTCGATATGCTGACGCTCACTTTGGAAGCCGGTGGCGCCTTGAGCGTCGCACTCAAAGTGGCGACCGATCGCGCGCCGGATGGCGTACTGCGCCGTGCATTCATGCGGGTGCAGGGTGATCTTCGCGCAGGGCGCAGCCGAAGTGAGGCGTTGCTGGCTTTAGGTGAGCGATTGTCGCTGCCGGCGGTCGATCCGCTGGTCGCTGCGCTCGTGCAAGCGGAGTCGAGTGGCGCGAGCCTCGCAACGGTGCTGCGGGCACAGGCCGATCAGCGGTTGCATGAACGCTTCGCGCGGGCCGAGAAACTCGCTTTGGAGGCGCCGGTCAAGATGTTGGGACCGTTGGTCCTGTGCATCTTCCCGTGCACATTCCTGGTGTTGGCCTTTCCATTGGTGATTCGCTTTCTCGGGGAGGGCTGAGGGCATGGCGCCTGTCCAACAGATCCTCTTCGTCGATGGCTGGGCGAGCGCTGTGCGGGTGCGCCGCGCTGTAGGCTGGTTCGCTCGGGCTCGTGGCGTCTGGCCGGATCGGCGATGGCCTGCTTCGCAGGCCTTGTTGCTACCGGGTTGCCGCTCGATACACACCTGCGGCCTCGCGCGACCGCTCGATGTGGTGTTCACCGACGAGGAAGGTCGCGTCCTCGTCGTCCATCGCGCGGTGCCGCCATGGCGCGTCCGGTCGGAGCCCGCGGCTTGCGCGACCTGGGAGTTCGCGACAGGGGTGTCGGCGCGTCTCGGAATCGTCCGCGGCGGACGATTGAATGTGCGTCGGATGCGCGGTGCCACACTCGTCGAGTTCATGCTCGCTGCCATGCTGGTTGTCTTTCCGATGGTATTCGTCACTTTGGAGCTTGCTCGATTGATCGTGACGAGCCATGCGTTGCAGCACGCCGTCAACGACACCGCGCGCGAGGCGGGATTCGGTGCGCCCTCGGGCGTCGGTCTTCGGCAGTCGCTCGCGTATGGGCTGTTGCCGCTCTTCTTTCCATCCGATCCCGCCGCTGCGCTCGCGCCACGGCCAGCGGGGCCTGCGGAACTTGAAATGGAACCGGGTGTTGCGGCGTTGGCGGTCGCTTACCGTGAGACGTTCCGGCCTGATCTGCTTGATGTGCGCCTCGAGACACCCGAGGGCGGCATCGCAGACCCCGGCTTTGGCGCCATCGATTGGCCAGAGGGAGGGGGTGCCTGGCGCCTTCGGGTGCGCTACTGCCGAGAACTGATCTTCCCATTGGCCCGTCAATTGATCTCCGGGGTGGCGCGTTGGCGTAACGGGTCGCCGTTCGAGCAGGCGTGTCTCGCCCGGGAGCGTGTTCCTATCGAGGCGTGGGCGATGGTGCTTCGTCCTCGCTGGGAGCCGCGACCCTTGCCGGGTGATCTCCCAACGCCACAACCACCAGTGCCGCTACCGATACCGTTGCCGACTCCTGATCTACCGCCCGACCCTATCCCACCAGCCCCGATCAACCCCCCGATCACCCCCGAGATCACCCCTGAGGTCAGTCTGTGACCTCTGGGCGGTCTATATCGTGCGCGGCGGTCGGCATCGCGATGAGGGTGAGTGGCCCGCTCGCGGCGCGGCGAGCTTTCATCCAAGTGCCAGCACCGTGATCTCCCTCGAGTGCCTCGATCTCCGGCCACACCGCCCGCGGCAAAATGCAGGGCGCCCCGATGGTGCCGTCATAGGCCGCCGCCGCCGGCACCTCGGGCGAGATGCGCCAGGCGTCGATCAGTCGCTGCAGGTCGGAAGCGGTCAGGAACGGTGTATCGCCGAGCATCACAAGCGCCGCGGACGTCGCGCTTTGGGTTTCATTCGCGAAGGTTTCCGCCCCGCGACGCGTCAGCTCCGTGAGGCCGCAGCGCAGGGATTGCGCCATGCCGCTGTCCCAATCTGGGCAGACGACAACCTCTGGGTGCGGCGGCGCTAACCGCTCGATCACACCCGCACGCACGGCCTCGGCATGGGCGCCGAGCACCACGGTGATCCGGGAGCCGTGCTCATCCGGCGGCAGCGCCGCCTGCGCGGTCTCGATGACCCGCTGCAGCATCGGCACGCCATCAATGAGCGCGAGCTGTTTCGGCGAGCCGAACCGACGCGATGCGCCGGCGGCAAGCACGAGGCCGGCGAGGCGGGGTGGGGTCAACTGCCGCCGACCGCTTGGGCTGGGGATGCGGTCGCCGAAGCCGCCACACGCGGCACTTCGTCGAGCACCCAGGCGTGGGTCTCGCGGCGCGCGGGGCAGGGGATCGCGAAGATCACATCGCCCTTCGCCTTGGCGGCACGCAGCGCGGTCATGTCGAGGCGCCAGCCGCGGGCCTCGAACTCCGCGAGCTTGTCGCGGTACTGCAGGATGACCTTGTCGGCGGGCATCATCAGTTCCTTCGAGCGCGAGCGCGGGGTGAGGGCGGGCTGCACATCGTTCATCACCTTGATGTCCTGCGCGACGGTGAGCTTGTTGCGCTCATCGACTTTCTTGTCCAGCCAAAGATTGATGCGGCGCTTGAGCCAGCCGCCCAGCAGCCCCATCTTGCTCGTCTTGAAGAACGCGACGTTGCGTTGGTTGAGCAAGAACACGCGGGTGTGGTGCTCGTCGATCGGCGCCTCGAACAGGTACTGGTGCATCGAGGTCTTGGCCGTGAAGTTGATGTAGGTCCAGATCTGGTTCGGGCCGTAGGCGCCCGAGCCCGCCTCCATCTTGCCGGCGCCCTTGCGGAAGAGACGCATGACCGGGTGCTTGAGCCCCGGGGCGTCGAAGCTCGCCATGAAGCCGTCGCCCCAAGGGTTGTTCTGCGCCGGGCGCAGTTCCATCATCAGATAGGAATCCTCCCGCTCGCCCTGATAGCCGTGCGTGGTGTGCACATACTCGTTATGCGCGGGGTCGAGACCGTTCTCCATGGAACGCTCGTAGTGGTAGTCCACATCGAAGGTGACGAGCGTCGAGCGCCACTCGTCCGTGCCGTGCTCCGGGATGGGCATGATCGGCGGACGCTCCGCTTCGGGCAGGTCGCCCAAGAAGGCGAACACGATGCCGTACCGCTCCTCGACCGGATAGGCGTCGACGCGCGCGCGCGGCGGCGGCGGGGTCTTCATGCCGATCGAGGGGATGCGGGTGCAGACGCCCTCGCGATCGTAGCGCCAACCGTGATACGGGCACTGCACGGTGCCGTCGTCCTTGCATCTGCCCCCCGACAGCGAGGCGCCGCGGTGGATGCAGGTGTCGGAAAGGACAGCGGGCCGGCCTTGCCCATCGCGGAACACGACGAAGTCGTGCGCGAGGATGCGGGCCTTCTGCGGGGTCGCGCCGAGATCGACGGCACGGACCACCGGATACCAGAAGTTCATGAACATGCGGATGACTCCTCCCTGCCGCGCTGTCGCCGGTTCTGCGCGCCCGACGACTCCGCGACCGCATTTTGGCATAGCCGCCTGGCCTGTCCGCACAGTGGGCGCATCCAAATATGGTGCGACAATGTCACGATAATGTGATACTGCCGCGGCCCCAAGCGGCGGGTACACGCTGCAGAGGCCAAGCCGTCGGCCGGCGCCCTCGTGAGGCGTCGGGTGGCGCGTCTGAATCAACGTCATCTCGGGGGGTCAATCAGTGATCAATCCTTCCAACCGTCGCCACGCACTGTGGGTCGCGCCCTTGTCTTTCATGGTGGCGCTGTCTGCCCAGGCGCAGGCACCCGAAGCGGATATCGCGCTCGAGGAAGTCGTGGTCACTGCGCGTAAGCGCGAGGAGAATCTTCAGGACGTGCCGCTCGCCGTCACGGCGTTCCGCGCCGAAGAACTCCAGCGTGTCGGCATCAAGGACATCGAGGGGATCATCAGCCGCGATCCGT
>Ga0315906_10004870_pt1 | contig 17011 bp, 14 predicted proteins | sample LakEriMetagenome_4_FD_203526 | JGI IMG/M metagenome (GOLD analysis project Ga0315906, IMG submission 203526) | Freshwater fungal communities from buoy surface, Lake Erie, Ohio, United States - Buoy 2 MA122 | ecosystem: Environmental > Aquatic > Freshwater > Lake > Lake biofilm | place: USA... | reverse complement strand
CAGCTTGCGGGCGGCGTTGAGTACCAAAACGGACAAACCTACCGCGTCAGCATTGAAGGCTACTACAAGGGCTACCGTCGCTACCCGTTCTTGGTTCAGGACCAAATCAGCTACGCCAACGCGATTGGCGCCTACGTGGCCGTCGGCGACCAAGCCTCTACCCCGACCAGCACCGGGCGCGCCTATGGTCTTGAGGTCTTCTTGCAGCAAAAACTCAAGGGCAAGTACTGGTGGATGGCCTCCTACCACTACGGGAAGTCGGAATTCCAGACCCAAAATGCCGAGTGGGCACCGTCGGTGTGGGACAGCCGCCACAGCGGTTCGGTCACTGCCGGTCGCGTGTGGGGCAAGGGCTGGCAGGCTGGCATTAAAGCCCGCTATTCGAGCGGAACCCCGTATACGCCATTTGATGCCGCAACGTCTGCACTGCGCGGAAACTGGGACGTGCTTCAGCGCGGAATCTTCGACTACCGCAACGTAAATAGCCAGCGCCTGGCGAGTTTCAGCCAACTTGACTTCCGCATCGACAAAGTCACGGCGCGCAAGAACCACAGCATCACGTGGTACCTCGACCTGCAAAACCTAGGCTCCAACGACTACCCGCTGATGCCCTACCTGACGGTGGTGCGCGACGCCCAAAGCAAGCAGCCACTGCTCAATGTCGACGACCCCAGCCGCTACCAAATGCAGCTGCTGCGGAGCGATACCGGGCGCACGCTGCCGACGATTGGATTTATTCTCGAGTTTTAGGGGGTGCGGCGTGGTCGCTAACCGCGCCAAATCTAGTCCGCGCCGAATCTAATCGAAGGCGAATCTAGTCCGCGCCGTCGCCTTTAAACGGCGAGCGCAGTTCGTAGGTGGGCAGTCTCAGGATCCACTTGCGGTAGCCCGCAACAAGCCAGCGCATCCACGTGCAGGTGGTGATAAAAACGAAGCTGTTTTCGACGGGGCGTGCGCCCAAGGTGCTTTTAATTTCGGTGGCAGTGCGGCCCATGTTGACGCGTGCAGCGCCCAATTGGATGCCCAGGGCGACAACGTCCATCATGCTGCGCTGGTAGAACTGCGCCTCGCGCGCAAATTCCGGCTCAAATCCCATGTGAAGCGCGTAGAGGGTATCGCCTTCGTGGAGCGCCGTGATGAAGCCTACCCATTGGCCGTTAATTCGGTAGCCAAAGACGTGAAAATCATCGCCGTACACGCGTTTAAACGTAGCCAAGAGCTCGCGCAGGTTTTCAGGGAGCGCAATCACTTTGTCGGCGAGGGTCTTGCCGAGAAGGCCTGCGGCCCAGCTCAGCCATTCTTCGTCGGGCCAGTTGGTACAGGCGCAGTGTTCGCAGTGCGCCGACAGGGTCATGGCCCGTTTGGCGCGCGTGCGGTACTTGGTCTTCATGGCGCCGAGGTAGTCGTCAAACGAGGTCCAAGCCGGGTCCAATTCCAGCACCATGAAGGGTTCGGCGGGCACCGTTACGGCGTCGCGGACGCTAGGGCTTCCGAGAACGTTTGCCGCCACGGCAGAGTAGCCGCGGGGCCAAATGGGGATTTGGGGCGCGCCTTTTACAGGGTCGAGTTCCGCTAGGACCAGGCCAGGCGCCCCTGCGTGGCCCAGGTTGCGAACCCCGCCGCGTTCGAGGAGCCGCGAAGCAAGCTGTAGCAAAACGCGGTGCACGTACTTACCCGTGGGCCGGTGCAGGGACACAAACGAATGCGGGATGGTTTGGCCGTTGACGCGCAGCATGCCCGCGTAGCCCGGAAGTTGCTGAATGAGTTGGTGAAGGCGCACGCTAGGTCTAACCTCTGTGGGCTCCAAAGGTTCAGAAGCCCTCAAGCCCAAAGTGCCAAATCGATGGACTCCGGAAAGCTTGCGGCTAATTCGGCGTTGGACGCGGCAAAAAGGGACTTGAGGGCCTTGGTTTCGGCCTTCAGGCGGTCGTCTGCCTTTGGTCGGCCCGCGCCGTTCAGTTTAAGGTACAGCGGAAGGAGCGCGTCCTGAACGGCCAGCGGAATCATAGACTGCAGCCTGAGCCCCAGGCGATGCAGGCCCTTGCTTCGGATGGCCACCGTCTCGTTGCGCACCGCGAAATCAAAACGCTCATAAAAGGTCGGGTCAATGCCCAAGCGCTCCGCCAACGACATCATGGCCGCGCGCGGATCGCGCATCACCTGTTCAAACTGCCAAATCACGAGGTTTTCGCGCCCTAATGCGGCCTCCCATTGCGTTAGGTAGCGCACGTAGTGGCCGTGATCCAAAATGTGTGGCTCGCGAATGTAGTCGGCAAAACTCCCGTTCACCCGACCGGTGCGGTGGGTTTCAAACAGAAATTGGCTTTGGGTGCGGGCAGCCGGCTCGCGAAGCAGGAACAGGACGGTAGGTTTTACCGGCAGCGAAGCCAGCCCTTCCCAGGCCGTCGAATAGTAGATGTAGGCTGCGGTCGCCTCAAAGCGCACTTTGGCATCGCTCGTATGCTCAAATAGACGGGGATAGGCCTCGGGGCCGTGCTCCACCACGTTGCACTTGGCGTTGAAGCGGTTGACCTCGGGAGCCCAAAAAAACGTTTCTTTTTCGCGGCTCGACGCCACCTCAGGGTGGGCTGCCAACCAAAAAAACACGCTGCTGGTGCCGCACTTCGGAGCCCCGCCGACCACGAGGTTTGGAAAAATCGCCGATTTCACACCACAAAGGTAGACTTAGGCTGCAACCATTAGCCGCTAGGGCGCATCTTTACATCAAACATTACCACTATGCTCCGTACCCTGACTGTCGCCTTGCTCTTCGCAAGCCTTTCCGCTACCGCCCAATCTCGCTGGGAAACCCAAATCGGACTCCGCACTCCCCCACCCCAAGGTGGCATGTTTGGCACCTTTATGAACTACCAAATTTTTTTGAAAGTGAGTCCACGCCGCGCAACCGCCGAACCCGGAACAGGCCGCTACGCCCTGCGCTTTCGCACCTGGCAAAACTCCATTAACTATTCCCACAGCGAACCCAACGCCAACTTTTGGATGAACGCCAACGCCATGCTTGGCTTTGAGCGCATCAACCGCCCCAAAAAAGCCGTTTCAGCCTATTGGGGTGCCGAAGTTGGAGGCAACATCGGAAACTACGTCAGCAGCAACGGCAGCTACTTCTATGGCGGACCGAGTGCAAGCATTCTATACGGCGTTCGCGCGCGAATCAAGCCCCGCTGGACCCTTGCTATAGAGCTCGCGCCCACCGCTTCGATTTGGTACAACAAATCCAACGAAACGTGGCAAGAGCCCGCTACACAGCTCACCTTATCAGGACAATCAGTCGGATTGAGCTGCGTGTACCGAATCTAAGCCTATTGGACCACTGGTTAAGCAAAAAGGGGCCGATTGGCCCCTTTTGTTATTCCACCGTCACACTCTTCGCGAGATTCCGCGGCTGATCCACATTGCAGCCGCGCAGCACGGCGACGTGGTAGCTCAGCAGCTGGAGGGGTACCGTGGTCAAAAGCGGCGAGAGTGCCTCGTCCGTTGTGGGAATAGCGATGAGCTCGTCGCTCACCGAGGCAATGGCGTCGCTGCCTTCGCCGGTGATGGCATAGATTCGGCCTTTGCGCGCCTTCACTTCTTGGACGTTGCTCACAAGCTTCTCATAAAGCTCGCCAAACGGCGCCACCACCACAACAGGCATTTGATCGTCGATGAGTGCAATGGGACCGTGCTTCATTTCTGCGGCAGGGTACCCCTCGGCGTGTATATAGCTGATTTCCTTTAACTTAAGTGCGCCTTCGAGGGCCACCGGGAAGTTGTAGCCACGCCCGAGGAACAGCGCGTTCGTTGCCGAGACCATGGTTTTGGCGATTTCGCGAATCTGTCCGTCGAGTTGGAGCATGGACTCAATTTTGGCCGGAATAGTCTCGAGCTCACGGGCCAATTCTGCCGAACGGGCCGCCGAAAGCACTCCCTTCTTCTGGCCGAGCCACATGGCAAGCAGCGTAAACACCGTTACCTGGGCGGTAAAGGCCTTGGTCGACGCCACGCCGATCTCGGGGCCTGCGTGGGTGTAGGCTCCGGCGTGCGTTTCGCGCGCAATCGACGAGCCAACTACGTTGCAAATGCCAAATACGGTTGCTCCGTTGGCCTTGGCCATCTTGATGGCGGCCAGCGTGTCGGCGGTTTCGCCGGACTGCGACACGGCGATTACCACGTCGTTGGGTCCGATAATGGGATTTCGGTAGCGGAACTCGCTGCCGTATTCGACTTCGACCGGAACACGGGCCAAATCCTCAATCAGGTACTCACCGACGAGGCCGGCGTGCCATGATGTTCCGCAGCCAATCACAAGAATGCGCTGAGCATTGAGGAGTTTGTCGCTAATAGCGTCAAGCCCAGCCATCTTCACCTCGCCGGTAGCGAAGTTTAGGCGTCCGCGCACCGTGTCCAAAATGGACTTCGGTTGCTCAAAAATTTCTTTGATCATGAAGTGATCAAATCCGCCCTTTTCAATGGCCGCAAGGTCCAGCTGGAGCTGGTGAATCACGCTGTCCACCGGCAAATCGTTGGCAATCTTGCGGACTACTACGCCGCTGCGCTGGACCACCGCCATCTCCCCGTCTTCGAGGTAAATGACCTTTTTGGTCGAATCGATGAAGGGCGTAGCGTCGCTGCCCACAAAAAACTCGTTGTCGCCAAGTCCAAGTACAAGTGGTGAACCCAAGCGACCTACAACCATTTGGTCGGGCTCGTCGGTACTCATCACCACAATGGCGTACGCGCCGACCACTTCATTTAAGGCGAGGCGCACGGCCTGCTGCAGGCTGACCTTTTCTTCGTTTTGAATGAACTCAATGAAGTTGACCAGCACCTCGGTGTCGGTGTCGCTTGAAAACGTGTATCCCTTGCCGGTAAGGAGGGTCTTCAGTTCGGCGTAGTTCTCAATGATTCCGTTGTGCACAATCACCAGCCTCCCCGAGTTGGAGGTGTGCGGGTGGGCATTGCGGTCGGAGGGCTCGCCGTGGGTGGCCCAGCGGGTGTGTCCGATTCCAACGGTTGCGTGCGGGCGCTCTGCGTCGGCTACCGCTTCAAGGGCCGAAACTTTGCCCATTTTTTTGAATACATCGAGGCGGCCGTTGGCCAGGGCAACCCCAGCGGAATCGTATCCGCGGTACTCTAAACGCTTAAGACCTTGAATGAGGATCGGATACGCTTCGCGTGGCCCGATGTAGCCGACAATACCGCACATAGGCGAATTAATTTGGTTTGGTGTACCACAAATTTAACGACATCGGTGCCACCGCATCGCGGTTGCCGTGGAGCACTACGCGAGCTGGCGAGGACGCCATTCGTTCTGGAACCAACATCATTTTAAAGCTTGCCGTATCACCGTAGCGCAGCAAATCCTGCACGTGGCGCGTCACCACAAACTTGTATGCTCCCTTGCGGAGCACGCCTGACGCAGAAAAACTGCCCCCAGGATTCCCCCTTAGGTAGTCGCGTATGAGCGTTTTTGTGGATCCATTGACGTGTAAAATACTCAGCGAGGCGGGAACCGCGTGGCGCAGATTGGAGCCTTCGCGTACCGGAACCACGAGCTCGGCGTAGTTCACCACGTAGCCGCTGTCTACGAGGGCCTTAAGACCGTCTAAGCGTAGCACCGTAACAGCTCCGCCCATGCCCTGAATGTAGGTTGTCGGCTCGCCTTGGGTCGTGTCTTGGGCGGCAAGGTCAAATTGCGCGGAGCTGCGGTCGTGCACAATTTGATTAAAACCCTGGACTCCGCTTGAAAATGCCATTTGGTAAAGACCGTAGTCCTTTCCTGCGGCGGACGTGTCGGCCCGAATGCTGTCGTTGGTGTAGTAGATCCGAATGCGCGCCGCGGCATCCCCAGGGTTAAACTGGTACATCGCCTGGTTTTGGTCGGTACCCGAAACGACGATACCGCGGAAGTAGTCGATGAACGCGGCATTACTGGAAAAATTCCCCGGGCGGGCGATGGCCTCGTCCACAATCCACTGCTGCATTTTAGCCGCGTCCAAGCGAAGGGCTAGTGCGGCTTTGCCCGACCGAACACCCGTTTTAAGCGTTTTTACAATGGCGTCCGGGCGAAACGTAGTGTCGCACAAAGGCAATCCAGGACTAAGCGCGCTGAAACCGTAGTATACCGAATCGGTGAGCGGAACCGCGCTGCGGTGCACTTTGATGCGGAATGCGGCCGACGTATCGCCGTACCATCCCGCGTAGGGCATGATCATGAATACGGAATCTACCGTCGGATTGGTTCCGAAATTGGGTGCAACCGACGCAAGAATTAACTGCGTAGCAAACGACGCCGTGGGGCGACCAAAGACGGGATCGTCGTAGCTACCCACAACCAGCGCATTGGGCCGCAGCGTCAACAACGAATCGTATTCCTCTGACCATGAGCGAATGGATACCGATTGCTTGTCACCGAAGGCGAGCGCTGACTCGTCTACAAAGTCAATTCCAACCTCGCCGTTGGACTTTTCACAGGACGTGAAAACGCTAACGACCAAAAAGGCCAACGCGACCGCGGTGCGCACCGAACTACGCAAAAAGCGACTCATAGAACGCGTCCAAAAGGGCGGGTTGCTCAAGAAAGGCTTTGCCGTCGTGCACCGGAACTCCGGCGTCTTTGGCGGCTTTAAGGGCGGCGGCTGGTGCAGCGTCGGACATTTGAAGCACGGCATCCACGTGGCGGACTGCGCCACAGTAAAGCGACTCCGCAGTGGGGTTGGTAAAGGCATCCATGTCCTTCACTCCGTCAAACGCCATGCCCTGCTGAAGTCCAGCGTCCAGTGTGCCGTCGAAGGCGTTGTCGCTCAGGCCAAAAACAACTTTGGTTCCGGCAAAATGAGGGTCGTCCGCGTGAAACTGCCGCAGGTACACAGGCAGGGCCGTCGACATCCAGCCCATCACATGGACCACGTCAGGCTGCCAGCCGAGTTTTTTAATCGTTTCGATGATGGATTTGCCGAAAAAAAGTGCCCGCGCACCGTTGTCCGCATAAAATTCTCCGTTGGCGTCTTCCCACGTACCCTTGCGCTTGAAGTATTCTTCGTTGTCGATGAAGTAGACTTGAATGCGCGCACCGGGAACCGAAGCCACTTTAATGATCAAGGGTTGGTCGTAGTCATTGATAACCACGTTGATACCGCTTAACCGAATTACCTCATGAAGCTGGTGGCGGCGCTCGTTGATCACGCCAAAACGCGGCATAAATGCGCGAATCTCATGCCCCAACTCGTTCATTTTCTTGGGGAAGGCCAAGGCCATTTCGGCCAACTCCCCGTCGGGGAAGTAGGGCTTTATTTCATGTGAAACGTATAAAATCCGCCGCTTTGCCATAATCTCGTCTTATAGTGCCAATAAAAAAGGCCAACAAAGGTACGAAATTCTCGCGAGGCGCTCTAGTTTTGGGCTGTTTTGACGCATTCCCTCAAGGTTTTAAGAAATCACTCCGAGCTGGACGCATGGCGCAGCGCTCAAGAGCGGGTCGCCTTCGTGCCCACCATGGGCGCACTTCACGCCGGCCACATGGCGCTCGTGGAGCGTGCGGCGGCCGACGGTTCAGCCGTTCTGGTAAGCATTTTTGTGAATCCGACCCAGTTCAACCGGCCCGAAGACCTGTCCAGCTACCCGCGCGACGAGGCGGGCGACCTCGCGACGCTTGGAGCATCGCAGGCGAGCGCCGTGTGGTTCCCTGAGGTCGCTGACCTCTACCCAGACGGCGTGGCGACGGCGAACTACGACCTACTTGGCCTGGACACTCGCTTAGAGGGCGCCCTTCGCCCCGGCCACTTTCAGGGCGTAGCTACCGTAGTTGACCGGCTGTTCACCGCCTGCCGGCCCGACAAGGCCTATTTCGGCCTCAAGGACTTTCAGCAAGTCGCCGTGGTGCGGCGCGTGGCGGAACTCCGCGGCGGAACCCCAATCATCGTTTCGTGCCCCACGACCCGGGAATCCGACGGGCTCGCCATGAGCTCGCGCAATCGGCTCTTGACGAAGGCACAGCGCGCGGCCGCTCCGGCAATTTACCGCGCGCTTCAGTGGGCTGCGCGTGAAGTTTCGGAATTCCCGGTTCCGCCCAAAGCCTTAAAACGCGAGCTGCGCAAGGAAATCGAACTCGAGCACGAGCTTAAGGTTGAGGCCATTGACTTTGTTTTTTCAGACACGCTCGAGGCCGTAACTGACCCCGACCTTTCCCTAGATCGGTACGGCCGAAGCGTCCAAACGCTTATATCCGTTTATGCCGGAGAAGTTCGCCTCATCGACAATGCGCCGTTGTACCTTTGCCGGCGATGACGATTGAGGTACTGTACAGCAAAATTCACCGGGTTCGCGTGACCGGCGCCGAACTCCATTACATCGGCAGCATCACGCTCGACAGCGACCTCGTCGACGCCGCTAAACTCATTGAAGGACAAAAAGTTACCATTGTCAATATCGACAACGGAGAACGCTTTGACACCTACGTGATTCGCGGCAACAAAGGCAGCGGCGAGGTTACGCTCAACGGGCCGGCTGCGCGCCGAGTGCAAAAAGGCGACGTGATCATCATCATCGCGTACGCGGCCATGTCGGTGGATGAAGCCCGCGCGTTCCAGCCTACCCTCCTCTTCCCTGAGGAACCCACGAACCGCCTACGGGCCTGATTATGAAGTTTTCCAAAGTTCCCAGCTGGCTTAAAACCCTAGTTTTTGCCGCGCTCGGAATCGGCTTGCTGTACTTCGCGTTTCGCGGGGTCGACCTTCATGCCGTTGGCCAAGAGATGGGCCGCGCCAAACTGTACTGGTTCGGCGTCAGTGTGGCCGTGGGCTACGCAGCCGTGATTTCGCGCGGCATGCGCTGGAAACTCGTACTAGATTCCATGGGCTACCAGACCACGTCGTGGCGCGCCACCCACGCGATCGGCATCGGCTACCTGATTAACATGGTGTTCCCACGAGCTGGCGAGGTTGCGCGTGCGACGGCCTTGCGCCGAAGCGACAAGGTTCCGGTTGATGTGCTGCTCGGCACGGTTATCGTCGAGCGCCTGATCGACCTGATCATGATGGCTATCTTGCTCGGAATCACCGTACTCCTCACCTACCCGGAGCTTCAAAAACTGCTCGCCAGCACCCAGTCGGCTCCGTCGGGCGACGAGGGCGGATTCCCCTGGCTCGGCGTCGTCGGCCTGCTGCTCGGCCTTGCGTCCTGGTTCTTGCGGCATCGCTTCTTCGAAACGGCGCTTGGCCAGCGGGTTCAAGCCTTTTTGCGCGGACTTTCTCATGGATTCACGAGCATTTTGCGGCTGAATAACCCGTGGGCCTACCTCGGCCATACGGTCTTCATTTGGGGCGCGTACTTCGTGATGGTGTACGTGTGCTTTTTTGCGATGCCAGCCACGGAACACATTGATATTGAGCAAGGATTGTTTGTCATGATGGCCGCAAGCCTCGGCGTGGTCGTTCCCGTTCCGGGCGGAGTCGGCGCCTACCACTACTTGGTCGCCAAAGCCCTTGAGGTGCTGAGCATTCCGTATGTCGAAGGCCTTGCCTTTGCCACCCTGGTGCACGCGTCCCAAGCACTGATGCTCATGTCGACCGGCGTGATCGGATTTATCGGCCTAAGCCGTTTTAAAAACGACTAAGCCACGCCGGGTGCGTACCTTGGCGGAACCATGGCCAAGCTAAAAAAAGCCTTTGTCTGTCAGTCCTGCGGCGCAAATTATCCGCAGTGGGCCGGCCAGTGCCGTAGCTGCGGGGAATGGAATACCCTCGTCGAAGAGGTCATGGAGCGTGCGCCCGCAGAGCAGGCTTGGGTTGGCCCCGGACAAAGCCGCGCACTGACCCTCGATCAAGTGGACCGCAGCGCCGAGCGCCGCGTGCCCACGGGGGACGCCGAACTCGATCGCGTGCTCGGGGGAGGCTGGGTACCCGGATCGCTCAGTCTTCTGGGCGGTGAGCCCGGCATCGGAAAGTCTACCTTAATGCTCCAAGTGGCCCTACACGCCGGAGCCAAGGCCTTATACGCCAGTGGCGAAGAAAGCGCCGAGCAGATTCGAATGCGCGCCGAGCGCATCGGCTTTAACGGCCCCGGATGCCACGTGCTGGCCGAAGTGTCGACCGCCAAAATCCTTCAAGCCGCCGAGCAGCTCAAGCCCGACCTGCTCGTGGTGGACTCTATTCAAACAGCCTACAACCCCCAGCTGGAGTCCGCCGCAGGAAGCGTGGGGCAGATACGGGAGTCCGCCGCTGAATTTCTGCGCTACGCCAAAGCCCGGCACGTGCCGGTGGCGCTGATCGGCCACATCACCAAAGAGGGCACGCTCGCCGGACCCAAGGTCCTGGAGCACATGGTCGACGTCGTGCTGCAGTTTGAGGGCGACAAGCACCACCTTGTGCGCACGCTGCGCGCCCTTAAAAACCGCTTTGGCTCAACGCAGGAGCTTGGCCTCTACGAGATGGCCGAAAAGGGCCTCAAGCCCGTCGCAAACCCCTCTGCATGGCTTTTAGGGCAGCGAGGTGAGGGGCTCAGCGGGTCGGCCATTGGAATTACGGCCGAAGGGCTGCGTCCGCTGCTGGTCGAGGTGCAGGCGCTAGTCTCAACCGCCGTGTACGGTACGCCCCAGCGCAGCTGCACCGGGTTTGATACGCGACGCCTCAACATGCTGCTCGCGGTGCTTGAAAAGCGTTGCGGTTTTCATTTGGCCAGCAAAGACGTGTTCTTGAACGTTACAGGCGGACTTCGCGTGGACGATCCCGCGCTGGACCTCGCGGTCTGTGCCGCCATTTTGTCGAGCCAAGAAGACCGTCCGATACCGCCCGGCGTGGCCTTCGCGGGCGAGGTGGGCCTTGGCGGGGAGCTGCGCCCGGTTGCGCGCATGGAAAACCGAATTCACGAGGCCGGCCAACTCGGCTTTGACTACGTTTGGGGCGCCAAAACGCCAGGATTGCCCAAGAAGGTGCACGGCGTGCACTTTGTGGCCCTCGACCGCATCAGCCACGTGGTCGACAACCTCTTTTAACGAGAAAAGCCGGCGCAAGGCCGGCATTCCCTCAAGCAGCGGGCTTGATTAATTCTGAATCAGCTCAGCCAATTCGCCAAGGTTTGGCGTAATGATGATTTCGGTCCGGCGGTTTTTGGCCTTGCCCTCGGGGCTGTCGTTGGGGGCAATGGGCAAGTGTTCGCCACGGCCCGCAGCCTGCACGCGCTGGGGTTTCACGCCCTGCTTCACAAGGATTTTCACCACGCTCGTAGCGCGCATTACCGAGAGATCCCAGTTGTCCTTGACCGCGGTCTTTCCGTTGAATTCGTCGGAGTCTGTGTGGCCCTCCACCGCGATTTTCAGGTCTTTGTTTTCGTTGAGGACCTTGGCGAGCTCGCCCAGGGCGCTGGCTCCGTCGGGCTGCACGTCCCACGATCCGCTGGCAAACATCAAGCGATTGTCAAGCGACACGTAGACTTGGCCGTTGCGCATCGACACGCTGAGTCCGCGGTCTTTAAATCCGAGCAGGGCGTCGGCCAATCGCTGGCGGAGGTAGGCGGCGGCGCTGTCCTTGCGGCTGATCAGTCGCTCCAATTCGGCCACGCGGAGTTCGCGCTGCTTGAGTTCTTGCTCCAGCACAAAAAGGCGATCTTGCTCGCGCTTCAGCGAATCTTCTTTAGCCGCGAGGCGCACCGCCAGGCCCTCCATCCGCTCGAGCATGGCTTTGTTCTCAGTCAGGTTCTGCTGAACTAAGCGGCTGTTGTTCTGTAGGGCGTACTCGTAGTTCGAGTTCAAGTCGCGGTAGGCGCGCTGAAGCTTGCGCATCTCCACCCCTTGGGCGGCGGTGTCCTTAATCGCCGCATCCAGGGCGGTAAGCGCTTTGGCCTTTTGGGCCTCGCTTTCGCTAGCGGCAATGCGCGCCTTTTCAGCGTCGACCTTGAGGGCCTCTGCACGCTGCACCGAGGCGTCAAACGAGGTCTGAAGCTCGGAGTACTTTTTGGGAGAAACACAGGCGCTGAGGAGCGCGAGGGCGGCCATGGCCGTAGCAACTTGAATACGCATAGTACGAAGGTAGTTAACTCCAGCGGAGTCGCGCCGGGGCATGGTCCGAAAATCGGGCCAACGCGTCGTAGGAGGCGTCAAGAACGCGCGACGACTCGTTGGTAACCCAGTAGTCGATGCGCCAACCCTTGTTGCGCTCCCGAGCCGCCGAGCGCATGCTCCACCAACTGTACACCTCAGATTCGCTCGGGTGATGAAGCCGAAAGGCATCGTGCCAGCCGCGCTCGGCCTGGGCCCGAAACCAGTCCCGTTCTTCAGGGGTAAACCCGGGTTGGCCGTCGAGTCGCTTGGGGTCGTGTACGTCGGCTGCCGCGGGCGCAAGGTTCCAGTCTCCGCCCAGCACCACCGGGCCGCGCTGGCGATCCAGCCATGCCGCGAGGCCCACGAGCGCTTCCATTTTAAGCGTTTGGCGCGCGGGGCCCTGGCTGCCCGAGGGAAGGTAGAGGTTGAGCCACGTCACGCCCTCGCGGCAGACCGCGACGTAGCGCCCCTCGCCCCTGAGTGCGGGCGGAAGTGCCGGAAGCTCCGCAGCGGGCAACGGCTGAAGCGCAGTCCGACTTAAAATAGCTACGCCGCTGTAGCCCGGCTTGAGGGCCAAATCGGCAGTAACCTGCCACCCGGGAAGTGCCGCGCACAGGGCCTCCGCGTCGTTCCACTTGACTTCCTGCAAAAAAACAAGGTCCGGATTCTCGGCGTCAAGCCAAGCATCCAGACCCTTCTTCAGCGCGGCCCGCAGGCCATTCGCATTAAGGCTAATCGCCTCCACTTAGTTCAGCACCAGCGTCGACGTGCCAATTTTGGCGTTGTCGCTGTACACTTCAACCGTGTAGGTGCCGGGCTTCAGCGTGCTGGTCAAGTCAAACGCCGCGCAGCTCTGAACTTGCTTGCCGTCGTACTGGATCTCGGTTTTGGCCGAGAAGTAAATGGTTTCGCTGCCCACCTTCATGCTGCGCTCTTCGCTTTGGCTCGGAAGCACGCGGCCGTCGGGGGTATTGATGCGCATGTACACCGTGCGCTTCGACGATTCGGCGATGGCGTTTTGGGCCACCGTGAAGCAGGCCTTAACGCGGTTGGCACGCCCCGCTGAGGTCGTGGGCTTTTCCACGCCGTTGCTGCCAACGCGCACTGCGGTGGCCTCAAGGGCAGACAGTTGAAGCTTCAGGGCCGTAGCGACTTTGCCGCTAAGGTTGCTGTTCTGGGTGTTGAGCTCGGCGTTCTTGGCCTGCTCGCTGCCGAGCTGCTCGTCCACTTGGCGTTTGGCCTCTCCGAGAACGGCATACGCCTTGTTCACCGAGTCCACTTGGCTCGACAGGCGCGCAACCATCTTGCGGAGGTCGTTAACCTGGCTGCGGTACTTGGCCAGTTCAGACTGCGAGGCGTTTTTGAGGTTGGTAATTTCTTCAATCGTAGCATTCAACCGTGCCGTTTCGGCAATGATGTAGCTGTTCATGCTGTCGTTGGCGGCCACCTGGCCGATCAAGTCGCGCTTGTATTCTTCGAGCTCGCCCACGAGGATCGCTTTTTCTTCTTCGAGGTTTTGAACCTCCGTATTGCGGTTCAAAGCAAAAAACCCGAGTACGAGTACCAAAGCGACCAGCAGGCCGATAACTGTTTTTTGACGTTTAGCAGACGATTCGTTGCTCATTTCATTCAGAATTTGTGCAAATGTACCACATTCTTTGGCGCAGTTTGAACACGTTAACTTCCCTACCCTGTGTGGCCTGCGGCGAGCCCGTTGTCGCCAGCGCGGACCCCCTTTGCATCGCCTGCTGGGGCGCGCTGTTCGTGGCTGCGGAGCCCGCTCCCATACACGCTTCTTTTTGTGGGGTTGGCGTTTCGTGGCTGCCCTACGGAAGTGCCGAAGTAAAGCGCGTAATGGGCGCCATTAAATTCCGTGGCCAGCACGGCCTGGCGGTCCAGCTTGGGTCGGCCATGGCAGCGGCCTTGCCCCCGCCTGAGGTGGACGCCCTTGTTCCCGTTCCGCTCGCCGCGTCGCGGGCCTACCTCCGAGGCTACAATCAGGCCGAACGGATCGCCCACGGAATGCACCTTCGTTGGGGCCTTCCAGTGGTCGACGACTTGCTCCACCGGCCTGCGTGGTTTGCCCCGAAGCAGTCGGCGCGCAGCGCAGCGGAACGCAGCCTGATTTATGGAGCCTACGAGGCCCACAGCGGTTCCCCCTGGGCAGGAGCCCGCGTTGCCTTGGTAGACGACACCTTCACCACTGGCAGCAGCTTGAATGCCGCCGCCGAGGCCCTCATAAAAAAAGCCAGGGTGGCGGAGGTCATTCCGCTCACCCTGGCCTACACTTCGCGTCGCTCGGCCTAAGCCTCGCTCCGCCTATTCCTAGCGCTCGATCACGAGGCGCTGAACGCCCACCGCGTCGTCGGTCTGAACTTCGAGCAAGTAAATGCCCGAGGCAAGTCCGCGCAGATCAAGATCGAGGTACTGCGTACCGGCATTGAAGAGGCCGCGCTGCACCGCGAGCTGCGTGCCGGCAATGGACACCACGCGCACCTCTGCAGCACCACCTGCCGCCATGGGGAACTCCACGCGCACCAGACCGCTGGTCGGGTTCGGGAACACGCGAAGGGTCGCCAAGGCGTTCTCACCTAAGCCTACCGTAAAGTTCAGGGTCGTACTCGCCGTGCCGCAGTCGTTAGTCACAGTAGCAACGGCTGAAGCGGGTCCGTTCGTGCCAAAGGATTGCACCGTGCTTGCGCCGGTCGCCGTACCGCCGTTGCTGAAGGTCCAGCTGACGTTGGTGGCGTTGCCCACTGTGGCGTTGAACTGAATGGTTACCGGATTCATCGACAGCACCGAGTAGGTCGCCGATACCGTGGGCTGGGGCGCGTTCGCCGTCGTCACGTTGGCTGGCGACGACCACGAGCTCGTGCCCGAGCTGCACACCGACTGCACGTACACTTGGTACGCCGTATTCGGCAGCAAGCCGGTGAGGTTGGTGGTTCCGCCGGTGACACCCGTGATGAGCGTGCCAGAGCCTTGGGCAAAGCCGTTGAGGCCGTACTCCACATTGCTGCTGGTTGCCGAACTCGGCGCAGTCCACGTGACGGTGGTCGACGTACACGTGGTGCTACCCGAAGCATTGACGCCTACCGGAACGGCACAGGGTGAACACTGCGCCACGAAGCTGTTCAGGGAAGTTCCAGAAAGCAGCGTAGAGTTGTAGGGAAGCGTAGAAAGGGTATCGCCAAACGGTCCGACGAGGTCGAAGCCCATCTCACCGGGGTAGGAACCTGCGCTCGTTACCATAATCCGCACCGAGTCACCGGCGCAGAAGCGCACTGAGTCGGTTGCCGCACTGCCCGTTGCAAAGGTGAAGTCCTTCACATTGACCCAGTTGCCCGAAATCTTTTGCTGGGCCGAAATAACACCGCCGTTCCAACCGTCACCCCATGAGTCCTTCATGTACATCACTGAAGTACACTGGTTAGCCGGCGGACAAAGGGCCGTAGTCACGGTGTAGGGTCCAGCCCAGGTCGACTTGTCGGTTGCAGAACAGCTGTCCTGAATGTAGACATCGTAGGTAGATCCTGCCGTCAAGCCGGTGATGGTATAGGGCTTAGTGGCGTTCCATGCCGTGGTTCCATTGACGCCCGTGCCGGTTCCGGTCCAGAATCCCGCTGGGCCCCACTTCACGTTTGAGCCCGAGGGTGTTCCCGTCGTCACGTGGGTCCAGTTTACCCCAACCGAAGTCGTTGAAATCGTGCCCGTAGGGATGCTGCCAATCGGCTCTGGACAGGTCGGAATGGCTTCTACCACGAAGTTGTCAAAGAACACATCTGGTCCATAGCCCGAATGCGCCAAGAATTGGAATACCGCTTGGGTACCTACCCACGACGCGGGCAGGTATACCGTGGTGTCCACGAAGGTTCCTGGAGACGTAGTTCCTGATCCGGTCGAGTTGAACGACGGCCCTGAAAGCTTCACCAAGGTGTCCCACGTTGACGACGTCAACGTCTTACCCAGCAGGTAGAGCTTGTCGTTCGGGTAGAAGGTCTGGTACTGGTGCGACCACTCAAATGTGGCTTGCGCCGCAGCCGAAATCGTTACAGGACGCGAAGAAATCGTGGCCGTGTTTCCGTTGGTCCACGACCAGAAGTTGCCGCGCATTGCGTGGCCCGTCGCCATGGCGTACTGCATCATGGTCTTCGACCCGCCGTTGTTCCAGCACTGGAGCGGACTGAGGTCAAAGTTCTCGGTGTAGGGCATCGCCACGCCAAGGCAGCTCGTCGTGAAGTTGATCGGACCGTGCCAAGGTGCGCGCGTCGAAGTTCCGCACGAGTCGGCGATCCACGCGGTGTAGGTGGTGTTCGGAGCCAATCCGGTGATGGTATAGCTCGTGCCCGCCGTGTTGGCCACGAACGGAATCACTCCCGTGCCCGGGTTGAAGCCAGACGGACCCCAGGCGATCGTTGCTCCCGGCGTATTGGTTCCGCCATGGGTCCACGTTACTACTGCGTTGGTCGCGCCGGCCGCTGCCGCGCCCGAAGTAGCGGGCAAGCAGGCTGGTTGGGCTTCGTACACCACATCGTCAATATTCACCGTGGACCAAGCTGCCACCGTGCGGATGGCAATGTGCTTAAAGCCAGCAGGAACAACCGGGAACGGCACAGTATACTCGTCCCAGGTGCTTGTCAGCGGAATGGTAGCCACAAGAACAAATGAGCCGGGGTTGCCGGGAGTCGAAAGCACTCCCACCTGCAAGCTGGCGGTCGACCAGGTATATGGATTCTTGGCCCGGAACCGAATCTGACTTGTTCCGTTTGCCAAGTCATTAAACATGGGCGAAATCACTCCAGAACCCAAGGTAGATCCCGTGTTTAACTCACCGTAGTTCGGGGTTGAGAAGGCCATATTGGTACCTGTAGATACCTCCCAGGTGGCGCTTCCGTTCACAAACCAGCATTCGGGCTGGTCATTGACGACAAGGTTATCAAAGTTTTGGCTGTATCCCGTAGGCAGTGCAAATCCTGC
>Ga0315906_10004868_pt1 | contig 17018 bp, 16 predicted proteins | sample LakEriMetagenome_4_FD_203526 | JGI IMG/M metagenome (GOLD analysis project Ga0315906, IMG submission 203526) | Freshwater fungal communities from buoy surface, Lake Erie, Ohio, United States - Buoy 2 MA122 | ecosystem: Environmental > Aquatic > Freshwater > Lake > Lake biofilm | place: USA... | reverse complement strand
TGGGGTAGAGTTAGAGGAATTGATACAAGCGCAAATGCAGGATCTTGGACAGCGTTAAGACAAACAGATCAATCAACACCTTTGATTAGCAGCCAGTACATAAATAGCTTAACTGCTTCTAAAATCACCGCTGGAACAATAGGTTCTCAAACAATAATTCTAAACCGGAACAAACTCAATAATAAGATCTAACAATTATGTTGCAGCTAATACTACATTTGGTGGAACTGGTTGGAAAATAAGTGGCGATGGCAAAGCTGTTTTCAACGATGCAAGCATTAGATCAAGTTTAGATATTGGAGAAGATGCAGGAACCTCAGATGCAACTTCATTTCACGTTGACGCCAATGGAAACATGTGGAGCGGCTCAAACAGTACAAGCTTTGCTACAGCTCCTTTTAAGGTAACTAATACTGGAGATGTTACTGCTAATAGCTTAACTCTAACTGGAGAAACAGTTATAGAAAATGGTAATGACGCATCTTTATTTATAACAACAAATACAGATGGTATTGGAGTTTATAACGATGCAAATACAGCTTTTTATGTTGATGGAAATGAAAATTTTTCTTTAGGCGAAAAATTAACATGGGATGGTTCTACTCTTACAGTAACTGGAAATATAAATATTACAGGTGGCAACACTCTTACTTTAATCAGTGCTGCGCAATCAGATGCAGACAGTGCATATGCCTTAGCTGAAACAAAAATAACAGCTGGAGAAATACAAGTTTCATTAGATAACGGAACCACAATAATTAGTGGAGATTATATAACAACAGGCACTATAGACGCTGATTTAATTCAAGGTGGAACTATAAGAGCTAGCACATCCTTCATAGCAGAAGGATCTGGAACTTTTCAAAACTCAGATGGATCGTTTTATGTTGATGCTGGTGGTGGTTGTTCAACCAATTATATAAAATCTTCATCTGGGAACTTAGCTATGGATATTAATTTTGCGGATTGCAACATGGTTAACTTAGGCTCTCCAATACAAAGTGGTTTTTTTAGAGTTTATGGAAATTTAAGATATATAACAATTGGTACGATTTCCGATGAAAGAATAAAGAATACAATAAAACCTATTGAATCTTCGATTAATTTTATAAAAAAATTAGAACCGGTTACTTATTATTTAAGTAATTTTAGTCATGAAGATACTTTAAATAGCGTTACTGTAAACAATGAAGGAAAAAGAAAACATTTTGGTTTAATAGCCCAAGACGTAAAAAAAGCATTAAATGATTCAGGTTATCCAGCTTCAGAATATTCACTTTGGTCGAGTGATGATTTAGAGGATGAAGACTCTCTTCAATGGATTTCTTATGAAGAAATTATTCCCCATTTAGTTAAAACAGTTCAAGAACTGTCAGCAAAGATAGAAGAACTTGAGTCTAAACTAAACTCGTGATATACTAAAACGATATCTATTTTAGACACAAAGGATAATTATGAGCGACGCAAATACAGAAGAAGTTAAGAAAGATTTCTCAGTTGAGATTAAAATCAGCGAACAGAACCTTTCCTACAGAAGTGACTTTGCAGAAGCTGAGACAGTTTTTTGGTTGGAAGCAGTAAAAGATCTTATTATTAAGAATGCTTTCAATAAAGCTGGCTTAGATCAAGCAAACTAACTTATAAAAATATGATCTAATAAGTACTATTTTATTAGATTTATACAGGAGCTTTAAATGCCACTTTCAAATTATTTACCATTCCGTCAAATAGATGAGTATAACAATGGTAACTTTGTAGCAAAAACAATAGACCCAGAAGACGTTGGTACGTTATCAAAGGTTATGAAAGTGGCCTCTTTGGCCCTTGGTTATCATGGTTCAGTTTATTGGTATAACACTAGAGCTACATTTGAACCATCTCCATATGATCTTGAGAGAATTACTCAAGCGGTTGATACTGACTCATATATTCGTCAGGCAATGAATAAGTATAAAGAATTATTCTGGAAAGAAAACTGGACTATAGTTGGAGAGAATCCAGAAGCAGTAGCTTATTTATATCAAAGAATTGACTTCCTCGAAATGACGATGAAGAGACCATTTCTTGATTTTCTCATTGAAGTTTCAGATCAATTATTTAAGTATGCAAACTGTTTCATAGTTAAAGCTAGAGGTGACATATCTGATTACTTCCCGCAAAAACTTATGCCTATTTCTGCTGAACAACCAATTATTGGTTATTACTTAATCCCAACTGAACAAGTAAGAATTCTTCGCGACAGATTTAACAGACCAAAATCATATCAGCAAAGAACAGATCCTCTAACTTATTCTCCATCTATTAAAACACCTGTCTGGACTGCTGACAGAGTAATACACATGTACTTTGATAAAAAAGCTGGTAGAGCTTTTGGTACGCCTTTTTTGACAAACGTTTTAGACGACGTAATTGCGTTAAGACAATTAGAAGAAGATATACAAAATCTTGTTCATAGAGAATTGTTCCCACTTTATAAATATAAGATTGGAACAGCAGAGCAACCAGCAGAGCCAGAAGAAATAACACGCGCAGCTGCTGAGATTGAAAATCTTAGAACTGAAGGTGGATTAATTCTTCCATTTAGACACGATATAGAAATAGTTGGATCTGGTGGACAAGTATTAAACGCGCAACCATATCTTGAGCATTTTAAGGAAAGAGTTGCTGTAGGCCTTGGTCTAGCACCGCATCATCTTGGAATGATGATGAATGGCGGAAATAGATCAGTAACCGATAGATTAGACGTAGCTCTTTATGACAAGGTTAAGCAATACCAAAAACAGTTTGCTGAGATAGTTAGAGTTAATGTCTTTAATGAATTATTGTTTGAGGGCGGATTTGATCCGATTAAGAATCCAGTTGAAGATGGCTTGTCAGATCGTTGTTACTTTAAGTTTAATGAAATTGATGTTGATACTCAAGTTAAAAAAGAAACACACGTTATGCAAAAGTATACTAATTCAGTTATAACTTTAGATGAAGCTAGAAAAGAATTAGGACTTGATCCACAAGCTGATGAAGATAAGTTGTTTGGTTCAGTGCAAGCTAGAGTGCAGATGGATATTGCTGCTCATCAAGCTGATATGCAAGCTGCAAACGCTCCTGCGCCCGCGGGAGGACAGGCTAGTAAGCAGAATGAAAAACCAGCTGGAACTAGAAATCTTCCAAGTAAAACAAAAGGTCCTGGCAACATAATAAGACCTACTAATCAACAAGGAACAAGAACATCTCCTAATATCAAAAGAAATGATCTTTCTTGGTTATCAGTAGTTGAAAATCTTTTGGAAAAAGACTATACTGTAATATACACAGATGAGAATTCATCAGATATTCCAAAGGATGAAAATGAGCTTAATGATTAACTCTGATATTTCAAAGCAGTTCTTGCTTGAAGAAGATGCAATTAAAGGTTTTAAAAAGGCAGTAGACAATAATCAGCAAAGACTTGCAATGCAAATCTTGACAGAAATCATCGATGCTTTTATGGAAGCATTTGGTGTATTGTTTGAATCAGAAGAAGACGCTGAAGAAACTACAGTTGAAAATGTAGAACCAAAGATTGAAGAAGTAAAAGAAGAAAAGAAGCCAGCAGCAAAAAAGGCTGAAGCAAAAGAAGAAAAAGTACAAACTGAAGAAAAATGAAACTAATAATTGGCTGTCCAATTTATAAAAGAGATTGGATTTTACCTCAGTGGATTAGATGTCTAATCAATCAATCTATTGATATGAAAGATATTGGATTTATTTTTGAAACATCTCCAAATGATTTTTCTACGGTTAATTCTCTTTTAGCTTGGAAAAGAATAGATAATAGATTTCCATTGTTTGAAATCAATGAAAGAAATGACATTGAGCATTTTGAGCACGAAAACAATGGAAGACAATGGACAATGTCCAAATACCATAACATGGTATCTTTAAGAAATTCTTTACTTAAAAAGGTAAGAGAGTATCAGCCAGATTATTATCTAAGTTTAGATTCAGATATTCTTTTAGAAAATCCTAATACAATAGAATTATTGATAGCTCATATAAAGGACGGAGCAGATGCTGTAGCCCCGTTAATGTTTATGACTCCAGATACAAATAAGTATCCAAGTGTAATGAGCTGGAAAGACTCAGACTTGGAGATGGCATATAGAAAAGAAAAATATCCTTTAGGAACATATTTTGAGTCAGATATAATAATGGCTGCAAAGATGATGTCTAAAGATGTTTATAATAATGTTGATTATGAATTCCATAAGCAAGGCGAAGATCTTGGCTGGTCGAGAAATGCAACCAGAAAAGGCTTTAAAATGTATTCAGCATCTTATATATATGCCCCGCATATAATGGCACCTTTTTTGCTTCAGAACCATTTGACTTCTGGAGATCCAAGAGGTAATATTAATACATATGAAGTCTAATAAAGTATGATATATTTGTATAAGATTGTTTAATCTTATAAAAGTTAATTTACTATATAGATGATCAGTAATAAAGGATAAAAAATGGCTTTTGAATTTGTAGAAAACTTTACCATCGAAATGCCTAAGTTTTCAGAATCAAATTATAACTTTTCTGAATCTTTTGACGCAAAACAAGGTTTAATTATTGAAGTAGCCGCAATTCACGAGCGGATTAACTGCCAATTATAATAACTATTCTGCAATAGAGCTAGAAAAAGCTCTTCAGTCCTGGGTCGATCCATACCCAAAGCCAATCATTCTTAATCATGATTTAAACTCAGAGCCAATTGGTAGAGTTATGGCAGCTAGAATGGACAAAGAAGAAGACGGTTCGTCTTTTGTTCGTTTGCAAATAGCAGTTACTGATCCAGTCGCAGCACAAAAGATTGCAGACAAGAGATACATGACAGGTTCAGTTGGTGGTAGAGCCGGTAAAGCCGTTTGCTCGATATCTGGTGATGATTTGGCATCCGAAGATGACAATGGCAAGCCAAGAGTAGCAAGATATAAGAGAGGCAAAGTTTATAAGGGCAAGATGGCTTTTGTAGACATGCAGGATATTTCATTTAAAGAATACTCGTTTGTTAATCAACCAGCAGATCAAAGATCTGGCGTTAGAGGATCAAAGACAACTGATGGCAGTGCACCTGTAGCAGACTCAGATAACTGGGTAGCAAAGAGTGCAGCTTTTGTTCTCCACATGGATAACGAAGATATTGTGTCAATAAATGAAAATGAATCAATCTTGAAAAATATGAAGAAAAAAGAATCTAAACCAGTTTATCTTCATTTAAAGGGAGCGTTTTTGACAGCCCTTGCAATTCAGGAGAACGAAAATGTCAATAACGAAAGGGTCTCATTACTATCTAATGAAGACTCTATTGAAAATAAATCTGAGGAGAATCTTAAAATGAAAGATGTTGCAACTGATGACATCCTCGCTGTAACTGAAGAGCTTAGCGAAGACCTTTCAATTATTACTGCAGGTGGATCAAAAGAAGAGCCAGCAGAAGAAGCAGCAGCCTCTACAGAAGAAGTAACCCCTGTAGAAGAAGCAGCTCCAGTAGCAGAAGAACCAACAGAAAAATCAGCTGATGAAACAGCTGAGACAACAAACGTTGAATCAGACGCAGAAGAAGTAAAATCTGTTGAAGAACAAAAAGAATTAGTCGCAGTTGAGTCGGATGACGAATTAGCAAAAGCTAAAGCTCGCATAGCCGAACTTGAAGCGCAAATCGCTTCTGCAGTTCCAAACGCAGAAGAAAAGTCTACAGAAGTTCCAGAGGCAACAGAAGAACAGAGTGAAGAAGCAATTGTTGATTCTGTTAAGGCTGAAATTTCTGAAGAAAATAAAGAGACTGAAGGAACAGAAGCAGAGCTCACTAGCGAAGAAGTTGCTCCTGAGCAAAATGCCGAAGATTCAGTCAATAAACTTCAGGCTCTTGAAGAAGAAAACCAGAAGCTTAGAAGTGCATTACATAGAACTCTTGCTGAAAGAGTTGTAGATTCAAAGATTGCAATTGGTATTGAATCCTACGAAACTAGAGAAGAACTAATAGCTGATCACGTTAAGCGTACAGCTTCTTCTTTGGCCGATTCTTTAAGAGATCTTGCAAGCATGCCAGCAGCTAAAAAAGCAAAGGCAATCTTGCCAGAAATTAATTCTGAAATCGAAGCTAGCGAGAATGAGACAGGCGTCATAACTCTTGATAGAAAAGATGAAGAAAAAGAAACAATGGAGACAGCACCAATTGAGGACATCTTTGTAGATGCTCTTATGGGCCGTCGTAAACTTTAATCAAAATACTTTAAGGAGATAACTAAAAATGAGTTTAGCAAAATTTCGTAAAGTTGGAACCAAAACAGGTGCAGGTCGTTTCGTAGTTTCGCAGGGCATTGCCCCAGCAGCCTACTTGCTGACACACCCAGGTCTTCCAACATGGTACAGCGATTCGGAAGATGACCGTTTCGAAGTAGTAATTCCTAAGGGAACAATCCTTTCGGTAGTTGCTGATAGCAATGGAGATGCACGTGTAGTTCCTGCAAACGGAACATCGAGCAGCCAGTCTTGGGGCGACAACATGCCTACAAGCTGGGATCCATTGGCTGGTGCAACTCCAGCTTATTCATCGGGTGCAACTGACACAGTAACTGTAGCAGCTCGCTCGATTCCTGTTGGTGTTGCACAGTATGACCTCTATCGTCCATTCGATAAGGGCACATCACAGGGTGCAGGTTTCATTACCCATGGATATGTTGAGTATCCAATGGTTACTGGTATAAACGCAGACGTCACAATTGGTTCGGTCGTAAGATCAGACAATATGGGCCGTCCCGTACTGGCAGCTGCTAGCGATTTCTATAACTCGTCAGCAGTCTATTCTTACCTCCAGGTTGGTAAGGTAGTGGAAGTAGAAAAGTTTGCAACCAACTTTGATGATGGTCTGCTTTCCTACATGCAATTGCCGTCAGACCCAGGTGCTTTGAAGACTGTATACGAGCTTACACGCTCGGGCGCATTCTCGGGCAAATTGGGTATACGTTCCAACTTGGACGTTACAAATGTGATTGGTGCATTCCGCGTCAATCTCACACTTTAAGAAAATAATAGCAGGAGGAAAGATCCTAAGATGAGTAAGACAATCCAAGAGCTCCTCTCGGGTCTCCCAGCATGGGAGACTGTTTTAACCGAGGATGGGCACATCGATGAAAACAATAGAGTGACCATCAAAGAGGCTTTTGCATCACCAGATGCAGCAGCACTTTTTCCGAAGGTCATCTCTCGTACACTTAGAGAAGCAGCAGAGCCACAGTTACTCGTGACTCCATTGCTCTCGACAGTGCGCCTAGGAAAGGGACGCTCCTTGGAGTTCCCAGCCGTAAACGCAATTCAAGCAGCTGAAATTCCTGAAGGTCAGGAATACCCAGAGCAGGCACTCGCATTTGCAAAGCAGATCGAAGGCAAAGTTTCGAAGAAGGGCGTTAAGCTCTCTTTCACAGAGGAAGTCATTGCTGACTCACTCTGGGACATTGTCGGACTTCATGTTCGTGCAGCGGGTCGTGCTATGGCACGCTTGAAAGAGCAGATTGCTCTGTCACGTTTCAAGGACGCAGCTACAATTGTATTTGACAACGACAGTGGTTCGTATGATGATACAACAGGCCGCGGAATTGATGGCGCATTCAATGACACACTCCACTGGGATGATGTTATTGATATGGCAGCAGTCCTTATGGCAGAAAATCATATTCCAACAGACTTTATCCTCCACCCATTGATGTGGTCGGTATTCTTGAAGGATGCAATTTTTTTCACTGGTGGTTCGGCTGCAGCTGTTAATACAAGCTGGGGCTACCGTCCAGACTCGCCAAGTGGTGCGCTCAATTCAACAGCACCAATGGGTCTGAACGTAATTGTTACACCATTCGTAAGCTTCACCGCAAAATCGGGAGCAACACCTGCTAAGTCAGATGTGTTCTTGATTGACCGCAATGAAGTTGGAACCCTTCTCGTCAAGGATGAAATGAGCACAGATCAGTTTGATGATCCAACTCGTGACATCCGTCAGATGAAGATGAAGGAACGTTATGACATCGTAATGCTCGGTGACGGTGAAGGAATCACAGTTGCTAAGAACGTTAACCTTGCTCGTAACTACGAAGTTCAAGTTACCAACGAGGCAACAATCTAATAAGCCTTAGGGAAGCTATAGTTACGAATCCCTAGAGAGTGGGGGGTGTGAGAGAAATCTCCACCCCCTATTTTCATATTTACGTTTTGTTTATTACTATTATCATTAACTGTTAGTGTCGGAGATTATTAGTGGCTTTATTTCTCGTTGATCAAGCAAAAGTGGGTCTTTATAGTGTTTCTATAAAGTTTGGTAGAACCATAAAGATATCTTCTTTAAAGAATGAAAATTTTAAAGTATATAGAGATGCTGCTACGCCAACGCAAGTAACAGCACCTTTTGAAATAATAAATACAATCAAAGATTATAATCAGATTTCTAGAGTTATGAGCCTTTATTGGAAGGCTACTCTAGTTGATGGCGCAAATTATTATATTCTTGTTGAAAACATAGTTGATTCAGCTGGATCAATAATACCAACAGAAAAAATAACTTTTACATACGTATCTGCAGCCACTCCATCTGAAGTAGAATATGTAGATCCGGGTATTGTTCCCGTATTAATTGAAGACAAATCAATTAAGACAGAAGCTGATATTAGTTACAATATCATTGCAAAGAATCCATTATTTTATGTAGATAATGTTGATCCTGTTGATGGAGATTTTTATCTTTCTAATGATTATAATTACGGAAGAGTAACAATATCTTTTAATGAAGTTCCAGCTTCAAACTTTTTAAACAATAGATATTTCTTATGTCAAAGAAAACTAATACAAAAAGCTCCATCAAGATGGGAAAATATAACTACAAACGTGAGTAGCCACTCATGGCGTCCAGAAGTCTACGTTGACTTTCCGTCGCTTGATGCAACGCCTTCTTACTTCACTTCTAATAAAGATTATTTTGAACAAGGATATAAGTATAGAATTAAAATTTCTAAAGATATAGGAATTTAATTATGGCAAATTTTGTTTACGGAAAAGCAAAACAGGCAATACTAAATGGAAATGTAAATTTTAGTAGTAATAATTTTAAACTTCTATTTGTAGATACAAGTGTTTATACTGTAAATCAAAATTCTGATGAATTTGTTTCAAACATATCTAATTCAGCAATAAAGGCAAGAAGTGCAAATCTATCCTCTGTAACCAATACGCTTGGAACCGTGGACGCAGATAACGTATTATTGCAAGATTATAGTGGGGCATCTTTTCAAGCTATAGTCATGTATCAAGTTGGGACTAGTGATTCAAATTCAAGATTGATATCTTACATAGATACTTCAGACGGATTACCATTTAATGGCACTAATTCTTTAATTCCAGTTACTATAGTCTGGAGTGACTTAAGTACAAAAATTCTTTCATTATAGGTAAAAATATGGCGATAAATTATCCAGCATCTTTAGATACTTTTCAAAATCCAACGGCAACTGATCTTTTAAATTCTGTATCAGTTCCACACCATCAGCAGCACACTGATTTAAATGATGCAGTTGAAGCAATACAAACAGTAATTGGACTAAATCCAGCTGGATCGCATTTAACAGTTAAAGATAGAATTGCTGCGGTAGAATCAAATGTTTCTACTCAATCGGTATTAAATGGACTAACAGATGTTACTATTAGTTCTGTAACCACAGGCCAAGTACTTCGCTACAACGGCACACAATGGGTAAATTATAATGAGCAAAGTTTAGTAGACGGAGGAAATTTCTAAAATGGCAAATACCTTAAGAATTAAAAGAAGGTCTTCTGCAGGCGCAGCAGGTGCACCAAGTACGCTTGAAAACGCAGAATTAGCTTTTAACGAAGCCGATAATACTCTCTACTACGGTAAAGGTACTGGTGGAGTTGGCGGAAGCGCAACAAGCATTGAAGCAATCGCAGGTTCAGGCGCGTACGTAACAAAATCTACTGAGCAGACAATTACTGGAAATAAAACATTTTCTGGCGTAACAATTGTTCCTACTCCATCAGCAAATGCTCATGCAGCTACAAAACTTTATGTTGATCAAGCAATATCTGGAGTAAGTGGTTCAATTACAGTTGCTGGCGATAGTGGTACAAGCCAGACAGTTAGCTTGAGTGATACACTTACTATTTCTGGTGGAACAGGTCTTTCATCGGTAGCTAGTGCAACAGATACAATAACAATTAATCTTGATGCAACAGCTGTAACAGCTGGATCTTACGGAAACGCAAATACAGTAGCTACATTTACTGTAGACGCTCAGGGTCGTCTCACTGCAGCAGGCAATAGTGCAATATCAATCAACGCTGCTCAAGTTCAATCATTTACCGAAGAGGCACAAGATGCTGTAGGGACAATGATCACTAATGGTGATAAGTCTGGTATTACAGTAACTTATGACGATACTAACGCAAAAGTTAACTTTACAGTCGCAGCACAATCATTTACAGCCGCAGCCGATGGAGGCAGCAGTCAAACAATTACAGCTGGTGATACATTTACAATTTCAGGTGGAACTGGTTTAACATCCGCTGCAACAACAGATACAATTACTTTAAATCTTGATAGCACAGCCGTTACAGCTGGTTCATATGGTAATGCAAATACAATTGGTACATTTACTGTAGATGCACAAGGTCGCTTAACTGCTGCTGGAAATACAGCAGTATCAATTATTGCAACTCAAGTATCTGACTTCACAGAAACATCACAAGACGCTTTTGGCTCGTTAGTTTCAGCAGGTGCTCAATCTGGCATTACAGTTACCTATGATGACACTAATGCAAAAGTAGATTTTACAGTTATAGCTCAATCATTTACTGCAGCAGCAGACAGTGGTTCTAGCTTAACAATTACAGCTGGAGATACATTTACAGTTGCTGGTGGTACTGGACTTACATCAGTTGCAAGTGCAACAGACACAGTAACTTTAAACCTTGATGCAACAGCAGTTACAGCTGGATCTTATGGAAACGCAAGCACTGTTGGAACATTTACTGTAGATGCCCAAGGTCGTTTAACTGCAGCTGGAAACAGCGCAATATCAGTTGCATCATCGCAAATAAGCGATAAGTCAACAACATTGGTCACTTCAATAGCTGGAACAACAAATGAAATTGCTATTACAGCAGGTACAGGCTCAGGTCCATACACTGGAGCTATTACAATTGGTCTTCCTTCAAACGTTACAATTGGAAATAATCTTATTGTTACTGGAGACTTAACAGTTAATGGCAATACAACAACTCTTAATACATCAACAATGGTTGTTGAAGATAAAAATGTTGTTCTTGCAAACGTTGCAACACCAACTAATACAACAGCAGATGGTGCTGGCATAACAATTCTTGGTGCAACAGATAAAACATTTAATTGGGTTAATGCTACAACAGCTTGGACTTCGTCAGAGCATTTAGAACTCGCTGCAGGTAAAACCTTAATCATTAATGGTACAACTGTTTTGTCTAATACAAATCTTCAGAATGTTACAATTGATGGTGGAACTTTCTAATTAATTTAAGAAAGGTTTTTTGTGACTACACCAAATATTAATGCTAATCAAATAGCGATAAACCCTGCTACTGGTTCTTTATATTACGTAGATGAAAATAGTAATATAGTAGAAACATCTTTAGATTGGATAAAAGAAACTGCTCAAATAACTACGAGCGAAGACGTATTGCTTTCTAATGATCTAACTATTAGTGGAAACTTAACCGTAAATGGAAACACCGTTGTAGTTAATACAGAAACAATAACTGTTGAAGACAATATTATTATTCTTAATACAGGCATTGCCAGTAACGTAGCTAACACATTAAATGCAGGTATTGAAGTAGAACGTGGTTCTTCAACTAATGTTCAAATTCGTTGGAATGAATCTAGTGATAGATGGGAATTTACAAACGATGGAACAACATTTAATCCAATTGGCGTAGCAAATGCAAATACAACTGGAACATCTGCTGGTTGGACAACAGCAAGAACAATAACTTTAGGTGGAGATTTAGAAGGTAGCGTTTCAATTGATGGAACATCAAATGTTACTTTAACAGCAAATGTTATTGCGAATGCAGTTACCCTTGGAACAGACACAACAGGTAGCTATGTAGAAACTATTAGCGTTGGAACTGGACTGTCTAGAACTGGAAGCACTGGAGAAGCAGCTAATCCAACAATTGCACTTAACGCATCAATTAATGATTTAAATGACGTAACCATAGGATCCGCAGCAAATGGAGATTTCTTACGCTGGACAGGAACTGAGTGGATTAACGATGCAGTTAACTTAAGTTCTGATACAACAGGTAGCTATGTTCAGTCTATAGCTGCTGGTACTGGAGTAACAGTTAACGTTGGAGAATCAGAAGCGGCTACCCCAACAATTTCGATTGGTCAAGATGTTGCAACTAGTGCAAATGTTACCTTTAATACTGTAAATGCAAACGTAACAGCAAATACTGCCAATATAGCAACTCTTCATGTAAATGGCATTGAAATAGATCCTACAGGTGCGTTAAATACTCAAGTATTAAAATATGATTTGGCTAATAATATTTTTGTTCCTGGAGTAGCAAGTACCGTTGCAGCTCTAGATGACTTAACCGATGTAACAATATCTTCAGCTGCCGCTGGTCAGGTTCTTAAATATAATGGATCAGCATGGGTTAATCAACCAGACGCAGAAGCAGCAGGCATTTCTTTTAGTCAAACAATAGGAGATGGAAGTAGCACAACCTATACTATCACTCACAACTTAAACACAAGAGATACCGTTGTAGTATGCAGGAATGTTAATTCTCCATATGAAGTCATAGAAGTTCGTTGGGAAGCAACAACACTAAATACCACTACAATAGATTTTTCTGGTCCAATTGGAACAGATTCAGTTAAGATCATGATATTTGCAGCAGTATCTGGAACAGGATATACTCCACCTTCCTCATTGACAAGTATTGATGATATTTTAGATGTCAATGTTGCTACTCCAAATTCTGGAGACTTCTTAAAATACAATGGTTCTGCATGGGTAAATGATCCAATTAATTTGGGTACAGATACTGTAGGAAACTATATGTTAGATGTTTCTGCGGGCACAGGCATTACGATTTCTCACACTCAGGCAGAAGGATCAACAGCTACAATAAACGCTAATACTTCATATCTAGCAACTAGATCTTATGTTGAGAGTCTTTCATCTGGTATTAACTGGCACGCAACAGTAGTTGCAGCTACAACTGGAAACCTTGCTGGAACCTATGATAATGGAACCAATGGAGACGGAGCAACTTTAACTAAAGCAACAAATGGTTCTATAGGAACAATTGACTCACAGTCAGTAACCGCCGGAAAAAGAATTCTTCTTAAAGCACAAAACGATGCTAAAGAAAATGGAATCTATACAATAGTTACAACTGGAAACTCTACTACTCCATGGCAAATAATGAGGGCAGAAGATGCAGATAATTCAAGTATACCTGCAACAATAGTTCCAGGAGACGCAGTATTTGTAACCGGTGGCTCAACAAATGCTAATCAAGGATTCATTCAGACTACATATGGAACTGGTTCAAATAACGCAATAGTTATCGGTACTGATAATATTACATATAATCAGTTTACAGGAACTGCAGCAATTACAGCTGGAAATGGTTTAACTATTACTACAAATACACTAGATGTGGTAACCGCTGATTCGGGAAGAATCGTAGTCAACGCTGATAGTATAGACCTTGCGTCTGGGATAGTTTCAACTGGTACTTATAAGTCTGTAACTGTAGACACATATGGCAGAGTTACAGCAGGCACAAATCCAACAACTTTATCTGGCTATGGAATAACAGATGGAATTAGTACAACTCTTTCAACTGGTAAAATATTAGTTGGCAATGCAAGCAACCTCGCAGAGGCAGTAGATGTCAGTGGCGATGTTATGATTGCAAGTAATGGAAACGTACAGATCTCATCAAACACAGTAGTTAATGCTGATATTAATTCAGCAGCAGCGATAGATTATTCTAAATTAAATTTAAGTAATAATATTTCAACTTCTGACTTAGCAGCTGGTGCGGCAAGAGCTGGCTTTACTTCAACTTTAAATGAAGTTCTAGCAAACTATGCTTTGGTATTGACTGACCTAGCAAAGTTGGTTACAATGAGCAACTCGTCAACAAGTAGTATAACAATACCAGCAAATGCTTCTGTTGCCTTTAATGTTGGAGATAGAATAGATGTTCTACAAAAGGGTTCTGGATCGCTGCAAATACTTGGTGCCTCAGGAGTTACAGTTAACTGCACTCCACAAGGAACTGCAAATACAGCGAACTTGCGTACCCAATGGTCTTCTGCTACACTAGTTAAATTAGCTACAAATCAATGGGTAGTTATAGGCGACTTAAAGGCTTAGTATTATGACAATTCCAGCAGGTAGTTCCGGCGGATCAAGAAAGAATAATAAACCAGCAATATCTGCACGGAACAGCTAAAGCTGACGCTAACACAGCTATAACCAGTGCTGGTTTTATTGTTGGAACTGTTTCGACTCAAAATACTGATGTCTCTGCAGACGTAGATAAAGTAAGAACAGCATTAACAGATACTAGTTTAGAAGTATTGGGAACAGCTATTAATTACACTATCAATAGTCCGTTCTTCCCACCTTATTTCCCTCCATACTTTCCACCATCTTTTTGTGCCCCAACGGGGTGCACTCCCCCTTGCGGAACTGCTACGTTTACTGGTGGCACAGTATGCGGTGGAAGCATTCAAGCTGGCTGCGAATCTGGCTGTCCCGGCTGCCTTTCAGGTGTGCGTAGGTGGAATCTTGATTGTTATTCATACAGCCAGCAATCGTGCACTGATAACTGTGGTATAGTATATTACGCAACGTGTAGTAGTTTTTGCGTAGATTCAACTGTTGCAGCTTCGTGCTGCCCAGCGTAATAAGGAGATATAATGTCACAAGAAACCCCCAAACCAACAGTCTTTGCTTTTATCGTTGATGGTGAAGTAGCATGGCTTCACGGATATGATTATAGAGCTGAGCAAGCAATTGCTGCACTTCGCTCTAATCCAATTGTTGTCGAAGTCCCACAAGCAGATGTAGATAGAATGGTTGATCCTTTGATTGGCCCACACTATATTGGTTGGACATATTCAGATGGTGTTTATAGCCCGCCATCATGAGCGCTTGGAAAGAGTATAAAACTAAGTTAGGCGAAACACGACCATGGGACATGTTAAATCCCAATGCGCCACAATCTTCAGATGAAGAATCCGAGTCTAGGTATAATACATGCCTGGATTGCGATAGACTGCTGCCGGTTACTCATCAATGTAAAGAATGTGGCTGTTTCATGAAAATGAAAGTTAAACTACAGAATGCTACCTGTCCACTTGGCAAATGGTAAATTTAAGATAGTTAAACTATAATTAGTATTACTATAGTTCTATAGTTTAAAGGATAAGTATGGCAAATGTAATTACCCTTAAAAAATCTTCAACACCATCTCAAGCTCCGTCAACTTTGGCTGACGGAGAAATTGCCATAAACTACGCCGATGGAAAACTTTTTTATAAGAACGCGTCCGCGTCAATAATCCGGTGCAGCATTAATATCTTCAATTAATGGAACAGCTAATCAAATAACCGTAACCAGTAATGCTTCAACAGGAGCATATACTCTTTCTTTACCAAGTACTGTAAACGTTGCCAATGTTCAATCCACAACATTAAGAGTTAATGGAATTGAAATAGACCCCAGTGGTGCAGTAAGTGATCAAGTATTAAAATTTAATGGAACTAAATTTGTCCCCGCTGCAGACGTAAGTGGAGCTGGTGGTGGAGTTTCATATGAAGAAACAATAGGTAATAATACTGATACAACCTTTACAGTTACTCATAGTCTTAATACTAAAAATATAGATGTAATTGTTAGAGACAATGTAAGCCCTTATGAAGTCATTGATGTTAGATGGGAAGCCACAACTAATGATACAATTACATTAGATTTTTCTGCAGCCCCGCCAAACAATTCTAGAAGAGTTGAAATTAAAGGTCCAGGAACTCAAGATTATTATTCTGCGACTATAGGCAATGGCTCTAGCTCAACAATAAACTTAGATCATAATTTAGGAACAAGAAGCGTAGTTACAGTTGTAAGAAATGCTTCTTCCCCATATGAAGTTGTGGAAGTACAGGCTTCCGCACCAAGTATAAATAGAGTAACATTAGACTTTAGTACTGCACCAACAGCCAACTCTTTAGTGGCATCAGTCTATGCTCCATCTACAGATTACGCATATGAATCTGTAATAGGTGATGGTTCAACAACTGAATTTACAATCACTCATAATTTAAACACAAGAGATATTGGAGTAATAAGTAGAAATACTGTTAGTCCATATGATTTTACGGTAGTCAAATGGGAAGCTACAACAGTAAATACCGCAAAAATAATTTTTACAGTAGCTCCATCAACTAACTCTAGAAAAATAACTGTTTTCAATTCTTTTGGTGGATCAAGATATTTTAATCCAGAATTTGGTTTAATCGATGGCGACATCATACCAAACCAAGACAACGTTTACACATTAGGCAACACCGCTTTACGTTGGAAGAGTATAAGTATTGGTGGTGGAACTATATATATTACCGACTCAGGTAATAATAACCAAGTTGCACTTACTGTTAATAATGGCGTATTTAATATTGACGGAATAGCACAAGCTCAATTGGCAAACGTTAAAGTAACTAATTTAACGTTTAGTGATAATACTGTTCAAACAACAGCAGCGCCAAAATACTATGGTTCTTTTTATGACATGACAACGCAAAACGCGATAAATGCAAGCGTTGCTTATTCAATGCAGTTAAGTAATACAGCTCCAGAAACTAATGGAATTTCTATTACCTCTGGTTCAAGAATAACATTTGCAAATGCGGGAACCTACAACATTCA
>Ga0315906_10004867_pt1 | contig 17022 bp, 2 predicted proteins | sample LakEriMetagenome_4_FD_203526 | JGI IMG/M metagenome (GOLD analysis project Ga0315906, IMG submission 203526) | Freshwater fungal communities from buoy surface, Lake Erie, Ohio, United States - Buoy 2 MA122 | ecosystem: Environmental > Aquatic > Freshwater > Lake > Lake biofilm | place: USA: Lake... | reverse complement strand
ATGTTCGCCGTACCGTTCTGGTCTGGTAGGAATCGCAGTGTGAGCTGCGAGCCGACGATCGATGCAACGACCACAGACGGCTTCGAATTGCTAACCACCTCAAATCTCAACTCATCGCCGTTGGTCGCGATATCGGGATCGAAGAAGTGATTGAGCAGTTCGATTACTCGATCTGGCGCATCTTCAAGAACATTCAGCGTCCCTAGAGGCAGAATGACCGATGGAGCATCGTTGATCGGTACGACGGTGACCGAAACGGTACCTCGAGCCTGCTTAGGATCGGGGCGCCCTTCCGAAGTTCCATTGTCCTCAATGAGGTAGAAGAAGGTATCCGTACCGACGAAGTCCTTCCGCGGCGTGTAGGTGACATTCGTGCCATTGAAGACCACGCTGCCCCCTGCCGTGCTAGCCGTTTCGACTCCCAGGAACCTCAGAGTCTGCCACGATTCATTCGGTCCACCGGGGCGATCGTTGAGCAAGAAGAAGTCTTTCGATCGGGTGATCGCAACATCTTCCAGCGTCTCCAGGAAGTCAGTCTCGGCGATCGGTGGATCGTTCACATCTCGAACCGTCAGGTTGACCGTGGCAACCGCTTGCCGGAAATCGGGTGTGCCGCTGGTGGTTCCATTGTCTTCGATCGTGTAGGTGAAAGAATCTGGTCCCGAGTAATCCGAAGGCGGCGTGTAGATGACTTCGGTACCACTGAGCATCACCGATCCACCACGAGCCGAAACCGCCGAGACGCCAACGATTTTCAGCGCTTGGTTTGACTCGTTAGGAGGGCCAGGAAGGTCGTTGAGCAGCAATTGGGAATGATTCCAACGCTGGGTGTTGTCTTCGTCGACGATGTAACTGTCGTCACCACCAATCGGTTCGTCGTTGACCTCGCGAATCGTAATGACTGCCGTCGCGATGTTGTTCGATGTCAGTTCCGCATCACGAACGCGGTAGGTGAACGAATCTACGCCAAAGAAGTCAGGTAGTGGTGTGTAGCTAAAGGTGCCATCAGGATTCAGCGTGAATGACTGAGCGTACTTGGGACCTTCCACCAGTGTCACCGACAGGGTGTCGCCATCGGCATCTTCATCGTTGGCGGCGACGCCATCATCGATTGGGAAGTTCGGGGTGTCCTGACCCGTGGCATCGTAGGTGACCAAGCTTTCATCTTCGTTGATGACATACTGGTCATTGACCGCGATCGGAGGAGTACCTGGAACCAGAATCACGGCGTAATCTTCGACTTCGCCATCTACCGCAAGACCGGTCGGCAGCAAGCCTCCCACTCCGCTGGCTCGGAACCTTGCAAACGACTGCGTCTTGGCGATCGGCTCGGGCGCAGTAGGAGGAATCTGGACGGCAAAGGTCTGGGTCAGGCTGTCTCCGAAGAATTCGACGCCATTCAGAATCTTCTCACCCGGATCGTCCCAGTCTCCGTCGCCACTGAAGTCGACCCAGGCATCAACGAAACCCGGGGCCGACAGCGTGACCGTAATATCGGTGAATACGTGTCGGTTGAACAAGCCCGTCGGGTTCCGTTCCGAGGTGAAGGAGACCCCGTCGTCGCTAGCGTCGCCATCGGCCGTTGGTGTCGGGTTCCCATCTTCATCTCCCGAGATGGTCGCTCCCAGGAACAATCCGCGGCTGGAGACCACGTGCCGGGCACCGTTGTTGTCGTGCAGCGTCGGGTAGCGTCCCAGAGTGGTGCTGAATGGATCTGGAGCATCGCCGTAGTCCAGAAGCGCTCCCGGCATGAGGATCGTAAACTGCGTCTCGTCGTTGATCCGGTTGGCCTGCAGATCGTTTCCTGCCAAGTCTTCGATGGCGCGAATGAAGAAGCTGCTGATCTCGGGGCTGACGGTGATCGCATGCTCAAGGAACAGCGTGTTTCCACCTCGCTTTTTCGCCTGCAGCGTCGTATTCGACGCCGAATTGATGGCTCGGTAGATCTGATCGGCCACGAGATCGGAGGTGAAATTCGCGTCCTGGGCGAAGCGAACTGCGTTGGCTCCCCCTGGAACACCCGATTTTCCAAGGCTTGGAGCTCGCGTGATGTCGGTGGTGCTACGAGGATTATCGAGCAATCGAAGTTGAGTTCCAGCCAGAATCTCCGTCTGAAGTCCCAGGGCACTACCTTCGATCGCCGCCTTCATCGCGGCGACCACTTCTTCTCGCGTGCTGTTATTGCTGAAGAGGATGGGAGTTCGGCCAGCGACAAATCCGTTGCCGACGCTGACGTTGTCAAATTCGAAGGTGACCGATGTCGTGCCGTTGGTGATCGTGAAGAACTCACCATCCGATACGTTGCCTCGGCGCTTGCTGAGAGCCGAATTGCCGACCGATACGGCCGAGTCCGGGAGGAGCCCCAGATCGACTCGCCCTGCTCCAATATTCTGAGCGTTGATCGAAGGGAGGCTGTTGCGAATGGCAATCGCCATCGAGGTGGCGATGTCGTTGGCCGAACTGGTGCTTCCGTAAGGAATGACCACGTTACCTGGAACCGTTGGGCCACTGGAGTTGCGGTCGAACTCGTAGGTTACGGTGACACCGTTGGCGGTGATGCGGAAGAAGCTGTCATCCACCACATCTTGACCGCCTCGAATCGGTACCTGGAGGACCAGGGAGCCGACCACTTCCAGCGTCGTTTTCGGAGCGACACCGGGGGTACCCGAAAGCCCGATGCTTGGGGCCAACGCCACCGAGACCTGATGGTCGACCGTACCACCCAGCGAGATATTTCCATTGCTCAAGTGCAAAGGATCTAGATCCAAATTGGCATCTCTGATGATCTGCGCAGTACGGGTACCAATCTCATCCTGTGTCTCGGTCACCGTAAACGGGATCGGGATCCGACCAGCCGCGACACTGCTATCGGTGGTGTATTCAAAAGTCTTGGTGACGCCTGCGTAAGTGATCGAGAAGGACTGGCCATCCGAGATCGTCCGCGAAACTCCCACCAGTGCTAGACGACTGCTCATGATCAACGCATCGCCATTGGCCGGAAGCCCAAGGTAGACCACATCGCTACCGATCAACTGAGCTTGAACCTTCAGAGGACTTCGCTGGATCGCCTGCAGCATCTGCACGGCGACATCCGTCGCAGTGCTGGCGGCTGAGGTATCGATAATCGTCGTTCCGTTGCTGATGACGCCGTCGGTATCAAACTCAAAGGTGATCGTCGTCAATCCATCGGTCAGCGAGAACATCTGGCCGTCGGTGATTCCGCCTGGACGTGCCCCCAGTGCGGGAACCTTGAGGCCCCAGGTTGCGTTCGGTTGGCTCAGTGAGGAGAACGTGGTGTTCAGTCGGACATTGGCCACCGATCCAAGATAGACAACGCCGCCGGGTAGCAGTCGCGGGGTGACGCGAGCCGAGGAGCCGGCGATTGCGTCGACGATCTTCTGCGCGATGATCTCACGGGTATCGGAGCTGGTGAAAGGAATCGCGATGTTGCCGGCCAGAACCGTTCCATTGCGATCCAGCTCAAAGAAGATTTCTCCGCGTCCATCGTCGATCGAGAAACGATCCCCATCCGACAGACCGCCTGCAGCACCGCCGGCCAGGGGCACCGTCATCTGCAGACCGCGAGGCAGCTGCATCTGATAGCCACTGTCGAATTCGAAGTAGACGATTCCGTTGGCATCGTCGGTGATGGTGAACTGGTCCCCATCTTCGATCTGGTCACCGCGTGGTGCTTCCAGAACAAAGCGGTCCTTATTGTTCAAAGAAATCTCATAGACTCTTCCCTGACGCCAGACGCCAGCCAGCGGTGTCAGGATGATCTCATTGGTTGTTTCATTGAACGCGTAAACATAATCGATTCCCTCTCGCAGCAACCGGCCATCTTCGAACAGCGTCACGCTGCGGCTGGGTACCAGGAGTTCGGTCAGATTCGGACCCTTCAACTGAATTCGGAACTCCCGCACCACGCCCTGCGTTAGCTCCACATACGATTCGGCGCGGTCGCGATCATTTCCTGCCGAGTCGTTATCGACTGGGATGACCAGATGAGCCGTCGGGCCCACCGCTTCCGGTCGATCCAAAGCGCCGCGGTCCTTGAAGACGTCGGCACCCAGGCCCGAAGGTGTCGACACCTCAGGATCGTCGACCCGCAGCAGACCCGCGGCATCTCGTTCGGGTGCAAGAATTGGCGAGTTGGAGATGCCCATCGATTGCTTGATCGTTCGGAAGCTTTCGCGTTCCTGGAGCGAGTCGATGCTGCTGTCGATTACCGGAGAAAATCGGGCCGGCAGGAATTGACTGCCCTGAGCGTTGACGAAGACGCGGGTCGATCCGGGAACGGTTGTGTTGAAGTCCAATCCTGTATTTGGGATGTTGGTGGGATTCGTTTCGATTCCCTGACTCAACCGATTTGCAGCGATGCCCGATTCAGTGAACTGATAGATCGAACCCGAAAGGATCACCTCGCCTGGCTTCGGGTCGTTCAGAGCATTGGTACCGAAGGGTGCCGAAATCCCATTCACGGTGCGGCTTTCCGCATCGACAACAGGCGTCTGCACGTTCACAAAAACGTTGTTGAGGATCGTCGGGCTGGCCCCCTCGGAAACCAGAATGCCTGATTCTGGATAAAGCTGGTCGAGGTTGTTCCCTTCGTTGAAGTCAGGATCGACCAGGAAAGCGCCGTTGCCACGAATGTAGGCCGCATTGGAAATAACCACAAACCGCTCGGTGGTCCCGTCCCCTAGCGACGTGGAGCTCAATTGTCCTGAAGCCGTACGGTCATGCCCGATCCCCAGACCTGAGTGAGTCGGGAACGAACCGTCAATACGTCGTCCGAAGAGAGGCAGGCCACCCTGCACTCCCGAAATGCCGCCCAGGGCGATGGCGGACACGGCGCCAATGGGGCTAGCCAAACCAAAGTTTCCATTGGGGATGTTCTGGATGTTCGGCAGGACGGGATTGCCACCGTTGCCGGCATTGATGGCAAGGGCGATCGCACGAGCGATATCCGGTGCTCGATACTCATTGTTGATCGCAATTGGAATATTCCCCGGCTGCGGTGCATTGCCGTTGACCAACTCGAAGGTGACTTCATTGGTACCCGAAGCGAAATCAGCGACCTGACCGATCGTGAAGGTATCGCCGATCTGATACTGGCTGAAGTCCTCGACCGTGATCGTGAATTTCTGCGGATGCATCACCTGGAGGTTGATCGCATAGGCACCCGTCGAGTTGCCATTGGTGCGGTTGCCCAGCGACAGCGGATCGTAGCTGTTGTTGCCGGAGCTACTGACGCCAACGTAATAAACGCCAGGCTGCGTCGCGGTGAAATCGATGTAGGGATCGTTCGAAGGAGCTTCACCCGGTGCCGGATCGTTGTTGCTGATCGTCACTAGGTTGCCACGCGAGTCACGGAAAGTCTGCGCGATTCCCTGGCTGTTGAAGATGCGTAGGACGGAATCGAGCGGACCTGCCGAATCGATATCGATCCGGACCCGGTCGCCAACATCCAGTTTGAATTGATACACGTCGACATCGTGCGTGGCGCTGGCACGGAACTGCGAGCTATCGCCGATCACCCCGTTAGCGGTGTAGGCAATCGGATTGTGTGCCGTACCCTGCCACGTCTGAACCGACGTGCTGATCGTATCATTCGGTTCGGCAACCGGAGACCCACCATTAAAGGAAGCGCGGCCGTCGCTTCCGTAGACGGTATTGTTGACGATACGGACAAAAGGCTGGGCACCTTCTGCTACATCGACCCTGCGAATATCGAATGGACGGCCACCCACCTGAGGTTCCCAGTAGATGTTCGTCACACCTTCCAGATAGACCGCAGGTCGGTTGTAGTAGTTCGGATAGCCAGCGCTTGCTATCTGCGAAGCTCCAGTGAGAGGAGCCAACAAAGAAGGAGCTACCGTGGCGCGGACGTTTTGAGTTGTCCCGTTCGTGACAAGGATGCTTCCCAGAATCGAATCTCGTAGCGACTGCATCACTTCCATGGCGGTGGAACCAAACACCGTGTTGGGGAAGCGAAGATACTGAGAACCGGTCGATTCGCGATAGTAGACCGGAGTGCTGGTGTCTCGCCAGCCATTCCCGCCGACGACCCCGCTACCATAGGTACCGTTGCCGGGATTCTGTCCACCTGCGATGTCCTCGAATTCCATTCGGGCACGCATGCGACCTGAATCGATCACCATCACATCGCCGTCGTCGATGAACCATCCAAACTGGTCGCCTTCGGCGTTTTCGACCAGCGTTGGGGGTGGTTCATTGGCGCCGATTCGCGTCGGTGTGATCATCCAGATCGGATTCTCACCCTGCACGTGGACACCCCCCAGGCCACCGCTCTCCAGGACGTTATTCTGGATCACGACTCCTGGAGCAAAGCCACCCACCAATTTGTTGTTTAGTTCCCGAAGATTTCTCACTGCCCCCGTTCCGGTACCGACCAGCGGTGGCAGGTTCTGCATCATGGCAGCAACAGTGCCAGTCACCACATCACGAGGATCCTGGAGTCGATCTCCGGCATCCGACCAAACGCCGTAATCGCGAGCGTGGCGAATGAAGTTGTTCTGGACGATCACCAAGCCCTGATCGCGATTGACATTCTGGTCGCTCTTTCCAGTGTGGTAGATCGCTTCCAGTCCATTCCAGGTTCGTACCGATTTGGTGGTCGACATCGATCGACTGGCGATAAACAGGGCGCTGTCACCACCATTGTCGGAGGTGTCGGCAACCACGATTCGGATCGTATGCTCGCCAGCCCCAAGTCCCAGTGCCTCGATTGTCAGTGGCAGAGTGTAGCCATCGAACCCAATACCCTGCAAAGCGACCCCTGCATCATTCGGGTCGTTGTTGACAAACAGCTGGGGATTCGTGGCACCCTGGCCCAGCGGGTTTCCACCATTGATGGTGCCGGTGCCAATGCGAGAGGACGTCCCAGGAACGACTGCGTAATTGACCCCATCGATGAAGACCGCAACAGCGTCACGTCCCAGGAATTCGTTGTACTCTTCCGAAGCGAAGATCAGGTCGAGGTAGAGATCTCCTCCCTGATTTCCGTTTCCGAACTGGAAGGTGAACTCCAGGACGGTCGAGTCGGTGGTAGTGACACCCAGCGCGGCGTTGGTCATCGCATCGCCAGTATTGCTCGAAATGCCGCTCGTTCGATCCGACGTATTGGGGCCACGAGCCCCTGCGACATTGCCGGTCGACAGGAGGATCCCGTCAACGCCATTGAAAGTCGCAAGAGCGGCGGACTGGGTGCCGCCGGTGTAGCCGGGAGCGACCGTGTTGGTGGCCGTCAGGCCAGTCCCAAGAATTTCATTTCGCAACGTGACAGGGTTGTTCGTCTGGCTACGGATCAGCAGGGACTGAGGCTGGAAAACCCGGAAGTCCCCCGAGGCGCGTCCCAGCAAATCGATCCGAGCGTCGCCGCCGATGTTGCCAGATGCGATCCCGCCAGTCGATGCGGCCTGTACCTTCAGTCGCGATTGCACGCTGGGGTTGTTGATTGCATCCCGGATGGCTCGGGCTACCACTGTCGCGCTATCGGTTGGCAGGAAGCGGATCTGCACATTTCCAAGACCCACGACGTTGTCGGTGGTGAATTCGAAGGTGATCTTGGTGCTGCCGTCGCTCAGATCAAACGTGTCACCATCCCGCAGCAGACGCCCTTCAGGAGCCACCAAAGTTGTCTGCTGAGCAAAGCGGTCGTTCGTGTCCCAGGCCTTCTCCAGCGTCAGGCCGGAAAGGAGTGTGGAAGTGAAGAAGTCTTCCGCCTTGCGAATCTCCACCTGGTACTCACCCGTCAGAACGCTTCCAATTGGCGTAGACCGTGTATTGAAAGTCGCGTCGGACAAGGTGTTGGTGATGATTTCGCCTCGTTCGGCAAAGCCGATAACGAAATCATCGACATGGACACCTGTCCCTTCTGCGTTATCACCAACCGTGTTGTAGCGATAGACAAGTCTCAATCCATCCTGGCCAGCAAAGCTGGAGAGATCGACACGTGCCTGCAACCACTGTCCGCCGCTTGTGAGCCCAATGGCTGTCGAGGGGGTTGGAGTGCGATTGGTCGCGACCACGGTCTCGGTACCGTTGCTTCTGCGAACCAAGACATCAAAGACGTCGTTGGTATCGGAGGACAGCTGGTAATTGAAGTAAAGGACCGGCAGATCGGATGCAGAGTAGCCTCCCAGGTTGAAGGCATTGGAGACGAGATCCCCGACAGCTCCACCAAGTTGCGAAATCGACTTGCTTGCTGAAGTCGCAAAGGCAAAACTCTGGCTTCCACGGTGTCCAGCAACTCCAGCCTGAGCGTTGGAGAGGTGCCAGAGGTTTCGCGGGTCGGTGCCACCAGTGAAAGTACGATCAAAAAGCTGGGGCAGCGACGGGGCTGCACCAGTCTGCAGTGGGAGGCTTTCCAGGCTGTCTTCCGCAATTCGCTTGACCGATGGAACCGGTGCACGCCGGACATTCGCATTGGCCAATGCTGCTGGGGTCCTCGCGGCACTTGTCACAGCAAGCAGATACGTCCCCGATGCAAGTGCGACCGGGCCGATGAATGGGTCTTTGGCTCCAACCGAACCTCGGGACAGATCATCCAGATCCTGGAGAGCCTGCGGGCGGCGACGATCATCGGTGATGTTGCTGTCTTCGCCGATGTGGATGAGTTCGTAGGTTTCTGAAGTTCCAAAGCCGGTGACGCGATAGAGGGCCAGCGATGTGTCGGCGCGGTTCAGACCGTCCGCATAATCCATGTCGAAAACAACGGAATGGAATATGGGGTTGGAACCGGAAGATACCAAGCGACCTTCCGTCAGTTCAAAGCGATAGAAGTCGACATCTGCGGCGGAGGAAAGACGTCCACCGATACTGATAGCTCCCATGTCGCTTTGCAGCAGATTCCCTACATACTGCGGGCGGGAACCTGGATTGGCGCCAACCGAAGGATTGTCGTTGTTGGCAAGTGCCGCCGATGTACTTCGAGCGCTTTCGTCTTCCTGAACCTCACCTAGCAGCGGGGAATGCAGAGGAAGACCTCGCATGTGAACCCCATTGGTGGCGTAGCGAATGTCCGAATACTGCACCGTGGAGGCAGCAAACTCGTCCGCCTCCCGGGTGCGAACCTGGACCTGATAGGTTCCCTTGGTCAGTCCCGCTCCGGACTGATCGGCATTGAGCGATGCACTGCGAACGCGGAAGACATAAGTGCTGCGGACTCCCACAGCCCCTGGAAGCACCATCCGCAGACCGGCATCCTTCATGTTGAAGGAGTAGTCATCTTTGATCAAGCCGCTGGCATTGGTCCGCAACTGGCCCTGGGTGCGAGTGGGCATGATGTTGACCAAGTTGGGATCGACCAGCGACCCGACGACCAACTGGCTGGGATCGATGGTTTCATCAAAACTGTTGTCGCTTCGAGCCAATAGCTCTCCATTGGCGTTGAGCACTTCGATGACGACATCCAGTTCCTTGCTGGTTCGATCGATATCGAGCCACACTTCGGTCCCCGCTTCCGCGGTGAAACTGTAGATGTCGACGTCGTCGGTCTGACTGATGACACCCTGGATCACGAATCCCAGGCGAAGGTTTTCGTCAGAATTCGAAGGGGATGCTGCCAAGTTTCCTAGGAATTGAGCGCTGTTGACAGTGCCGTTGGGGCCCGGTGCGATCGCCTTGATCGATTCGGCCTCCAGCACCGTGGAAACGTTGCGATCGTGCGAGTACTGATCGAGCAGAACGCTGCGCCAATCCCCTGCGACAGGAATCGATGCAATGCCATCGTTATTGGTATCGGTCTGCGGTCGGCCATCAGGCTGCAGACCCGCACCGACCGTGTCGTCCTTGAGGCTGGTGAGCACCACCGGGAAGCCAGGTTGACCGATAATCTCCAGCGTGCCTCCAACACGGTCGCTGATATTGGTTCGAGTCCCCCGGGCAGTCAGGCCAGTGCCCGCGTTGTTATCGAAGTTGGAACCTGATCCGGCCAATTTGACCACCAGCGATTCGGTGGGCGAGCTGAAAAGCTTGAGGCCACCGACGTGATGGAGGTTGTCGACGATCACCGAGTCAAACAGGACGTGCACCAGATCGGTGTCATCCCAGGCTCCGGCAGTGTTGAGCCGCTCGCCGCGAATCTCCAGGCCGTTGAGCTGATTATTGAAGAGCCGATTGCCTCGGATCAGTGGGCCACGGTTGGTGCTGTACTGGTCTGCGCGGCCTGCCGATCCGGTCATCCGCCCAGGATCGGGCAGTTCGACTTCCATCAACGAGTTGGCGTCGATGGTGATGGCGCTACCACGGTTGTTGATGAATGTGTTTTCCAAAATCACCGGCTGGGTGCCCCGAGCGAAAATCGTCGCTTCCTTGTTGGTCAAGCGACCTAGTCGGTCCGCAGGGCCCTGGCCGCCTACGCCGTTGGCATTGTTGATGAAGAGCGTGTGCGCGATTCTGGCAGAGGCTTGCTGCAATTCGATCGGATTGAATGCACGGAACGTGCCCTCCAGCCTCGTAACCCCACCGGCATGGGCAACCACGCCGTAATCAAGGCTTAGATTCGAAGTTCCGGCGACGTAGATTCCACCCCAATCGCGTGGCTGGGGGGTGGTTTGAGAGCCATCGTTATTGGTGTCGAAGGCTCCACCTGCTCCATATCGATCGTCCAGCTTGCTGGTAAAGACCACTGGCAGTCCGTCGGTTCCTTCGGCCAGCATTTGCGCGCCAAAGCCAACTTCGAATCTAGCTCCTTCCATCTTGACCACCGTCCCGGGATCGACCACCAGCGAGGCATCCAAACGGGCTCGCAGGTTGCCAAGACTGGTGGGAGCCAGAGTCGTTCCTAGATTCGATCCACGGTCGGTAAGCTGGCTAAGGAAAGCCTGATTCGAGTCCATCCACTGAGCGACAAGAACAAAAGGACCGCTTCCGCCAGGAGCACTTCGATAAATCCTGCGTCCTGCGTAGCCTTCCTGCGTCAGAGGGATGTTGGAAATGATGATGGAGCCGTTGGCGCCGACAGTCCTTGATGCCGTGGCGTTGGATGCCAGACTTTCGCGGCCCGCTTGGTCGATCATGACGATACGGTAGGTGTAGCTGCCCGCTGCCAGGGAGCCTGCGCCGCCTGAGGAGAGCAGTACATCGCTGACCGTTGGACGATCCCGAAGCAGTCTGCCCCCTAAGCTACCGCCCAGATCCAGGTAGCTGTTGTCGTTGGCGTTGAGGACTGCGATCAGGTCATAAGGACCGACGCCAATATTGTTGCTTCGATACAGCCGACGCTGCACGTAGTCGCCACTGACCGAAGGCAGTCCGGTGAACTGGATGGCAGTCTGCCCTGCGATCAGTGTGATATCGCTTGAGACATCCGAAGGGGGAGTCTCATAGCCGAATCGATCGATGAACGAGAGCTTGTAGTTGTATGTTCCGGGGACCATGTCGCCGCCGGTTGCGGGAGACATGGCAAAGAGGCTATTGGATGGAATGGTGGTGTCGAGCAGCGCACCGCCCGGGGTTCCATTGATCAGAATGTTTTCAGAAATCACGTGCGTGATATCGGTATCATCGAATCGCCCCGCAACCGAAAGCGGTCGGGTCGATTCCCCTGCCTGAGTTGGAACGCGGACGAAAAGCCCGTTGACTGAGTTCCCGGTCAACTGGTTGTGATGGATCCTTGGGCCGACTCGATCGAAGTCGCTGGTGAACGCACCATTGACCTGATAGCGGGGTTCGTGGAAATTCGTCTCTTCAAATGCATCGGGCGAAGCGCTCAAAGCCGCATCGGCACTGCGGCTAATTTTATTGAAAGTGATGGTCGGGCGGACATCGAACATTTCGACCGGGTTGACCACCTTCTGGACCGAATTGATGACGACGCTACCACCACCAAATCGCAGGTCCGCTTGATTCACGTAGCGGAGGAATATCCCTTCGTTTTCGAGATCCTCTCGCCCAGACGCTCGGTCCAAGTCGCTCAAGAAGGAGATGCCTCCCCAATCCCCAGGGGCCGGGGTAGTCGTTGGTTGGTAGTTATCCAATCCAACCGTTTCATCCAGCCAGGAGGTGAAGACCACCGACCCACCCGCAGCATTGCCATTGGTGTCGCGCACCAACGCACCGCGCTGATCGGTCAAATTAGGAGTTCCCAGCACCTGCAGCGAGCTGCCACTGCGGTCGACTCCCAGAGTCGTGCTTCCCACTCCGATGTAAGCGCGACGCAGTTTCAATATTGCGCCCGCATCGATCATCGCAGTGACGCCTTTTGGCACCTCCATCGCAGTTCCATCGGAGAGCACTGAACCGGGAAGCAATCCCAGACCGATCTCGTAAGCGAAGTTGTCCGATGTCGTCTCCAGTCGACCGTCACCACCCCCGTTGCCGACGATGCGGACGATATCACCGGGCTGTGCGGCAGCAAACGCATTGGGCACTCCCGCCCCGGCGATATTGTTGAAGGGGCGCAGTAACGAACCGTCGGCGTTCGGGCCGGCCGCTTTGTCGACAAAGATGGTTCGTCCTTGAATTTCCAGGCCCAGCAATCCAGGGGAAGTCTGCACCGTTCGTTCGCCGGTCAGCACCATTTTGGCACCATTGGCGAGCGCGGAAACTCCCAGGACTGACTGGCTGTTGATCGCTGCAGCCAGGGCATTGGCCAATGCCCCCTGGGTGCTGCTGGATGTGTAGGGAATGGCGATATTGCCAATGGCCACACTGGCATCTGACGAAAACTCGAAGCGGCGGATCACTCCCGTCGCACCGGTGACGGTAATCGTCTTGCCCTCCAGTCCGGCGTAGGCACCTGCCGTGAACTCCAGGACGCGATTGAGCGGCCGGGTTTGGAACCAGAAGTCGTAGGTGCCTCCGGGAATGCCATCGCCGTCCCCATCGAACGTCACCGAAAGATCTTCTGCACGGCTGCCTGCGATATCTTGGATCGCATCGACCGTGTCGACCTGAGCCCGGAAAGTCAGCCGCAACTCGTAATTGCCTTGAGTCCGTCCACCGGATCCGGTGCCGTCCAGGACGCCGTCATACTTATTGTTGCCCGTGGAGCTGACACCGATGTAGTAGATGCCGCTGCCAAGGTTCGCCTTCAAATAGGAGTCTTCGCTGAAATAGTCGTCGTTTTGGGCGACCAATTCCATGCCGCCACCCTGAAGCACGATCGGGGAGTAAGTCAGGTCGCGGTTGCCAAGCTTCGTGGATGGAGATCCCTGCAAAAGCGTCGCCTTGAAATACTGTCGCACGGCAGCGTCGGCATTGAGCGAATCGACCAGTTGCTGTGCGGTGGTTTCACTTCCGCTATTGGAATTCAGATCGACGGTCACCAGATTGTCGAAGACATTGATGATGGTTCCGGCACCCACCCCTCGGTCGCTCTTGGTGACGAACAGCCGAAGATTATTCCCAAGCTTGCCCGGTTGTGTCGATTCCAGCCGAATCTGCAATCCCTTGTCGGCGCCAAAATTGCTGGTCGCCGATGCATAGGTGTTTTTGTAAAGTTGCAGCAGCGTGTCCGCCTCGCTGCTCTGCCCTAGCCGCTCGGCGAACGTTTCGGCTACGAAGAGCCCCACGCGGTCGTCATTTCCAAAGTCGACATCGAACCGATAGAGATCGACATCGTTGCTGTCGGTGCGATGGAGGAACTGGCCGTGAAGAACATCGGGGTTGGACGGGAAAATCGGTTCGAAGTCGTTCACGCCGTCCGCATTGGCATTCAGGAACGAAGGGCTCAGTCGCATCAGACTGCTGTTGTCCAGTTCCCCGGCATGCTCCAGGCCTAGCAGCATCCCAAAGGCCGCAGCGGAGGTGCGGGACCAATCTTCGCCGTAGTTGTCATTCCAAACTCGCGATGCCTGCATCACCAACATCGAGGATTGGAACGTCGGATCGATACGGACACCAAAGGATACCTGTGACTCTGTCCTAACTCTCGTTCCCGAGACCTGCTGCAGTCCGGAGAAACTTCCGGTCGCGATCGTGATTCCTTGGTCGGGTGTTTCGACAAACTGAACCCCCAGATAATTTGCCCACATCGAGAGCGATTCGCGGGCGCGCTGCTTCTGCTTGTCGGTGATCGCATTGACCAGCGGATTTCCGTTGGTGTCGTTGCTGTAGATCGTCTTAAAGTTGTAGAAAACCGTCTTTACCCCAGCCGTCCGGTCGGCGCCAAAATCGTCGTTGATGTGCTGGGCGTAGCCATCCCCAACCTCTTCGGCCAATTGCCGGTGTCCGGGGTCGTCGCTGGCTCCAAGGTTGTCGAGCTTTTCTTCGACGGGGTCGATGGCGGAACTGAGAATCAAGCTGGACTGCGACTGCACCGCCGAACCGATCGTGCCCAGATTGGTCGCCGTGTCAAAGGTGCTGCCTACACCGTAAAGCGTGATTGGCGAGTAGTTGATAGGGCGGCTTCCGACAACCGCCGCCGGATTGCTGCCGGGCTCCAGTTCTGCAGCCAGCAGGGATGCCGAAGCGGACGAAAGCTGCAGGGCCGTAACAACCTGCTGCACCGTCGTCGTACCACTTCTCAGGTCGACGCTCACCGTCTTCCCTGAGGCGGTGACCACCGGATCGCCACCTAGCATCGAATTGACAAACTCAACCTTCACTCCACTTCCATTCTCCCCAAGGGCTCGGGAAGTGAAGCGGACTCGTGCCGCACCGGCGGTGTTCAGGTCGCTGATGGCGGTTGCAGCGGCTTCCGAACGAACGGGTGCCAGCGGAGCGGTCTCGCGCGTGCCAATCCTCAAACGGAAACTGGCCTGGCCGGCATTGGATCCGGGAAGGCGATCGATGTCGTTGGCAAATCGCAATGTGACCGTATTGGCCACCGCGTCGTAGCGGGCGGTCAACGGCAGGTAGACCGCGTCATCGGTGTTCCGGACGGTGTCTGCCGTGTAGATCAGTTGATAAAACTCGGGGTTCTCCACCGAACGGCTAGTCGGCTGGCCGAAAGCGTCGTTCTCCACCAACAACTTGTCGTTGTCGAAGTGGACGACCACGGTATCCCGCGCCTGTTTCAGCACTCCTGCTTCTCGGTAAACCGGTTGTGGCACCACGCCGGTGACCTGGGGCCCCAGGTCGAGGCGGAAGTCGATCGTATCCTGACGGGAATTGGGATCGGAGGGAACAAACAGTTCACCCTGGCGACCTGGCACCGTGCTGACCGATCGCAGGCCGACGATCCCTCGAGCCGGATCGTCAAATCCGAACACTTCAATCCGATAAAAATCATCCGGCAGGTTTTCAGCAAAGCGGAAAGTGACCTCGTTCTCATTCGGGCGATCCCCAACCAAAATCGCACCGGCGGGCACCGGAACATCCTGGGTTCCCAAAAGTCGAACCACCGGAATGGCTCCCGACTGACTGGCTAGTGGCGCCGTTGACAGGCCACCGCGAATGCTCGCTCGGATTCGCGAACCGACCGACGAAGAGGCGTTGATTGCGTCAACTAGCCCCTGACCGGTCGTCGGCGATGATGGATGGTTGTTCAGGGTGATCTGGATGATGTTGCCCGAAATGGTCAGCACGGGGGCCGCACCGGCCCCCAGATTCTGGGCGACCGAACGGACCTCAAAGCTGCTGCCGGTCGACAAAGCGGTAAGAAGGATGTCGACCCGACCACCACTACCAAAGTCGCTGGATCCACTGGCTAGTCCAAAGGTTCCGTCTCCACCCGAACGGGTGATTCGGATGCCCGAAAGGGTCGAGGCATCGATGACTTGAGAGTCGTCGAAGCGAAAAACCAGTTCCCTCGGGGCGACCTGTCGGACATCCCCCGCTTCCAACAAATCGCTGTTGTTGGGCTGGATCCCGATCAATTGCGGGCCGAAGGCCATCAGTTGCCTTGACTCCAGCGCCTCCAGCAAATTGCGGCGAAGCAACCGTCTGGACTGCTGATGCTTTGCCGAATTCTTCCGAAGAAGGAAAGCGTTTTTGGAACGGTCGGAGTGGTTTCTTCGGACGGCCATTACGAACCCTCGAAGCAATGAATCATTCAAAAATAAGAAAACAACAAACTGCGATCAAATCGCAACCGATCGGACAAGTTTCCAGCCCCTGCCCGCCAATCCCAGGGGACAGTCGGTGGCAGAATTCGTCAAAAAGCCCGAAAACCCAAGAAAAATAGGGATAGATCTCGCTCGCAGGCAAAAACAGAAACGTTTGAAAATATAATTGAGCAATTAGTGGATGCAAATTATCGAGCCCATGTACGGCCCGCTTTCCTCCATGCTGCAAGGCACCGCTCAGCGCCGCAGTCAAGGTTCCACTACACCGATCAATCGTCAGGGTCGCCTCTGTCCTCCGAACCGTATCCTTTGCCACTAAGTCTCAAGTTTTTGCGTTCAGTCAATTCGCCCGGATCCTCCCGATACGAAAACCCCTTAGAGCCTTGTGATAGCTGTGGCTCTCAAAAAGTTCCCTTCGACCTGCAAATGCATTCCTTTCGGAACGGAGGCCCTGTGATTTTCCAGACCAATCGCGTGCCAGCCTACCGCTTTTCGGTTTCCCGACACCAGATGAATTCTGGGGCCGCAAGACCGAACCACTACGATTTGTTCCTCGAAACGGACGATTGTCTCTGGACTTGGGAGTGGCTGGATGCCCCAGTAACCTGCCCAAAGGGGTGGTGCCGGAGGTTGCCCGATCACCGAAAAGTCTATTTGGACTACGCGGGCCTCATCGCTGGAGATCGGGGTACCCTGAGCCCGGTCATTCGAGGCAGCATGATCTGGAAGGTGGTTTGCGAGTCGTTCATCGAGGTGAATCTTCTTGCGCCCCAGGGGGAGTGGACCCTCCAGTTGACTCTGCACGAAACCGTTCGTTCCTGGATCCCCAAGAACCATCAGGGAAGCTCCTGGGAGGAGAATCTGCCCAGATGGAGTTACCTCTGGACAACCCGAATGCAATCGAGTGCCTCGAAAGCGGGGGAATAAAGAAACGGGGCAATCGAGTTGTGGGGTGGTCAGGCAGTGGGCTGAGCAGTGGGAGGGCTGAGGATATCGCGCCAGTTGGCTTCGATCGTTCGCTCTGGCAGATCTGGAATTCTCTTCCCTC
>Ga0315906_10004863_pt1 | contig 17027 bp, 17 predicted proteins | sample LakEriMetagenome_4_FD_203526 | JGI IMG/M metagenome (GOLD analysis project Ga0315906, IMG submission 203526) | Freshwater fungal communities from buoy surface, Lake Erie, Ohio, United States - Buoy 2 MA122 | ecosystem: Environmental > Aquatic > Freshwater > Lake > Lake biofilm | place: USA... | reverse complement strand
CTTCGTACTCTGCATAACCAACGATCACACCGACGTTGAGCAACGCAGTGAAAACGCGTGGCAGATAGGAATCCGAGAACGCACGTTGAACCATTTCTTCAGGATCTTCGGAAACTCGTTTTCCGCGAAGTCGCAAAACGCGTTCGGCTGTCTTCACTGCCGAATCGTGTCGCATCTTTCGACCAGCGTCTACGATGCGTTCAACATCGGAGTTGCCTTTCGACTTGAGATCGTCATTGAATCGGTGTAACCAATCCATTTTTGACCGAGCAAACGAAATTTGTGCCGCGTCGGTGCCGAATATTGGATTGTCAAGTTTATAACCGGCGCGGAGTAGAACTGCGCACTGAAGGGCCTCGATGCTGGCTCCTTCGACTGAGTGGATGGCAGGTGCTCGATTCACTCCGTCACCGGTTTGTTTCGTTGGTTTGCTAGATCGGTTTTGAAGGTTGAGGAAGAATTGTTGACCGGCTTTCGCGGGTGACCAACCTTCGTTGATTGCTCGTTCTACGAGCTTCTGTGGAACTTCGTTTTCGCCACCGGAAGCCATTTCCATGATGCGAGAGATTCGCGACCGTTCGGCCTTTCGTTCGGCGGCTGCGTCAAACGCAGGTTCTTTGTTCTTTGTGCTTTGTTCTTCGTTGAGCCGACGGGCGCTAGCCCCGGTTTCTTCCGTGTCGACCGATTCAACGTCAGCGTCGTCTACATCTTCTGCGTCGACTTCATCCTCGACGTCTTCCGTGTATTGCTTGCGTTGTGTGGTTGCGGTTGTATCCGCTGGGCGAACTCGCCGCGTGGTCTTCGTTCCTCGGTTGGTCTTAGCTTTGCGAGTTGTCGCTGGCATGGTCTCGTTCCCTAAAGATTGGTCGTTGGTGCTCGTCGCACGATTGCGAGAAGAATTTACACCACGTTGTTTGCGTGTCCCGTTTTTGCATGATCGTAGTGGATCGCTCCGCGATCCATTCTTAGCACCACGAATCAACGCCCTGGAATCCGCAGGCTCATCCACAATAGACGTTTCCCTCGGTTCCCATTTCAGCACAACACGCATCGGGATCTTCCGTGCTGTGTACTTCACCCCGTCGACTTCGTGTGATTGTCCAGGCTCCAACCATTTCGTGTTGCGTAACAAGTAGCGTGCACCGATGGAAACGGAATCTAGATCCCGTTCGGCAACGCGTGTAAAGATTGGCTCCACGTCGGACGCTCGCGAGAATCGGAGCGTTGCCTCGACTGCTCGTTTGGTGATCGTGAAATCGAACACGGAACCGATCACGTCAAGCGATCGATACGTGTTGTGATCGACTCGCAATTTCATGCGTGTTGGTTCGACCATGCCGGACGGGACGAGAACCTCGTCGTACTCTACATCGTTTTCCCAATCGTAGACGGTGACTGGTGAATCGGTGGCTATGACTGCACGAACCGTGCGTTTCTCGCGGTCGAGCGTTGTCGGTGACGGATCGACGACGGTTGCGGCTCGGCAAATTGTCGTAGATCGCTCCGACGATCTCTTTTTTGTTCTTGCAGTGACAGGATCGGCGGAGCGATCCACTACATTGGCTGGCATTATTGCGGCTCCGTGGGTGTGCTTTCGTCCGTCTGATTTGCGTTCGGTTCTTCCGTTGATTCTTCTTGCGTTGCGTCTGGTTCTTCGTCATCCAACGAATAGATTGACTTGATCAATTCGACATCCGTCACCGGTAACGCTCCGATGATCGGCGGTAGATCGTTCGCAGCAAGTTCCGTGTTATCTTTCTTTCGAAGTCGAATCACTTCGTCGGATCGATCGCCGTTCTCTGCGCAAACCTGCGTAAACGACTTGGTTCCGTTTTCCAACTGGATGCGTTGTGCCATCGAATCCTTCAATGCGTCGACCGGTGGAGGCTTTGGCCAAGTCCATGCGATAGGCAACACACAATGCGGAAAGTCGTATTGCAATTTGCGTGAAATCCGATTCATGGGCGTTGGTCGCAATAGCTTCAACATCTGAGCAATTCGAACCAATCGACGTAGAACGGGATTGAGCATGCGACGTTCTAGCCGGCGTTGGAATCGGTCGATTGCTTTTCCGTACCGTGCGCCGTCGAATCGTGCGGAACTCATGTTGTGGTTTCTGGCCGACCGTCGAAAAATCATCAACGGCATTTCGCCAAGCGTCCCAGCCAAATCGGTGTGACGCTGTTCCCGGTAGCTGTCGTACGTGATACCTGGTTGACTAGCTTTCAGTTCGAACGGTTTCCAACCAGGCGGAGCATACGAACGCGTTCGCCGACGTACCGCAACGTTTTCGTTGAGTGGCTTGGAAAAGTCCGCGTCGGGGTGATCGGAATACATGATCACTGAGTAATCGGCAGCGGCCCGAGCTGCGTCTTGCACTTGGTCGTCATAGTCACGCATATCGGCAGCGGTCGGCAACGATGACGCCATCGGTGGCAATCCGCGCCGTTGCATCGCAAACCGTCGACGATAACAATGGAGCGTGAATTCTTTCGGGAGTTTTGCTTTATCCCCTGGGTTGCCTGGGTCGCAGACGTGATACAACTTCACTTTCTGGTTTTCATCCAGTTCAATCCCGCCGTAGATGTTGGGGTTTTGAATCGTCATATCGAACGCTTCGGCCCCGAGATCGTGCAACCGATAATCCGCGATTCCTTTGCCGACGATCTCTTGAACCAACATTTCGCCGTTGAACAAGTATTGAGCGGTCCAGCCCTCGAGAAGATCGACCAAACTCAAATCGTCTTGAAACTCGCAGTTCGCCGACCAATACTTTAGAAGTTGTTCGATTTCGCTATTGAATCGATCGTCATCCGTGAGCACTTGCAACGTCGGGCCGGTCGAGCCGACAACGTTGGTGACGTGCGTTTCGATACCGCCATCGATCACAGAATTGTTGTTCGCTTCGTGCCGGCAACGTTGCTGAAGTAACTTGATGTCGGCGGTGAGTGCGTCGTTGATCTCGTCGGAGACTGGTTGCCAGTGTGCTTCGTTGAGCCGGTTGGTTTCTGCCGCTTCCCAACGTCGTGCGACGTGTTGCTGTGGGTAGTCTACCTCTACGGCACCCCAAGCGGTACCGACATCGATAGTCCCGAAATAGGCTGGCATCTTATCCACGGGTGTACCTCACGAGTTGATCACGTCCGCCGGACACTTGCGCGGCGGCGGCTGATTTCGCTCGACGAATGACGGAGTTGATAGCGGCGGTCGCCCCGGCTCGGTCGAATTCGATACGGTCGTTCATATCGAACTGGGTATCGGGAATCACCGCGAGCAGGAGTAGAGCTCCCTCGCAGAGAGACACGGCGGAAGCGTAGTTTCCACTGTCTAACGCAGCGATTGCGGAGCTGATTCGTGATTGTAAGTCTGCGATTGTGGCCATTCTTGAGAAGATACCGCACGCGGTCGGAGTGTCCCGAATTTGCAAGTAAAACCGTTCTTGGTTCTTGGTGCTTCGTTGAACCAAGAACCACGAACGAAGAACTAAGAACCAAGCACTAAGAACGGTTTTTCATCGCTGCGCACGCAACGCATGGCATTACGTCGACGCGGCCGTGAACGGGGCAGCGATGCGATACGTTTGCGAAATGTACTTCGATCGGCTCGTCGTAGATCGCTTCCGATTGGTTGCGGTATCGCTGAACCGATGTTTTCGAGATGCCTACGACGCGAGCCACGGCGCGGATAGGTTCCATCGGGTGATTGTCGATGTACTGTTTCGCCGACTCGGTTAGCCGACCGTATCGCCGACGGTCGTGTTCGGTCAGGATAGAGCGATAGATTCTAGACGGGTCGACGCCGGTCTCCCGTTGAATCCGTTTTATCGATTCCCCAGATTGGTATCTGTGTCGAATCTGTTCCACCAGTCCGTCGGTTGTTGTAGTTGGGTCCATTGCATCGCTGAGTATGGGCCTTTTCTATGGATACCTTCGGATTATAGGAACAACCACTGCCATAGTGAAGAGACAGCCCAGCCGACGCCGACGACGACCAATGCGACGAGGTTGAGGAGTAGCGAGACGAAGGTGATTTTCCAAAAAGTTTCTGGTGGCATCGTAGTGGATTGCTCGGCAATCCTTTCTTAGTGTTTGGCCCGCGGAGCGATCCACTACATTAGCGGAATGAACGTGCATTGCGAGCCGCCGAACGTTGCACCGTTCAGGCTGCCGCCAGGCCCAATTGCTCCGCTGTTGATAATCGTTTGATCCGACCTGGCTGTACCGTCTTCAGGGTATTCGTTGGACATGACAGGATCGCCAGTTCCTTCGTCTAATTCGCGATACGTGACTCGCATCCTTTTACCACCTCGCAAGTCGGCCAGATAGTAAAACGGTTCGATGTCCGTTCGTTCTGCGTGCGTTCTGATCGATGGCCGACGTGCGCCGGTAAGCGATATTTCTGGGTGTTCGTCACCAGTGTAGACCATTCCCTCGGTAAATTCACCTGTGGCCTCGCCGGCCGTGACGGTGTTGTCACCACTCGGAGCCAAAAGAAACGGGTTGGCTGCATCGTTCGGAACGTAGTTCGCGCGTCTTCGAACGAAGTATCTTTTCGTGTGCGTTGCAACGAGTCGAAAGATCGATACTTTTGGAGATCGAATCGTATGAACTCCATTCACGAAACTCGTTGGCCAAGGTGATATTCGGCACTTGGCTTCTATTCCTCTGTAGTGATAGAACCCAGTCCTCTCAAAGAAATGGATTGGGTAGGAATCGCTTATCGAGTTGAATCCATCCATGAAGCCGGCAGACAACTGCACTGTTTCGCAAACGTTTGAGAACACGGATGCACCGCTCATGCTTGACTGCGTGTATCGATCGGCGAGGTAGATAAATTCGCCGTTCCACTCATGAGCCACGCGAACGGCGAACAGCTTTTGATCGACGACCTCATCGTCTGTGTTGATCGTTTCGAAAAACAACGTCGCTGATCTATTGCCGACAGATCGAACCAATCGAGCGACTGCCATCACTATCGATTCGTCTCGATATTCAACTATCGAAGGCGATGCCGTGAATGCGATAATTTGGCTCGCGACAGTGCGAGAAAGTTCACCAATCACAATTTCACCATTGCGACTTCAGTCCCAAGGTTTGTAAGTGTCAGAACCGTTGAACCAAGGGCAACTGTTTGAGCTGTCGGAAAATCGACAGTAAACGTGTCACTCACTTGGCTAGTTTGGTTGGTTACTGTCGATCCCCAACCAAAACCACCGTTTCTAACGCTCGTCGTCAACAACAACGAAGTATGTGCAGTAAAAGTAATTGCTGGCGTTGCTAAAGCTGTGTTAGTCCCAAGTCGGTTTGCTGTCGCTCGTCGTCTCCACAGCACCCATCGAGCCGCGGGCAACCTAAATCGCGGCATTGAAACCCAAGCGAATCGGTAGCGATCTGTCACCAATCCGACCGCTTGCGAATCACCGTATTTGTTTATCTGTCGCGTGCCGGTGAAGTTCGAATCGTTCTCGCCGCCAGTGTAAACGTGTTGCTGTTTCCATAGCCAGCCGACGTTTGCCGCTTGGTAATCGCGTCCTTTTCTATGGTGCATAGGTTCGCTCCGTATAGATCTGGTATTCGAATCGAGCATTCGCCGGAACGCTGAATCGAATCTGCAAATCACTTTGATTCAGCGGCAAATTTATTGTTTGCGTTTCGATCTCTCCCGTCGATAGGACGTCGACGGAAAACGTCTCGTAGATTATCGCTCCGCTCGAGGATCGGACCTCGACGGTGATAGTGTACGATGAAGTCGGCAACGGTATCGCACCTGATCGCCGAAAACGCAAGGTCATCGAGTGACTGAACTGACTTCGAACCAACGAACTCCACGAAGTCGGATTAACAGTCGCGACCAGTGGAGAGCCACTCGTTGAAGTAAACCTCCTCCAACGCTGTCGAAAGTTAAACCACTCTATCGGATCGTCGACGATCACGATCGACCAACCAGATCCAGATCCGACGTAAGGAATATCAACCCGGTTGGCTATTCTCGAATCGACGTTCAATCCGTCTGGCAGCATCCGAAAGACAATGAATTCATAGTCAAATTCCAGATCGTCGGTTGTTATTGCAAACTCACGAACCTCGTCTTCGTCCAACTCGCACACGTCGACGAAAGAAACGTGGCTGAGTGCTTGGTGAACTCTGTCGACGCTCGTGACAATATCGATCGAGATCGGCATCGACAGCGAAGATGCCCCCCCAGGGGTGTTGAACGTGATGTCAGTCGGTTGCGTCCAAGTGTCGCGAGGCCAGTACCCTTGTTTGCCATCGCACTCGATTTTGATAACGTGTTCGTGCCGCGTCGATACTTGGAGGATTGCAAGAAACTTGCCGACGCGTGGAGTCAGATTCCGAAACGTCGGAGCTGCGTCGGTCCCTTCGAATTGGATTCCGGCCAGCATCTGATCGCCGAGCGTCGTAACGATCTTATCGAACTCGCTCGTCGTTGGATTCCAAACGTATTTGACCTGTTTCGACTTGAACGCAATTGGTGCCCCGAATGTCATGCTAGACTGTCCTCGGAGCGTAGTAGAGAAAATCGATGTCGCCGCGATTCGTGACGATCGAGAAACTCGGTTTTGTTTCCGCTCCGCCGGTACCGACTGGTAACGTAATCGCAACCTCGGAAACAATGCAATTCACTTCAACCGCGTGCTGATTGTTTGGAGCTTCGATCGGGTTGAGGTCCTTGATAAACTGCCCCGGCCAAATCAATGCGGTCGTGCGTCGCGTGTTGACTCGCAAGATGTGCCGCGTGCGATTGTAAAATTCGTAAACTTGCCGCGCGAGCGTCTCCATTTCCGCTGCGTCGTTTCGGACAAATGCGGTCCCATCTCGCAATTGAAAAATGTCGTTTTCTGTGCCGACGAATGTATCTTCAATCAAAACAACTTCTTGGAATCGTTCGCCGAAGTCGAGAACCTTTCGGAATACGTTGTCAACTTCTACAACGTCGTCCGATGCCGGATACACCCGTTCAAAGTAGCGGTCGTCTTCTATTGCCAACAAAACAATCAAGTATTCATGAAGCAACGGCGGCAAATGCGGGATATAAAACTCATCGAGGATACCACTCATGATTGTTTGAGGGCCACCGATCACATCGATTGAAACTCCGATCGAGTGTTCTGATTTCAAGGGCTTCACGTCGACTGAATAGTCTGGATCGTTTATTGAGTAAAGCGTATGCCGTTTAGCTCTATCGACCCACGATTTTGCGACGCCGTTCATGACATCCGATAAGCCACCCGCTCCGAACGTGTCGCTGTGTGCTGGGCTGTACAAGTTGAGTTTTCGAAACGGTGTCCGTGCGTTTTTGTGACGTGTCAGAAGTGAACCGGAATTGTAAAGAACACCGTCTTTCAACGGTAATAGATCCATTATTTTTAGTCTTCCAGGATACGCAAAGTATCGACCGTCTTCGGGGTTTATGTTGAATACGTTGGAATTCTCAAATATATGGGTGTAATTCACATTGTCGGCGGTAACTCGAAAGTCCCACGTTGATCGCAAAACGAAGTTGCGAAAGATGTGTCGATAGGCCGCTTGCTCGAGTCCATCACGGCGTGCGTTCTGACTGGCCAGATCTGGCATCGGAGGATTTGGGAAAGCCGTATCAAAAGCTGTGTAATCTGCCGCTGTCCAGCCTTGAGAAAGGAACCTATTAAAACCAAAACTAAAAACCTTGCGTCGCTTTGCTCCGCGAATCACGACCTGATTGAACCGTGACGAGATCGAACGTTGAAGCGTGTATTGCGTGACCGGATCGGTAACCAGATAGAGATCGAATTGAACCGCGTTGGCTGCGATCGTATCGGTACCGACCGTGATAGCTTCGCGAAGAATCGTGTACGGTACGATTCGCAATTGGTTGGTCGACTCGTCGACGTAACACGAATACCCCAAACCTTGATTCTCGGACAAAACCCGATCAAGTGCTTGCTTCAACGTGATTCCGTCGCAATCGATTTCAGGATTGCCAAAGTCAGGAATCTGCGTTTCGCTGTCGAGGAAAATCGGCATCACCTCTTGGAAATCGCGATTGCGAGGCGATGCATACGCGAGCAGGTATTGAACGATCTGACGCGGATTCCATAGGCTCAACGTGGTTAAATCGTCGGTGATTGAATAGAGGCCGACCCAACCAAAGATGTTTGTTTCGCGATACGATGCGGCGTCAGCAGTCGGTGAAGTCTGATCGGGAACAGCGTACTCTGCATTCGTTCGCGTCTCGATCTGTCGTACGTTCCGCTTCGTTTCGTCCGCTTGTACGGTTGGATTGAAATGCGGAGCACTTTCGGCCCATCGCATTTCCTCGAGATCAGGACCGTCGAAAAAAACGACACCTTGATTCGCTTCTGTCGTTCGGAACATCGTCGCGAGGATCGGCGATCTGTCGAGCGCCGCAAGCATTCCGACGCCGGTAAACGTTTGCTTTCCTGTCGGTCGTTGGACAACGATTGGTTCTAGATCGACGTCCAACTCATTCATGGCAACGAATCCAGATTCATCCTCTCCGGTGTCGTCAATAAATCCGTGCCACAATCGTGAACCGTCGGGACAGAAGACTTCGATTCGCACGTACCATCCATCCAGGTTGAGTCTGGTTCTGTTTACAAACGACCCGTCGCGCTCGGTCGTCGGTCCGTAGCGTCGATGAACTTGGCAATAGCCGACGTTCGGAGCCACTTGCCAGGCTACCGCCGTGCAGGTCAGATCCTCGCGGAGCGTCCAATTATCCCACCACGATTGCTTGATTGATACGATCGCATTGGCATCGAATGCGAGCGTCGAGCCAAAGGAAGCGATATTGTCGACAGGTGTTGGAACTGGCATGGTAAAGTAGTGGATTGCTCCGCAATCCTTTTTCGTGTTGGTAATGTAGTGGATTGCTCCGCAATCCTTTTTCTAAACCTGCAAAGAGGACCGCGGAGCGATCCACTACGGTGGCGGTGCCGGCGTGTAACCGATCGCGAGCGATGTATCGATCGCAACCAGTTGCCAACGCGCGGTCACTAAAAACGCAGGCGACACGGTGACCCTCGTCAACACACTGGAAATCACTCGCAAACCAGACCATGAAACTATCTCGCGAACTGGTTCCAACGTCACCCCAAGGCAAACAAACCGGATCGAAGTCGCGGCATAGGTTTCTGTCCCACGTACGATGTTCAGCGGTGCTAACGACGGATCGGCATGGTAGACGATCCCCAATGCCGCCGCGTCTGCCCAGCTCGAAGCGTAGACGGAACTGACCAGTTCGAACTCTCGGCCGCGTCGACCGGTGGAATGAACGCTAAGCCCATCCTGGCCTGGTCGGTGTTCGGTTTCGTGGTTCGGTGTCGGTAGCCAGATCGCCCCGCGTAGGTCGTCAAACGCTCGTGCACCGATGGAGTAGATCGACACGGTTATTGACTCCTAAGCGTTTGCTGTAAATTGATCGACGCAGGATTCGGTGGAGGAATTGGAGCCGGCTGTTGAGGCTTTACCATTTCTTTCAGCAATCGATTCGTCTCGTCCATTTTCTCGTTCTGCTTCCGCAGAAGTTCGATTTGTGTTTGGCTGTCCGCGTTTTCCCTCACCTGTGTTTGTTGAGATGATGCCTCGGATTGGTTTAGTTGTGGGCGTTCATTGACCACCGGTGCCGTCGGTGGCATTGTCGGCACGATATTGGTATCGATTACCGGCGTCTCAGTCAAACTCGTCGTCGGCTGAGTCAGAGAACTGACCGGCACGGGTGGCGGCATGGTGACGACGTTGGTATCGATTGCCGGTTGTTGTATCTCCGTCGGTCGGACCGGATCAGTCGTTGCCGGTTGCGGTGTGGGCATGGTGTCGACTGGTTGACCTGCCACTGGCTGCGGAACCGGTGCTAGCGGTTTCGCTGTCGGAACCGTCGCGGAAGTTTTGATTGTCTCCTGATAGAGATCTAACTGCTGATTGATGGCTGCAATCTGTTGATCTAGAAATTTCGAATACTCGATTGCCTTGGGGTCAGTTGTCGATGCGATTCGATTTCGAACGTCTTTCAGTTGCATTATCGTTGAATCTGCTGTTGCCACCGGATCGGTTCCGACTGCGTTAGCTTCGAGCATCGATCCAAGAGTACCGCCCGTCAAACCGTTGAAGAAGCTTTCGATATAGTAATCGGGTGTCATCGTGACATTGCGTCGGCTGATAGCCTCATCCCGCAACTGTCGCATCCGTGCCGATGCCGCGAGGCCAGGATTGGCATCGTCGAAAGCGGCTGTTTGTAGTTGGCCCGTCTGCACTAAACTCGCTTGCTGTTGTTGCGGTGTCGCGCTGAGCAATCCCATCAACCGTTCTGCCTGCTTCGGGTCGGTGCTGATCGCTTCCCTATTCGACTCGAGCATCTTCCGAAGCTCCGAATTCGGTGTCAGCAACGCTTCCATCTCGTCGCGATACGCTAGTTCACCCTGTAGATTCGTTGTTACCTCTTTTCGCAAATCTGGGTTGGCTGTAATCGCGTCTAACCGACCTAACGGCGTTCCTGGGTCGGTCATTTGGACCGCTTGCAGACGCGAGATTCTAGCCAGTTCATCCTCGTTTTTCTTCAGATCGGCTCGACTGCGTTCTAGGTCGCGTCGCGCCTTGGCAGCGGCATTGCGTGCGATCGCTGCCTGTGGTGTCGTGTCGGTCGGTGAAAACTGTTTGGCTGTTACGTCGGCTTTTGCGATGTCCAACTCCAATTTGCGTTGGTTCTCAATTTCGAGATCCCGGTCGCGGGTCAACTGCTCAAAACGTTTATCTCTCTCCGTTCGTGCTTTCTCAGTGAACGGATCACGCAATTGACCCATGAAACTTAGCGTACCCGTGACGCTAGAACGTCCCTCCGCATCGTCTTTACCCAGTACGCTAAGAAGTGCGGTCGCTTGGTCGGCAATCTCCGTTATGGGAACCTTTGCCGTGGAGGTGTTGATCGCCATCGACGAAACGTCAGCGATACCGCGAGCGACCATGCGTTGTTCCGGTGCACGGAATACCGTCTGAGCACTGGCCAACATGCCGACCGCTTCCGGAATGGTTACCTTCAGATTTCGCACGATGTCGGCGATAGATGTAGCTGTCTCTACTAGGTTGTCGGGTGTCAATCGGTTGAGACGTGCCGACGTTGCTAGCAGTTCTTCGGTTTGATTTTGCGGGAGGATTGATCGAACTTCCCCGTATGCTCGGCTGAGTAGTCCGCGGTCGGTGAAACCGGTATCGCGTTGGATTTGTGGTACGACTCGCTCTTGGACGTCGCGAAACTCATCTGGTGTCAGGCTGACTAGGTTCTTCGCGGCCTCTTGCTGTCCGGCTGCGGTGCGTTCGGTTCGTTCAAGGCTTTGCTCGCCGATCCTTTGCAACTCTTTGAAGTGATCGATAGAACTCTGGACGCTGGAAATCAGTCCATCGACTGCCAACTGTGACAGGTTGACCGCCGACGCCATCTTGAAAAACGTACTAGTAGTGATTCCCTCGGCGATTGCCGACGTGTCGCCTAAGTCCTCCATCGAGTCGTTGAGATCGTCGAAATCAGTCGACGCGAGGGCATCGAGTCCGGTTTTCGTCTTTTTCGCTTGGTCGCCGATCCCCTTCAAACCTGCGTCCATCTTGGCCTGTTGCGCAATGATGCGTTGGTAGGCTTTAAATAGGTTTGCATCGTCGCCGGAGAGCGTTACGACTGTGTTGGACATGGGGGGAACCGTTGGCGGTTGGCAGTTATCGGTCGTCGGTTAGTGGAAAGAACGCCGACCAAGCTTCGTTGCCAAAGAACTTGGCCGGCTTCTCTCCCCTCTCCTGCCTAGGAGAATGAAACATCCTAACGATTCAACAATCGGTGTCCCGTTTTTTGCAAAATCGGGACACAACCCAACGCATTGCTATAACGTGGGTTTTCCGCAAACTGCCAACCGACAACCGTAAACGGATCTATTATGCCAGTCTTCAAAGCCGCCGCACTGAAAATCGGTTCCACTTGGATCGGTGGTATCTCCCAACAAACCGCCACGAACGAAGCAAACGTCCAGTCGACCCCCGTTGCCGGCTCTGCCTACCCGCTGCAACTCAATATCAACTCGATCAAGGATTCGTTTTCCTTCCAAACATTCAACGTCGCTGCAGCACTCACCGCCCTCGGTGCACTCGGTGCCGACCTCAACAGCAACGCGGCGGAACTCTACGAAATCCAATGGACCGACGCCGGCCAAATCGCTGCCGGTAGCTCTCACCGGAAAATGGTATTCGCCCAAGGCCGCGCGGTCCCGCGTCGTCTCACTTGTCGAAACGGTGAAGACGCTTCGCTAGAAATCATGATCATGGGCATTTCGTCCGACGGCGCCACGAACCCGCTTGCCATCACCGAATCGGTCGCTTTGCCTGCCGCTTTGGACGACGCTCGCCATACGCTGCATTCCGGAACGTTTGCAACGATCGGTCTAGGTTGCTTGGAAAACGTGGACATCGATTTCGGTATCACGATCGAATCGAAAAACTGCACCTCTGACATCTTTGATTCCCGCATTGAAATCAGTTCGATCGTTCCCAAGATCAATGTCACGACTCTAAAAGCCGACCTAATTGGCAACGGTGGGTCGCAGATTCCGAACACCGGAAAAGCTGGAACACACGCGAACAGCAACTTCCGGTTCCGAAAACGAACGCCGAAAGTCGCATCGTTCGTAGCATCCGCGACGGAAGAACACATCTTGATCACTGTCGATGGAACCGCTGTCCCAACGACAATGTTCCAATCGTCGAACAACGACGACGGAACGGCAGTCATCGAGATCACAGCACGATTCGACGGAACCAACGTTCCACTCGTGATCGATACCACTGCAGCACTAACGTAATGTCGTGGATCGCTCCGCCGATCCTCCCGCATCTCAACCCGAAGCGTAAGCGAGGGATTTCCCTTAACCCAACCTCCTGCCAATGGCCAAGAAAAAAGAAACTCAAACCGACTCGGAACCAACCCCAGTTCCAACGCCAGCGACACCACCGCAATCGCTCGCGAAACGTCTAGCCGCTCGCACCGGCCTCGGTGCCGGTCTCATCGCCGAACGGCTATCCACCCACAACGACGACGCAGCAATCGAAGCGTTGTTGGCAGAGGATAAGATTCCTGAGATTCTGCAACTGCTAGAGCCATCCAACAAAGCCTAAGAAAACCGGGGCTAGCGCCCATCGGCTCAAAAAACCAAGAACCAAGAACGACGAACCCAGAACGGTTTTCAACAATGTTTTTGTACTTCGCTCCCGGTAACGTCACGCGAGTACCTGCAGAACTAGAATACGCTTTCGACGGGCCGACGTGGACGCGTGTTTCCACTGCTATCGGTCCACTAGGGATGCCAGCCGGAACTCTATTCGGTGCCGGCGAATCGGTTCGTCTGGACGTGGCTAACCAAGATTGGACATCGATTCCAAACACGCCGTACGCGATCGGAGTGCCTAAGCATTGGAAACCAACCGCCGACGCATTGAAACGACAGACGCAGATCCCTGGCCATTGGGTAACACTGGGTGACGGTTCGAAATGGCTTGTGGCTGTCGCGCATGGATTCGACATTGAAAGGGAATCGTTTTCGACTCCGTTGCCGCGTGCGTTGGAATTGGATCGAACGACTGGACGTTGGATCGCTGGGCCGGTGATCAAACGCTATCGCAAATTCCTGGAACTGGCCATCGGATTCGTTGACGCTCAAACGCGGTCGCAACTGGAGGGTAAGACGTCGTTCTTCTATGAATCGGTCGACGAGCTCGCGATCATGGGATTGTCGACGAACTACCGAGTAAGTTCGATCGAACTATCCTTCTTTGAGGAAGCCTACACGCTGGACGTGCGAACGAAGATCATTCACGCGATTCTCGATTATCCAACGCTCGAGTTGTGGCGTCAAAAAAAAAGGGCATTGGCCTCCGATGGTTCCAGTACCTAGCGTGGACACGTTGCATCGATAACGGAACCCGCAGCCCATACCGTCCTAGCTTCGCCGACATCGAAGCCTATCTATCCGGCCTCCGTTAGCCGACCTCGCCGCGATACACACGCAACCCATTGTAGTGGATCGCTCCGCGATCCATCTGTGTCACTCCTTCCCGCTCCGGTTTCTGATCCTCTGCTCGCATCTGTGGAGCTGCCAGCAATTGCGTCAACGGAGAGTGTGCAGCCGTGGCCCCGTTTTTATCCGCGTGCAGATAGATCTCAGTCGTCTCAATCGATTCGTGTCCCAATAGCTGCATGAGAGTGCGAACAGGAACACCCTGTTCGTGTGCGTGTGTTGCGTATGAGTGCCTGAGCACATGAGACGTGACACGCGTCAAAATCCCAGCTCTGTCCGCAGCCTCTTTAATTTGCCGCGAGATGTGGTCCTCGTGTCGATGGTGCCGACATAATAGCCCCTCGTGGCCTTTGCTGAGGTTCTCTCCAGGAAACAACCAATACCATCGAAGCTCGTTCGCCGCTCGTGGCGCTTTCTTTCTGTAGGAATCTGGGAGTGAAACGCCGTTCGGGTTGTCTTGGGTATCGTGTCTCCAGACGACTTTGACGTATTCGATTTGGCGTCGAACTGCGTCGTGAAGCACTGCGGGAAACGCAGTAAACCGCCATTTATCGCCCTTGCCTGCTTTGATCGATAGCTGTGCACGCTCGAAGTTTAGATCTTTCAGACGAATGGACACGACGTCGCCGATTCGGAGCCCCGCGCCGTACATCAATTGAGCCGCGAGAAGTGAGACACCCGACAGATGGTCGAATAGATTTCGTACATCCTCCACGCTCATAACCTCGCGAGTGTGTGTAGCTCGTTTGGCTCGAATTGCTGACACGTTTTCAATGGTGACGCCGAGCATTCGGTAGAGGTACAGAACTGATTGAAGTGCAGTGTTCTGTGAGTTCTTGGAGCAATTGCGATCGTTCGCCATCGCCGACAGCCACTCTTGGAGTTCATCGCGGCCGACATCTTTTGGATGTACCCACTGACCGTGGTTCTCGTCACGGAGCCAAACTAGGAAGTTTTCGCAGTAGTGCCAATAGGTCTCGAACGTCTTGGGTGATTTCCCTTCGGCTTTGATTCGCCGTTCCATCTGTTCTTTTAGTTTCATCGCAGTCTCGATTGTTGTTGAGACCGTCCGTGGCGTGATAACCTGCGCGGCATCGTCATAATCCCGCGCGTAGATCGTTCAATAAATTGTTATCGGGATGAAACTAGCAGTCGAATTGCCCGCCAATGTGTTGGAGGCCCCTGTAGCCAATTGCTGTCTAACGACCACTTTTCGCCATCCCAGATACCAATATCCATTCGCCCGCCAGCGTCCTGAACCCAAACGGCCAATCCCTGCGGGTGCGTTCCTACTGCCACCCACTTCCACGAATCCATCCCTAGTGAGTCCCATACTCTCATAACTGCTTCTCCAACAATCGGTAGTGCGATCCGCCCGACAACTGCTCAACATCTTCGCGACCGCAAAGGATGACTTCAACCAAATTGCCATCGACTCCGTTCGCTAGGTTTGCCAACTTGGCCAACTCTGTCCCGAATCCGGCACCGTTGAAAACCTTGTCGTTGCCGCCAAACTTCTCAACTGCCCTACGCATCGCTAAATGTACAACATCAAACATAAATCACCCGACAACAAACCAATGCACCCGAGCCCGCCATCAGGTCGTTTTGAAATGGAAAATCACTCGGGGCGGGCCAGGTGATTGGTAGCGTTCCCCGTACCTAGTCTTCTAGTTCTTCCACGTTTCGCGGACGCCCACGGGTAGCGCGTTCGCTCAACTTTTCGCGGATGTCCTTCGGCAATGCCTTGTTGCATTGCTTGCCAATCCACGCTGCCAAATCGAGGCCAGCCGCTTTCGCCGCCTCCTCCCAAGCAGCCCACCAGTCGGTGGGCTGTGTCGTGTTGCGTCGTTCGTTGGCCATTAGATGTTGTAATCTCCAACCAACTTTCCTTCTTTGTCGAAAACCTGCACGGATGTCTTTCCAGCACCGTGCACCGAAACTTGCATTCGGCAACCCTTTGGGATGTCTCCACCAACAAAACCGACTCTCCATGCCGCAATCAATTCCTTGGCTTTTTTCGTCGTTGGCTTTCCGTTCTTGTCCAAGCAAGTCAAAGGAAGATCGTCAAATACTTGCCCACCATTTGCTCGGTGGCTGTACTCTTCTTTGCACTTCTTGCCAGCCGCTACCATTTGTTGAACTTGGCTCATCTTGTTCTCTCCGGTTTGGTGTTTGTTGCTTGCGATTGTCGCTTGCATGTGATTATTATACACACCTTATCGACCGCTGCAAGATATTCTACACACATTTTCAGAAAAATCTTTTTTGCACAAAAGGACGGGGAACAAAGTTTTGCATCGAAGTCGCGGACGATGCGTTTTCTCAATGGTTGCTTTCATGGCCGCGACTCGATGAAAACAATCGTTCTACTGACCTAACTCGCGACCAAACGTGGATCGGTATGCATCGCGAATGACCGACTCCATGTAGTCCAATGTTTCGACGGTTTTCGGCGTATGCTCTGTGTACGCCAACTCATCCATGAGACGCTTCATGTCATGTGCGACTTGCGCGACGACAAGCGGAAATTCTGCTACTGCTCGCTGTCGCTCCCAAGAGGAAATAGCAAGACGCTCGCGAATGATCGCCAACGCTGTAGCCTTTGTGCGACTTGATTCTCGCTCAACGTCAACGTCTCTTGGTCGAAACTTAATCTTGGGACGCTTGTTCCACATATACACCACCTCTTCGCTGCTCATGTGCGAGAACTCGATGTCGCACTTGGGGCATTGGATGGTGTATTTCCAACGTGGACTGCAATGCCGTTCTGGATTCGATCCGCAGAATGGGCACGGCAGTAGAACAACATTTTGTACCGGAGCAACCGGCGACGTGTTTTCTGACATCAATGTTTCCTTCCGGTTGCCCGGTAAAAATAAGCGTTCACACGACCTCGCCAGTCGCGTCCAGTATTGCCTTTGCTGCGATGTGCCGCGTGGTTGACATCTTCGACAGC